>WBZV01000093.1_pt1 | contig 20005 bp, 17 predicted proteins | sample 5204221 | NCBI WGS metagenome assembly WBZV01 (sample SAMN12344360, study PRJNA552823) | activated sludge metagenome | biome: Activated sludge suspended growth; feature: Nitrification reactor; material: Wastewater; isolation source: activated sludge from nitrification reactor of wastewater...
CCAGCTGCTCTCGCGCAGGGTCACGCGGTGGATCATCTCGCCCCCGCCTTGGTAGGGGGGCATGGCCTCCAGCAGCTCCCGCCGGCCCCAGAGCGCGCCGATGCCCGTCGGCCCGCCCATCTTGTGGGAGGAGAGGGCCAGGAAGTCCACCCCCAGGGCTGCCACGTCCACCGGCTGCTGGGGCGCCGCCTGGGCCGCGTCCACCAGCACCTTGGCCCCCACGCGGCGGGCCGCCGCCACCAGCTGGGCCACCGGGTTGCGCGTGCCCAGGACGTTGGAGACCAGGGTGAAGGCCATCAGGCGGCAGCGTTCGTCGAGCACCGCGTCCAGGGCCGTCAGGTCCAGGAGGCCCTCGTCGGTGATCGGGATGGCCCGGAGCTCCGCGCCGGCGCGGGCCGCGGCCATCTGCCAGGGCACCAGGTTGGCGTGGTGCTCCATCTCGGTCACCAGCACCACGTCGCCCGGCTTCAGGGAGGCGCCCCAGGAGGCGGCCACCAGGTTGATCGCCTCCGTGGTGCCGCGGGTGAAGATCAGCTCCGCCGGATCGGCGGCCCCGATGAAGCCCGCCACCTTGGCCCGCGCCCCCTCGAAGGCCGCTGTCGCCTCCTCCGCCACCAGGTAGGCGCCGCGGTGGACGTTGGCGTTGTGCAGCCGGTAATGGGCGTCCATGGCCTCCAGCACGGCCGCCGGCTTCTGGGTGCTGGCCGCGCTGTCCAGGTAGACCAAGGGCTTGCCGCGCACCAGGCGGCCGAGGAGCGGGAAGTCGGCGCGCAGGCGGCGGGGGTCGACGTCGGCCGAAGCCGGGGCGATCCCGCCGCCGCTCCGGACATCGCCGACCGAGCCGGGCTTCATCTCAGCCATGTGCCGTCGCCTCCTGGGCGAGGTGCCCGCCCTTCCGGCCCCGTTCCCCTGGCCGCCAGGCTCCCGTCACCAGGGCCGTGCCCGCCAGGACCAAGGTCCCCCCCGCCAGCAGGCTGGGACGGATGGCCTCGCCCAGGAGCAGGCGGCTCCAGAGCACGCCGAAGACCGGGATCAGGAAGGTGACCGTGAGGGCCCGGGCCGGACCCAGGTCCAGGATCAGGCGGTAGTAGAGGAGGTAGGCCAGGCCCGTGCAGGCCAGGCCGATGGCCAGGGCGATGGTCCAGTAGCCGGTCGTGGCGTGGCGCGGCCAGCCGCTCGCCACCTGGAGCGGGCTCAGCCAGAGCGTGGCCGCCAGCTGGCTGCTGGCCGCCATGCCCATCGCCGGAGCCTCGGCCAGGCGCTTCTTGGTGAAGACCGAGGCCCAGCCGTAGCAGGCCGCCGCCGCCAGGCAGAGGCCGATGCCCCCGTAGGGGCGGCCGGCGGCCGCCCCCGCCGCTCCCGCCGCTCCCGCCACCCCCGCCACCCCCGCCCGCCAACCCGTCGTCACCACCACCCCCCCCAGCCCCAGGGCCAGGCCCAGCACCTGCGGCCGCCTGAGGCGGTCGCGCAGCCAGAGCCAGCCGATGGCCGCGCCCCAGAGCGGGCTGGTGGCGTTCATCACCGAGGCCAGGCTGGAGGGGGTCTTGAAGCTGCCCACCGCCAGGGGGAAGAAGGTGAAGGGCAGGGCGGTGTTGACCAGGCCCAGGAGGGCGTAGCGGCCGCCGAAGCGGCGCAGGTCCAGGGGGCGCCGCGAGGCCAGGGCCACCGCCAGCAGCATCGCGCCCGCCACCGCCACCCGGGTCCAGGCGATGGTCACCGCGCCCAGGACCGGCGCCGCGAACTTCTGCAAGGGGAAGGACAGGCCCCAGAGGGCCGCCAGGGCCAGGAGCCTCGCGCCATCGCCCGCGGTCAGGGGGCGGTGGGCCGACAGCTCCGCCGCGCCGCTCATGCGGTCACGCCGCCATGAATCGGCGGTCGCGAAACGCCGGACGGGCCCTGCCACCTGCTCGCATCCTGCGAACGGATCAGATCGGATCCACCGCCACGTCCGTTCATGGCGCTGATCCCGACCTGGCCCCCTGCCCCGCCTCCGCCTCGTCCAGTGCCTGGCGGAGGGCGTGCCAGGCCAGGGTGGCGCACTTGACCCGGCTGGGGTAGTCGCGGACGCCGGCGAAGGCCTCCAGGGCTTCGGCCTGCTCGTCGAAGCTCACCGCCGCGGCGGCCGCCTCGTCCCCCGTCACCAGGGTGACCAGCTGGCCTGCCAGGGCCCGCGCCTCGGCGGCCGAGCGCCCCTGCACCGCCTCGGTCAGGAGGGAGGCCGAGGCCTGGCTGATGGCGCAGCCCTGGCCCTGGAAGGCCACCGCCTCCACGGTCCCGTCCCCGCCCAGGCGCAGCTCCAGGGCGATGCGGTCGCCGCAGAGCGGGTTGTAGCCCTCGGCATGGGCGGAGGGATGCTCCAGTTGCCCCTGGCCGCGCGGGTGGCGGCTGTGGTCGAGGATGATCTCCTGGTACAGGTCGGCCAGGTCGCTCATGGGCGTCTCTCCCCTCAGATGGCCATCTGGCGGACCACGTCGCCCTCGGGCAGGAGGTCGAAGAGGAAGGTCTCCAGGTCCGCCCGCACCGCCGGCACCTTGATCCGCTCGACGATGTCGGCCGCGAAAGCATAGGTCAGGATGCTGCGCGCCGCCTCCTGCCCGATGCCCCGCGAGCGCAGGTAGAAGACCGCATCGGGGTCCAGCTGGCCCACCGTGGAGCCGTGGGTGCACTTCACGTCGTCGGCGAAGATCTCCAGCTGCGGGTTGGAGTGGGCGATGGCGCCCTTGGAGAGGATCAGGTTCCGGTTGGCCTGCACCGCGTCCGTCTGCTGCGCGCCCGGATGGACGTGGATCTTGCCCAGGAAGTTGGCCCGCGCCTCCTCGTCCAGGATTCCCTTGTACAGCTCGTGGCTGTAGCCGTGGGGCATCGCGTGCTCCACCAGCATCTGGTTGTCCACGTGCTGCTTGCCGCTGATGACGTAGAGCCCGTTGAGCGTGCAGCTCACACCCTCGGCATCCAGGAAAGCCACCACGTCGTTGCGCACCAGGGCGCCGCCGTGCATCACCGAATGGGAGTCGAAGTGGCTGTCCCGTCCCTGGCGCAGGTAGAGGGCCGCCACGTGGTGCGCGGCGCGGTTCTCCTTCTGCACCCGGTAATGGTCCACGTTGGCCGCATCGCCCACCGCGATCTCGGTCACCGGGCAGCTGAAATGCGCTTCTTCGCCGAGGCTGACGAAGCTCTCGATCACCGTGACGCGGCTGCCCTCCTCGGCCACGAAGAGGTTGCGCGGGTAGGAGGCCAGGCCGCCGCCCGAGGCCAGCAGCAGCACCTGGACGGGCCGCTCCACCTCCAGGCGGCGCGGCACGCGCAGGTAGGCGCCGTCCTGCAGGAAGGCCGAGTTGAGGGCCACGAAGGCCTGGGCCGGGTCGCCGAAGCGGGCCACACGGCCCAGGGCTTCCAGGGCGCCGGAACCCGGGCGATGCAGGGCCTCGGCCAGGCCGCCGACCTCGAGGCCCGCCGGCAGGCCGGAGAGGTCCGACAGCTCGGGGCGGAAGCGGCCGTCGACCAGGACCAGGCAGGCGCAATCGGCGTAGCGGTGGGGCGTCACATCGGCGGCCGTGATCGCGCGGCCGCCCCCGGACGCGCCGTGCTGGTAACGGGCGCGCAGGATGGGCTCGACATCCGTCAGCCGCCAGGCCTCGAGGCGCAGGCTGGGGAAGCCGGTGGCGGCCAGGCTGGCGATGCCGGCCTGGCGGAGCTGCTTGACCGGCAGGGGCTCCGATCCGTTCTGGCCGGCGTCGAAGCTGCCGAAGTCGGCCAGGAAGGGCGCGACCTGGGCCGCGGCGACGGGGTTGGGCAGGGGGGCTGGCTGGCTCAAGGTTGGCTCCTGTCAGCCTGCGGCCGGGGCGGCGATGGCGGCGCGGGCCTCGGTCTCGAAGTCGGCGTAGCCGCGCTCCTCCAGCTCGAGGGCCAGCTCGCGCCCGCCGGAGCGGACGATGCGCCCGTCCACCAGAACGTGCACCACGTCGGGGACGATGTGGTTGAGCAGGCGCTGGTAATGGGTGATGACCACGAAGGCCCGGTCCGGGCCGCGCAGGGCGTTCACGCCCTCGGCCACCGTGCGCAGGGCGTCGATGTCCAGGCCCGAATCGGTCTCGTCCAGGATGGCCAGCGAGGGCTCCAGCACGGCCATGTGGAAGATCTCGTTGCGCTTTTTCTCGCCGCCGGAGAAGCCCTCGTTGAGGTTGCGCTTGACCAGGGCCTCGTCCATCTTCACCAGGGCCGCCTTCTGCCGCACCAGCTTGATGAAGCCCACCGGGTCGATCTCCTTCTCCCCGCGGTGCTTGCGGATGGCGTTCAGGGCCGCGCGCAGGAAATAGGTGTTCGAGACCCCGGGGATCTCCACCGGGTACTGGAAGGCCAGGAAGAGGCCCTCGCGCGCCCGGTCCTCCGGCTCCATCTCGAGCAGGTCCCGGCCCTTGTAGCGCACCGCGCCTCCGGTGACCTGGTACTCCTCGCGCCCGGCCAGGACGCCGGCCAAGGTGCTCTTGCCGGAGCCGTTCGGCCCCATGATGGCGTGCACCTCGCCCGGCCTGACGGTCAGGCTCAGGCCGCGCAGGATGGTCTTGTCCTCCAGGCCTGCTTCCAGGTTCTCGATCTCCAACAGGTTGGCGTTCATGGTTGTGTGGGCTCCTCGATGGGGCGAGAGAGGGCGACCTGCCGGTCGCCCCTACGGGGTGGGGCGATGGGGGGATGACGTTGGGGGATGATGATGGATGGGACCATGGCGGGTGGAATGACGGCGATGGGCGGGATCACGGCGGGGCTGGGATGACGTGGCATCGGCGTTCACAGGTCAACCGGCGGGTTGCACATTGCGGCAGAATGCGGGTCGCCGCACAATCGCCGCCCGCGACCCGTAGGGGCGACCGGCGGTCGCCCACCCACGGCGGTCGCCCACGACGATCGCCCACGACCGTCGCCCACGACCGTCGCCCACGACCCGACACAGGCACCCGACAAATCGCCCACCCCCCATCGGTGCAACGTCGGAACGGAAGCCGCCCCATCACCCCATCGCCGACCCCTTTCACCCCACCGAGCCCTCCAGGCTGATCTCGAGCAGCTTCTGGGCCTCCACCGCGAACTCCATCGGCAGCTCGCGGAAGACCTCGCGGCAGAAGCCGTTGACGATCATGCCCAGGGCCTCCTCCTCGCCCAGGCCGCGCTGGCGGCAGTAGAAGATCTGGTCCTCGCCTACCTTGGAGGTGGTGGCCTCGTGCTCCATCTGCGCCGTCGGGTTCTGGACGTCGATGTAGGGGAAGGTGTGGGCGCCGCAGCGGTCGCCGATCAGCATCGAATCGCATTGGCTGAAGTTGCGGGCGCCGTCGGCCGAGGGCAGGATCTTCACCGCGCCGCGGTAGGTGTTCTGCCCCTCGCCGGCCGAGATGCCCTTGGAGATGATGGTGCTGCGCGTGTTCCTGCCGATGTGGATCATCTTGGTGCCCGTGTCGGCCTGCTGCTTGTGGCGGGTGACGGCCACCGAGTAGAACTCGCCCACCGAGCCCTCGCCCTGCAGGATGCAGCTGGGGTACTTCCAGGTGATGGCCGAGCCCGTCTCCACCTGGGTCCAGCTGATCTTGGAGCGCCGGCCCTGGCACTTGCCGCGCTTGGTGACGAAGTTGTAGATGCCGCCCCGGCCCTCGGCGTCGCCCGGGTACCAGTTCTGCACCGTCGAATACTTGATCGTGGCGTCGTCCAGGGCCACCAGCTCCACCACGGCGGCGTGCAGCTGGTTCTCATCGCGCATGGGGGCGGTGCAGCCCTCCAGGTAGCTGACCTCGGCCCCCTCCTCGGCGACGATGAGGGTGCGCTCGAACTGCCCGGTGCCCTTGGCGTTGATGCGGAAGTAGGTGGACAGGTCCATCGGGCACTTGACGCCCTTGGGGATGAAGACGAAGGAGCCGTCGCTGAACACGGCCGAGTTGAGGGCGGCGTAGAAGTTGTCGGTGGTGGGGACCACCGAGCCAAGGTACTTCTTCACCAGCTCCGGATGCTCGCGGATGGCCTCGGACATGGGGCAGAAGATGATGCCCTTGGCGGCCAGCCGCTCGCGGTAGGTGGTGGCCACCGACACGGAGTCGAAGACGGCGTCCACCGCCACCCCGGCCAGGGCCATCTGCTCCTCCAGCGGGATGCCCAGTCGGTCGTAGGTGCGCCGGATCTCCGGATCGATCTCGTCCAGGCTCTTCGGGCCGTCCTCCAGGCCCTTGGGGGCCGAGTAGTAGACGATGCTCTGGAAATCCGGCGGGGTGTAGCGCAGGTTGGCCCAGTTGGGCTCCGTCATCTTCAGCCAATGGCGGTAGGCCTTGAGGCGCCATTCCAGCATCCAGTCCGGCTCGCCCTTCTTGGCCGAGATCTGGCGGATGACCTCTTCGCTGAGGCCCGCGGGGATGCTGTCCTGCTCCACGTCGGTGACGAAGCCGAAGGCGTAGCCCTGCTCGGTCATCGCCTCGATGGTCTGGGTGGTGGTCTGGGTCTGGGGCATGATCGTTCGCTCGCTTCGGAGGTCTCGGGCAGGGCACGGGCGGCCGCAGGGCGCCGGGGTGCTCGGCCCGAGAGGTGGTTCAGACGCGGATCGGAAGGGGCGGACGGCCCCGCTCCCCGAGGGCCGGGCCGGGCAGGGCCCCCTCGTGGAGGTGGATGCTCGCCCGGTGGCCGTCGGCCGAGGGCGGCCGGAGCAGGTCCGCCAGGCTGACCTGGCCCAGGGCCCCCTGGATGGCGCCGTTGATCCACTGCCAGTGGTTGTGGGTGGGGCAGAGGGCCTGGTGCTGGCAGCCCTCGGCGGTGGCGATGCATTCGGTGATCGCGATGGGGCCTTCCAAGGCGGTCACGATCTCGGCCACGCTGAGCCCCGCCGGGTCGCGCGCCAGGCGGTAGCCGCCGGCCACGCCGCGCACCGAGGTCACCAGGCCGGCCCGGGCCAGGAGCTTCAGGACCTTGCTGACCATGGGCGCCGGCAGGTGGCCGGCCGCCGCCAGCTCGGCGGCGCTCTTCACCGCCTGGGGGGCGGCGGCCAGCTGGGTGAGCGCGATGAGGCCGTAGTCGGTTTGCTTGGTGATGCGGAGCATGGCCTTGCACCCGGGTCAACGCGGACCGAATTGGTCCCCATTGCCCTCATGATAGCAAGGCTCGCGGCGGGGCGGCAAACGCCGGCTGCCGCCACCCGCCGCGTGGTCGCGGGAAGCTCCCCCCGCCCAACGAAAAACGCCGCTCGGCTGCCCGAGCGGCGTTTGCGATCGCGTGGGTCCCGGCGGGGGCCTCAGTGGCAGCCGCAGCCGCCGCCCGATGCCTGCCCGCTCTGGCCGCCGCTGCTCTGGCTGCTGCAGCAACCGCCGCCGGCAGCGCCGGAGGCCGCGGCCCCCTCGCCGGCGGGCTTGAAGGACGAACCGCAGCCACAGCTGGCGACGGCGTTGGGGTTTTCGATCTTGAAGCCGCCGCCCATCAGGCTGTCCACGAAGTCGATGTTGGCGCCCTGCAGGTAGGGCAGGGAGATGGGGTCCAGGTAGACCTGCAGGCCGTGGGCCTCGAAGACCATGTCGTCCGCCTCGCCGCCCTGGGTCTCGAAGGCCATGCCGTACTGGAGGCCCGAGCAGCCGCCGCCCGAGACGAAGACCCGGAGACCGGCATCGGCCAGGCTCTTGCCCTGCATGACCTCGCGCAGCTTGGCGGCCGCGCCTTGGCTGATGGTGATGGGCGCCACGTCGGTGGGCAGCACCGGTGTCAAGAGGTTCACGTCTTCGCGGATCATCGCATGGCTCCTGCTGAGGGGTTCGGGGCCGGTGGCAGCGACGGTCGCTGGGTCCCGTGGGTGGATTCTAGCATGCCGGCCGCCCGGGCGCAACGGATTTCGCTGATCCAAGGCGCGGAAATCCACCGCGGGCCGGTCGGCTGGGGCATGTATAATCGTGCGCGGTGCCCTTGCCTCGTCGGGGCTGGTCCTCACCCATGCACGATACCCGCCAGCAGCTTCTCCGCCACCTTCAAACCAGTGGGGCCACGGCCGTGGTCGACCTGGCACGCTCGGTGCGCCTGGAGCCGGTGACGGTACGCCACCACCTGGGGCTCCTCCGGGGCCAGGGCCTGGTGGAGTCGGAGGCCCAGCGCCGCGGCCGGGGCCGCCCGCGCAAGCTCTATCGCCTCAGCGACGCCGGCCGCGCCCTCCTCTGCCAGGATGCCGGCGAACGCCTGGCCGGGCGCCTCCTCGACTGGCTCGGCGCCCAGGATCCGGCCGCGGTCGAGACCTTCCTCGCCGCCACCGCGCGCGAGGTGGCCGAGCGGCCTTGCGGCTGCGCCGCCGCCTCCACCGCGCCCGAGGCCTTGGACCACCTGGTCACCTGCCTGGCCGCCGAGGGCCTGGACGCCCGCTGGGAGCGCGACGATGCCGGCCTGGTCCTGCACCAGGGGACCTGTCCCTACCCCTCCCTCTGCCAGAGCCACCCCGCGGTCTGTGACCTGGACCTGGCCCGCATCCAGGCCCTCTTTCCCGGCGGGGTCGTCCGGGAGAGCTGGCGCCTGAGCGGCGACGCCTGCTGCAGCTACCGCCTGGACGCCGCGGTGGATCTCCGATGAGCCGCCCGGCCGCCTGGCGTCCCTGGCGTCTGGGCCTCAGCCTGGGCCTGCTCGCCGGCGCCGTTGCGGCCCTGCTGGAGGCCTTCGTCACGCCGCCGCCACCCCTGACGCCTCCCGCGGCGGACGATGCGCAGGCCCCCCGTCCGGCACCGGCGGCCGCGCCCAGGGCCGCCCCCGGGGCCGCTGCGGCGAGGCGGGCCCCGGAGGTTGGACCCCTGTGATCACCCCGGTGCCGCCCTCGCCGCAGGGCGTGCGGGTGGATCCCGGACCCGCCCGCCTGGGCAGCGCGCTGGTCGGCGCGGTCGGCGGGCTGCTGGCGGGGGCCGGTGCCCTGGCCACCATCGTGGCCCTCGGCCTGGCCCAAGGGCAGGTCTGGCTGCGGCCGGTCAACGTCGTCGGGGCGGTCTGGATCCGCTGGCTGCAGGGCGCCGCGCCCCAGGCCTTGGACAACTTCTACCTCGACGCCCTCCTGGCCGGCATCGGCAGCACCCTGCTCGTGGGCAGCCTGCTGGGCGGCCTCCTCGCCCTGGCCCTCGAGCGCCTGCCCGAGGACCAGCCCTTCAGCTGGGGACTCCTCTGGGGCCTGATGCTGGCCCTGCTCCTCCACGGCAGTCGCCGTTCCGGTTGGGGCCCGGGGCAGGCCCTCAACCCTCTCCTGGCGACCGAGCTGGGCTGGCGAGGCCTCCTGGCGGCCGGCCTGGTCTTCGGAGCCCTGCTGGGGGCCTGGCTGCAGGTCGACCGGCGCGATCGCTAGGCGCCATGGCGCCGGCCGGCCAGGCCAACCCAAGGAAGACAGGATCTGACGATGTCGCACAGCAAGAGAGCCGGACGAGCCGAAGCCCCGCAGCGCCCCCGCCCCGCGGGGGAGGCCGGTTGTCCCCCCTGGGCCGGGCCGGCGCCGGGCGCGGTTCGCCCTGGCCGCCCCTTCCGGCGGGTTGGGTCGCGCCGGCTGGCGGCATCGGTCGCCATCTGCGGCCTGTTGCCGCTGCTGGCCCTGCCTTTCCTGCGCCCCTTCAGCCGTGGCGCCGAGGCCCAGGTCAACCTGTGGAAGGCGCTGAACAACGGCCTGCAAGGCGACCGTATCCTGCTCCTGGAGACGGTGGGCGATCCGGCGCAGGCGCCGCGCACCGCCCTGATCCTCACCGAGGACCATGGGCCCCTGCGGGTGACCGGAGGGGGGCAGAGCGCCGTGGCCGTGACCTTTCCCAAAGGCCCCAAGGGCGAGCCCGACCTGCTGACCCTGGCCCCGGCGCCGGCAGACCCCACGGGCCAGCGGATCTACGCCGGCACGACGCATGACCCGGCCCTCCTGCGCTCGACGGATGGCGGTGCCGGCTGGGAGGCCCTGCCGGCGCCTCCCGACATGGTGCGGATCGAGCACCTGGTGGCCTTGGCCGGGGGCCGTCTCGTCGCCGCTTCGTCGGCCACGCCCCTGACCTACATGTACAGCGACGACGACGGCGAGAGCTGGGTGGGCCGGTCGGTCCTGGCCTTCGACGCCACCGAGCCCATTGTCGGCCTCCTGCGCAACCACGACGGCAGCCGCGCCTACCTGCGCAGCGGCAGCACGCTCTATGCTTCCGATACGGGAGGGGAACCCTGGACCAAGGTCCTGTCCCCGGGTAGCGGCGGCCTGGCCGAGAAGGCGGCGCTGGGACTGGTGGCGGCGGGCGCCGGCGGGCGGGTCATGGCCATCGGCACGCAGGGCAGCGCCGAGAGCGCGGAGTTGCGGCTCCTCGTCAGCGACGACGGTGGCTTGAACTGGAAGCCGCAGACCCTGCCCCCCGGCCCGGAACCCACGCAGCTCCTGCTGGTGGGCGCGGCCGACCAGGAGCAGGCCTACCTCGGGCGACCGGACGGCGCCATCTTCCGCTCCAGCGATGCCGGGGCCACCTGGATCGCCTTCCAGCAGACCCAGGTGGACCTGACCGGCCTGCGGGTGGATCCGGCCGACGGCGCGCTCTGGGCTGCCACCCGGGGCGCCGGTCTGTATCGCTTCGGGAACCAGACCGGGCGCTTCGGCTTCCACCTCCTTCGCATGAGCGCGGTCTTCGCCCCGCCGCCGGCCAACGAGCCCGTCCTGGCCCTGGCGCGGGTTCGCGAGCCGCTGCGTGAGCGCAGCGGGCACCTGCATCCGCCCCTCTACCAGTCCTACCTGCTGCAGGCCGGCGACACCTGGCAGGCGCACGGCGGCCCGCAGGAACTGGGAGACAGCATCCTGCCCGCGCCGGACCTGGCTGCCAGCAAGCTGATCTACAGCGGCCAGTACCGCTCCACCGACTGGGGGCGGACCTGGACCGCCCTGGGCGATGTCCCCGACGGCAGCAGCCCGCCCTTCGTCAGCGCCGTGGGCCCGATCACGGCCACCGAGCGCCATCTCTATGCCCTGGAGGTGCCCTACCGCCTGGGGGTGGGGGGCACGCGCATCCTGCGCAGCGCCGACGGCGGATCCACCTGGACCCGCATGCAGCCGCCGCTCAACGGCATCGTGGCCATGGCCGCGGCGGACGAGTCCGTATTCCACACGGTCTTCGCCATCAGCGAGCGGGGCGTGGTCCTGCGCTCCTACGACCACGAGCCCTTCGAGGAGATCGCTCAGATCCCCGCCCTGCCTCCCCTGCGCAACGTCTTCGACCTGGCCGTGTCGTCGCGCTTCCTCACGGACCACACCCTCATGGTCAGCGTCGAGGAGCAGCGCCAGTCCGACCGCGCCCTGACCTACGTCTCCACGGACGAGGGCGAGACCTGGCAGCCCCGCCGCGGCGGCCTGGACCCCGACGGCCGGCCCCGGGCGCTCTTCCTCTCCCCGGAGTTCTGGCTGGACCACACGGCCTTCCTTGGCGGCTACCGGGCCCTGGACGATGCGGCCCGGCCGAGCCTCTACCGGACGACGGATGCCGGCCTGACCTGGAAGGCGGAACAGACCCTGCCCGAAGGATCCGAGCTGCTGGGCTTCAGCCTGCGCGGCAGCCTGCAGGCCGGCGTGCTCTACGCCGCTGCGGGCGACGGCGGCATCTGGCGCCGCGACGTGGCGGAGGCGGTCCCGCCCACGGCCACCCCCACCCGGACGCCTGCCGTGATCCCCACCAACACGCCGGTCCCGCCGGGCTTCACCCCCTCGCCCACCCTGCCGCCGACCCTGACACCCACCCTCACGCCCCTCCCGACGGTGTCATCGCCCACGCCCTTCGCCAGCCGGACGCCCACGCCCGGGCCTTCGGCCACCCTGGCGCCGGGGGAGACGCCGGCTACGGCGGCTCCCACGCGCAGCCCCTCGTCCACCGCCACGCGGTCGGTCGATCCCGAAGGGGCGCGGATTCTCCTCCCTGCCTTGCGGAAGAACGCCCGATGACCCTCGAACGCAGCGACCAGCAGCCGAAGGTGGCCCCGGACCCTGGGGAGGCGGCGGCCCCGGCCCAGGCGCGCGGCCGTCGCCGCGCCGCACGTACGATGCGTGCCGTCCAGGAGGGCGACGTGGGGCCCATCGACAACCCGGCGGCGGTGGAGGCCCATGCCGTGGGCCAGGCGGCGGACGCCCGGCGCGAGGCGGCGCTGGCGGCCCTCGCGGACATCCTCGGCGCCCATGGACCCGAGGAGCAGGCCTCGCTGATCAAGGCCCTGGCCCGGCAGGGGCGCGAGGGCCAGGCCGAGAGCGCCCACCCGGACGAGGAGCTGGCCCCGGACTGGCGCGAGGGCGGCTATCCCTACCGCAACCTGATGCAGCGCCGGAGCTACGAGCGCCAGAAGTACCGCCTGCAGGTGGAGCTGCTCAAGCTGCAGGCCTGGGTGAAGGAGACGGGCCAGAAGGTGGTCATCCTCTTCGAGGGCCGCGACGCGGCGGGCAAGGGAGGGACCATCAAGCGCTTCATGGAGCACCTCAACCCCCGCGGCGCCCGCGTGGTGGCCCTGTCCAAGCCCAGCGAGGCCGAGCGCGGCCAGTGGTACTTCCAGCGCTACGTGGAGCACCTGCCGACCAACGGCGAGATCGTCCTCTTCGACCGCTCCTGGTACAACCGGGCCGGCGTCGAGCGGGTGATGGGCTTCTGCACCGAGGAGGAGTACACGGAGTTCATGCGCGAGGCCCCGGAGTTCGAGCGCATGCTGGTGCGCAACGGCATCCACCTGATCAAGTTCTGGTTCTCGGTCAGCCGGGAGGAGCAGCGCCGCCGCTTCAAGGAGCGCCGGGTCCATCCGCTCAAACAGTGGAAGCTCTCGCCCATCGACATGGCCTCGCTGGACAAGTGGGAAGACTACACCCGGGCCAAGGAGGCCATGTTCTTCCACACCGACACGGCGGACGCGCCCTGGACGGTGATCAAGTCCGACTGCAAGAAGCGGGCCCGCCTCAACGCCATGCGCTACGTCCTGCACAAGCTGCCCTACGACCGCAAGGACCTGCGCCGCATCGGCAGCCTGGATCCCCTCATCGTCGGCCGGGCCCACGTGGTGTATGAGCGGGGTGAGAAGCAGATGATGCCGTTGCTCTGAGCGCCGGACCCTCGGCGCACGGGAACGGGAGATCCCGACCATCGCGCGAATCCGCGCGGCTGCCGCCGGGGGGGCTTGACATCGAACAGGTGTTCCTGGTACACTCTTTCGGCACAGATGTTCGAGGGTCGGTCGGCCACCCTGGTCGACAGGCTTCCTCGGGCCCAGCGGAGGTGTCCCATGAACCTGACCGACAAGCAGCAGCGGATCCTGGCCACCATCCGGGAGTACTTGGCCCAGCGAGGCCGGCCGCCCACCATCCGCGAGATCGGCAAGGACGTGGGCATCTCCAGCACCAGCGTGGTCAACTACCACCTCAACAAGCTCAAGGACCTGGGACTGCTGGAGCGCGAGGACCAAGTGTCGCGCGGGCTCAAGATGGTGGGCCAGGCGGTGGCCGGCCTGACCAACCGACGGGTGCCCATCCTCGGGACCATCCAGGCCGGTCAACCCATCCCGGTCCTCGAGGTGCTCAACCCCGCCGAGGTGGACGAGGCGGACATGGTCGAGCTGACGCCGGACCAGGTCAAGCAGGACAAGCAGCTCTTCGCCCTCCGCGTGAAGGGGGACTCGATGATCGACGCCCTGATCAGCGAAGGAGACCTGGTGGTCCTGGAGCCCATCGAGAAGGCGCGCAACGGCGACATGGTGGCCGCCTGGATCCTGGACCGCGAGGAGACCACGCTCAAGCACTTCTTCCAGGACGAGAAGAACGGCCGCATCCGCCTCCAGCCCGCCAACCCCACCATGCAGCCCATCTACGTGCCCGCCGACCAACTGCAGGTGCAGGGCCGCGTTGTGGCGGTGATCCGCAGCATGAACTGATGTCGGCTACGCGCAGGTGTGGCACCCGTGGGCCACACCTGCGCGTCCGGCGTGACCGCTACCGCGCCACCACCGGCAGGTGGATCTTTGTCGTCAAGCGGTCTCGGGTGATGGTCGTGACCGAAAGCTGCGGCAGGTCCGGGTAGGTTCCGAGGTTGCCCGCCTTGTCGCGGGCGCGGGCGCGGAAGTGGAAGACCGTGTTGGGCTGCGACTGGAAGCGCTCCGAGAGGGCGGCGCTGCCCTGTACCCAGTCCTTCCACGGGTCGTTGCCCTGCCGGTACTGGACGTCGTAGCTGACCGCCCCGCTGCCGCCGGGGTCCACGCTGGACCAGAAGACCTCGAAGCTGCGCTTGTCCACGCTGTCCCCCGCCCAGAGCTTGACCACGGGGGCCAGCCCGTCGACGATGGTCTGGGCCTCGAGGGCGCCCGTCACCTCCTTGAGCCCGGCCTTGTCGGTGGCGATCACCTGGAACTGGTACAGGAGGCCTTGCTCCACCTTGTCGAAGCGCAGGCTGGTCTGTTCGGCCGGCATGTCGGCGGCCACCAGGCCCCAGGAGCCGGCGTTGATGTTGTAGAGCACGGTCCAGCTGGCGATGCCCGAGCCGACCTGGCCGGGTCCGTTGGGCAGGTCCACGCCCCCCCAGCGTACTTCGAAGGGGCCCGGCACGTAGGCGGGCAGGGCCTGCACCGTGGACTGCGGGGCGCTGAAGTCGAAGTGGGTGACCGCCAAGGGGCGAAGCTCCTTCACCTCGTTGCCGGCCGGGTCGACGGCCTGGACGGCGAACTCGATGCGCTTGCCGTTCGTCCCCTCGAAGTCGCCGCCATAGGTGCGCAGGGTGGGCGCCAGGGTCTGCCACTCCCCGCCGTTGGCCCGGCCGCTCAGGCGGAAGAAGTCTATGCCGGTGGCCGGCGCGGGGTCCAGCCCGTCCCAGGTCAGGGTGATCTTGGCCTTGTTTGGGTCGATGCTGCCGTCGGGCAGCTTGACGTTGGGCACCGTCACGAAGGGCGGCAGGGGGCTCATCGAGGCGGTGGGCGGCGTGGTGTCCGTCACGTGGCTGAGCCGCAGCTCCGGCTCGTTGCTGGCCTCGGAGCTGTCGAAGGCCCTGAAGCCGGTGCCGGCCTCGTCCACCCGCAGCAGCAGGCCGGCATTGCAGGTGGAGCCCTTGTTCCAGTCCGGCAGGCGCCAGCGCTGGGTCAGCTCGGTGACATCCCAGGAATGGCTGCCGCGGGCCGTCCCGAGGTCCAGGCTGTCCTCGCTGCTGGAGCGCCACTTGGGCTTGTTGTTCCAGTTGAGGTCCCGCTCGTCCCAGCTCTCCTTGCAGGTCACCTTGTCCCGCTCCCGCCCCCAGTCGATGCGGTGCAGGGCGGCCTCGCGGTCGGCGTCGCCGGCCGGGCCGGCATCGCGCAGGTAGAGCTCGGCCATGGCCTTGGTCACGGCCTGGTTCTCGGCGAGGTCGCCCAGGTCCCACCAGAGCATCCCGTAGGTCACGCCGTACTGGCTGGGGCGGCCGCCGTAAACCAGCTTGTCCGAGGCATAGTTGGTGCCCGGGTTGCTCTCGGAAACGAAGGTGTCGTGGTCGGCGCTGAGGCCGGTCTCGGCCAGGAGGGCGAGGGGGGCCGAAGGACCGCGCCGGCCCGCGCTCGCCGGACCGGCCACGGGGGCGCGGTCCCAGCGGTCGAGGTCCACCTGGCCCTGCTCGGTGGCACCGCGCGGCCAGGCCTCCAGCCGCCCCGCGCCGCCGGCGTCGTCCGCCCGGGCAGGCGCGGCCATGGTCGCGGCCAGCGGCAGGAGGACCACGAGGAGGAGCGCCGCCGGGCGGCCCCGTCCCGCTCCTGCCCCGGCTCCCAAGGCAGCACGCGTCTCACCCAGACTCCCGCCCCGTCCCATCCACAATCCCCGTCGCGATGGCATCACTCACCCTCCCATGCTGGCCGCGGCATGCCGCCGGCCGTCGATCCAGGCACCTGGCTTGGCTGTGCCGATTCTAGCGGGGTGGGGCGGGGAGGGCTAGGGGGGGATGGGCAGGTCCGCGTGCGGCTGGCATCGACCCGCCAGCAGAGGCAGAGGGAGCCACGTTCTCTTGCCAGTAGGCGCACACGCTCAGTTGCCCGTACGCCCAAGGAGTCCGCGGGGTGGGGGAACTCCCGTTCAGCGAGCAGGGTCAGCGACACCCTGCCTGGGGATGTAGCTCGCCAACCTGTCATAACATTCTGAAGCATACCAGCCCGACGGAGCCAAGGTCGCAGCCAGCACTCTGCCCGTCCTTCGATCGATGGCCATGCACCCCACAGCCAGCCCATCGGGTCCGTGGTACTTGTTCGGTCGGGCATCTTCCATGGCCATGATGACAGGGGCTCGGATGTACCAACTCATCCTCCAAATCTCATCCGCGGACTTGAAGCCAACGGCCCATACGTCTGTGTCACGGGCTGACTCGGCCCGGTCATCAGACATCAGGTGATCGACCGTCCGACCATCAGAACCATCTCTGTCTATCCTCTCGAAGTAGTCCGCAAAGGTCATTCCCTTGGCAACCACGCCTTGGAGGGCCATGCCTGGATGTTCGTACTCAATCTGGGCGTCCAGGTGCGCCAGGACCTCAGCTTGATCCATGTCGGCGGAGATTGGGGTGCCTGGAGCTAGTGTGGCAAGAGGGATCTCCGTCGCCGGCTCCTCATGTGCCGTGGATTGACGGCCTGAAGGCGTGCCGCAGCCTGCAGTGCCAAGTGCGACGAGGATTGCAAGAGCCCCTTCAGTGACCAGACAGCGAGGTGAAATGGCAGATGCGGCGCGGGTTGGCGTACGATTCCACGATACCGGGCACTTCACGAATACCAGCACGGCTGGATGCCCTAGGGCCGACTTGCGGAGGCGGGTGAGCTTCGAAGACGCCGTTTCCGGTAGGCGGGTCATCGTAATCTCCTGGGCTATTGACAATGCACACGGCTGAGCGGGCCTCAAGTGCCCGCCGGGCTTGGTAATAAGACGAACCTGCGTTTGACTCTGGATCATGACCAACAACACCCAGGTGATGCAGGTCCGCAAGGCATTGTACCTGACGTTGCCCGGTAGGCCAGACGCGTGCACCGGCCTGATCCGCGCGTTGGCGGGGAACCAGGGCATCCAGTCGGTGGTGGCGTTCTGCGAGTCGGAGTTGTTCCGGCGCGCTCCCGCAAGCGTGGGGCGGGCGATCGCAGCCCTTTGGCCCAGGGGCCGGGATCAGAAGGGGGTCCACGAGGTATCAAGGGCCGGGAGGAGCGCTGGATCGCGGGACGTTGAAGGCGTGAACCGCGGCAGATCCCGTGAGCAAACCGTTCGGATCATGGTAGGATCCTCCGGCTAGACTACTACTTAAACACCGGTAGACTAGGAGTATAGTCAAGGTATCCTACTAGGATAGCCGTGAGTTCCTGGCAGTCTACGCCGCTTGACATGGCATCTCTCCAAGGCTTGGCTACCTGGAGAGGGTGGATCCGCCGCCTGCATCCGCCCGTCCCATCTCTCGCTCGGCGCGGCGGCTCCCTGTTCGTGGAACATCCGTGCTATCATCCCGTCCTTCGCACGCGCTCCACGCCGCCCACGGACCTCCCGACCGCCACCGCCCTGGTCCCCTCGGTCGTGGCAGCGCCACCGTCCCGCCGCCCATGTTCCGGCGACCATCCCGGCGTTCAGCATCGCGAAGCTCCCATCGAGGCAGAGGAAAGGACAGCGAACCCCCCATGAGCACCGTCGAGATCACCGTCGAGACCACCATCGCCGCGCCCGTCGCCGCCGTGTGGCGGGCCTGGACCACGCCGGAGGACATCGTTCGCTGGAACGCCGCCTCGGAGGACTGGCATACCACCCGCGCCTCTGTGGACCTGCGCGCAGGGGGCAGCTTCTCGTCGCGCATGGAAGCCAAGGACGGCAGCGTGGGCTTCGACTTCGAAGGGGTGTACAGCCGCGTCGAGCCGGAGCGGCAGATCGCCTACGCCATGGCCGATGGGCGCAAGGTCACCGTCGACTTCCTGCCCGGCCCTGACGGCGTCACGGTCCGTGAGACCTTCGATGCCGAGACCGTGCACGACCCCGAGATGCAGCGCCAGGGCTGGCAGGCCATCCTGGACAACTTCGCGCGGCATGTCATGGCCGGCCAGGGCTGATCATTCCAGGGCGGCCACAGCCTCGTCCGCCGAGATCCCTTCCACCACCCTGACCTCGCCGGGCGCCACCGGCAGCACCAGCCGCAGGCGCCCGGCGCGGACCTTCTTGTCGCGGGCCATGGCCGCCTGGGCGGCGCGCTTCAGGGCCGCCAGGTCCGGCGGCGGGCCGGAAGCCGGGCCGCCCGGCCGCGACAGTTCGCCCGGCTCGCCCGGCTCGCCCTGTTCGCTCGGCTTGCCCGGCTCGCTCGGCTTGCCCAGTTCGCCCAGTTCGCGCAGCTCGGCCAGCTCGCCCAGGTCCGCCAGGCGGGTGGGCAGGCCCAGGCGGGCGAGGAGCCGGCTGAGTTCGTCGGGCAGCGACGGGCGCTGCAGCAGCCCCAGCCGGCCCGAGAGCCGCGCCGCCGCCACCAGGCCCAGGGCCACCGCCCGGCCGTGGCTGATGCGGTAGCCCGAGGCCTGCTCCAGGCCGTGGGCGAAGGTGTGGCCCAGGTTCAGGTGCAGGCGCCGGCCCGAGCGCTCGCCCGGGTCCGCGCCGACGATGGCCGCCTTGACCGCCACGCCCCGGGCCACCAGCCGCCCCCAGGCCGCAGCATCTGTCGTCGGCGGCGCTCCCTCCGCCAGCAGGTCCAAGAGCGTCGGGTCGGCGATCAGGGCCGCCTTGACCAGCTCGGCCAGGCCTTCCGCCACCTGGGCCGGCGGCAGGGTGGCCAGGCAGCTCAGGTCCGCCAGGACCAGGGCCGGATGCTTGAAGGCCCCCAGCAGGTTCTTGCCCGCCGGCAGGTCGATGCCCGTCTTGCCGCCCAGGCCGGCGTCGACCATCGCCAGGAGGCTGCTGGGCGCCTGGACCAGGGTCACGCCCCGCAGCCAGGTGGCCGCCGCGTAGCCCGCCAGGTCGCCGATCACCCCGCCGCCCAGAGCCAGCACCGTGCCCTCGCGGTCCAGGCCCGCGGCCTGGAAGGCGCGGTAGAGCGCTGCCAGGCCCGCGGGGGACTTGCGCCGCTCCGTGGCCGTCACGCGGATCCAGCGGGGCGGCTCCAAGCCAGCGCCGGCGAACGACCGTGCCAGGCGTTTGCCGTGCAGGGCCGCCACCCGGCGGTCCGCCACCACCACCAGGCGCCCCAGCCCCCGGGCCGCCAGGATGGCCCCCGCGCCGTCCAGCAGGCCCGGCCCCAGCAGGTAGCCGTAGCCGAATCGGCTGCCCTGGGCCTCGGCCGGCTGGGGCGGGGCCGCCACCGGCAGGGAGCGCGCTCCGGTCCAAGCGGCATCGGTCCCCAGCGCCCGGTGCAGGGCGACGACCGCCGCCCCCACCTCCGCCGGCTCCCGCCGTTCCGTGTCCACCTGCCAGGGCAGGGCGTCGTAGAGCGGCTGCCGCTCGGCCAACAGGCGGGCCAGCGCGTGCCGGCCGCCGGCCAGGAGCGGGCGCGGGTCGGCTGGGGCCGCTTCCAGGCGGGCCGCCAAGGTCTCCAGCCCCGCCGTCAGGCCGATGACCGGCCCCCGCGCCGCCAGGAGCGCGCGGTTCTCGTCCGCTAGCAGGACACCGCCGCCGCAGGAGAGGACGCAGGGCGAGGGGCCCACCTCCGCCAGCGCCGCCGTCTCGCGGCGCCGAAAGCCCGCCTCGCCCTCGCGCGCGAAGAGCTCGGCCACCGAGCAGCCCGCCGCCGCGGCGATGCGGGCGTCCAGGTCCACCCAGGGCAGGCCCAAGGCCGTGGCGACCAGCGGCGCCACCGTGCTCTTGCCCGCGCCGGGCGGGCCGCAGAGGGTCAGGCTTCGGGGTAGCTGATGTGCTGGAGAGGTGTTCATGGTGGGAATCGTCCTGGGGGCGACCTGATCGTTGCGGATCGGGTCTGTACCGGTGCCCAGCGGGCGCCCGGGAATGAATTGGGTGTAGTTCCGTTGGAACGACGGGCAGGAGGCCGTCATGACGGGTATCGTAGGGGATGACGAGGGCGGCGGATGGCCGGAGCCTGCTCATCGGACCACGATG
>WBZV01000607.1_pt1 | contig 19986 bp, 20 predicted proteins | sample 5204221 | NCBI WGS metagenome assembly WBZV01 (sample SAMN12344360, study PRJNA552823) | activated sludge metagenome | biome: Activated sludge suspended growth; feature: Nitrification reactor; material: Wastewater; isolation source: activated sludge from nitrification reactor of wastewater...
GGCACCGGGTTCGCGGGTGTAAACCTTGACCTTGGGGGAGGGCTCGGCGAGCAGGCGGTCGGCATCGCAGCGGATGACGCCACCTTCCATTTGCCGGTTGATGCACTGGGACAGCCAGGCCGGGCCGACGATGGGAGGCTCCGGGGCGGCTTCTTCCACGATGATCTCGGGGCCCTTTGCGTCGGGTTTGTCCACCTTGGTGGCGGGCTTCTCGTTGCGCGGGGGGCGTGGCTTGGCGGGCGCCGGGCGGCTGACCGGGCTCGGGCTTGCATCGTCCCGGCCGGTGGCGGGGGGCGCGGGCGTTGGAGGCGTGTCGGGTGTGGGGGGCGAAAGGCTGCAGGCGGTCAGCATGCAGGCCGCGAGCAGCGCCGAAAGAAGAGGGGGGAATCGGGTGGGGTTCATGGTGATCTTGCCTTGCTGCGCAGGATCTTAGCACGGGCTCAAGGCAGGGTCGGAATGTTACATCCGGTGTCTTGCGGGCTTCGCTGGGGCCTCCGTCCGGAGGGCGGAAGATCAGAAGGCGCGCCCCAGCCGGGCGGAGTTCTTCGGGTCGCGGAAGACCAGCGGGCGCGCGCCGCCGGGTTTTTCTGCCTCGGCGAGGGCGGCGTCGATGAGGGCGTGGTCGGGGGATTTGGGGCACACGGGGTCGGTGGCGCCGGGGTCGCCGGTGAGCATGAAGGCCTGGCAGCGGCAGCCGCCGTGGTCCTTGTCCTTGTCTTCGCAACTCTGGCAGGTTGCCGGCAGCCAGGCGGTGCCGCGGAAGCGGTTGAAGAGGGGCGATTCGTGCCAGATCCAGTCGATGCTGTGATCGCGCACATCGGGAAACTCCAGCCCCGGCAGCATGCGGGCGGTGTGGCAGGGCAGGGCGAGGCCGTCGGGGGTGACGGAGAGGAAGACCTCGCCCCAGCCATTCATGCACTTCTTGGGTTTCTTCGTCTGGTAGTCGGGGGTGACGAAGAGGATGCGCATCTTCTTGCCGAGACGGGCCTTCCAGCGTTCGGTCACGGCCTCGGCTTCGGCCAGTTGGGCGGCGCTGGGCATCAGGGCCTGCCGGTTGAGGAAGGCCCAGCCGTGGTACTGGGTGTTGGCCAGCTCCAGGTATTCGGCGCCGATCTCGGCGGCCATCTCGATGATGCGGTCCAGGTGGTCGATGTTGGTCCGGTGCAGCACGCAGTTGATCACCGTGGGGTAGCCGGCGGCCTTGGTCATGGCGGCCACCTTGCGTTTCAGGTCGAAGGTGCGGGTGTTGGTGATGAGGTCGTTGGCTTCGCGGGTGGCGTCCTGGAAGGAGAGCTGGATGTGGTCCAGGCCGGCGTCCTTCAAGGCGGCGAGGCGTGCTTCGGTGAGGCCCACGCCGGAGGTGATGAGGTTGGTGTAGAAGCCAAGCTGGCGGGCTTCGCGGACAAGGATCTCGCCGGAGATGCCGAACTGGGCGGCGCCCAGGGCGCGGGCCTCGCGGATCACCTTGAGCCACTCGTCGGTGGAGAGCTCCGGCCCGGCCTGGGCGAAGTCCACGGGGTTGTAGCAGAAGGCGCAGTGCAGGGGGCAGCGGTAGGTGACCTCGGCCAGCAGCCACAGGGGGCCGGGGCGGCGCTGCAGGGCGTCGGGCGGGACGAGCAGGGTGTCCATCAGTCGGTGTTCCAGGTGATCCAGTTCTGGGCGTCGGCCATCTCCAGGAAGGCCTCGACTTCCGGGGCCAGGCCGCTGGCATTGAAGGCGGTCTCCAGGTCGGCCACGATCTCCGGCACCGTGCGTGCGCCGTCGCAGCGCTTGAGGATCTCCCCCGCGCTCTGGTTGAGCTTGACCATGCCCTCGGGGTAGAGCAGCACATGGGCCTGCTGGGCGGGCTCCCACTGGAAGCGGAAGAGGCGGTGGATGGCGGGGCGGGCGGTGTTTTCGGTCATGGCGGCGTGGCGTCGATCAGGCGGCCTGGGCCAGGCCATACTTGATCATCATGGCGTCGTTCATGGCCCACAGGATGTCGAGCTTGAACTTGAGGATGTCCTGGGCACGCTCCTGCTGGGCGCGGGTGTCGAAGTAGGCGAGGGTCACGGCGAGGCCTTGTTCCACGTCGCGGCGGGCCTGGGTGACGCGGTTGCGGAAGTACTGCAGGCCGTCGGTTTCGATCCACGGGTAGTGCTCGGGCCAGTTGGCGAGGCGCTGCTTGTGGATGGTGGGGGCGAAGAGCTCGGTGAGGCTGGAGCACACCGATTCCTGCCAGGGGCGCTGGCGGCAGAAGTTGAGGTAGGCGTCGCAGGCAAAACGCACGGCGGGAATCACGTGGCGCTGGTCCATGATCTCTTCCCGCGACAGGCCCACGGCCTGGCCGAGGCGCAGCCAGGCTTCGATGCCGCCGGCGTCGTCACCGTGGCCGTCGTGGTCGAGGATGCGCTGGATCCATTCCCGCCGCACGTCCCGGTCGGGGCAGTTGGACAGCACTGCCGCGTCCTTCTGGGGGATGATGATCTGATAGTAATAGCGGTTGGCCACCCAGCCCTGGATCTGCTCCCGCGTGGCCTTGCCGGTGTTGAGCATGACGTTGAAGGGGTGGTGGATGTGATACGCGGCGCCCTTGTCGCGCAGCTGCGCTTCGAATTCTTCAGGCGTCCAGGGGCGAAGGGGTGTGCTCACAGGTCGATCTCCATGCCGTCGTAGGCCACCTCGATTCCGGCGGCGCTGAGGATGGCCCGCTCGGTGGAACCCTCGTCGAGGATGGGGTTGGTGTTGTTGATGTGGATGAGGATGCGGCGGATGTGCCGGGGCAGGCGGGCGAGCTGCTCGATCATGCCGCCGGGACCGCTCTGGGCCAGGTGGCCGATGTCGCGGGCGCGCTTCGTGGAGAGGCCCAGGCTGATCATCTCGTCGTCGGTCCAGAAGGTGCCATCCACCATCACGCAGTCGGCGTTGCGCATGGCGGCAAACACGGCGTCGTCCACTTCGGCCAGACCGGGGGCGTAGAACACGCGGCGGCGGGTGGCGGGGTCACGGATGGTCAGGCCCACGTTGTCGCCGGGCACCGGATTGCCCCGGTGGGGCGAGTAGGGGGGCGCGGCGGAGAGCAGGGGCAGGGCCTGCCAGTCGAGGCTTTCGCTGCCCTCTGGATGAAAAGGCTCGCCGCCGGCGGGCAGGGGGCGACGGTCAACCCCGCAGTAGTGTTCCAGCAGGTGCAGGATGGGGTTGCCGCGGGTCAGGTCTTCATACACCGGGTCGGTGCACCAGATGGGCCACGGGCTGCCCTTCTCGCGCAGCATGTAGAGGCCGGTGGTGTGATCGATCTGCGCATCCACCAGCACCACCGATTCGATGCCGCAACCGCGCAGCCCGCCGCTCGGCCAGGTGCCGGCGAAGGCCTGAAACTGCTGGAGGATGTCGGGGGAGGCGTTCACCAGGGTCCAGCGGGCGCCGTCGGCGCTCACCGCGATGGAGGACTGGGTGCGGCGTTGATAGGCGCCGTGGCCTTCACGCACGGCCCGGCAGTTACGGCAGTTGCAGTTCCACTGGGGGAAGCCACCGCCGGCGGCAGCGCCGAGAACTCGGATTTTCATGGTCGGGGGCGTGGGGGAGGGGCGCGGTGCCGGCCGCGGGGGTCACGGCCGGCACTGCCGGGCCGGCTTATTTGGCGGCGATGTACATGGTGATTTCGAAGCCGAAACGCAGGTCGCAAGCTTGGGGGGTGGTCCAGGTCATGATCAGTCTCCAATATTCGGGTTGAGGTTTTCCGGCCCGCCGGTGGCAGTACCGTGAGGCAGAGTGTGTCAAAGGGCGGCATACTCCCGCCTCACGAAAATCATGATTCGCGGGCGAGGCCCGCCGCTGCCATGTCCGTCGATGCCTGCTTCTTCCTGCCCGTTGGCGATGGGCACCGCCTGTGGGTGGAGACCCGCGGCAACCCGGCCGGCGAGCCGGTGCTGGTGCTCCATGGGGGGCCGGGCAGTGGCTGCAGCCCACGTTTTCCGGCGCTTTACGATGGGGCGCGACAGTGGCTGGTGCTGCCCGATCAGCGGGGTGCCGGGCGCTCCGAACCGGCCGGGGAGCGGACGGCCAACACCACGGCCCACCTCATTGCCGACCTGGAGGCCCTGCGCCTGCACCTGGGCATTGCCCGCTGGCGGGTGACCGGTGGCTCCTGGGGCGCGACCGTGGCCATTGCCTATGCGGCAGCCCACCGCGATGCGGTGATCGACCTGGTGCTGCGCAGCGTGTTCGTGCCTTCGCGGGCGCGGGTGGACGCCTTCTTTGGCAGCGCGCTGTCCCTTGATGGGCTGGCCGCCGATCTGGATCACATCGATCCGGCCGTGGCGCGGGCCGCGGCGCTGGCCTGGTGGCGTCACGAGCTGGGCATGGCCGCGGCCACGGCAGTGGTGGCGTCGCCGGACGACGGGGCGCTGGATCGCCTCGTGCTCAAGTACCGCCTGCAGGCCCATTACCTGCAAGCGGAGTGCTTCCTGGGGGAGGCGGCGTTCTTCGCGGCCTGCAGCCGTCTGGCGGGTGTGCCGGCAACCCTGATCCACGGCCGTGAGGATAGGGTGTGCCCACCCGACAGCGCCGTGGCCGTCCATGCCCGCTTGCCGGGCAGCCGGCTGGTGTGGGTGGAAGGCTGCGCCCACGACCCTTTTCACCCCGCCATGCAGGCCGCCTGGCGGGCAGCGCTGTTGTCCGCCGAATGACGCCATGCCCCGACACCTGCTCTACCTGATCGTCTTCATCGAAGGTTTCTGCTCCCTGGGGGCCGAGGTCATCGCCCTGCGTCGGCTGGTGCCCCACGTGGGCAGCTCGATAGTCGTCACCGCCCCGACCATCGGCTTCTTTCTGCTGGCCCTGGCATTGGGGTATGGGTCGGGAGCCCGGGTGAGCGAGCGCTTCACCGCCGTGGTGGCCCGCAACTTTGTGGTCTCGGCCTTGCTCGTCGGCCTGGGCCTCGCCCGCGTCACCGTGGATGGGATGTTTGCCCACCTGCAGCCGGCAGGGGTGGCCTATCTGCTGTTCATTGGCGGCGTGCTGTGCCCGGTGGCCTGGCTGCTGGGGCAGACGGTGCCGGTGCTCACCAACCTGATGAAGCACGTGCGCACCGGCGAAGCCAGCGGCTACGCCCTGTACTGGTCCACCCTGGGCTCCTTCCTGGGCTCGGTGAGTCTCGCACTGCTGGTGATGCAGTGGCTGGGGGTGTCGGCGGCGGTGCTGGTCTGTGCCTCTCTGCTGGCGGCGGGCAGCCTGCTTCTCGGCGGGGTGGGCTGGCGGCCCTGGGCGGCAGCCTTGGCGGCAGGGCTGGGGGCCCTTGGCATCAACCTGTTTCCGCCCAGCCAGGTGGCGGACACGGCCTATGCCGATTACACCGTGGAGGCGGTGAACCTGCCCGATCACACGGACCCCCGGGCCTTCTTCGTCAACAACTCGCTGGCCTCCCTGGTGGACGACAGCGAACCGCCGCGCTATGCCCGCTACGTGCAGCACCTGCGCCGCATCCTCCTGGAGGATCTGGCCCTGCGCGACAAGGCCGTGCTGGTGCTGGGGGCCGGTGGTTTCACCTTGTCCCACCGGGAACCGTCCAATCGCTACACCTACGTGGATATCGACCCGAAGATCCGCGGGATCGCCGAGGCGCGCTTTCTCAAGACGCCCATCCGCGGCGAATTCATCGTGGATGACGCGCGGCGTTACGTGCGCGCCACCGCCGAGCGCTACGACGCGGTGGTGGTGGATGTGTTCAGCAGCCACACTTCCATCCCCGGGCATCTGGTGACCCGGGAGTTCTGGCAGGACGCGCGCCGGGTGCTGGCGCCGGAGGGGGTGCTGCTGGCCAACCTGATCCTCGATGGCAAGCTCGAGACGCCCTACGCCCGCAACCTGTTGGCGACCATCGAGAGTGTGTTCGGACGGTGCGGGGTGGACGTGCTGCACCGGGGCAAGCCGCTCTCCAACGTGATCGTGAGCTGCCATGCCAGCAGCCGGCCGGCCGACGTGACGCCCTATTCGGACGAGCGCAACGGGGCCGATGTGGATCTGGCGCGCTCGCGCTGAAGGGGCTTTCCGGGCAATTGATTCGGGTCAATGAGGTGGCGGGAGGGGGCGGCATACGATCCGCTCCACAACCCGCCAGACGGGTTTCCCAAACCCCCCATGACGAATACGAGAGCCCCATGCCCAAATCCCGCCTTATTCCCCTGATCCTCGTCGGTCTGCTGGCCGCCTGCGGCAAGTCCGAAGCGCCTGCCCCCGCGGCCCCTGCCGCAGCGCCCGCCCCGGTGGCGGCTGCCCCGGCGCCTGCTGCTGCCGATGGCGGCAAGGGCGCCGACATCTTCAAGAAGACGTGCGCCATGTGCCACCAGACCGGTGTGGCTGGTGCGCCCAAGCTTGGTGACAAGGCCGACTGGGGGCCACGCATTGCCCAGGGCAACGACACCCTCTACAAGCACGCCATTGAAGGTTTCAACGGTGCCAAGGGGGCCATGCCACCCAAGGGCGGCAATCCGGCCCTGAGCGATGACGAGATGAAGGTCGTGGTGGACTTCATGGTTGCCAAGTCCCAGTAAGAAGGGCAACGACACCCGATTGCCCATTGTCTCCTTCTCACCTCAGCGCGTACCCCCCACGCGCCAAGGCCCGGTCGTCTTCGTGCGGCCGGGTTTTTTTTCGTCTGATGCCGCCGGATAGACCATTGGGGATGACAGGTGCCTGCAGCCCGCTATCCTGATAGTCTGGACAGACGAAGCGCGGGCACAAGGGGAGGGACGATGGACATCCAAGCGGCGGTGGGGGCCTGGGAGAAGGGCGCCCGCAATGAACGGAAGGACGTGGAAGCCGTGCAGACGGTGCTGGCTCAGGCCGCGCGCCTGCTGGGCTGGGCCGACGTGGATCCGAAAGGGGTGGACGGGAGCATCGCCCGACCACCGCGCAAGTCCGGCACGGTGGCGGCCATCAAGGCCTTCCAGCTGCGGGCGGGCCTTGAGGCGACGGGGGTGATGGCACCCGCCAGTGAGGACTGGGGGCGTCTGTTGCTGGCGGTGGCGAGCGCACCGCCGACGCCCGGGGGCGATAGTTTCTTTCCCTTTGCCCGGCCGGCGGTGGCCGACTGGATTCATCCGCCCCGGTCCTTTGGCTCCCGGCGCAGCGGGGGGCGCCGAGCCCATGCCGGCTGCGATCTGTATGCGCCGGTGGGGCGCCTGATCCATGCTGTCCGGGACGGGGTGGTCATCCGCGACCCCTATCCCTTCTATGCCCAGACGGACGCCCTGGAGATCGATCACGGGGATTTCGTTATCCGCTATGGGGAGATCAAGCCGGACTGCACCCTGCGCAAGGGCGAGCAGGTGAAGGCGGGGCAGGTGATCGCCCGGGTGGGGCTGCTGGTCGGCATCCAGGTGCCCAGTGCAATGCTGCACCTGGAAATGTACGACGGCAGCGCCAGCGGTCCGCTGACGGCGCCCGAGAGCGTGTCGGCGCGCCGGGCCGATGGCGTGCCCTTCCTGCGTCGGGCGGATCTGATGGACCCGACCCCCTTCCTCAACGTGTGGCGCACACGACTGGCCGGCACATGAAGATCTTCGTTTCCCTGCTCGCCTGTCTGATGGCCGGCAGCGTACTGGCCGCGTCCCCTTGCGAACTCGGCCCACCCCGACAGGGCGAGCAGGAGGCCCGCAGCCTTGAGGTGGACTTTGATGGCAATGGGCGCATGGACCGGCTGTGGTTGTTGCCTGCCGCGAGTCAGCCCGCGGCCCGCGGCCGGGCCGTTGATCCCTGGCGGCGCCTGCGGCGTCCCTTCGACCCGGCAGCGCTGGCCCTGGTCATCGACCGGGGCCGGGCGGGCGACTGCCTGCTCATCCAGAACCGGCGCTTCTTTGCCACCCCGATCTGGGAGGACGGGGATGCGCCGGTGCACATTCTCAAGCGCAGCTCGGCACCAACCCGGGCCTGGCGGAAAGTGGCCAGGGGCTGGCGGGGTGACGGGGTATTGCTGGGTACGGAGGCCGGCATCGACATCCTGCTCTACTGGGATGGTCGTCAGCCGCGGATCGCCCAGCGCAACGAGGCGCCCTGAGCGCCCAACCCTACAGGAGGCTCCCATGGCCGTGCATTTCAAATATTCCCGGGACTTCATCATCGGTGGGCTGGCCAAGGCCCCGCTCACGCCCAGTTTCCAGTTGCGCGAATATGCCCGTCCGGACGGCGCGGTGAACGTCCATCGGGAACTGGTCGGATCGGTGCAGGTCCTGCGTGACGCCGTGGGCATGCCCCTGAAGATCGTCTCCATGGTGCCGGCCGATGGCCTGGGTGCCGGCCTGGAGGGCCGCTTCGTGTGGGTCAGCGGGGCAAAGCCCGCCGAGGTGGTCAAATCGGCAGCTCGGCTGGCCCAGGAAGGGCACTTCCTGCGGGTGGAGGCACGGGGCGAAGGGATCTACCTGGAGATGCCCGATCCGGCTGCCCTGCCGGCGGTGCGCCCCGAGCTGGCCATCGCCAACGCCCTGCGTGTGACGGCCGCCTTTGAAACCAGTGGTGATCCGTTTCAGCAGGTCACCGGCAATTTCGACGGGGCGGGGCTGTCCTTCGGCCCCCTGCAGGTCAACCTCAAGACGGGCACCCTGCAGGCGCTCTTTGCCCGCTTTGCCGCCCGCAATGGCCCGGCCCTGCAGGCCGCTTTCGGTGGGCTGTGGCCCGAGTGGCAGGCCATGCTGCGTCTGCCCAGCCGCGCCCGGCAGATCGCCTGGGCCGATGCCCTGTCGCGGGGTGGGCGCAAGACCGACTTCGAGCCCGCCTGGAAGGCGGCGCTTCAGGCGGTGGGACGGACGCCGGACTTCCATGCCGAGACCCTGCGCTACGCCTACGACATCTATGGCCGCAAGCTGATCGCCGCCCTCTCCTGGTTGCATGGCCTCAAGCCCATCCGTATCGACAACCTGCGCTGTCTGGCGTCCTTGTATGACCTGTGTGTGCAACAGGGCAGCCTCGACAAGGCCCGGGACGCGATCCGCAGCCGGGTGGGGCGTGAGAACCCCACCGACCAGTTCCAGCTCACCCGCATCGCCGTGGAGGAGCGGGGCAAGACCGCCTTGCCCCAGTGGCGCGCCGACTGCGTGAGCCGTCGCCTGTGCATCCTGGAGCGGGAGCCGGTGGCGGTGAACCTCAATGGCCAATCCGCCGAGCGGGAAAACCCCCAGCTCTACCTGCTGCGCAACGCCCCGGTGAGCCGGATAGAGCAGTATCTGTTGTAGAGACTGTTGCGGGACTTCTCCCCCTGTCGAGCCTTCCAGACAGTAGATCGGGGGTAAGGGAAATGACGGAGGCCGGCGTTTCGCACCACTTTGTGGGATATCGGTTGAATATGGCACGGTACCTTATTGCTTGTGTGGAGGTCGCTTTAGTCGCGTGATCGTCCCGCGCGCCTTGTTGCCACAGAGATTCATGCGGCCCTCCTTGATGACAAAAACAGTAGTCGGTATCGGTACTCTTGGATGGATCTGGTCGCTTGTCGAGCGCATATCTACATGTCAATATTAATATTGGATAGCGCTTGTCTTGGCTGTTTGTGACCACAGGGGGGAGCATGAAACCAAAGGACGGTAAGGCCGAGTTTTCACCCGATTTTCATTGGCCGCACGCTGCCGATGCGTGTAAAGCCTACCTCGATCTCAATGCGCTGGAGCCGTTGGCAGTACGTGTCTTGGCACGTGGGCTTCTTTCACAGAGGCTAGTCGCATTTGTTGGTGCGGGAATTTCAGCCGCGTATGGGAGACAAACCTGGTCGGGGTTAATGGAGGGGCTTTGGGAAATAGCCGCCGAGGCGCACAAAGATAAAGTAGAGCGTGGTTGGTCACAGATATGTGAGCGATTGTGGCCATCGGGTCTGCCTGACTTTCTGGGTTACAGCGATCATGCCATCAAGGCGCAGATCCTCTCGGACATGCTAAAACTCCTTCCTGGAGAGGAGAGGAGCGATCTCAAGGGCGAAACGAAAAAGATATTGGAAGATTTTCATGGATTCATTGCATGGGTCTGTGAGCGCTGGTCGAATAATCCGAAAGATGTAGTAAGTAGATTGATGGCGACCGAGTGGGAGGAAGAGGCTCGGAAAAAATCTCCGCCAAGTGAAAGTGGGTTGTTAGCCGTCTTGAACGTATTGGCGAGTAGGCAAAGTTTTGAGTACGCTGAACTGTACAAAATACTGGTCAATATCTTGACCCATCAGGGCGTGGGTGGCGACAGCCCTTTGCGTTTGTTGATCGACGAATGGGGTGTCCGACGTTTCATTACGACAAATTACGATAAAGAGATTGAGCGCGGCTTCCGCTCAATGGGATTCGGTCAATTGGATCCCGCGCATGGGCCTGGTCACACGGGGCACTATGCTTCCATTGATTGCGATAGGGAAAACGTCGGTGGTGCGCTCCGCTTTGCTCTTGAAGGGCCTCGTCGGCATGCGGAAGTGTTGCATCTGCACGGTGACGTGGCCGATGCGCGTTCGCTCATTGTCACTGAGTCCGACTATCAAAGGCTGTACCTTGACGAGCATCCGCGGCGAGATCTCGTAACCAACGCGACGTTGGCAAATTTCGGTGCCAATCCGCTGCTCTTCGTGGGCTCTGACATCAGTGAGGACGATGTGCTCCGGCCGATGCGTCAATTCATGTCGGGCGAGGGGCATCGCAGTGATCGCATGGCTGTTGCGCTCTTTGTCAGCGCAAACAAAGCGCATGAACGCGCGCAGCGACAGGCAAACCTATGGCTTCGGTATGGCGTTTATACGCTTGACTTGGGGCGTGCATCGTTTCGTAACCAAGAAGTGCACTATTGGGGTAAGGCTTCTAAGGAACCGTGGCTGGTGGGCCTACTTCAGGCTCAGCGCCAACTGCGTTCGGCCAAGCATAAAGAGCGTAAGTGTATCGCGAATAAGCTTCAGAGAACGCGAGCACCGGATGCTATCGAGGGCGTAATGCTGACGCCCGGTCAGGTTACACAGATCAAGCAGGCATTAACCAATTTGGCGGACGAAGTCAGGAAGAGTGGGAGCGGTCTACGTGCCCAAACCTTGTTTGACATCACTGCAAGTTGGCTAAGTAGCCTGTTCGTATGTGCAAAGCTGATTGATTTACGGCGTAGAGCGAGAGAGGTGATAGAAGAGGATTCCACGCTTGCGCGGCCGTATGAATCCTTGCCGATCATCTGTAATGGTTTGACAACATGGAATGGAGTGATGTTGGATCACCCGATTTTCGGTGGCCGCTTTGCTCGTATTCCAGAGGGGGTTTTACGGCGCGTCGGTGCATCTGATCCGTTTGATGAGAATCTGGATCAGCTTTGCGAATTCATTAGAACTCATCCCGGCTTGAGCGATGCAACCTATAGACGGGTCGTGCTTGTCTGCGCAGCGCGCGGCTCGGGCAAGGGGGCCCAGTTCGATCGACTGATCGAGGCTGGAAAAGATACTAGTGGCGCAGACTGCTGGCCCAGGCTAAGCAGACTACTTGATGCGCTAGGTGGTTACCAAGCGTCTGCCGTATGTCATTCGCCGGTAACTTGGCGGGTTGCGCACATCAATCTCAGTTTTTCCAATGAGCTCGGCCCAATCCTGGATCAGGTCCTCGGCGTCATGGAGTCCATGCAATCCGGGCGGGATCCCGGCACCAAAGGGCGCACGCACGATCAGCTAGAGCGCCTCAGTCGTGCCCTGAAGGATCTGTCGATATCCGGTGGAAAACGTTTGCTGATCGTGCTTGGCAATGCCGGAGTGCTGTTCGACGCTGAAGGGCGTGCAAAGAATGGCCAAATTTGCCGCGTAATGCGTGCGCTGCTTTCGCCAAGATTTGCCAAGGCCCGGATTGACATTCTGATGTATGTCGGCGAATCACAGATGCCCGAGCACCAGCGCATGCCGCCCGATATCGGTTCGAAGGCGACGAGTCGCGGACTATTGGAAATCTGTGAGAACGATGAAGCTCATCGGCGCCTGTTTCGATTGAACATCGTTGCTGGTCGTCGGCCTGGCACCAAGATACATGTCTTTCCACTGCGGCATACTCGCGTGCTGACGCTTGCCGGCGCATATTTCCCGGAGCTTGTGGAGAGAATTAGCGATTTGTATCCCGATGGGAAAGTTGCGGACGCTTTGGCTCTGCGTTTGTACTTTGCTGCCGGCGGAAGCCGCTTGGCGCATACCTTGCTCCTGGCTTGGCTGGAGGCGTCTATCAACTTACAGGAAGCTGCACCTTTTAAGCAGCAAACAGATCCTCGCGCGTTGGTAGATCATGCCTGCTCGCACTTGCGCGCTGCGCCTGCGGCCTCGGCCGTGGAGGCGTGCGTAGAGTTTGTCTTGGATCAATGGGCGGTATGGCATCAGCGACGATGTACTTTTTTGGCTTCGAATAGAACATTAGGTGACGGAGCGTCGAAGGCTTGGAGTACCCTGTGGGCGAAGTTTTCCAGTCAGCTCACGCCAGAAGCGTGGAAGTTGCAGGTCGAAATTCTTTGGCATTTGAGTGCGTTCTCCCACCCCGTTGAAGTGAATGTGCTGATGGCGTGCCGACGGGTGGCACAGGCGGCAAACGCATGTGAAGCCGGGGATCCGCAGCAATGCATTCTGATCGCATTGGAATTACTCGTTCATCGATGTTTGGTCTTTCGCATAGAAAAGCGGCCAATTGAAGGGCTGCCTACGGCTTCTGCCGAGGAACCGGTGCTCAGTGATCATCATCGCGTGCGTTACACGCTGCACCGACACATACAACGCCACTTTCTGCGAATCATGGGTGGGAGAAATCTGGACTCGACATCGTGGGATCCTTACACGACCACGCTGTACGCTTCATTGCCAGATGAGGTTCCTGTGTTGCCGACTGATGCGCATGCGACGCTTGTAGAGGTTTTGCAGGATCTCACCGATTACCCGCGTGAAGGCACGCAGGGAAAAGTGGCAGCCCCAGCGACGAACGACGACGTAAGGGAGTTGGTTCAGCGTGCTGACCGAATTCGGGCTGCTTACTATCTCGCACGCTCCTCGTACTCATTGGGCGTTGTATCGCACCTCACTACTCAAGCCGCCAATGGTGTTGGCCGGCTGGGGCATCTGGAGCTCTACCGTCGGCTTGTGCGCTGGATAACACATGCGGCGCGCTATTGGGAGAGGCGTGAGAACGAAAGTGTATTTAGGGGTTTGAAAAGCCCCGCAATTTTCCATCCGGGCGAACTGGTCTGGCTATATAACGAATGCGGCGTCATCAGTCTGGCCCAAGGCAAGTTGCATGACGCCGAGCAGGCGCTAGGTATGGCCGAAGCAGCGGTGCGTCGTATCGAGCACGATGACACCGGGTCGCTCCATACGCGCATACGCCTGCACAGTGCTTTGGTGCAGATCGAGCGTGGTCGGCCGCATCGCGCACGTCAAATGCTCTTGCCAATCTCGCAGCGCCACGGAGGTCATCGGGTGCCCCCTTTATTGGCCTTATTTTATTTGGGCCAGATTGACCATCTAGGTGGCAGTTATCATTCAGCCATAGGCAACTACGAACGTGCTCTGGCTGGATTGCGGGAGGTTGGGCGTTCGAGGGCTGCGGCCTTCGTGTTAATGAACCTAGCGGACGTTCGCCACAGCCTGCACAAGCAAGTTGCCGCAAACGCTACTGTTACTTCGCCCGAACGTCAGGCTTGGATTGAGGCTGATGAGGCGATCAGCCTTGCGCAGCAAGGTGGGCATGAGGACTTGCGAGTCATGGCAATTCTAGGCCGAGTCCGCTTGTGCATCGATGCTGGTCGTTTGGAAGGGCAAAATCTGTTCGAGCATATCGAGTTCGCGCAGCGCTATGCGATTTTGATGGATTTGCCGCGCGTTGCTTGCGATGCCCATGAACTGCGTGCCCGACTTCTGATGCGGCAAGGAGAATATCGCCTCTCAGCGACAGACGCCACGATGAGTCTGGAAATTGCAGCCAAGTATGACCTGAAGCTGAAGAAGGCACGCGGGCTCCTTACGTTATCGGAAGTTCTGCTTAATCGTGGGGAGCAGGAAAGTGCGCGTACGCTGGTTGCCATGGGGCGCGAGATTGCGGTATCGGCCGACTACTATGCATGCGTGAGAGGCTTCAAGGATCTGGAGTTGCGCCTGTTCGAGGCTAGCCGAAAAGGAGGGTAGGGTCACACGTACGAATCGTGGAAAGGTGGCCAGCATTACGTGTAGCGAATACGTAGCGAGCGGTTAATGATTGTGTGTGCTCCCAAGGCTCTTGATCACCTCCCGCGTCACCTCGCCGAACTGCAGCAGCTTGCCGCCCTGGGCCTTGATGTGGGCGTCGGCGGCTTCGCGGGTGGCGAAGGCGGGCAGGTTGGGGTCGTTCATGGGGCCGAGGGCCTTCGAGCCGATGACGTAGAAGGCCTTCCTTGCATCCACCCAGGCCTTGGTGCCGTAGTCTGCGACCCAGATGGCGCCCACGTCGGCCAGCTTGTGCTGCTTGTCGAAGACGATCATGTTGTTCAGGAAGCGGAACATGTCCACCGGCGAATCAAAGGTGCTGGCGGTCTGGTCGTTGAAGACGATCTGGGCCATCCATTGGGGGGTGCGGTAGGGGTACATGCCACATACCGGGCAGCGGGTGGAGCGCTGCACGTACTGGGGGGAGAGATCGGCCGCCGTGACTGTCGGCGCCAGGCCCAGGGTGAGGAAGGTGGTGGCGAGGGTGGCGCAGAGCAGGCGCGGGATCATGTCGGTCAGGCTCCCGAAGAGGGGGTCAGGGGGTCGAGCAGCGGGTCGGCCAGGAGGGCGGCGATGACCCGCTGCAGATTGTCCCATGGTGTGGCACCGGGGAGGGTGAGCGGGTCGGCGTACAGGCCTCCGTCGGGGCCATGGAGGTGGTTGGGGAAGGTGGCGAGCTCGGTATGCACGGGGGCGGTGTCGATGCGCAGTTCGGCCTCGCCCCAGGCCCAGGCGATGGCGTAGGCATGGGGGTCGGCGAAGCGGGCTTCCAGGCTGACGCCATTCTGGAAGTGGGCGATGAGGGCATCGAGTTTGATCTCCACGGGGCGCTCCAGATGTTCGCCGAAGTGTGATTCGAGGTGTGCCGCCAGATCGAGATGGATGCTCATCGCCCTTGGCTCTCCTCGATGCGGGCAGCCAGATCGGCCCGGGCCTGCGCGGCGAGATCGGCGAGGATAAGGGCCGACAGGTAGTGCTCGTAGGCGGGGTGCTCGGGCAGGTCGCCATTGCGGATGCAGGCGAGGGCCTGTTCGGCCTCGGCTGCGCCCAGACGGGTCAGTACCTCGTCACGGGCACTGCGCAGTTCGTACATCAGGCGGGCGAGCTGTTCGATCTCGAGGGCGTCTTGCGGGGGAATGTTGCTGTAGAACGGTTCCATCGGCTTACATTCTCTGGTCGTGGAGGGCGCCGCCGTCGAGACGGGCCATGTCGGCGGTGATTTCGGCGTAGGGATAAACCTTGCCCCCTTCTGCCGTGGCGAACTTCTGGGCACCTTCGCGGGTGCCAAAGGAGGGGATGGTGGGCCCCATGGCACCACGCTTCTTCGAGCCGACCACGTAGAAGGCGGCCTTGGCGTCGATCCAGGCGCCTTTGGGCGCGGCCCAGTCGGCCTTGTCCATGTCCTGCACGTAGGCGGCGGACACCTTGCGGGCCTGTTCGGGCTTGAGCAGCAGGGAGAACATCTCGGTGGTGTCGCAGAAGAACTCGGGTTCGGGCTGGCCGGCGTAGTGGATCTGGGCCTTGGGGCCGGGGTAGTCGGCGAGCAGCATGCCGTCCAGGGCGCAATAGGTGTCCTGGGCGATCTCCTTCGGGGTGACGGTGCTGGTGCTGTTCTGGCCACAGGCGGCGAGCAGGCCGGCGGCCAGCAGCAGCACGGCGGTATGGGCGACGAGGGGGGGGATTTTCATCGTTCGAATCTCCAGATGGCCACGGCAAGCGGGCCGACGATCCAGGCGAGCATGACGCCGCCGAGGGTGGCGGGGTTGCTCAAGGCTTCGGGGAAGACGGTGGCGAGGCCATAGAGGGTGCGCACTTCGTCCAGGCTGAACACATTGAGGACGCGGAACACGTCGGCCGGGTTGAGCAGCAGCAGATAGGGGAAGATCGCGCCGCCGTAGTCGCCGGCAGTGATCACCAGAGCGCCCAGCAGCAGCAGGTCGAAGACCAGCACGAAGAAGAACCAGGTGCCGATGGCGAGGCCGGAGGCGCGGGTGCGGTCGGCGGCGAACACCGACAGCATCACGGCAAGGCTCAGGAAGGCAAAACCCAGCAGGATGGCCGAGGCCATGAAGCCAACGTAGTGGAAGAGGGCGCCTAGGCTGAGGCTGGGGGACAGGATGACGCCCACCGCGCCGAAGCCGGCGATGGTGGAGAAGGCCAGCGCCCCGGCGAGGCCGGCGTATTTGCCGAGGATCAGCTCTTTGCGGGTGATGGGCAGGGTCAGCAGCAGGTCGAGGGAGCCGCGCTCGCGCTCGCCGACGATGGCGTCGAAGCCGAGGATCAGGGCGATCAGGGGGATGAGGTAGATCACCAGGCTGACCAGGGAGGCGATGGTCACGTCGATGGAGCGAAAGCCCACCGCGCCCTGCTGGGCGGCGCCGAAGTAGGCGATGACCAGGGCAAACACGGTGAACACCAGGGCCACGGCCAACACCCAGCGGTTGCGGATGCGGTCCCAGAATTCCTTGCCGGCGACGATGCCGATCTGTCTGAAGTCGATGGAGAACATGGCTCAGGCCCGATAGCCGAAGAACACGTCTTCGAGGGACGGTTCGCGGACGTGGAGGTCGCGCAGGGTGTCGCCCAGGGTGGCCAGGCGGGTGAGGGCCGGCATCTTGGCGTCGCGGGAGAGACGGATGTGCAGCATGTTGCCGGATTCCTCAATGCTGTCGATGGCCAGCCCTTCCAGGGCCCGGCTGACCTGCTCGCGCAGGCCGGCACCCCCGGCGATCTCCAGGGTGAGGGGCAGGTTCATGGCTTCGCGCAGGGCCTGGACGGTGCCGGTGGCGCGGATCTGCCCGCCTTCCATGATGGCCAGGCGATCCACTCGCTCCTGGATCTCGGCGAGGATGTGGGAGGTGAGGACCATGGTGACGCCCTCGCCCTTGAGCTCGCGCAGGATGCGATAGAAGTCGCGGATGGCGCCGGGGTCGAGGCCGGTGGTGGGCTCGTCGAGGAACAGCAGGCGTGGCGTGCCGAGCAGGGCCTGGGCAAAGCCGAGGCGCTGGCGCATGCCCTTGGAGTACTCGCGCACGCGGCGCCCGGCGGCGGCCGTGAGCCCCACCTTGTCGAGCAGGGCGGCACATTCCCGGCGGGGCACGGCCTTGAGGTCGGCAAAGAAATACAGGGTCTCGAGCCCGGTGAGGTTGTCGTAGAGGACGACGTTCTCGGGCAGGTAGCCGATCTTGCGCCGGGTTTCCCGAAAGCGCGGGCCGGTGATGGGCTCGCCGTCCAGGTGAATCGTGCCGGAGGTGAGGGGGATCAGGCCGAGCATCATCTTGAACAGGGTGCTCTTGCCGGCGCCGTTGTGGCCGATCAGGCCGAAGAGTTCGCCCGGGGCGATGGACAGGTCGACACCTTTGACGGCCTGGATGCTGCCGAAATCCTTGGTCACCCCGCGGGCTTCAACGATAGTGCTTGCCAAGCCAGTTTCTCCAGTCGGAATGTTCGGGGCGCATGCGTGGTTTGGGGTCCACGATGCTGGGGGCGCGCAGCAGGGGAAACTGCTGGGCGATGAGGCGCAGGGTTTGGATGGCCGGGCTGGCCAGCAGCAGTTTGACCATGGGGTGGCGCCAGGAGAGGCGGTCCACCATGTCGTTGGCTTCGTAGGGCACGTCGCCGTGACCATCGCCGTTGCGGTCCCAGCCCACGTAGTTGCTCCAGTGGTTGCCATTCTCGACGCCCCACTTTTCATCCTTCGAGGCCACGTACTTCACCTGCTCGCGGTTGGCGATGAAGTCGTTCTTCTCGACCACGTTGCGCACCGATCCTGCCCACACGTGCATGCCCACCTGGTTATCCACCACCAGGTTGCCCCGCAGGGTGTTGTATTCGGCGTCGTAGATGAAGAAGCCCCGGGCGTTGCCGGCGACGATGTTGTTCTCCACCACCGCGTCCTGGATGGTGCGCAGCATGATGCCGTGGTCGGAATTGCCCCAGGCCCGGTTGTTGCGCACCACCTGGTCACGCACTTCCATCAGGGCCAGGCCGCCGCGGTTGTAGTAGGTGTCGTTGTCCTCCCACAGGTTGCGGTAGGAGTTCATGTAGTGGGTGCCATAGCGGCTGTGGTGCATGCGGTTGCCGCGGAAGATGGCGTCGTGGGAGACGTCCACGTAGATCGCGTCGCGCACGAAGCTGATGTTGTTGCGCAGGATGCGGGCGCCGGTGGTGTTGTAGAGCTGGATGCCGTTGCCCCGCTGGGACGAATCCAGGTCGCGTTTGCCGGTGATCAGGTTGTCTTCGATCAGCACGTCCTTTGCCTTCTCGATCCACAGGCCGAAGAGGGTGTAGCTGAAGTCGCAGCGGGCCACCCGTGCCCGGTGGCTGCCGGGTTGGATGTAGATGCCGGCGTTCTGCTCGCCCAGGTCCGCGCCCGAGTCGGCAATGATGAAACCTTCGATGCTCACGTCTTCCGCGGCGACTCTCAGGGTGTCACCCTTGCCGCGCCCGTCGATGGTGGGGCGGCCTTGACCGATGAGCGTGAGGGGTTTGTCGATGCGCAGGTTTTCGGCGTAATGACCCCGGGCGACGCGGATGCTGTCGCCAGCGGCTGCGTGCGCAACGGCCGCCTGGATGGAGTCGCCGGGCTGAACCTGCCAGGTCGCCGCGTATGCGTTGCCGGCCAGACCAGCCAGACCAGCCAGCATCACGGCCAGGCACCGGGCGGCGCGGCCGTGGCGGGCAGGGCTGGAGGGGCGAAAGCAAGAGGGCATGGCGGTGGGGCGGAAGCGGAATGTGCTGAGTGTGCGGCGGATTGCCGCATGCAGCCTTGATGTATGTGAAGTCTGCGGGGGCATGGATCGGTCAATGTCCATCGGTTGGGCGCGGAGTGCGACCGGCTTGATTGGGCTCGCGACTGACTCAGGTCATACCCGGCGCGGCCCGGTGGTGCAAGAATGGCGGGACAATCACAGGGAGGGCATGTCATGAGCCACAAGCACCGAAATCTGCTCGAAGCGATCTTCCGCGAACCGATCTGCAGCAACATCCAGTGGCGCGAGGTGGAATCCCTGCTCAAGCATGTGGGGGCCGAGATCGAGCCCAGCCATGGCGCCCGTTTCCGTGTGCTGCTCAACAAGCATGAGTTCTTCTTGCATCATCCCCATCACAGCAATGAATTCGGCAAGCAGGAGATCAAGCACCTGCGTGAATGCCTGGCCGGTGCGGGGGTGACACCGTCTGCCTACGAAGAGCAGGGCGGCTGAAGGTGGTGCGGGGTGTTGCGGGCCGGAGCCTGCCGCTGGCTGCGCTGCTGGCGCTCGCTGTTGTTCAGGTGGAGGCTGCGGGGCCGTCCTTTCCCTGCAACAAGACTTTCTCGGGCAGCATCGAGGAGCGGATCTGTCGCGATGCCGGCCTGTCCGCTCTGGATCTGCATCTGGCCGAGGTCTATGCCGCGGCCGAAAGAAAGGCGGATAACGAGCATCCGCCCTTTTTGCGCGCCGAGCAGCGCGGCTGGATCAAGGGGCGCAACGACTGCTGGAAGAGCAAGGACGTGCGGCTCTGTGTCGAGGATGCCTATCGCCTGCGGATCACCGAACTCCAGGCCCGCTACCGGCTGGTCGAGGCACTGGGCCCCTTCCGCTTTGCCTGCGATGGGTCGGCCGCCAACGAACTGGTGGTGACCCATTTTCGTACCGATCCGCCCAGCTTGATTGCCGAACGGGGTGACGAGACTTCCCTGATGCGTCAGGTGCCCACCGGCAGCGGCACCCGGTACGAGGGACGCAATGAGAGCTTTTGGGAGCATCAGGGTGAAGCGACGGTGGTGTGGGGCTGGCAGGCGACCCCCATGCATTGCGTGCGCAGGCCCTGAC
>WBZV01000608.1_pt1 | contig 19985 bp, 17 predicted proteins | sample 5204221 | NCBI WGS metagenome assembly WBZV01 (sample SAMN12344360, study PRJNA552823) | activated sludge metagenome | biome: Activated sludge suspended growth; feature: Nitrification reactor; material: Wastewater; isolation source: activated sludge from nitrification reactor of wastewater...
GGTTCACGCGAGTCACGAATCACGCCAGAGGTAGATACGTAGAGCGGCGCGGCGTCCTCCACTTGGAGCAAAGCAGGACCCGCGACGTGACTGGGCAGGGGAACCAACAATACCTACAACATCAACTCCGATCAATCCTGGGGTACGGTGATGGACGGGAGCAACCAAACGCAATGGGATCCGTTTGAAAAAGCCTTCAAGAGCATGCCGTATCTCCCCGCTGGCGTGGACAATTTCCAAAACTTCCTGGAACAGGGGTACGCCTCCAACAACAACCTCAACGTGGCGTACAACAAAGGAAATATCTCCTTGCGCAACTCGCTGAACTGGACCGAAAACAAGGGGCAGTATCCGAATTCCACCCTGGACAAGTACACCTATTCCTTTGGCGCCGACCTGAATCTGGACAAGTTCCGGGTGAGCTCCAACCTGTCGTACGCGAAGCGGACGTCCCCTAATCTAGGTTCTAACGGCTATACTTCCTACGACCCCATGTACACTGTGCTCATCTGGTCGGCTACCGACTTCGACCTGATGGATTACAAAGACAACTACTGGATCACGAAAGGCATACAGCAAAACTATACCTATGGGTTGCAACCCAACGGTTCCTACACCGGCGCCAGTCAAAACAACCCGTATTTTGACCGGTACGAGCGTACCAATGAAATCAACCGGGATATTTTCAACGTCGACTTGTCGGTGAATTACGAAATAGCCGATTGGCTGAACGCTACGGTCCGCTCCGGAGTCGATTTTTACAAGGAAGTGGGCGAATTGCGGGTGTCCAAAGGCTCTTATGTGTCTACCGGCAACACGGGCGTTCCTGGCAACCCCTACACCTGGAACGGCGGCAACACCGGCGCCTATGTGATCGGACAAAGTTCCGGGTACAGTATCAACACGGATATGTTGCTGACCGGAGACCGCAAGCTGAACAAATTCACCTTCGAATACCTGGCGGGTGGAACGATCTTCTACAACCGGGACGACAACCTGAACTCCGCTACCAATGGGGGGATCTCCATTCCCGGGTTCTTCTCCATCAAGGCTTCCGTGAACTCTCCGGTAACCAACCAGAGCCTCTACAGAAGGCAGGTGAATTCGCTGTTTGGCCGGTTTGGGATTTCCTGGAACCAATTGCTTTACCTGGAAGTAACGGGCCGTGAAGACTGGAGCTCCACCCTGGCAGAGGCGAAGCGCTCCTACTTCTATCCCTCTGTATCCGGTAGTTTTGTGGTTTCCGAACTGCTGCCTTCCACCAAGGATTGGCTCGATTTGCTGAAGGTAAGAGGGTCTTACGCGGTATCTAAAACAATCCCCGGCGTGTATTCGATCAATAGCGCCTTTACGCTGAACAACGCCACCTGGAACACCCTTAGCGGCGCCAGCGTGCCGTCCAATTTGTATCCCTCCGATATCACGCCGGCAGCGGCGAATACGGCAGAAGTAGGCATACAAGCATTGATGTTCAAAAACAAGTTGAATTTTGACGTCTCCTACTACGATAAAAAGCTGTATAACGGCATCATTACCGGATCGATTTCCCCTGCCACGGGATACTCAGGGGTGTTTACCAATACCAAGGAAGTGACCAACCGCCGCGGGTGGGAAGTCGTTCTGGGAGGAACCCCGCTGAGCAGAAAAGATTGGCAATGGGACGTGAGCATGAACTGGTCGACTTATAAACGCGTTTACTCGGCGCTCGATTCGGTGTTCTCTGCCAAGAGGCCTTGGATTCAAGTGGGTGAACGGGTGGATGTGCTGGCCAGCCGTGACTTTTTACGCAACCCGGCCACCGGCGATTTGATCTTCAACAACGGCCGGCTGGTGTACAGCTCCTACGATTCCAGATTCGGATTCACCGATCCCGACTGGATCTGGGGCGTGAATACGACCCTGCGTTACAAAAACCTCAGCCTCTATGTGTCTCTGGACGGCGTTTCCGGCGGGCTCATGAATACCCGTACGGAAAGCTATATGTGGCAAGCCGGGATACACCCCAACTCCCTTACGCCGGAGCGCGCCAAAGACGTAGCCACTCCGGGCACATCCAACTTCCTGGGCCAGGGCGTTAAAGTGGTAGGCGGTACGGTTACTTACGATGCCTTGGGGAATATCACCAAAGACACCCGGGAGTTTGCGCCCAACGACGTGTATACGACGTACAAGCAATACGCTATCGACCTGCATAACAGTAGCGCCTGGGGCGGAAACGGGAGCCCTGCGGATACCTATTCCAAAACCTTCTTCAAGATCCGCGAAATTTCCCTAACGTATCAGTTCCCGTCCACCATACTGAAAGGGGTTGCCAAAGGCGCATCCGTCAGCTTCATCGGACAGAACGTATTCCTCAAAGCCAAGGATTTCAAATACTCCGACCCCGATGGCGGGCGCGAGGATTTTGCTGACCCCTCCGTCAGGTACCTTGGCTTTAATTTTAAACTGTCACTCTAAAACAGCAAGCAATGAAAGGGAAAATATGTATTGCCATTATCTGGCTGATTGTTTTTGCCCTCAGTTCATGCACCGATTTTAATGAACTGAATACAGATCCGAACGCACCAACTTCCGTAACTCCCGATTTGCTGGCTACCCAGCTGATGAAGGACGGCTACCGGTTTTGGAATGTAAACCCGACCGATTTCGGGTCGGGGAACCTTTGGGCAAAGCATACGGTGTTGCTGGAAACCAACCCCAACCCGTACCAGTATTATTACTCCTACTACCCGTATGGCAGCTTTGGAGCGATGCAGAAGCTGACCACTCTGCGGTTGATGGAAGAAGCCGCCGCCGGCAACCCTACCGAATCCTCCTTTAAAGGATTGTCCCTCTTCTTCAAAGCAACCGGAGGGTTTGGAATGACCATTGAAATGGGCGACGTTCCCTATTCCGAAGCCGGCAAGGCATTGGATGGCATTACCAAGCCAAAATACGACAAACAGGCCGATGTGTTAAAACAGGTTTTGGACGACTTGAAACAGGCAGAGGCCAACTTCGCTAAAGGCGTTAAGTTTGGCGGCGACATCATGTACGGCGGCGACCCCGTCAAATGGCGCAGGCTTTGTAATGCCTGGCAATTGAAGGTGTTGAACACGATGAGCAAGAAAATCACCGCGGAACAGAAAGCCCGGTTTGCAGAAATCGTTGCCGCAGGCAACCTGCTGACCGAAGCGGATAACTTCCAACTGGTTTACACCGACAACACCAATGCCTCCCATCCGTTTTTCAATGGCGAAAACCGGAGAATCAACACCGCCGTGTCCGACCTGGTCGTCAATTACCTGAAGTTGACCAACGACCGCCGTTTGTTCTATTTCGCGGAGCCTGCCGCAGAGAAAATTACCGGCGGACTCAAGGACAACGACTATGCCGCCTATGTGGGCGCTCCTACCGAATTATCCGCCGATCAGCTCGCGCTCAACCGGGCTGCCGGGAAATACTCCTTGGTTAACAAGCGCTACGTAGCCTTACGCGCAGGCGATCCCATGCTGTACTTTACCTACTCCGAGCAATGCTTCATTATCGCCGAGGCTATCGAAGAAGGATGGCTTCCGGGCTCTGCCCAGACCTACTACGAAAACGGCGTAAAAGCCATCCTGAAATACTACATGACGTTGCCCTCTGCAACGGCAGCTAACCTGCATGGAATGGCCATCAACCAAAGCTATATCGACGGGTATTTTACCGGAGAAGCCGCCTACAAAACCGGCGGCTCCAAAGCAGACCGCATCAAGCAGATTATCACCCAGCGCTGGCTGCTGGAATTTTTCCAGGGGAATGGGTTATTTAGTTATCGGACGTTCCTCCGCACCGGATACCCCGAATTCCCCCTGAACCCGGCTACCAGCCTGAACCCGGATGACCCAAAGGTCTACCCCAAACGCTGGAAGTACCCGCCCAATGAACTCACCACCAACGCCGATAATTACAATAAAGCGGTGCAGGAACAGTTCAGTGGGTACGACGGGATCAACCAAACGCCCTGGTGGCTGCAATAATGGGTTTTTAGACGTTAGCTGTTAGACCTTAGACGTTAGAGATCAGATCTTCTAACGTCTAAGGTCTAACGTCTAACGTCTAACCTCTAACGTCTAACTGATTTTATTCCGAAAAACACAATGGCATGTGGACTAAAATACTCGTAGCCGGATATTTTCTTCTGGCCGGCTTCCAATTGGGCGCCCAATCGCCTAAATGGGAACTGGTTTGGTCGGATAAGTTCAACTACAAGGGCTTACCGGATAGCGCTAAATGGAACTACGATACCCGGGGCAATACCTATGGGTGGGGAAATAACGAAAAGCAGTGGTATACCGAAGCCAATCCACGGAATGCCTACGTCGACAAAGGAATCTTGACCATTACCGCCAGAAAGGAGGAGACTTCCGGGAAGGCGTATTCCTCCGCCCGATTGACAACCAAAAACAAAGGAGACTGGAAGTACGCCAAAGTGGTGGTGCGCGCCAGAGTGCCGGAAGGCCGCGGAACCTGGCCTGCGATCTGGATGATGCCAACGCAAAGTCCTTATGGGCAATGGCCCAATGGCGGTGAAATCGATATTATGGAACATGTAGGGTTTGACCCGGACACCGTCCTGTCTACCGTGCATACGGGCCGCTATAACCACATGAAGGGTACCCAGGTAGGCAAGCGGCGCTACCTTCCTACCGCTACGTCCCGGTTTCACGTGTATACCCTTGAATGGGAAGCCGAGGAGATGCGTTCCTACGTCGACGGAGACCTCTATTTTACTTTCAAAAACGAACATACGGATGCCGGCGCCTGGCCCTTTGATCAGTCGTTCCATCTCATTTTGAATCTGGCTATCGGCGGCGGATTAGGCGGTAAAAAAGGAATTGACGATTCGCTGTTTCCTCATGTTTTTGAGATTGACTACGTCAAAGTTTATCAAAAGAAATAAGGCACAGCCTCATTCTGAGTTCGAATGAAAAAGACACGATGGCATAAACGGCGCATCCGCCGCCCGGGTGTTTTCCTGGGTTTGTTGCTTTGCCTGGTCTTTTTAGCGTTCTCTGCATGGAATCTTTTCTCCCAAACTCCCTGGGACGACCCGGCAAGGCGCCAATGGCCCAAGGACGTCCAGGAGGTTTCGGTTCTATCTGCAAAGGATGGAGCGCTTCAGAAGGCCATGTATTATCAGCCGCCGGGAGGTGGCCTTAAGCCGCTTATCGTCAGTCTCCACACGTGGAGTGGAGATTATGCCCAATACGATCCTCTGATCGATGAGGTTATTGGCAAAGGATATCACTACATCCATCCTGACTTTCGCGGGCCCAATACCCGTCCGGAGGCCTGCGGAAGCCCTCTGGTGGCGCAGGATATAGAAGATGCCATTGCATACGCTGTATCAAGGGGAAACGTCGATACGTCAGAAATCCATATCATCGGGGCCTCCGGAGGAGGTTACGCTACCTTGTTGTGCTATACGAGGATACAGCGGCCGGTCAAGAGCTTTTCGGCATGGGTCCCTATTTCAAATGTTAAGGATTGGTTCTGGGAAACCAAGAGCCGGAATTTGCCTTATGCCGCGCACATCCTCCAGGCAACACGGTCGGGGGCAACCCTGAATAATGAAGAAGCCGGCCGGAGATCCCCGATTTTTGACCCCTTACCCCCCCAAATGCCCCGGAATGGGAGCTTGTTTATATATGCCGGTATTCATGACGGGTACACCGGATCGGTTCCTGTTACCCAAAGCATCCACATGTTCAACCGGCTGGTCTGGTATTGGGATGGGCGGAAATCCAAATTCGCCGTGCCGGACGAAGATATTGTTGAGTTATTATCCAAACGCTGTTTCCCTTCCGCGGATTTTGGATTCATCGGCAGCCGGAAGCGGCATTATTTTCGTCAGTACCGCAATATTTCCCTTACGCTTTTCGAAGGAGGGCATGAGATGCTCGAGACCGTTGCGCTGGACCTGGTTCCTATCGGCCCGGCAAAGCGGCGCCTCCAGGGTTCGGTACTCGTCATCGGCGCTTCGAACGAAACGGCAGCCGATAGCTGGACGAATATCCTCAAGAGCCGCCTCACCTGCGGAAACCTGGTCCGTTACGCCATTCCCGGCAATACCATCGGATATGACAATTCGGACAATCCCAAACTAAACACCCTGAGAAATGCCGACTCGCTGATTCAGTACGCCCGGGAGCAAAATGCCGGGAAACCATTTGATGTCCTTTTGATTGCCCTGGGAACCAACGATTGCAAGGCCGTCTTTCATGGAGATGTCGAAGCCATGGAGCACAATTACCTGGAACTGATCCGCCGCTTGCGCGCCTCGCCTCTGGTTGATCCCGGCAAAACCAGGTTCCTGTTCATGAGCCCTCCGCCTATGGAGGAAGCCTTTGCCGAAGCTAAATATCAGGGCGGCGAAGCCTGCGTAAGGGAATGGAAAGGGATTTTGGAACGCCTGGCCCAACAACAGGGATGCCTGTTTTTTGATTCGTACCGTTTTTTGGACCCATCAAAAGGAAGGATCACCTATGATGGGGTGCACCTGACGGCGCCTTCTCAAAAAGCTGTTGCCGATGGAATCGAACAGATGCTGATAGAACCCAAAAATCGATGAAGGTGATGGGCGCCGGGGTTGCCTGAGGCCAATTTGTAAAAAACCGGAATAAACGCTGCCGCAATGAACGTTAAACTGTATTTTTTCGTCCTGTGGATGGTTTCTTTGTCTTTAACGCGCGGTTTGGCGCAAGGTACTTCCTGGTTTCGCCCGGGTATGGCGCCGGCGGATACCAACGTGGTCCTGCCTCCCGCATGGGCCTTTGGGATGGTGTACGGCGCCTACACCAATCAGGAACAAACCGTTGGGTTGATCCAGGACATCCTGGCCCACGATTATCCCATCGATGCGTTCTGGATCGACTCCTGGATTTGGGACTGGAAAAACCAGGGCGTTGGCCCTAAAAAGTATCTGGATTTCGTGGCCGATACCGCGTCCTATCCCGACATGCAGGGCATGTGGGATTTCATGAAGCGGAACAACATCAAATCCGGGATGTGGGTTTGGGATTGTATTTTACAGGCCGGCAACGAGCCGGTGTATGAGGAATTTAAATCCAAAGGGTTGTTTTCCAATGAATACGTGGAAACCAATAGCTGGCACAATGGAAGCCGGACCACCATTATCGGAGACGGCAGCAAGCCGGCAAAAGGCACCTGGTGCGGTAATATCGATTTCCACAACCCAGAGGCCGTGGCCCTTTTCAAGGAAAAAATGAAACCGTTTTTCGACATGGGGCTCGACTTTCTCAAGCTCGATCGCACCGACGCGATCCCCGTGTGCAAAACTATGTTTGAAATGACCCAGGAATTCGGCCTGGAAACCGAAGGCCGGGGATTTATTTTCTCCCACAGCGGTGGAAGGGAATCCGAAGAATACAAACGCTACCCCGGCAAATGGACCGACGATACCCGGTCGGATTGGTCGGCGGCTACCCATACCCGGACGTTTTCCCCATGGCTACCCTTCGTGGGGTTTAAGGAAAACATTGCCAGGTATACCGATCTGAGCAAAGGAACCCACCAAATTCCGTTCCTGGCGAACGACATGGGCGGCTTTGCGGTAAGTGAAGACGGGTATGTCGACGAGGAACTGTTCATCCGCTGGCTTCAATTTGCCTGTTTTGTCCCTCTGACCACTCCGTTCTCGCAACCCGAAAACCCCACACGGAACATCCCTTTTCTGGTATCGGACCGAGCCGGCCGCGTTTTCCTCGAGTATTCCCATCTGAAAATGAGGCTATTTCCCTACCTGTATACCTATGCCCACCGTTCGCGCCTGGAAGGGGTAACCCCTATCCGTCCTATTCCCGGGCATTTGTACCAGTATTTGTTAGGGGAAGAACTCCTGGCAGCGCCGGTGTACGAGCAGGGACAAACAACGCGAACGGTTTTTCTGCCCGGCGACGCTAATTGGATCGATTACTGGACAGGCGAGCTTCATTCGGGAGGAAATACGGTCCGGGTCCAGGCGCCACTTGAGCAAATGCCGGTATTTGTACGCCAGGGCGCCATCCTTCCTATGCGCAAATACGCCCGCTCGATTGAAGCCGGTACAAACGACGTGCTGGAGTTGCACGTTTATCCGGGCGCAAATGGACAGTTTGTGCTGGTGGAGGACGACGGCCGCAGCAACGACTACCTGAATGGGGCGTACGCCGCGACCCAAATCGCCCAACAAGCCGCTTCGGACGGATTTTCCTTACAAACAATGGCGGTATCCGGCCGGTATAACGGAATGGAACCCAAACGCCGGTGGGAGGTGATCATCCATTCCTCCAAGCACCCCCAAGCCATTACCCTCGATGGGAAGCCCATTGCTTTTTCCAAAAATGGGGATTCGATTCTCGTCAAACCGTTTACCAGAAAAAAAACCAAGGCTTGGAAGATAGCGGTGGGGTTTTAGGCGTTGGGGCGTTGGGTGGATAAGTAGCTAGGTGGCTAGGTGGCTAGAAGTAGGGGATTTTTCAAAATTTGCTGTTTCAATATTTTAAATTATTGATTTTTAGCATTTTAAAAATTTAAAGACACGATTGTTTGAACAGTCTTGCTAAACTCCAAAGTCTACCGGATGGGCCAGTTATTCCCAACCCCTTACAAAATAGGGGGAGCAATGCAGTTTTGGGTAAAAAAAATTTCACATGGTGGACCCACTCACCTACCCAGTCACCCAGTCACCTAACCACCCAGTCACTTAACCACCAATTCTCCCCATTTTTCCCTACTTTTATGGCATTGGGGAATCACCATCCCCCCAATCTCATCCCCATGACTCCCTGGTATCAAGAGCTATTTCAGAATTACGCCGTTAAATACGACCAAGAGGTCTTTACCCAAGGCACGATTGGCGAATGCGATTTCATCGAGTCGGAAATCGGGTTTGACCGCTCGGTCCGGATACTCGACCTCGGGTGCGGCACGGGAAGGCATTCGATTGAGCTGGCGCGCAGAGGGTACTCTGTAACCGGCGCCGATCTCTCCGAATCCATGCTGGCCCGGGCCAGGGAAAAAGCCCGGGAAGCCGGCGTAGAAGTAGATTTCCACCAGCACGACGCCCGGAATTTGCCGTTTGCCTCCGAATTTGACCTGGTGATGATGCTCTGCGAAGGCGGCTTCCCCCTGATGGAAACCGACGAAATGAATTTCCAAATTCTTCAAAATGCCGCCAAAGCGCTAAGGCCGGGGGGTAAACTGATCTTTACCACCCTGAACGGTTTGTTTCCCTTATTCCATTCGGTCAAAGATTTCCTCAGCCAGGCGGCCATCGAGGGCCAAGCCACCTACGACAACCATTCTTTTAACCTGATGACCTTCCGCGACCACAACATCACAACGCTGATAGGCGACGACGGAAAGGAGCTCCTGTTGGATTGCAACGAGCGGTACTACGTGCCGTCGGAGATAACCTGGCTGCTGAAATCCCTTCATTTTGATCCGATCTCTATTTTCGGCGCTAAACTGGGCGCTTTCAGCCGCAACGACGCGCTCACAACGGAGGATTATGAGATGCTGGTGGTTGCGGAGAAAGTTTAAAAAGCCCCTTCCTCTCTGAATAATTGATCAATGATTGGCGAATAATCCTTAACAGGGCCCCTGTTTGGGTTGGCTCCCTATTGGCTTTTCCTTAAATGGTTCGGAAAATAAAAATAAATGCAACTTTGTTGCAAGGACAAAAAGTATTTTTTATACTTGCAACAAAGTTGCATTGGAAGAGATACGCAATACAACAAGCATAAAAAACGCGTAAACATCTGAAAACCGTGATAGAAGCAATTGGCTTGACCAAAATGTTTAACGGTACTCTGGCGGGACTATTTTAAACCCATTCTTTTCAAGGGAAAAGTGATGGACAGGGCTAAGATAGACGCCTTGCCCAATTTTGAATACGACGCTACCATGGTGCCATCGCGCAGTATGACCAACCTGCTAGGGTTACTGGCTTATGCTGTTGCGATGGCTTTTGTTATTATATCCCTGGTAGGACCAGGGGGGAAGTCAAAGTAGCCTTCCGGTAAGCCCCTTATGGGCGTGAAAAGGACACATTGGAGGAAAGCAGCCTCCTGAAAACGCGCCCCCAGTTTGCTAAAAAACCGACAGCCCGTTAAGGGCCCTGACGACCCCGGATCAGCCTAAATCACCTGTATGAAAAAAGCATGGACCGTTTTGGGACTCGTCTTGTGCACGATTCCCTTGCTGGCGCAGCAAACCCAGGATGTCTTTCCTCCTCCCGCGCAACCGTTGGCGATCATGGCAAAAGAAGCCGTTACCGGGATTCGTTTAGACGGTAAGTTAGACGAACCAGACTGGAGAAATGCCTCCTTGGTCAATCAGTTTTTCCGAATTGAACCCCGCCAGGGAGGCGCCTATTTGTACAAGACGGAAGTCCGGGTGCTTTACGATGCCCGCCATTTGTATTTTGGCGTATTTTGCCGCGATTCGCTCGGGCGAAAAGGGGTGCGGGTACAGGATTTGCGCCGGGATTTTTCCTGGGGGGAGAATGATATTTTTGGCATCCAACTGGATCCACAAAACCTCAAGCAATATTGCGTATCCTTTCAGACCACCCCTTACGGAAACCAGCGCGATTTGCAGGTCTTTAACGACGATAATCGGGATAACGACTGGAATGCGCTTTGGGCAGTGCGCACGATTCAAACCGACACCGGCTATTTTGCCGAATTTGCTATTCCGTTCAAGTCGGTGCGTTATGAAACATCCGAAACCGACTCGGTTGCCTGGGGAGTTACTTTTACCCGTTTGGCCCGGCGGGATTATGAACAAACGGTTTTTCCTGCTATTCCCCAGTCATTTTCCCCTTACCGCATGACGTACGCCGCTTCCCTGAAAGGCATCCGGCTGCCGCCGCCTTCCGCTAATGTTCGTATAGAACCCTATGCGTTGTATCAATTCGACGAAAAACAAAGCGGAGGGCAAACGACCGATAAAGGCAGTTGGAAAGCAGGCGGAGACCTGAAATGGGCCATTAATCCAAAAGCCGTGTTGGATTTGACGGTCAACACCGATTTCGCCCAGGCAGACGTAGACCGGGAAGTGAATAACCTGGAGCGGTTTAACGTCTTTTTTCCAGAGCGGCGGCAGTTTTTTCTCGAAAACTCAGGCATTTGGGCGGGCGCAGGGGATAACGTGATCGTTCCTTTCTTTAGCCGCCGTATAGGACTTCAGGGCGAGTTTAATGCGGCGCCAGCGCCGATTGATGCGGGCGCCCGGTTTACAGACCGCACCGAAGGCCGTACCCTGGCGGGGTTATATATCCATCAGGGAGAAACGGAGCAGTCGGCAGCCGCCAATTTTGGCGTTCTGCGTTACCTGAAAAATTATGGGTCTCAGAACAATATCGGCGCTATGCTCACGCACCGGCTGGATGAAAGCCATAGCGACCTCGGCCAGCCCCGGCGCCAGAATACCACGCTGAGCGTGGATGGCTTATTTCGCCCGCGCGACCAGCTTTCGGTTTCTTACCTCCTGTCGGTTTCCCGCGATAATTCCATGGATACCCTGGGGTTGGCAGGACGATTTTTCGCAGGGTATAATTCCAATAAATTTTATCTGGGATGGCTGACCAATTTCGTCAGCGAGCAGTATATCCCGGGCATGGGGTTTGTTTTTCAGAATAATGTCATCCATCATAATCCAGGAGGGTATGCGATTATCCGGCCCAAAAAGCTGCCTTGGATACGGCGTTTTGATCCAGGCTTATTTGTCAATTACTATCATGATTTTGAAAATCCCAGGCGCCTCCAGCAAGCCAATTTGTATCTCTTCCCGATATATGTCTTTTTTACCAATGGCAGCTTTGTTGAATGGGCGGTTACGCCTACTTGGCAAAACATCAATTTTGATTTTGCGCCTTTGGGGATCGCCATCGAACAGAAAACCTATTTTTATCTGACCCAATATGTTAAGTGGAACTCGGATCAGTCGCGAAAATGGTCGGCCTCCCTTCGCTATGATTGGGGGGACTACTACAACGGAAAACGCGATGCGATAAGGGCCGGAGTACGCCTTGCACCCGATCCCAGAGTGGCGTTTACCCTGGATTACGAGCGCAACTATCTTCGTGGCCTGGGAATTGCAAAGACCGACCTGACAACGGATCTGATAACGGGAGGTATGCGCCTTGCGTGGAATTCGAGGATTCAACTATCCGCTTTCTACCAATATAATTCCTTTACCCGCCAGGGACGATGGAATATCAGGGGCAGCTGGGAATACCGGCCACTGTCGTTTCTTTATTTGGTGTTTAACGATGCACAAATTACCGACTCCGATTTTCGGAACCGCAATGTTATTGCCAAATTGAGTTATTTAAAGCAGTTCTAACCTGCGCGGGGTTCTCCTTTCCGCTGAGTATTTTTGCAAAAGCGAGGGATTTTCTTTTTGTCACCCTATTTTTATCCGGGTATTGCATTATCGTAGGCGATGGGTTAAAATTTTTTAAATGATGATGAGAAAGGCCAACCCTTACCACCCGGATATAGCCATTTTTCTCGTTCTGATCCCTTTTGTCAGCGCGTTTAACTATTATTTGACTTATACCAATATTCGGTGGAATGGTTTTTTGGCCCTAACCTATACCCTGGATACCTTACAAGGGTATGCGGCGGTGTGGGGTGTGAGAATGTTTGTGCTGTATCTGGACCGGGTATTTCCATATTCAAAAGGCTTTGCGCAGCGGCTGATGATCCAGACGCCGGGGATATTGATGGTTGGGTTAGGGATTATCAGTATACTCACCGAGCTGGTCAGCCTGGTTGCCAGAGGCAGGATGGCGCCTTTGAATTTTTACACCTTTGATTTGTTTATCATCTCGATCTGGTTTTTTGTGGTCAATGGAATTTATGTCCTGCTTCACTTTTATCGGGAATGGGACCAGTCAAAACGGGTTGCTGAAGCCCAGAAAGCGCCAGGAGAAACGTATCTGCTTGTGAAATCAGGTAAAAAAAACCTTCAACTCGACACAGGGAAGGTGATCGGGTTTCTGGCTGATGGCGATTATTCGGTGGCAGTAGACCAAAACGGGAAAAAACACCTGCTCGACCTGTCGCTCAGCAGGGTAGAATCCATGGTCGATTCGGAGCGTTTCTTTCGGCTAAACCGGCAATGTCTTTGCAACCGGGGGTTTATCGGCGGGTTTGAACGAAGGCAAAATGGGAAAATTGAAGTATGGATAGAAGGAAAAGGGTTTTTCCCCGACCGGGTACCTGTAAGCCGGGAGAAAACGCCCCGGTTTAAAGAATGGTTTAACCAAAGGCCGAACGGTTCAACGGATAAACCGGTACGCTTCACCGGTTAAAACCGCATTTGACTTGCCCTGAAAGGGTGTCCAGCCTGTATTTTGCCCTAAAAGCAAAAAATGAAGACACTGGCTTTATGGGCTTCCCTGATCTTTTTTACCCCATGGCGGGTGGCCGCTCAATCGGGCGGCTCTTTCGGGTACCAGGACTTTCCGGTCTTGTTGTCCCTTCAGTTTCATTCCATTAATATGCCGTTTAAGAAGGTGCAATACCATTTCCGGAACATGGGATTTGGGGTGGGAACGGAATTCAGTTATACCGGCAAGCAGCATTTGGTGCAACAGGTTTCCCTCATTTGGTATCGCAACCGGCAGGCAGGTAATGGGGTAGGGGTGTACACCCAGGCGGTGTGGCGCCCAAGCTTGTCCGATGAGGCGTATTCTGAAATCAAACTTGGAGCAGGGTATTGGTACAGCTTTAGACCAGCAGCTTCTTTTAAACCAATCCAGGGGGATTGGGTACCAGTGGGCAAACAAGGGAAAGGGATGTTTGCCCTACCGCTTGGAATCGGGCTTGGATACCGCACTTCAGATGCCGGCTGGTCTCCCTTTGTCAATTACCAACTGGTGGTCCTCAGCGGGTACAACGCCAGCGTCCCGGTCATGCCGGAAACCTTGATTCAGCTTGGCGTCAGTGCCTCTCCCAAACACTGATTTATTGAATAACCTTGGATTGTTCTCATAAATTAAGCTATGAAGAAATTTGCTTTTCTATTCGCAGCAGGGGTGCTGGTTTTCGGTTCTTCCTGCTCGGTATTCCGTCCGGATCTGCCGGTCGCCATTTGCGCGGAGCGGCCTGAAGGAAGCGCCTCTTTTTCAAAAGCCAGGGAATTGGAAGATGTCCTGGGCCGATTGGTCCGGAAAGGAATTCCCGGGGTTGCCATGTGCGTGTTTTCCGGAGAAGGGTACTGGGAGTATGCAACCGGGTACGCCCAGTTGGAGGGGAAAGTCCCTATGGGCGCCTGTCATCTTCACTATTTACAGAGTATTTCCAAGACGTATATGGCGGTGGCAATATTAAAACTGTACGAAGACGGCAAGCTGGAGTTGGACGAACGCATCGTCAAATACCTACCCGATATCGAATCGTTTATTCCCCGTGCCGGAGAAATATCGCTGCGCATGCTGTTGAACCACACGTCCGGGATACCGGAATACAACCTCGTTCCCGCTTATGTAACCGTCCTTTTACAGAAACCGGAATATCCCTTTACTCCGTGGGATTATTTGAACTACATCAAAGGCAAACCCTTGCAGTTTGAGCCTGGTAGCAAGTACGCCTACTGCAATACCAATTACGAGCTTCTGGCGCTTATCGCAGACCGGATAACGGGGGACCATGCCCGGTATATTTCGGAGGTGATTTTTAAACCTCTCGGATTGACGCAAACCTTTTACCGGAATGAGACAGGTTATTTGGACCATCCCCACTTGCTGAATGCGTATTGGGACCGGCATAGCGATGGGGTGGTCGAAAATGTATCGCAAATGCAGCGCCATAATGTACGGGCATTAGTAGGAGACGACGGCATCGTGGCCACTCCCCAGGACGCCGTGCGCTTTCTGAAAGGCTTAATGGAAGAAAAGATCATTTCCAAGCCTACCCTCAGCATCATGCAGGAGTGGGTCAAAGACGGCAAAGGCGGCTTGCGTTACGGTCTTGGACTGGATTATGCCCTTTTGGGCGGAGAAATCGCCTATGGCCATAGCGGAGGAGGCATTGGCGCGGGATGCCAATTGTATTACTTCCCTTCTAATGGGTTGTACTTCTTTGCAGGGATCAATTTGGGTACGGTAACAGACAGCCCTATTCATAAAGATGCGGAGGAAGTGCTGGAGGAGCTTTATCGGGTTTTGTTGAAGTAGAAGCAACCGGCCCATGGGGTTTGATTTAAGCGCGTACACTCGTATCTTTAGGCCTTAGATGAAAGGAAAACTTGCCGGCTTTTTCCTTCAAAAAACCTGCTTTCCAACCAATGAAAAATGTATCCCTCTGGCTTTTGTTTCTTCCTTCCTTTCTCTTTGCCCAGCCCAATTACCCCACCGAAATCACGGTGGCCCAGGACGGCAGCGGCGATTTTACAACCATTCAGGCGGCTATCGACGAGTCGAAATCGTTTCCGGATGTGCGCATTACCATCTGCATTAAGCCGGGGGTTTACCGGGAAAAAGTGACCGTCCATGCCTGGAATAACCGCCTGACGTTGAAGGGAGAGAACCCTGCCACCACCATCATCCGTTGGGATGATCATTTTAACGCTATTGCCCGGGGCCGCAACAGCACCTTTTTTACGGCTACACTTTTGGTTCAGGGGGATGATTTTCGGGCAGAAAATCTCACTGTGGAGAACGCGGCGGGCCCCGTGGGCCAGGCGGTCGCCGTCGCCGTTGAGGCCGACCGGGCCGTATTTTCCAACTGCCGCATGATCGGCAACCAGGATACCCTTTATGCCGCGGGAGCCAACGCCCGCCAGTATTACCAAAACTGCCATATAGAAGGGACTACGGATTTCATTTTTGGGGAGGCAACGGCCCTGTTTGAATCCTGCACTATTCACAGCAAAGCCAATTCGTATATCACCGCCGCCAGTACGCCGGAAGGACGAGCTTTCGGTTTTGTTTTCCTGCATTGCACTCTTACGGCGGCGCCCGGGGTGGATGCCGTTTACCTGGGGCGGCCCTGGCGCGACTTCGCCAAAACGGCCTTTTTGTATTGCGAAATGGGCAGCCACATCAAGCCCGAGGGTTGGGACAACTGGTCGGCGCCGGACAGGGAGAAGACGACCTATTACGCCGAGTACGGCAATACCGGTCCCGGGGCCAATCCTTCAGGGCGGGTTGCCTGGCGCCATGCGCTGACGAAAAAACAAGCGAAGCGCTATGTCAAATCGGAGATCTTGAAGCCTTTTGTGCTACCGGAAATGGGTGTATCTACCGGGACTGTCCATCCGTTACGTTAAGGTTGTGGTTCTGTTTAGGACACCGTTGTTCTTAGTATTTGACCTTGTTTGGCAAAATGCCTACCTTTGTTCTTAAAATCCGAAGCAACCATGACCAAAATAGTGCTGGAAATCAACAACCCGAAAGACTGGCAGGTATTGTTGCCTTTGCTGGAGCGGCTGAAAATACCGTTCACCCAGGTGGAAGGGACGTCTTCTTCACAGGTTATTGAACCGGCAAATGCATTGGATATCATTAAGGCCGGGCTTCCCGCTTTTGACAACTTTGACGAGTGGATGCGGCAATTTGAGGAAAACAGGAAAGACCGGCCTCTTCCTTTTCGGGAAAACTGACCTTCTATGAAAATCCTCGACAGCAATATTCTCATCTATGCCTCGCAGCCTGATTTCGCGTTCCTTCGCCCCTTGTTGATTGACCCAGACAGTTATGCTTCGGAAATAACGAGACTGGAAGTATTGGGTTACCATTTGTTTGACAAAAAAACGGCGCGCTGGTTTGAAGCGGTCTTTTCCCAAATCCATTTATTGCCTGTTGATAAAACTGTTATTGATTTGGCCATTGAACTGCGCCAGCAACGTAAAATGGGGGTAGGCGATGCGGTCAATGCAGCTACCGCGCTACACCATCGTGCCGAATTCTATACTCGAAATACAAAGGATTTCTCCTGGATACCCGCTCTACAACTGGTTAATCCAATACTGCCGCTCTAATTGGCCTAAAGCTTTGAGAAAAAACTCCTCTACATATCTTTCAACCAATTCTTGAGCCGCTCGATCCACCGGTCGGAGGTAGTGGGGTTGAACATCCCGAATCCGTGCCCTCCTTTTGGATACAAGTGCATTTCCGCCGAAACGCCGTGGTCGATGCAGGCGCTGTAAAACGCCAGGCTGTTGCCTACCGGAACGGTCTGATCGTCAGCGGCGTGGACCAGAAAAACGGGCGGCGTGTCTTTGGTCGCTTGTTTTTCTGCCGAGCACAGCAAAATGTCCGCTTCTCTCGGTTGGGCGCCGAGCAAATTGGTCCGGGAACCCTTGTGCGCCAGCGCCTCGGTAAAGCTGATCACCGGATAGATCAATATGGCGAAGTCGGGCCGCAGGGAGGTCGTATCGGGCTCGTTGGGATCGGCGGGCTTTTGGTACCGGGTAGCGGCCGATGCGGCCAGATGGCCTCCTGCCGAAAAGCCCATGATGCCCACTTGCGAAGGATCGATATGGTATTCCTTTGCGTGTTGGCGCACGTACCGGATGGCCTGTTGGGCATCCTGCAGCGGCGCCAGGGATTTGTCGATGTTGGTTACGTCGTTGGGGGCGCGGTATTTCAGGACGAAAACCGTGATGCTGTCCTTATTCAGTTCCTGTGCGACTTTAAAGCCCTCCTTATCGATGGATACCCCCCGATACCCTCCTCCCGGACAAACGATCACGGCTTTTCCGTTGGGTTGCTTGGGTTGGAAGATCGTCAGGGTAGGCACGGCGGTAGCGGAAATAAACCGTTCGCCATTGGGCCGTACCTCGGTTTGTTCCGGGTCGGGCGCTTGGCGCGCGTTGGGAACCGCCCCCGGATACAGTGGGATTTCTTTGCCGGCGGATTGCGCGCCGAGGTCGCCGATCGATAGAAGCGCCATGAGGGAGAGTATAGGGAGGTTTTTCATGATAATTCAATAAAATGGACGGGAAAAACTATAGGGAGGCTATTTCAACCACCTGGAAAGGGGAAGTTTCAGGCGCTTGATTTCCTCTACGACCAGTCCGGCATACGTTCTGGCGCCTTTCAGCGATAAATGGGTATTGTCCTTGGCGCCGTCCGGAAACCGGGCGTATTGGCCGGGCGTCGTCCACAGGTATATTTCCTTTGAGGGCTCCGGGCCGAGGGCTCGGACGTAGTCTTCGGTTAGCAATTGCATGTCGATAAACGGGACTTCTTTTTCCATGGCCACCTGGCGGGCTACAAAAGGATAAGCGCCGTGCGTATCCACCAGGACGCCCTTTTCGTTGAAGTTTCGCCGCACGATGGAGGAAAACAAAACCGGGAAAGCGCCTTTGGCGCGGGTTTCGGCAACGAATTTTTCCAGGTTGCGCCGGTAGCTGCTCCAGGGGTTGGTGTACCGGGTGGAATCCTGGTCTTTCTGGTCGTTGTGCCCAAACTGGATGAAGACGTAGTCGCCTTTTTTAAGCTCCTTTAAAATGGCATCCCACCGCCCTTCGGAGATAAAGCTTTTCGAACTCCTCCCGTTTACGGCGTGGTTGCGCACAGCGGCTTCCGGTTTGAAGTACTCAGTCAACAGCTGGCCCCACCCGCGTTCGGGGTTTTCTTCGGGCGTTCCCGGCTTGTCGGCCATAGTGGAGTCGCCAATGAGGTAGATGGCTGGGGCTTTAGGGATGGGCCTTACGGCGAGCAATAGCGCCATGGAAAAGAGGAAGAAAAAGAGGCGTTTTTTCATGTGGCACGACGGATTTGAGCAGGAAATATACAAAGAATCCCTGCAAAACCGGTCAGACAACCTGGGTTTCGTAGTAATGTTCCGCCAGTCCAAAACGCCGTTCGGGCGCTCTGCTCTCCAGTTGATGAAAGGCAGTGGGTTTCATGCCCGTGAATTCTTTGTAATCGCGCACCAGGTGTTGGTAATCGTAATAGTCGCAATCGATAGCTATGCTTAACCAATCGCGATCGGGATGCAGATTTTTTTCCCGGAATGCCCGGTCAAAGCGAACCAACCGTGCGAACAACTTCGGATTTACACCCGTCCGGTCCCGAAATGTCCGCTCAAATTGCTTTACGCATAAGAATGACCTTCGGGCCAAATCGTCGAGGGAAGCGGTGGGGTTTGCCAGAATATACCGGCACACCTGATCCGCCGGATGGCGGTCTTTAACGCCGCGGCGGATCAGGTGCTCAATAAACCCGTTGGCGACATGTACGATTTCCGGATAGCTTCGGGCATGGAAGAATGCCTCATTAACCAGATGGACCTCCTTGGGAAAGACCAGGTCGGCATCCATGTACGCGTTGTTTATTTCCCAACTAGGGAGGCCGGTGAGCCGGAATAACCCTCCGGGCTGGAAAAGCACTTGAACGACCATGAAATGCCCCTGAATAAACCGGTTGGTGACGGAAAGGGCTTGCCCGATCAGCGCCACCGGCACGTTGGCTACCGATTTATTGCTATCTGAAAAGTTGACCTTTTCCCGGTCAAAAGGATAAAAAGCCAGGCACTGCTCCGGTCTGGGGGTGTAGGGCTTATGCGGTGGCGGATCATTGGGGTCGAATTTTAAATGGACGATCCGATAGCAACGAACGAAGTCCCTCAGGGCTGGATGAGGAAGGAAATCCTTCAAGATCATAGGCTGTTCAATTCAATCCCGCTTTCGCAATAACTTATTTTAGCCCATATTTCTCAACGATGGCCTGGCGTTCGGCTCCCGCTGTCGGGCCGTAAATCAACCCGAATTGTTTGTCCAATCGGTCGCGCTCCTGGTTGAGTTTGGGCGAGCCGTGAAGATAACCATTTTCCGGGGTCAGTTCGTGGAAAATGCGTTCCAGGAATTCTTCAAAAGGTTGGTTAAAATACATATCTATAAACCGCAGCGGTTGGTCGGAAGCATTCCAGAAGGTGTGTTTGAGTTGGCGGGGCCGAAAATGCCATCCCCCGGCAGGTACTTCGACGATCTCGGTACCC
>WBZV01000609.1_pt1 | contig 19978 bp, 18 predicted proteins | sample 5204221 | NCBI WGS metagenome assembly WBZV01 (sample SAMN12344360, study PRJNA552823) | activated sludge metagenome | biome: Activated sludge suspended growth; feature: Nitrification reactor; material: Wastewater; isolation source: activated sludge from nitrification reactor of wastewater...
TGCTTGCTCCCTTGTCGTTAGAGTTCTGAAGACTGGATGCGCGGATAGGCAAAAGTATCTGCCTCTGCAAGGGCCGCGACAACGACTCAGGTCAACAAAGCGCTGTCACCAGGCGAATCCCTGGCGTGGGGTGTCAGGGGCCGGCAGGGGCGACAAGTTGGGCAACAGGTGCTGCAGGGCGTGGTCTTCGGTGCGGTAGGCGCCATGGATAGCCAGGTCGCTCCACAGCCCGGTGCGCTCCATCACGTCGATGACCTGTTTCTTGAGACCGCAGCAGGCCAGGCAGCGCCCGCCGTCGGCCAACTGGCGGTGGACGCGGCGCAGGGTGTCGATGCCGCTGGCGTCGATGTCGTTGATGCCTGCGCAGGACAGCAGCAGCACCTTGAGGCGGGGGTGGTCGCGGCCGACGGCAAGCACGGCATCTTCGAAGGTGGCGGCGTTGACGAAGTGGAGCGGGCCGTCGAAGCGCAGGATGGCGAGTTCCGGGTGGGGCGGCGGGAGGTTGAAGCGGGCTGCGTCCCGCCAGGTGCCGTCCGGATGGCGCCCGAGGACGGCCACCCGGGGTTTCATGCTGCGGTAGATCAGCAGCGCCAGGGACAGGATCAGGCCGGCCAGGATGCCGATCTCGATGTGGGGTGCGAAGGCCAGGGTGGCGACAAAGCTGACGGTGCCGGCCAGACCGTCGTCCCGGCTGGTGCGCCAGGCTTCCCGCAGCTGGGCGGGCGAGAGCAGGGTGGCCAGGGTGACCAGGATGACGGCCGCCAGTACCGGCAGCGGAATGTGGGCGATCAGCCCGGGCATGCTCAGCAGGGCCGCCAGCACCATCAGGGCGCCGACCACCGAGGCGAGGCCGGTACGGGCGCCGCTGCTGAGCAGGAAGGCCGAACGCCCGAAGGAGCCGCTGACCGGGTAGGCCTGGCACACCGAGGCGGTGAGCTTGGCCAGGCCCTGGCCAATGAGTTCCTGATTGCCGTCCCAGCGTTGGCCGGTGCGCGCCGAGGCCACCTTGCAGCTCGACATGGCCTCCAGAAAGCTGACCAGGGCCAGTACGAAGGCCGAGGGCAGCAGGTCCACGGTCTGGCCCCAGTCCGCCCGGGGCAGGGCAAAGGCCAGGGTTTCGGCGGGCAGGGCGCCGACGACCCGCCCGCCCTCCGCTTCGAAGCCTGTGAGCCAGGCCACCACACTCAGCCCGGCCACCACGATGAGCACCCCTGGCCAGCGCGGCAGCAGGCGCCGCAGGGCCACCAGCAGGCCGATGGCTGCGAGGCCCAGGGCGGCGGAGGGCAGGTGAATGTCGGGAAGTGCCCGGGCCAGGTCGATGACAGCCTCGGCGAAGGGGCGCTGGCCGAAGGTGGGCAGCCCGAGCAGGGTCGGTAGCTGGGCGGCGCAGATCAGCAGGGAGCAGGCATTGATGAAGCCATGGAGCACCGGATGGGACAGCAGGTCCGAGAAATGGGCCAGGCGCAGCATCCCGAAGGCCACCTGGAAGAGGCCGGCCAGCAGGGCCAGTTGCACGGCCAGCACGAGGTAGGTTTCGGAGCCGGGCAGGGCCAGGGGAGCCAGACTGGTGGCCGTCAGGAGGCTGGTCAGGGCCACTGGCCCGGTGTTGAGCTGGGCGGACGACCCGAACAGGGCGCCGACGATGCACGGCAGCAGGGACGCATACAGGCCCACATAGGGCGGAAGGCCGGCCAACTGGGCATAGGCGAGGGCCTGGGGAATGGCCACCAGGGCCACCGTGAAGCCCGCCATCAGATCGGCGCGCAGGGAGGTTCTGTCGAGTTGACTGCGCCAGGCAAGAAAGGGCAGAAATCGGGCGAGGCGAGGCGGCATGGCGCAGGTGGGCGTTCCGGAGCGGGTGTCGGGCGGGAGTTTAGCGCGGCTTGCCGGCCGGTGTCCCTTGACCGGGGCGGCGGGCATGGGGCTGTCTGGTCACGGGCCGCGGCCCCCGTGCCGGATGCGCCCCACCCGCCTTACGTACACGTAAATCCTGATTGACCGGGGCAGCGCTTCCGGGAGATGCTGGCAAGCCGTAAAAAGCCCGTCAGCGGGTGGATGATTCGATGAACGCCGTCGCGCCCCCCGAACCGGTCACGCCGATCTCTTACTGGCCCATGGTCCTCACGGCATCCGCCGTGCTGATGATCACCATGGGCATCCGGCAGTCCCTCGGCCTGTATGTCTCTCCCCTCAATACGGCCACCGGGCTGGGGTTGGCCAGCATCAGTTTTGCGCTGGCCGTGGGGCAGTTCATGTGGGGAGCCTCCCAGCCGATCTTCGGCGCCGTGGCCGACCGCTACGGCCCGGGAGGATCCCTCTTCACCGGGGCGGCCCTGCTGGTCCTCGGGCTGGTCCTGACGCCTTTCGTCAGCAGCGAGTTCGGCCTTACCGTGACCCTCGGCGTGATGGTGGCCGCCGGTGCCGGGGCCGGCAGTTTTTCGATCCTGATCGGCGCCCTGGCCCAGCGTCTGCCGCCCGAAAGGCGGGCCTTTGCATCCGGCTTCATCAATGCCGGCGGGTCCTTTGGGCAGTTCCTGTTTGCGCCCCTCTCCCAGTTCCTGATCGCCGGCTTCGGCTGGGCCACCGCCCTGTTCGGCCTGGCGGCCTGTGCCCTGGCGACGATTCCGCTGTCGTGGCCCCTGCGCCACAAGGTTGAGCACCCCCCTTCCGCTGCCGCCGATCTCGGGCTGCGGCAGCAGTTGCGCGTGGCCCTGCGTGACCGTAGCTACTGGTGTCTGCACGCCGGCTTCTTTACCTGCGGCTTCCACATCGCCTTCCTCGTCACCCACCTGCCCGGGGCGGTGGACCTGTGTGGTCTGCCGGCCAGCGTGTCGGCGGTGTCCCTGGCCCTGATCGGTCTGGCCAACATCGTCGGCAGCCTGGGGGCCGGTGCGCTTGGTCAGCACTACCGCATGAAGTGGATCCTGGCCGTGATGTACGGCTCCCGCGCTGTGCTGGTGGCCCTCTATCTGATCGCGCCGAAGACGGACATCACCTTCTACGCCTTCTCCATCGGTCTCGGGCTGACCTGGCTGGCCACCGTGCCCCCCACGGCCGGCCTGGTGGGCAAGCTCTTCGGCCTGCGTTACCTGGCCACCCTGTTCGGCCTGACCCTGCTGTCCCACCAGATCGGCGGCTTCTTCGGCGCGTGGCTGGGGGGGCTGGCCATGGTGAATTTCGGTAACTACGACTGGATGTGGTATGCCGACATCGTGCTGGCTTTGCTGGCGGCGTTGGTGAATGTGCCAATCCGCGAGGCGCATCCGCGGCTGCGAGGGTGAGGGCGAGCGTACTGTTCAATACTTGCCCGAGTCATCGTTCCGCAAGGCAATCACCCGCTCGCTGTCATAGAAGCCAACAGCAATCACATCGACCCTGCCGTCGCCATTCACATCTGCGGCCGAGGTTTCGTGGAAGAAGCCAATGTCGGTTGAAGTGTCAGAAGTCGCATAAGTTCCGTTCGGTCGGCTTAGAACCACCTTATCGCGTTCCTCGGGAAACGGTGCCGCGTCATAGCCGTGGCAGGCGACAAAAATGTTGGGGCTGCCGCCGCCGTTTAAGTCGGCGACTAGCATCTTGCGGTGATGAAGGCAGCCATTCTGGTCGGCGAGCAAGTCCTTGTGGAGAGCATAGGTGCCGTCGCTCAACTTGTCATAGAACTCAAAGCGACTGGGGTAGCGTTGTTGATCGGTTGGGCCGTTGAGTATTTCTCGACCGCCCTGAAGAAGCCCAGGCTGCGGCCATTGAAGTTGCCGTACGCGCGTGCGTGTAGCCTGCGGGCAGCTCCCGGTGCCGCCGCCGCGGTAGGGGTGAGGAGGCGTTATTCAAGTGATGAAGCTGCGACGCCGTGGTCTGGTTCGGCCCTGTCGCGCTTGAACCCGGTCAGCACGAAGTCCCGGTGAGTCCATGGGCTGGTGTTAGGGTTGTAGATCTGCTCGGTGCTCGATATCTCGCACCAGGTTGCCGGCGATAAGGCGATGTCTCGTTGCATCCTGCCGCTCCATCGCCAGACGGGGGAGCGCCCGTTGTACCAGCCCTTCCATTGAAGGGTGAGAACCTCGAAGCGGCCTGCCGGGACGGTGCGCGTTTCCCAGGAGCCGGCCGTAGCGTCGAGGGACTCTGTTCTTGAGTTGCCTGCTTGCACGGGATATTCGACCTCCTGATTGGCCAGACGCAGTCCCGGTTGCAGGGGGTAGATGCGCCTGGGGTAGGGCCGTGCGAATTTGATGCCGTCCCGTTCGGCAACGTTAAGGTTGTCGTCGTACGCCACTTGACCATCCGTCAGATCTCCGGTGTCGCGGGTGACCAGAACCCGGTGGGTCACACGCATCGTGATGTTTCCGGGGGCTACCGATGTCACCACCATGCGCTTCTCGGCGATTTTCTCCTTGCTCCGCAGGTTGTCGAGAATGTCATAGCTGCATTCGTCTCCCGGGCGCGGTGAGGGGCGCTCGATGCTCTGGGCCAGGCAGGCGAGCGGCAGAGCACAAAGTGCGAGCAGGCTGGTCTTGCGCATGATGATGGTGGGCTGGTCATGGGGGAGGATGGGTGCTCCGGTGAAAGCCGGAGCGTGGATGCAGTGGCTAGCTGCGACGGCGGGCGGCCAGATGCGGCAGCGCTGTGGCGAGCGCGATACTCAATAGCGCCAGGCTACCCGGTTCTGGTACCTTCGTTGTCTGCGGGGCCGCCAGGGTGGCAACAGTGCGGGCATCGAGGGCGCCAGCGTAGATCCGCAGTTCATCAAGGCTGCCGTTGAAGAACTCGTCCGCCGGATCGAACTGCCGGCCCAGGCGGGTTGGGCTGCCACCGCCCCCCGTTCCTATCGCCATTGTCACACTTGCAATGCTGTTGCCATCGATATACAGCGTGCTCAGGTTGGCGTTTCCATCCACGACAAGGGCGTAATGCGCGAGTACGCCTGCGGGTGTTGGACTCACACCGGGTGTCCAGCTATCTCCCACGCGGATCGCGCCGTTTGGGTTCGTCCCGATGTAGAAGCCCGGGCCTCCGGACTGCCCCTGGGAAAGCCATTCCACAAAGCTGCCGCTTTGTTCGCTGTTGCGTGTGAGGTTGAAGGCGACCGAGTAGCTCCCGGCTGCGGGGATGATCATGTCCGCGAACTGTACATAGGCATCCTGGCCATTGAGGGAGAGCACGCCGTTGTGGGTCTGGGCTCCGCCTTGGAGGGTGCCGTTGGCGCTGCCTGCCAGATCGACCAGGGTGGCACCGGGATTGAGGTCCCCATTGAAATCGTAATAGTGGAGCAGGGTGGCCGCATGGGCGAGGCCCGGGCCACAGCCCAGAAACAGGGCGAGTGTGCCGGCCCGCGCAAGAGTGATGAAAGTCATGGTCGTTACCTCGTGAATGGGGACGCACTACCACGTAAGTGTCGAGGGGCTCACGGCCTGTCGATGCTCAGGGCCAGGAAGTTCTGTCCGCTGGCGACGCTGCGGCCCACCGAGAGCCCGCTGTCGCCCGCCCGCATGAGCAGAGCCTCCGAGACGTTCACTGTGCCGCCTCCGGTGGTGCTGGCCACGGACGCCGGGCGGTAGCGCATGCCCGGCTTGGGTTTGTTGATGGTGATGGTTTCGGCATGGCCGTTGCTGGCATGGCTGCGGGAGTAGGTGCCGGCGTTTGCGTCTTGCGCCGTGATGGTCGTGCTCTCCGCGATAAAGCTGGTCTGCAGGCCGGTGCTGCCGATGGATGCATTCCAGTAGCGGGTGATTGATCCGATAGCCGGCAGGCTCAAGGGGGTAGCCAGGGCGCTGACAGACAGCATGCTCCGGTCTTCCGTGGCAACGATCAGTGTCGTTTCTCCACTGGCTGTCCTGAACGGGAAGGCGCGCAGGGCGACACCACCCTGGGACGTGTCAAAGCCGCCCTGGGGGTTGGCGACAAGCGTACTCAGAGGCGTATTGGTGGAGCAGATGTCGCCCAGACCGCTGCCACAGTCAAGGGCGTTGCTGAAAACTCCGCTTCCATCAAGCGTGTATTGGGTGGAGTAGACCTCAAGGCCGGCGGAGGCTGTTTCTTTGGCGAAACCGATGTTGTTCCATGTGCCAGCCATGGCAGCGAGTGGCAGCGTCTGCTCGGGAATGGCGAGGGCAATGGCCGTCGTGGTAGTGCTGGCGGGATAACGCCACACGGAAATGCCCGAGGCGGCCACGTGGACCTGAGTGTTGTCGGGCTGGCTGAACAGGCAGCCTCCCTGGTCCGTCATCGCGTCGGTAGAGCCATCCTCATAGCGAACGATGAGATTCTTTGCATCGATGGTGATGCGCTCGAAGGCGCTGCCGCTGCCGTTGAAGGGGGTGATCAGATGGTAGGTGCCGGAGCGCAGCCCGCCGCAGGTCGCGGACGCGGCTTGCAGGATGGTTTTCACAGGAGCGATGGTACTGCCGGCAATGGCCAGTGCAGTATCGAGATCGGCTCGGGACTGACGGGCTTCGGTGAGCGCGGTGCTTAGTTTGCCCAATGCAGCGCTGGTGGCGGCCGGCGAGGCGGCCAAGTCGTCCTTCAGGGGGTCAAGGGTGCTGATATCTGTGACAGCAGAGAGCGCTGCGGTCAGGTTGGTACGCGCAGTGGCGACTCCGGCTGCCGTGATCCTGGCTTGCGCTGCCGCGTTGAAGGTTGTGTAGAGGGTGGCTGGCGGTGTGCCGGCCAGACTGGCAACCAATGCGTCGGTGAGGGGGGTCAGGTTGGCCGTCGGGCTGCTGCCGGCTCCCGTCTCGACCACCGAGTAAAGCGCACCGGTGCCGTCGGGCACGCTCAGCACGCAGGGCAGTGCAGCGTTGGTGAGGTTGATCTGGAAGGCGCCGCTTGCGCTGGTCTGGGCTGATCCCGATCCGCTTGCACATTTGGCATCCACATTGGCATTCGCAATGGGGGCATCGGAGATGGCCGTGCCCTTGATGGTGATGGCGGCTGTGCTGGTGTTTGTGCTGCCACCTGAACCTCCGCCACCGCAGGCGACAAGACCAAGGGCAATGGCGGAACCGGCCAGTAGCGGAAAGCCTGAGCGTGCGTGCGGTGTAGTCATGATGTGCTCCCTGTGCGAGTGGTTGTTCGGTGCCACATGGGTGGGGTGGGCTATGGCATCCGGTTACGATTGTGAAAGTGGATGAATGCCGCTGTCGTCACCAGGAATGGTGAGAGACTGGACGGACCGGGCTGCTGAGCGGCAGTGACGGGATCTGCGGGGCGGATTTCCGGCTCTGATGAGGGCTAAGGGCGGATGTCGGACAGGAGAAATGGCAATGGACTTTTTCGGCTATGACGATCTCGTGCACGAGATTTACGCTGCAGCGCTTGAGCCGACACGCTGGCCGGATGTCGTAATGCAGATTGCGGCCCTCTGCCGTAGCCCGAGGGCCATGCTGTTCACGCCGACACTGGCGCCGCCGCAGGGCGGCTTCACCCACGCGTTCAACATGCCCGTCGCCGAGATGGAGCTCTGGATGAAGAAGGGGATACATGAAGATCTCCTCGTCGAGGCGCTCGTCCGGAAGGGCTGGCTCAAGGACGGAATGACCGTGACCGGAGACGAACTGGTCCCGCGGGCGCAGCTCTTGGCCAGCCGTTTCTACCGCGACCTGTGGCAGCCCACTGGCATCGGTCGTGTCTGTGCCGGGATCATCTTTGATGGGTCCAACCTCTACCTGCCACCTGTGGCGCTTTTGGTCTATCGCAGCTTTGACGATCCGGATTTCCGGAGTGAGGAGGTTGAGGTCGTCCGCCGCCTGGTAAAACACCTGGCCCGGGCACTCGGCCTGATGTTTCATCTCAGTGACCTGGCGTTTCGGGTCGCGGCAACTACCGCAGCCCTGGAGCGGCTTGCGGCAGGGGTGCTGGTTGTGAATCAGCATGGACACGTGGTGTTTTCCAATCACGCGGCCAAGCGGCTTTTCTGCCGTGAGAACGTCCTCCAGCTTCGGGTCGACGGTGTGGGCGGGGCGCTCCTGAATCTTGCCCCGCGCCTCAAGAGGCATGAGCGGGCTTTTCAGGGGGCACTCCGGGATGCACTTGATCCGTTGCAGGCGACGATGCGCACGTTGCCCATAACCGGAGACGACGGAATACCTACCTGCGTTGTGCATGTGGCCCCCCTCATGGAGGTGAGCCCCTTTCGCGCGACGCAAGAGGGGGCTGGGGCGCTGGTCTTTCTCTACGACCTTGAGAGCGCAGCAGCGATCTCGCCGGATCGCCTGATGTCCTTGTACGGCATGACCCGTGCCGAGGCCGGCGTGGCGATGGAGGTAGTGCGTGGTGGCGCCACCGATGTAATGGCTGGGCGCCTTGGGGTGAGCGTGAATACCTTCAATACGCACTTGCGTAATGTCTTTGGCAAGACATCCACCCATCGTCAGGCTGACTTGCTCAAGCTTCTCTTGGCCTTGGCTGTGGATTGAGCCTGCAGGCCGGAGCGTCATCAGTGCCCCGGGGCTTGTTGCGCTACGGCTCTGCCGGCCCGAAGACATGCTTGTCATTTTTTCTTTCGTCGCACAAGGCGCCTTGGCATTCATCGTGAAATCTTGTGCCGTAATCTGTTTGTCTTAATGGGCTGCCATCGATACCGTCTTCAGCAGGTCGATCTGATCTATGCTCATATTCAAATCGTATGTTTCCTGGGTGACGATGCTTGTCTGCGTGTCACATCCTTTTTGACTGTTTGTCGCCTGATTGTTCTTGCCAGGAGGAAAGTGTTCGATGTCTGCCGGTCCGTCTGAAATATCCCGTATGGCCGTGTCCACGGATCTCGTCGCGAGCCGGGATCGGGTGGCGTATTGGGCGGATGTGGTGTGTCGCCAGTTGATTCGCGCGGAAGTGTGTTCGGTTGATTCCGACGTGCAGGGTTTTCAGGGGATATTGGAGCGGACTCGCATGGGTGGCATGGACGTGTGCCGGATTCGTGCGTCGGGCCAGCGGGTCGTGCGCACACCTGCCCAGGCGAAGGGTGGTGACGAGCCCGTATGCGTGATCGCGCTGCAGGTGGAAGGAAGTGGATGTGTTTCGCAGAACGGCAGGCTAGCCGTCCTGAAGCCGGGGGAGGTGACGCTCTTCAGCAACTCGCGGCCTTACGAGTTGTGCTTCGATGGTGCGTTTGAGCAGCGCGTTTTCATCCTTCCCGAGTCCGTGGCTGTGGGAAGCATCGGCGACATGGATTCTGTGGCAGCGCTGGGCCTGGGGGGCATGCATCCCGGTAGCCGCTTGCTGCGTGCCTTTGGGGATGCGCTGGCCGATGCTTCCGGTTTGCCCGAGGGGCAGGCAGTGCAGTTGAGGGCGGGAATGCTGGAAACGCTTTCGGCTGTTGTGTCCAGCGCCATAGGGCAGAGCCCGAAGGTCCCTGCGTTGAAGCGCTACCATCTGGCTCGTATCCACGCCTTCATTCGCGACAATCTGGCTGATCCGGATCTCGACGTGGAGTGTATTGCGGCCGCCATGAAGATGGCACCCCAGCACGTCCATCGGCTTTTCGAAGGCGAAGCCCGCACTGTGTCAGCGACGATCTGGCATCTGCGCCTAACTGCGTGCTGTCGGGATCTGGCGCTCCCGGCTCTGGGGCATCTGGGGGTTGCAGATATTGCCTGCCGTTGGGGTTTTTCCGATCCAGCCCATTTTTCCCGGCGTTTTCGGCAGGCCTTTGGCGCCAGCCCCCGGGATTGGCGTAGGGCGGTGCTTGCTGCGGTGGAAGTGGCTCAGCCCTTGTCCCGGAAAGGCATTCGCTCCGACAGCTCGTCCAGGTAGGCGTCCATGCCGCCCCGTTCCTGGGCCAGGAAGCGGGCCACGGCGTCGCGAAAGCGCGGGTCGGCGATCCAGTGGGCGGAGACGGTGCGCACCGGTTCGAGGCCGCGGGACAGCTTGTGCTCGCCCTGGGCGCCGCCTTCGAAGTGCTCCAGGCCTGCACGGATGGCGTAGTCGATGGCCTGGTAGTAGCAGGCTTCGAAATGTAGACACGGGATGAATTCGATGGCGCCCCAGTAGCGGCCGTACAGGGTTGCTTCGTCGCGCAGGAAGAAGCTGGCGGCGACGGGGGAACCGGCCCGCTCGGCGATCATCAGCACACAGACGTCCGGCGAGCGGCGTCCGAAATCCTCGAAGAAGGCGCGGCTCAGATAGGGCGTGGAGCGGTGCTCGGCGTAGGTCAGGCTGTAGCAGGCGTGGAAGAAGGCCCATTCCTCCGGGCCGATTTCAGCGCCACCGAGGATGCGGAAGACCACCCCGGCCTCGGCCACCTTACGGCGTTCCTGGCGGATCTTCTTGCGCTTCGGCTGGGCCAGATGGGCGAGGAAGTCGTCGAAATCCCGGTAGCCGGTGTTGTGCCAGTGAAACTGCACGCCATGGCGAATCTCCATGCCGGCCGCCTGCATCCAGCCGGCTTCGTCCGCATCGGGAAAGAGGATGTGCAGGGACGAGGCGCCGCTGCGCTCCACTTCCTCGCGCACCGCGTGGATCAGCAGGCGCCGGCTGGCCTCGTCGCGCCCGGGAACGCGCTGCCCCGGGACCGGGGTGAAGGGCACGGCCGCCAGCCACTTGGGGTAGTAGTCCAGCCCATGGCGCCGATAGGCGTCGGCCCAGGCCCAGTCGAAGACGTATTCGCCGTAGGAGTGGGTCTTGAGATAGAGGGGCATGGCGGCCAGCAGGGTGTCGCCCTCCCAGAGGGCGGCGTGGCGGGGCGTCCAGCCCGTGCGCGGGGAAACGCAACCGGAGGTTTCCAGGGCCGACAGGTAGGCATGGGACAGGCTGGGCTGATCGCCAGCCAACGCATCCCAGGCCGGGGCGGGGATCTCGTCGATGGCGGAATGGAGATGGAGACGGGGCATGTGCGCTTCGGGCCGGATTTGATGACAGGATACAAGCAAGCCAAGCCCTCCGCGCAGGCGTCGTGCACGCGGCTTGCACTGCCTTCGCGGTATAGTGTTGCCCCATGAAAACCCCTCTTACCGTCGCTGTCGCCCAGCTCAATTGTGTCGTGGGCGACATTTCCGGCAATGCGCGCCGGATCCTGGATGCGGTGGCCCGGGCGAAGGCTGCGGGCGCCGATGTGGTGTTGACCCCCGAGCTGGCCCTGTGCGGCTATCCGCCGGAGGATCTGCTGCTGCGCCCCGCCTTCCTGCAGGCCTGTGCTGATGAGCTTGCCGCGCTGGCGGCCCAGGTGCAGGGCATCACGGCGCTGGTGGGCTATCCCGCCGAGCAGGACGGCCTGCGCTTCAATGCGGCGGCGGTGATCCGCGATGGCCGCATCGTCGATACCTATTTCAAGCATCGCCTGCCCAACTACGAGGTCTTCGACGAGGAGCGCTACTTCGAGCCTGGTAGCGGGGCCTGCGTGTTTGAGCTCAAGGGCGTGCGCATCGGCGTGAACATCTGCGCCGACGTATGGGAGTCCGGTGCCGCCGAGGTGGCCCGGGATGCCGGCGCCGAGCTCTTGCTGGTGCTCAACGCCTCGCCCTTCCACATGAACAAGCAGCAGCGCCGTTACGAGGTCATGCGCGAGCGCATCGCCGATACCGGGCTGCCGGTGGCCTACTGCAACCTGGTGGGCGGGCAGGATGAGCTGGTTTTCGATGGGGGCTCCTTCGCCCTCGACCAGGATGGTCTGCTGGCCTGGCAGGGGGCGTCCTTTGTGGATGAACTGACCCTGTTGCAGTTCTCCGATGGCGTGTGGCGTGACCAGGGCGTGCCCGATATGCGCCCCGTGGAGGCCGACGTATACGACGCGCTGGTGCTGGGGGTACGCGACTACCTGGGCAAGAACGGATTTCCGGGCGCCCTGATCGGGTTGTCGGGGGGCGTCGATTCGGCCCTGACCCTGGCCATCGCCGTCGATGCCCTGGGGGCAGACAAGGTGCGGGCGGTGATGATGCCCTCACCCTACACGGCCCGGATGAGCCTGGACGACTCCCGTGAGATGGTGCGCTGGCTGGGCGTGCGCTATGACGAGATCTCCATCGAGCCGGCCATGAAGACCTTCGCCGACATGCTGGCGCCCCAGTTCGCCGGTCTGCCGGAGGACACCACCGAAGAAAACCTCCAGTCGCGCATCCGCGGCATGCTGCTGATGGCCCTGTCCAACAAGACCGGCGCCATCGTGCTGACCACCGGCAACAAGAGCGAGATGGCGACCGGCTACGCCACCCTGTATGGCGACATGGCTGGCGGGTTTGCGGTCATCAAGGACATCTACAAGACCTTCGTCTATCGCCTGTGTGCCTGGCGCAATGCCCAGCCGGGCGGGCCGGTGATCCCCGAGAACATCCTGACCCGCCCGCCGTCGGCGGAGCTGAAACCCGACCAGTGCGACCAGGACTCCCTGCCGCCCTACGAGGTGCTGGATGCGATCATTGCTGCGTACATGGAGGAAGACCTGTCGCCGCCGGAGATCATCGCCCGGGGCTACCCGGAGGCCGATGTGCGCCGCACCGTGGGCATGCTCCGGCGCAATGAGTACAAGCGCCGTCAGGCACCACCGGGTGTTCGCGTGACCCAGCGTGGTTTTGGCAAGGACTGGCGCTACCCCATCACTTCCCGCTACCGGGACGCCTGAAAGCGGGTGCCACGAGCCAATCCGCATGCCTTTCCGGCTAGAATGCGGGACTGTTCCAAAGGAGACTATCCATGAAGAAAATCGAAGCGGTGATCAAGCCCTTCAAGCTCGACGAGGTGCGTGAGGCCCTGTCGGAAGTCGGCATCACCGGACTGACCGTGACCGAAGTGAAGGGTTTTGGCCGTCAGAAGGGGCACACCGAGCTGTATCGCGGCGCCGAGTACGTGGTCGACTTCCTCCCCAAGATCAAGATCGAAGTGGTAGTTGCCGGTGATGTGGTCGATCAGGCCGTCGAAGCCATCATCAAGTCGGCCCGCACCGGCAAGATCGGCGACGGCAAGATCTTCGTGATGCCTGTCGAGCAAGTGGTCCGCATCCGCACTGGCGAGACCAACGAATCGGCCATCTGAGCTCTTTCGATTCTTCGCCCTAAAGCCCGGTGATGCCGGGCTTGTTTTTTTGCGCGCCGGATCGCGAGCGGCAAAGCGGGCGCTTTTTGTTGTTGTCGCGCGGCTTTGCGTAAAATGCCGGGTTTCACGCATTCCCGGATTCCCGTCATGGCCGCTACCGTCCGTACCCGCTTCGCCCCCAGCCCCACCGGCTACCTGCACATCGGGGGCGCACGCACGGCGCTCTTCTCGTGGGCCTATGCCCGTCGCCACGGCGGCCAGTTCATCCTGCGCATCGAGGATACCGACGTGGCCCGGTCCACCCCCGAGGCGGTGCAGGCCATTCTGGATGGCATGAGCTGGCTTGACCTGAAGTGGGACGAAGGCCCCTTCTACCAGATGCAGCGCATGGAGCGGTATAAGGCGGTGATCCAGGAGATGCTGGCGGCCGGTACCGCCTACCCCTGCTACATGCCGCCGGAAGAGCTGGACGCCCTGCGCGAGGCGCAGCGCGCCCGTGGCGAGAAGCCCCGCTACGACGGGCGCTGGCGCCCCGAGGCGGGCAAGGTGCTGCCCGCGCCGCCGGCCGGTGTTGCGCCGGTGATCCGTTTCAGGAACCCCGCCGACGGCGTGGTGGCCTGGGATGATCTGGTCAAGGGCCGCATCGAGATCGCCAATGCCGAGATGGACGACCTCATCATTGCCCGTGCCGACGGTACGCCCACCTACAACTTCTGCGTGGTGGTGGACGATTGGGACATGGGCATCACCCAGGTGATCCGCGGTGACGACCATGTGAACAACACGCCGCGCCAGATCAACATCCTGAAGGCCCTGGGTGCCGTGGTGCCGCAATACGCCCACCTGTCCATGATCCTGGGGGATGACGGCCAGAAGCTGTCCAAGCGCCACGGCGCGGTGAGCGTGACCCAGTATGACGACGATGGCTACCTGCCGGAAGCCGTCATCAACTACCTGGCCCGCCTCGGCTGGAGCCACGGGGACGACGAGATCTTCACCCGGGAGCAACTGGTGGAATGGTTCGACCTGGATCACATCACCCCGTCGGCGGCCCAGTTCAATACCGAGAAGCTCAACTGGCTCAACGCCCATTACATCAAGCAGGCCGACGATGGCCGCCTGGCCGCCGATGTGAGCCGCCGCCTCGCCCGCCGCGGCGTGAACCCGGAAGCCGGCCCGGCACTGGAGGCGATCATCGCCCTGTACAAGGACCGGTCAAGCACGCTCAATGCCCTGGCCGATGCGGCGGAGCCCTTTTACATCGACCTCCACCCGGCGCCCGAGCTGATGGCCCAGCACCTCACCGAACCGGCCCGGGAGGCCCTGAGCACCCTGCGTGGCAAGCTCGCTGATACGGCCTGGGAAAAGCCGGCGTTGAACGCCGCCATCAAGGAGACCTGCGCCGCCCATGGCCTGAAAATGCCCCAGGTGGCCATTCCCCTGCGGGTTGCCATCCTTGGTCAGCCCCAGACGCCATCCATCGACGCGGTGCTGGAAACCATGGGTCGCGAACGGGTGCTGGGGCGGCTTGACCGGGTGCTCTGAGCCTTGTTCAACGGCAGGGGCTATCGCAGCCCCTGCAGGTCGGTTTCAGCCGTGTTCCCGTGCGTGATTGCGGGAGTGCTTGGGGATCTCAATCAGCAGGTCGCCCTCGCCGATCTTCACGCAGCAGGCCAGGCGGGAGTCGGCCTGAAGGGCCCAGGCCGAGTCGAGTTGGTCTTCTTCCAGGTCGGTGCTGGGCGCAACACTCGCACCACCCTGGCGGATATAGACGTGGCAGGTGGCGCAGGCGGCCACCTTTTCGCAGGCGTGCTCAAGGGGAACGCCGTGGGCCAGCAGGGCATCGCACAGGGATTGGCCCGGTTTCGACTCGAAATTGACGCCGTCAGGGCACAGGTGCGGATGGGGCAGGACGCGGACGGTGCTCATCAAAGGGTCTCCAGGCTGCGGCCGGCAAGGGCGCGTTTGATGCTTGCGTCCATGCGCCGGGCGGCGAAATCGGCGCTGGCAAGGTTGAGCGCGTCGGTGGCCGCGCGGATCTTGCGCGTATCGCCTTCATCGGTCTCCAGCAGTTCGGCCAAAGCATAGATGGCCGTTTGCAGGACTTCCCGTTCGGGGGGGGCGAGGAGGGCTGCACCGTCGGTTGCGAGGGCCGCCTCGGTGGCATCGATGAGGCGTCGGGCCTCCACTTGCGCTTCGCGCAGCATGCGGGTGGCGGCGTCGATCTCGCCGGTGCCGTAGGCGTCCAGCAGCATGCGCGCGACTTCGCCGTCACCGAGGCCATAGGAGGGTTTGACCTCCACGTGGGCTTCGACGCCGCTGGTCTGCTCCCGGGCGGTGACCGACAGCAATCCGTCGGCATCGATCTGGAAGGTGACACGGATGCGTGCCGCGCCGGCCACCATGGGCGGAATGCCGCGCAGGGTGAAGCGGGCCAGGGAGCGGCATTCGGAGACGATCTCGCGCTCCCCCTGCACAACGTGCACGCTCATGGCGGTCTGGCCGTCCTTGTAGGTGGTGAAGTCCTGGGCGCGGGCGGTGGGGATGGTGCTGTTGCGGGGCACGATCTTTTCCACCAGGCCGCCCATGGTTTCGAGGCCTAGGGACAGGGGGCACACGTCGAGGAGCAGCCAGTCGGCTTCGCTGTCGGACTTGCGGTTGCCGGCCAGCACATCGGCCTGCATGGCGGCGCCCAGGGCGACGACCTGGTCGGGGTCGAGATTGTTCAGGGGGGCTGTGCCGAAGAGCTTTTCGACGGCCGTCTGAACATGGGGCATGCGGGTGGAGCCGCCGACCATCACCACGCCCTTGATGTCTTCCGCGCCGAGGTTGGCGTCGCGCAGGGCCTTGCGTACTGGGCGCAGGCTGCGGGCCACCAGATCGGCGGTGAGTTCGCTGAAGAGCGTGCGGCTGACCGGCACCTGGATCGATAGATTGTTGCTGAAGCTGCAGGTGGCGACCACTTGCTCCTGGCCGGAGAGGCTTTCCTTGACGCTGCGGGCAAGGGCCAGCAGGCGCCGCCGGTCTTCCACCGGCATGTCGTCGGGCAGGCTGGCCTGGGCCTTCAGCCAGTCGGCCAGGCACTGATCGAAGTCGTCGCCGCCCAGGGCCGGGTCGCCATTGGTGGCGAGCACTTCAAACACGCCCCGGGTGAGCTTGAGAATGGAGATGTCGAAGGTGCCGCCGCCCAGGTCATAGACGGCGAAGATGCCCTCGGCGGCGTTGTCCAGGCCGTAGGCAATGGCCGCGGCCGTCGGTTCGTTGAGCAGACGCAGGACATTGAGGCCGGCCAGGCGGGCGGCGTCCTTGGTTGCCTGGCGCTGGGCGTCATCAAAGTAGGCCGGCACGGTGATGACTACGCCAGTGAGTTCTCCGCCGAGGCTGGCTTCGGCGCGCTCGCGCAGATTGCGCAGGATGTCTGCAGAGACTTCCACCGGTGTCTTGCGTCCGGCACGGGTTTCGATGCCGACCATGCCGGGGCCGTCGCTGAGCAGGTAGTGGCTGCGCATGGACTCGTCGGCGTCGGCGAGGGCGCGGCCCATCAGGCGCTTGACCGAGGCAATGGTATTGAGGGGGTCGTCGGCCTGGCCAGCGCGGGCCTCGCGGCCGACGACCATCTCCGTTTCGCCGTAGTGGACCACCGAGGGCAGCAGGATGTGCCCGGATTCGTCGGCCAGGGCCTTGGCCATGCCGCTGGCCACGGTGGCAACGAGGGAGTTGGTGGTGCCGAGGTCGATGCCGACGGCCAGGCGGTGCTGGTGGGGGGCTGCAGCCAGCCCCGGCTCGGCGATTTGCAGCAGCGCCATGATGGGTTCTCCCTTTACGTGGTCAGACGGCGAAACTCTCACCGCAGCCGCATTCGGCCTTGGCATTCGGGTTGTTGAACTTGAAGCCCTCGTTGAGCCCTTCACGGACGAAGTCCAGTTCGGTGCCCTCCAGGTAGGGAAGACTGCGCGGGTCCACCAGCAGCTTGACGCCGGCGCATTCAAAGATCAGATCCTCGGGCTGGCTCTCGTCGGCAAATTCCAGGGCGTAGGCCATGCCCGAGCAGCCGCTGGTCTTGACGGCGAGGCGCAGGCCCACGCCCTTGCCGCGCTTGTCGAGGGTTTTCAGGATGTGCCGGGCAGCCTTCTCGGTAACGGTGACGCTCATGATGCCGACCTCACACGGAGAAGGAACTGCCGCAGCCGCAGGTGCTGGTGGCGTTCGGATTGCGGATGACGAAGCGCGAGCCTTCGAGACCATCCTCGTAGTCGATCTCGGCGCCCATCAGGTACTGGGTGCTCATGGAGTCGATCAGCAGGGTGACGCCCGACTGCTCGATGCGCAGGTCGTCGTCGTTGGCGACTTCGTCGAAGGAGAATCCGTACTGGAAGCCGGAGCAGCCACCGCCACTCACATAGACGCGCAGCTTGAGTTCGGTGTTGCCCTCTTCGGCGATGAGCTCGGCAACCTTGCCGGCGGCGGCCTGGGTGAAGACGACGGGGGCGGGCATTTCGGTGACGGCGGTGTTCATGGCGTGACTCCTCAGGGGGCAACAGGGGTGCAGATCGGGGTTTCGGTTTCAGTGCTGCCGTGCTTCGAGCGGTAGTCGGCAACGGCGGCCTTGATGGCATCTTCCGCAAGGATCGAGCAGTGGATCTTGACCGGGGGCAGGGCCAGCTCCTCTGCGATCTCGGTGTTCTTGATCTCCAGGGCCTGGCTCAGGGTCTTGCCCTTCACCCATTCGGTGACGAGCGAACTGGAGGCAATGGCCGAGCCACAGCCATAGGTCTTGAACTTGGCGTCCTCGATGACACCTTCGGCGGAAACCTTGATCTGCAGGCGCATCACGTCGCCGCAGGCGGGGGCGCCGACCATGCCGGTGCCCACGTCCTCGTCGTCCTTGCCAAAGGCGCCGACGTTACGGGGGTTCTCGTAGTGCTCGATGACTTTTTCGCTATAGGCCATGATGGTTCTCCGGGGGGGGGCTCTGTCAGGTTGCGGGAGTCAGTGGGCAGCCCACTGGATGCTTTCGAGATCGATGCCCTCGCGCACCATTTCCCAAAGGGGGCTGAGTTCGCGCAGCTTGGCAACTGCGTCGGTGACCAGGGCGATGGTGGTGTCAACTTCGGCCTCGGTGGTGAAGCGGCCGATGGAGAAACGGATGGAGCTATGGGCCAGTTCGTCGTTGCGGCCCAGGGCTCGCAGCACGTAGGAAGGTTCCAGGCTGGCCGAGGTGCAGGCCGAACCCGAGGACACCGCCAACTGCTTGATGCCCATCAGCAGGGATTCGCCTTCCACATAGTTGAAGCTGACGTTGAGGTTGTGGGGCACGCGGGCGTCCAGATCACCATTCAGGTAGACCTCTTCCATGGTGGACAGGCCCGCCCACAGGCGATCACGCAGCCAGCGGATGCGCTCGTTCTCCACTGCCATGCTGTTTCGGGCGATGGCGTAGGCTTCACCCATGCCGACGATCTGATGGGTGGGCAGGGTGCCCGAGCGCAGGCCACGCTCATGGCCACCACCGTGGATCAGGGCTTCCAGGCGCACGCGCGGTTTGCGCCGCACATACAGGGCGCCGATGCCCTTGGGTCCGTAGGACTTGTGGGCCGACAAGGACAGCAGGTCGATGGGGGTCTTTGCCAGGTCGATTTCCACCTTGCCGGCGGCCTGGGCGGCATCCACATGGTAGATGACGCCCTTTTCGCGGCACAGGGCGCCGATGGCGGCCACGTCCTGGATCACGCCGATTTCGTTGTTCACATACATGGTGGACACCAGCACCGTGTCCGGGCGGATGGCGGCGGCGAGCTTTTCCAGGTCGATCAGGCCGTTGGGTTCCACGTCCAGGTAGGTCACGGTGAAACCCTCCCGCTCCAGCTCGCGGCAGGTGTCGAGCACCGACTTGTGCTCGGTCTTCGGGGTGATCAGGTGCTTGCCGCGGGATGCCGCGTAAAAGCGTGCCGCGCCCTTGATCGCCAGGTTGTTGGACTCGGTGGCGCCCGATGTCCAGACGATCTCCTTGGGGTCGGCACCAATCAGTGTAGCTACCTGCTCGCGGGCAAGCTCCACGGCTTCTTCGGCGACCCAGCCATAGGCATGGGAACGGCTCGCCGGGTTGCCGAAGAGTTCAGTGAGGTAGGGAATCATCTTGGCGGCCACCCGGGGGTCAACCGGGGTGGTCGCAGCGTAATCGAGATAGATCGGTTGGGTTGTCATGGGCCTTGTTCTCCGCTGGGGGCTTTTACGGAAACGTCAGCAACTTCGATGCCAAGCCGGGAGATGCGGTGCAGGTTATTGAATACAAAGGATTGTTGTATTTCTGCCGGCGGGATTTCGTGATCTGGCAGGCCGCTTTGTAGGCTTTGTCGGATTTCACACACGTATCCTGGCGACAGCCGCGCGGGGGCACCATTGCGGGGCGCCGTGCGCTGCGACGGGGCACCGCAGGCCGGGTGGCAGTGTTGCAGTGCAAGGCTCTGGTCGCCTTGACTTTTTGTGCATCGCGGTGGAACGCGGCTCTCCGCGGTATTCCGCGCCAGTCAAGCATCTATGGCCTCTAGGTACGAGCCTTGCTTCTGTTCGTCCTCATATCCTGTCGTGGCGACCTGGCGTCCCGCGGCACCTGCCGGCACGCTGACCGGTGTATTTTCAGGAGGCTCGTCATGAACGCGGTCATGCACATGCGGGCTCAGACCGAACTCGCCACCATCTACGAAATCAGCAAGATCCTGACTTCCAGCCTGGATGTGTCCAAGACCTGTCGTGAAGCGCTCAACGTGCTGGCCAACAACATGGGCTACCGGCGTTGCATGATCATTGTGGACACCGAGGAGGGAGAGCTGCATCTGCTGGCGGCGGTTGGCCTGAGCCCCGAGGAGTACGATGCCGGGCACTACCGCCCGGGCGAGGGCATCATCGGCAAGGTGTATTCAAACGGCATGCCTGCCGTGGTGCACGATCTTGCCGCCGAGCCCTTCTTCCTCAACCGGACGGGCGCCCTTGATCATATCGACGGGGAGCGCATCGCCTTGGCGGC
>WBZV01000610.1_pt1 | contig 19945 bp, 13 predicted proteins | sample 5204221 | NCBI WGS metagenome assembly WBZV01 (sample SAMN12344360, study PRJNA552823) | activated sludge metagenome | biome: Activated sludge suspended growth; feature: Nitrification reactor; material: Wastewater; isolation source: activated sludge from nitrification reactor of wastewater...
CATCCCCACCCCCACCACAAACCAGATCATTTTCTCCTGGGTCGTCATAATAGTCGCCAATGAGGTCATCGACCCCAGGGCCTCCCAGCAATTGATCCTGCCCTAGACCGCCACGAGCAAGTGTCTCACTAGCTGTTCCGCTGTCCAAGTAGTCATCTCCCTCATCACCAAGCAAATTCTCAGGGCATCCGCTCGGACCAGCCCCGACCCAAATCTCGTCATTCCCCTCCTTGCCATGGAGATTGTCGCAGCCATCCCCTCCGATGATCTTGTCGGGTCCTGAATACAGCGCAACGTCATCGTTGCCACTCCCAGCAAATACCAGACCACCCGCAGCACCTGCCGGATAGCCTAGTGCTGGTAGATCTGAGATAACGTCATTCCCATTGCCTCCATACAACTCAAAATACTCTGTCTTCTCACGCGGCTCAATACTATCGTTCCCACCGCGGCCAATGATAAGATGAGCCGCTCCGGCCACACCTACACCAGGATGTGAGTCAAATCCTGGGGCTAGCCAGTCAGGTCCGTTAGTCCCGATTACTACAACAACTTGCGTATTCTGAAGTGGCCAGATCGCTTGCCTTGGCGAAGTCACAGGATTCAACTGCTGACAACTATCTGGTATCGAGCCTGGCGACTGAAAGAAGCAAACATTCCACGGTGGTCCAACCGTCTCAACTGGTTCTATTGTAACAAACCAATTCCCAATCCAACCAGACCCGACCGGGTCGTGAAAATTCGGGGTTGGCTCGGAACGCACTTCAATGGGGCACTCTACAACTGCTTTCGCCTCCGAAGGAGCGAACGACAACGCAAGCAGTGACACCAATGTGGCCGCCACAAGTGAACGAAACGGCGACGAACCATGAGCATGCGACATGATAACCTCCTTGGGTTGAGATTGACTACGGCCAGCACCCTGCTCATCTATGGTGAACCACGCCATTCACTAGACCATCCACTCCAACGGACCCGTGCGATTGATCGTGCTTAGGGCCGGATGACACCACCAGCGCCACAGCAAGACCCATCACTATAGGAGTGGCCGCATGCCTCCGAATCATTGTCCCGAGGCGCACTTGGTTCTTTTTTGGACCCAGCGTAAGACCCCGGTAGGACCGAGGATTTTGCTGAAGACACAATAATAGTATATCAGGGCTCGCTCTCTGTGTCAAGGCATTCCTGCTCTTAAGAGCCTGTTTGAGAAGGGGTAGGCCGTCGGCCGGGTCGGTTGCTATACAGCAAGGGTATGAGCTACCAACTCTACCCAACCGACCTGACCGACGACCAGTGGGAAGATATACGGGATCTGATCCCGGCCGCCAAACCGGGCGGAAGGCCGCGAACCACGGACCCGCGGCACGTCATCAACGCCATCCTTTACATCACGGTGACCGGTGCTCAGTGGCGGATGCTACCTCGTGAGTACCCGCCATGGCAGACGGTGTATACGTACTTCCGGCGCTGGGGGAAGGATGGGACATGGCAGCGGATCCACGACACTTCGCGCGCACGATTGAGACGGAAGGCCGGTCGCCACAAGCATGCGACCGCCGGCGCGCTCGACAGTCAGAGCGTCAAAGCCAGTCCATGGCCGGGACTCCGTGGGTATGACGCCGGCAAGAAGATCGTTGGCCGCAAGCGCCATATCGTCGTGGACACCCTGGGTCTCTTGCTGGCAGTCATGGTGACACCCGCATCGGTTCAGGATCGCGATGGCGCCCGCCTTGTGCTGGCACGACTGCCGGCCGGGGCCAAGAAGCTCCGTCGGCTGTGGGTGGATGGCGGCTATCGCGGCCAGCTTCTCGACTGGGCCATTTAGCGTTGCCGGATCTATCTCAGCGTCGTTCTTCGCTCGGACGACCAGCGCGGATTCGTCGTCCTACCCCGTCGCTGGGTGGTCGAGCGCACCTTCGCTTGGATCATGGCCCATCGCCGCTTGGTCAGGGACCATGAGACTCTCCCATCCACCAGCGAGACCTTCATTCATATCGCCATGACCCGGATCATGCTCCGCCGCTTGGTGCCCACATGACCCTTCTCAAACAGGCTCTAAGACGCCATTTATCCCCGTCCGCCCCAACCCCCGCCGGCCCCTGCGCCGACTACCCCCAGCTCGCCCCCGGCGACCTGCGCCTCACCCTCTACCCCCTGCCAGGTAGCGCCGCCATCATCCAGCTTCAGCCTCCCCTGCCCGCGCCCTGACGCGCCGCACCCCTGCCGTCCCGCAGCGCTCCCCTCCCCGCCTTCCGCACCGCCGCCCGCCTCACTGCCGCCTCCACCGCACCCGCCCACCATCCCTCGCCCGCCCCCCCCGTCGTCAGCGCAGCGGCGGCAGCTCGATGCGCTCGATCTTCTCCACCTCCATCATCCAGGGCGTGAAGAGGCGGCAGGCGGCCGGAGCGGCGTGCAGGACGCCCGATAGCCGCACCGCCTCGCCCACGAAGAGGTCCAGGTTGGGCGCGCGCGGGCCTGCGTAGAGCACCGCCAGGGCCTGGGCACCCGGCCGGCCTTCCGGCCGGTCCAACAGGGCGTAGGCCGCCGGGCGGCAGGCCTCGCGGCCGCTGGGGCTCAGGCCCGTCAGGTGGCCCGTGCGCTCGTTGTCCAGGGGGTCCGGCGCCGAGGCCTTGTAGGTGCGCAGGACCAGGGGCAGGAAGATCGGCTTGGGCAGCGGCTGCGGCTCGATGATCGGCGTCGGCTCCTCCTGCGCCCGGGCCAGGGCCGGGGAGCCGTCCGCGGAGAAGACCGTGGCCGGGCTCGGCCCCGCCGGATGCCTCGCTGCGGCCGACCAGGCCAGGCAGAGGAAGAGGGCCAGGCCCAGGGCCTTGGCGCCGGGGCGGACAGCGGCCATCGAAGGTCCTGCGAACATCGTGCGCCTCCTGGGGCTGCGGGGAAGCGGCGGACGCCGGCCGGGGTCCGCCAGGCGTCTCCCCCCCGGGGCCGGCCGCGCAAGTATAGGCGGGCGGCCCATGCCGCGGCCGGCGGGGGCCTCCCGCCCCTATGGTAGAATCGCCCCCATGCAGATCGTGGTCGATGCCATGGGCGGGGATGTCGCGCCGGGGCCGGCGGTGGGCGGAGCCGTCCTGGCCGCGCGCCGGCTGGGCCTGCGCGTGGCCCTGTCCGGCCGGCCCGAGGAGGTGCAGGCCGAGCTGGAGCGCCACGACCGGGCCGGCCTGGACATCACCCTGATCCCCGCCCAGGACGTCATCGGCATGGGCGAGCTGCAGCCCGCCGAGGCCATCCGCAGCCGCCCCGACAACTCCATCAGCCGGGGCCTGCGCCACCTGCGCCAGGGCGAGGCAGGGGCCTTTGTCACCATGGGCCACACCGGCGCCGGCATGGCCGCCGCCGCCCTCAACCTTGGGCGCCTGCACGGCGTCAAGCGGGCCGGCCTGGCCGTGCCCTTCCCCACGCTCGCCGGCCCCTGCGCCCTGATCGACGTGGGCGCCAACGCCGATGTGCGGCCCGAGTTCCTGCAGCAGTTCGCCATCATGGGCGCCGTCTACGCCGAGAAGGTGCTGGGCAAGACCCGTCCCCGCGTGGGCCTCCTGACCATCGGCGAGGAGCGCGGCAAGGGCAGCCAGGTGGTGCAGGAGGCCTTTCCCCTGCTCGAGCGGGCCGGGCTGAACTTCGTGGGCGGCATCGAGGGGCGCGACATCCCCGAGGGCAAGGTGGACGTGGCCGTGACCGACGGCTTCACCGGCAACGTCCTCATCAAGTTCGCCGAGGGCGTGGGCGGCCTGGTCAACCAGATCCTGCGCGACGCCGCCAAGGGCGACCCCCTGGCCCTGTTGGGCGGGCTCTTGATGCGCGGCGCCTTCCGCCGCGCCCGGGCGCAGATGGACTACCGCGCCTTCGGCGGCGCCACCCTCCTGGGCACGCGGGGCGTGGTGGTCATCGGGCATGGGCGCTCGGACGCCGAGGCCGTCTTCACCGCCATCCAGGTGGCCCGGCGGGCCGTGGAGAACGGCATGGTGGAGGCCATCGCCGAGGGCGTGAGCCGGGCTGCCGCTCCCACGGGCGAGGCCGCGCCTTGAACGCCACCACCAACGAGGCCCTGGCCGCGCGGCGGCGGCGGCAGGCCCTGCTCTGCTCCTTCGCCGGCATCGCCATCCTGGTCACCGGCCTGGCGCTCAACCTCAACGGGCGCTTCGGCCCCGCCTACCTCGCCCTCCTCCTGGGCACCATCGCCAGCTGGCTGGGCGTCTTGCTGGCCGACCGCTGGGTGGCCCTGCCCCGCCCCAACAAGGTGCTGGAGGAAGGACTCCGCCGCTGCGAGGGCCGCCTCTACCACCTCTACCACTGGACCCTGCCGCCGGACCACGTGCTCCTGGCGCCCTGGGGGCTGACCGTCTTCCACACCCTGGGCCACGACGGCCCGGCCCTCATCGACGGCCCCCGCTGGCGGGACCTGCGCCCCGTCTGGCGGCGCCTGCTGCGCTTCGCCCGACGGCCCGTCCGCCACCCCGGCGAGCTGATCGCCCTGGACGTGAAGGCCCTGCGCGAGGCCCTGGCCACCTGCGACCCCGCCCTGGCCGAGGTGCCCATCCGGGCCGTCGCCCTCTTCACCCATCCCCAGGCCCGCCTGACCCGCAAGGCCGAGGAGGCGGATCTGCCCGTGCTGCTGGCCGCCGACCTCGACGCCTGGGCAGGGGGCGCCCTGAAGACCCTGCCGCGCCTGGCCCCGCACCTGCGCCTGCAGCTCGAGGACTGCCTGCGGGGCCTGAAGACCCGCTGAGCCAAGGCAAGGGCCTCGTGCGCACGGGAGGGCGGAGGCGTTCGGCGGGCAGGCCCCGCCCCGTTGCCCTGCCCCTCCTGCTGCCCGCCGCCCTCCTGCTCGGCCTGGCCCTGGGTCTGCTGCCGCCGACCGCCCCCCTCCGCGCGCAGGGCGACCCCGTGGTGGTGGACATCGTGGTGCGCAAGGCCGGCCGCCTCTGCGGCGCCGACCTCACCCTGAGCTACGACACCGCCCAGCTCAGCCCGGTGGACGCCATGCCCAGCACCCCCGGCATCCAGGCCGAACCCGGCCCGGCCTGGGGCCCCGGAGCCCTGACCCTGCTCAACGAAGCCGACACCGCGGCCGGCGAACGGCGCATCGTCCTGGTCCTGCCCGCCCCCTACCCGCCCCTTGCCGGCGACATCGTCCTGGCCACCCTGACCTTCCTCCCCCGCCGCCTCCCCCTGGAACGGCCCTACGCCCTCAAGGCCGTCGACCTGCGGGACCAGGGGGGAGCGCGCATCGCCCTGCGCTGGGAAGGCGTGGTCATCGACCCTCTGACCGACTGGGAGGCCCTGCGGCCGCGGGCCTGGCTGCCCCGGCTGGGGGCGGGGCCGGGGCGCTAGAGCGGCTTGCACGGTGATGTAGCGCTTTCGGCAGTCCACGCCAGTGGACGTGGTCATAACCAGCCCGCGACCACCAAGCGTTTCAGTCGCCGGGTGGTCGCAGGCCAGGCGCTTCACCGGATTGAACAGCGCTCCAGGGCGCCCAGCAGGCCTTCGCGGCCCGTGGTACCATCAGCACAGCTCGCCCCGGCGACGCCGATCCCTCACCGGACGCTTCGCCGAGCCCGCCGGCTCCAGCTTCTCTCCCCACATTCAACCCCGCGCGAGGCAAGGCCCATGAGCCAGCTCCAGACCGCCAACACCGACGTCGCCCCGCCGGCCGATGGCGCGGAGGCGCCGGAGATCGCCGCCTACAGCCCGCCGCCGGCCGAGGCGCCCTACCTGCCCCGGCAGAAGCCCCGCTTCGTCACCGCCGCCTCGCTCTTCGACGGGCATGACGCCGCCATCAACATCATGCGGCGCATCCTCCAGGCCAGCGGGGCCGAAGTCATCCACCTGGGACACAACCGCTCGGTGCAGGAGATCGTCGACGCCGCCATCCAGGAGGACGCCCAGGGCATCGCCCTGTCCAGCTACCAGGGCGGGCACATGGAGTTCTTCCGCTACATGGTGGACCAGCTCCGCGCGGCCGGCTGCGGGCAGGTGCGGGTCTTCGGGGGCGGCGGCGGGACCATCATCCCCGAGGAGAAGGCCGAGCTGGAGGCCTACGGCGTGGCCCGGATCTACCACCCCGAGGACGGCCGGCGCCTGGGCCTGCAGGGGATGATCAACGACATGCTGCGGCAGGCCGACTTCAGCCCCCTGGACGAGGCCCCTCCGACACCGGCCGCCGCGCCCAAGAGCGCCGGCAACGGCCATGCGCCGGCCGCCCCGTCCCCGGCCGGCTTCCTGGGCCCCGTCCGCCCCGCCGACCTGGAGCGGCTGAGCCCCGAGCGCGCCGCCTGGCCCCTGCTGGCCCGGGCCATCAGCCAGGCCGAATGGGTGGCCGACGGCGCCGCCCCCGCCGCCCTCTGGGAGGACCTGGCCCCCGCCCTGGCGGCGCGCGTCGCGGCCCGGGAGCGGCGGGCGCCCGTGCTGGGCATCACCGGGACCGGCGGCGCCGGCAAGAGCTCCTTCACCGACGAGCTGGTGCGCCGCTTCGTCGAGGACTTCCCCGACCTCCGCGTGGCCGTGCTCAGCGTGGACCCCACCAAGCGCCGCAGCGGCGGCGCCCTCCTGGGCGACCGCATCCGCATGAACAGCCTGAGCGGCGGCCGGGTCTACATGCGCAGCCTGGCCACCCGCGGCAGCGGCTCGGAGCTGTCGGCCGCCCTGGACGAGGGCATCGCCCTCTGCCAGGCCGCCGGCTACCACCTGATCATCGCCGAGACCAGCGGCATCGGCCAGGCCGACGCCAGCATCATCGACTTCGTCGACCTCTCCTGCTACGTGATGACCCCCGAGTTCGGGGCCCAGACCCAGCTCGAGAAGATCGAGATGATCGACCTGGCGGACCTGGTGGTCATCAACAAGTTCGACAAGGCCGGGGCCGAGGACGCCCTGCGCGACGTGCGCAAGGCCTACCAGCGCAGCCACGAGCGCTGGCAGGAATCCCCCGAGGCCATGCCCGTCTACGCCACCATGGCCAGCCAATGGGGCGATCCCGGCTGCAACCAGGTCTACGTCGCCCTCCTGGCCGCCTTGGACGATCTGGCGGCCGGCCGGCGGCCCGCCCGGTCCGGCCGCCCCGCCGGTGCCACCTTGGCCTTTTCGAAGGGCCGCTTCACCGAGCAGTTGCGCCTGGGCCTGCCGGACCGGGCCACCATCATCCCCCCGCGGCGGGTGCGCTACCTCTCGGAGATCGCCGACGCCGTGTCCGCCTACAAGCGCCGCGCCGCCGCCCAGGCCGAGCTGGCCGCCGAGCTCTGGGCCCTGCGCAAGGCCCTGGCCGTCCTGGCCGACGCACCAGCGCGCGAGGTGGGTTTCGTCACCGCCCCCTACGACGAGGCTGCCGTCCAGGCCGCTCCGGCGCCCCAGGCGGCCCTGATGCAGGCCTACAACCACCTGCTGCCCCGCCTGGACCCCCGCAGCCGCGAGCTGATCGAGGGCTGGCCGGCCATCCGCGAGCGCTACACCGCGGAGGTCAACCGCTACCAGGTGCGGGGCAAGGAGATCGCCGTCGCCAGCTACACCCAGAGCCTGAGCCACCAGCGCATCCCCAAGGTGGCCCTTCCGCCCTACGCCGACTGGGGCAACCTTCTCGGCTGGCGGCTGCTGGAGAACCTGCCCGGGGACTTCCCCTACAGCGCCGGCGTCTTCCCCTTCAAGCGCCAGGGCGAGGACCCCACCCGCATGTTCGCCGGCGAGGGGGGGCCCTGGCGCACCAACCGGCGCTTCCACTACCTCAGCCGCCACGCGCCGGCCAAGCGCCTGTCGACCGCCTTCGACTCGGTCACCCTCTACGGCGAGGACCCCGACCCGCGGCCCGACATCTGGGGCAAGATCGGCAACTCCGGCGTCTCCATCGCCACGGTGGAGGACATGGAGGCCCTCTACGCCGGCTTTGACCTCGCCGACCCTCTGACCTCGGTCTCGATGACCATCAACGGGCCGGCGCCCACCATCCTGGCCTTCTACATGAACGCCGCCGTGCGCCAGGCCCTGCGGCGCGAGCTGCGCGCGGCCGGCCGCATCCAGCTCTCCGAGGCCGACTGCCTGCAGCCGGAGGGCGGCGGCTACAGCTTCCGGCAGCTGCGGGCGATGGTCTCGGACGCCGACTACGCCCGCCTGGTGGACGCCACCGTGTCCACCGTGCGCGGCACCGTGCAGGCCGACATCCTCAAGGAGGACCAGGGCCAGAACACCTGCATCTTCTCCACCGAGTTCAGCCTCAAGCTGATGGGCGACGTGCAGGCCTGGTTCATCGCGCACCAGGTGCGCAACTTCTACTCGGTGTCGATCTCCGGCTACCACATCGCCGAGGCCGGGGCCAACCCCATCAGCCAGCTGGCCTTCACCCTGGCCAACGGCTTCACCTTCGTCGAGTACTACCTGGCCAGGGGCATGGCCATCGACGACTTCGCCCCCAACCTGAGCTTCTTCTTCTCCAACGGCATGGACCCGGAGTACGCAGTCATCGGCCGCGTGGCGCGGCGGATCTGGGCCGTGGCCCTGCGCGACCTCTACGGCGCCCGGCCGCGCAGCCAGATGCTGAAGTACCACATCCAGACCTCGGGGCGCAGCCTGCATGCCCAGGAGATCGACTTCAACGACATCCGCACCACCCTGCAGGCCCTCCTCGCGGTCTACGACAACTGCAACAGCCTGCACACCAACGCCTACGACGAGGCCATCACCACCCCCACCGAGGAGAGCGTGCGCCGGGCCCTGGCCATCCAGCTCATCCTCAACCGCGAGTTCGGGGTGGCCAGGTGCGAGAACCCCAACCAGGGCGCCTACATCGTCGACACCCTGACCGAGCTGGTGGAGGAGGCGGTGCTGGCCGAGTTCCACCGCCTGACGGACCGCGGCGGCGTGCTGGGGGCCATGGAGCGGATGTACCAGCGCTCGAAGATCCAGGAGGAGAGCCTCTACTACGAGGAGCTCAAGCATTCGGGGGAGCTGCCCATCATCGGGGTCAACACCTTCAGCAAGCCGGGCGGCCAGCCGGCCCCCACCACCATCGAGCTGATCCGCTCGTCCGAGGAGGAGAAGGCGGACCAGCTCAGGCGGCTCAGGGACTTCCAGGCCCGCCATGCCGACCAGGCGCCGGCGGCGGTCCTGGCCCTCAAGCAGGCGGCCCTGGCGGGGGACAACGTCTTCGGCGCCCTGATGGACGCGGTGCAGGTGCTCTCCCTGGGCCAGATCAGCCAGGCGCTCTTCGAGGTGGGGGGACGCTACCGGCGCAACATGTGACGGGAAGGGGGGCCCAGGCTCACTGGGCTCCGTCGCTCCTGCCGGCGGGGGCGCCGCCCTCGGGCGCGGATCCGGAGCCGGACTCCCCGCTGAGCCCTTGCGCCTCCGCCAGCTCCCGGCTGAGGACCAGGCGCCCCTCGGCGTAAGGCCGGGCATCCAGCAGCCGGCCGTCGCCCCAGAGTTCCAGGCGCTTCGTGTCGGTGCGCCAACGCAGCTCGAAGCGCTGCGGCACCGGCTTGCCCAGGGCGTAGTTGACGCGCGAGACGCGGCGGACCATCAGCCCCGCCCGTTCCTCCTGGGCCAGGTAATGCTCCGCGCCGCCCGGCGCCGCCAGCAGCACGGCGTGGATGCGCCCGTCAGGGCTGACCGTCCGCTGCAGCGCATGGTCGCGCATCAGGAGGAAGAGCAGGCTGAAGAAGCCGGTCGTGGCGATCAGGACGGCCTGCAGGACGGCGGGGCCGAACCAGTAGAGCCTGAGGTGGGGCAGGCGCTGCTGCAGCGGCCGCCAGGCCAGGGTCCAGAACCAGACCGTGCCCAGCACCAGCGCGCTGGGCACGGTGGCCGGGTTGAGGTCGTTGGCCACCGACCAGGGCAGGAGGGCCAGGAAGGCCACCACCGTCAGCCAGATCCCGCCCCAAGGCAGGCGCAGGCGGCGGCGGCGCGGTCCGATCACGGGAAAGGAGAGGGTGCTCATGGGCTAGGGGCTCCGCTGGGTGCTTGCTGATATGGACGCAGCACCGTTCAGGTTCAGCGCCATCCCTGGCGCGTCGTCCACGGCTCAGCCCTCGGGCTCTCGGCGCAGCCAGTCGGTGGCCTGCGCGACGGCCTTCGGGTTTGCCGGGTCGGCCAGGTTGATCTGGTGGTAGGCGGTGATCCAGCGCACCAGCTCCTCGTCGCGCTTCTCCTGCTCGGCCCGCTGGAGGGAGGCCAGGCGCTGGTCGAGGCGCAGGAAGATCTCCTCCTGCACCGCCTGGGGCTGGCGCACCCCGTCGAAGGTGAAGCTGCCGGACTCGGCCGCGGTCTCGACGACCACGTCGCCGAAGCCCAGGATGGCCGCCAGGGGGTTGGGAACGGTGAAGCGCACGTCCTGCACCTGGCCCAGGGGGGCCTGCCGCTGCTCGGCGAAGAGCCCCAGCGGGCGGCGGTTGATGTCGATGAGCAGGTCGCGGGTCAGCACGTAGATGTCGTTGCGCCAGTCCTCGAAGACCCACCAGGCCCAGGCCAGGAGGCCCAGCCAGAGCAGGATGCCCGGGGCCGTCAGGGAACCGGTCAAGGGGCCCGAGCCCAGCAGGGCCAGGGCCAGGGCCCCGGTGGCCAGCAGCCAGAGGCCGATGGGCAGCCAGCCCACGGCCACGAGGCTCCACCAATGCTTGCGGAAGGTGACGGTTCCGTCGGGCGCTTCCGTGCGGCCGGGCGGCAGGAGGTAGCGCAGGGCGCGCAGCAGGAGCCCGGGTCTTTCCATGGCCTCGGTCTCGGCCCGGCTGGCCACCTTGAGGACCTGCTCCTCCGGCGGGGCGCCACGCCCGGTGGCCTGCAGCACCTTGCGGGCGATGGTCGCCTGGCGCTCGGTCTCGGCCCGGTCGCGGGCCCGGTTGGCCTGCTCGAAGATCAGGTCGCGCGCCCGCCGCGGCTGCCGCACCCGGTCGAAGCCCAGCTTGCCCCTCGCGCCGGCGGTCTGCACGCTGATGTTGCCGTAGTCCAGGAGCCGGGCCAAGAGGCTGGGCTGGACGAAGCGCACGTCCTGCACCCGGTCCAGGCGGGCCGCCGAGCGCCGCTCGTCGATCCAGGGCTTGCGCTCCACGTTCATCACCCGGCGGTTGGTGACCACCAGGCAGTCGTACCAGTAATCGTAGAAGGCGTAAGCCGCGGCGGCGGCGGTGGCGGCCAGGGTGAGAATGGCCAGGAAGGTCAGGGCGGCCGGGCCCAGGGCGCCCGACGAGGCCAGGAGCCAGGTCAGGCCGGACGAGCCCAGGAAAACGGTCAGCGGCAGGAGGGTCAGGCCGGGCAGCACGGTCAGGGGATGGCGGCGGAAGATGGCGATGGTGCGTTCACCGCCCGGGCCGGGGCCGGCCGAGGGCACGCGCAGGATGGCCCGCAGCTCGTCGGGGAGGACGAGGAGGTCCAGGAGCTGGTCCTCGGCACGCAGGATCTCCCAGAGCACCTCCCCGTCGATGGTGAGCAGGCGCACGCGGTCGAAGGCCAGGGCCGTGCTGTCGCGCGCCTCGTCGGCGAAGACGCCGCGCGAGCCGATCACGGTGCCGTAGCCGGACATGCCCTGGTGCATCGGCCCGCCGTCGGGGCTACGCCCCTGGAAGCTGACCATGCCGTCGATCACCACCCAGAGGTTGCCGTCCACCCGGCCCTCCTGGGCGATGACGGCGCCGGGCGGGTACTCGGCCTCCCGCATCACCGGGGCGATGGCCAGCAGGGCCCGCCGCGGCAGGTTGGCGAAGAGGGTGGTGGCGGCCAGGTGGGCCACCACCTGGTCGAGGTTCTGCTGGCTCACAGGAAGGCCTTCAGCGCTTCGGCGGCCCGGCGGGACATGCCGGGCACGGCGGCCAGCTCGTCCAGGGAGGCGTTGCGGATGCCGTCCACCGAGCCGAAGTGGACCAGCAGGGCCCGCCGCCGCTTGGGGCCGATGCCGGGGGCCTCGTCCAGGTTGGAGCGCAGCCCGGAGGACTGGCGCAGCTTGCGGTTGAAGGAGATGGCGAAGCGATGGGCCTCGTCCCGGCAGCGCTGCACCAGGTAGAGGGCCTGGCTGTCGCGCGGCAGGATGACGGGGTCCCTCTGGCCGGGCAGGAAGAGCTGCTCGCGCTGCTTGGCCAGGGAGGCCAGGGGGATGGCGTCCAGGCCCAGGTCCTGCAGCACCTGCCGCGCCCGGCCCAACTGGCCCTTGCCGCCATCGATGAGCACGAGATCGGGGCTCTGGTCGAAGGCGCCGCGCTCGGCCTGGTCGTCCACCAGGCCGGCGGCCAGGGCCTCCTGGTGGCGGCAGAGGCGCTCGAAGCGCCGCGTCAGCATCTCGGCCATGGCGGCAAAGTCGTCCTGGCCGTCCAGGCCCTTGATCCTGAACTGGCGGTAGTCGGCCTTCAGGGCCACGGCCTCCTGGAAGACGACCATCGAGCCGACGGTGTGGCTGCCCTGCAGGGTGGAGATGTCGTAACATTCGATGCGCCGGGGCAGCTCGGCGAGGCCCAGGGCGTCGCGCAGTTCGGCGAGGGCCTGCCCGGCCACCTGCTGCTCGGTCTCGGCCCCGTGGGCGGCCTTCAGCACGCGCAGGGTCTCGGCGGCGTTGTCCACGGCCACCTGCACCAGCTCCCGCTTGTGCCCGCGGCGGGGCACGGTGAGGCGCACCTTGGTGCCCCGCCGCTCGGCCAGCCAGCGCTCGATGATCTCGCTCTCGACGATCTGCTCGGGCAGGACGATCTCGCCGGGCACCTGGGCGCCGTCGTCGTAGAACTGCTTGAGGAAGGCGGCCAGGACCTCGTCGGGCGAGTCCCCGGCCCCGGCCAACTGGAAGCTCTCGCGGCCGATCAGCTTGCCGTTGCGCACGAAGAAGACCTGGGCGACGGCGGCGCCGTCCTCGCGGGCGACGGCCACCACGTCCTGGTCCGAGAGGGTGGGGGCGATGATGCGCTGCCGCTCGATCACCTGCTCGATGGCCTGGATGCGGTCCCGCACCCGCGCGGCGCGCTCGAAAGCCAGCTGGGCGGCGTGCTCGGCCATCTCCGCGCGCAGGACGTCCAGCACCTCGCCGGTGTGGCCGTCGAGGAAGCGGCAGAGCCGCTCGATCATGGCCCGGTAGCCGGCCTTGTCCACGGCCCCCACGCAGGGCCCCAGGCAGAGGCCGATGTCCAGGTAGAGGCAGGCCCGGGGGTCCCGGCCGCTGATGGTCCGGTCGCAGTCCAGGTAGGGAAAGACCTTGCGCAGGGCGGCCAGGGTCTCGCGCATGGCGGCGGCGCTGCTGTAGGGCCCGAAGTAGCGCGAGCCGTCCTGCAGCACCCGCCGCGTGGCGAAGACCTTGGGAAAGCGATCGCCCCAGGTCACCTTGATGTAGGGGTAGCGCTTGTCGTCCTTGAGCAGGATGTTGTAACGCGGCCGATGCTCCTTGATGAGGTTCATCTCCAGGAGCAGGGCCTCCAGCTCGGAGCCGGTGACGATCCACTCCAGGTCCTCGATCTTGCTGACCAGCCGATGCGTCTTGGGATCCAGCCGCGCCGAGGCATGGAAGTAGGACCGCACCCGGTTGCGCAGGTTGACGGCCTTGCCCACGTAGAGCAGCTCGCCGTCGGCGGCGAAGTACTGGTACACGCCGGGAACGGTGGGCAGGCTGTCCAGTTTGGCTTGCAGGCTGGGGGGCATGGGTGGGGGTCCTGGCGGGGCGCGCAGGCGCGCGGGGCACGGGGACGCTTGATCTTGGCCTTGGGCAGGGGCAGCGTCAAGAGCGGAGCATCAGGACGGCAAGCGGGTCGGCGGGGTGGAGGGCGGGCGCGATCCAACCGGGCCGTCGGGGCGTGCTACCATCGGCCGGCGATGGCTCAGTCAACCCTGGCCCGGCTCAGATCCGCCGCCACTTCCGCATCGCTTCCGGCCCTTCCGACCGACGGGCGCCTGGCCGCCCTGGCCGGACTGCCGACGCTCCTGATCCTGCGTCAACTGCTCCAGGACCTGCCGTGGTGGCGCGCCGTCCTGGGCTGGGGGCTGATGCTGCTGGTCTACGCGCCCCTGGTCCGGGCCCTGGCCGGCGCCTGGCGGCCGTACCAGGAGTCCGCGGAAGAACCGGGGCCGGGCCTCCCGGGATGAGCGGACAGGGCGAGGGGCCTGCCCCCTCCGTCACCCCATCGCCACCAGCACCGCCGTCGCCAGCCGCCAGTCGGTCGCCGCGCCCTCGTCGGCCAGGAGGCGGGCCAGGGCGGCGCGCAGCGCCCCCAGCTCGCCCTCGTCCAGGGCCTGGGCCAGGTGGCCGGCGTAGGCCGCGCCCCCCCCGAACCAGCGCTCCAGGAGGCCCGGCGTGCCGCGCAGGCTGCGCGGCTCGTGGCTGAGTTCGGCGCTGACCACCTTGAGGCCCGCCGCCTCCAGCTCGCCGCGCAGGCCCGCCAGGTCGAGGCTCAGGCCGGGCTGGGCGGCGTAGGCGCCGGCCTCGGCGGCGCGCGCGCGGGCCAGGAGGCCAGGGTCCAGGGACTGGTCCTCGGCCAGGAGGTCCAAGGGGCGGCTGTCGGCGCCGGGCAGGCGGAGCGCCAGGACCAGGCGCCCCCCCTCGGCCAGTCGCTGGGCCAGGAGCCGCAGGTGGCCTTGCCGCTCGGGGGCGTCCGACGCCCAGGCCGGCTCGCGTCCCAGGATGGCGTCGAAGCGCAGGTCCGCCTCCCCGCGCAGGGCCAGGAGCGCGTCCAGGTCGGCCGCGCGGCCCTCCAGGACCACGGGTCCCTCCGCGCCCGGCGCCTGGGCGGCGAAGGCCCGCAGCACCTCGGCCTGGGCGCGGTCCGCCACCAGGCTGTAGAGCGTGCCCTCGGGCAGGGCGCGCAGCAGGGGGCCGGTCAGGAGGCCGCTGCCGCCGGAGAGGTCCAGGGCCAGGCCGTGGCGGGGCAGGCCGGCCGCCTGCAGCATCCGCTCGCCGAGGGCCGAGAGGGCCTGCGCGCTCTGCCCCTGGCTGCGGGCCAGCCAGCGCTGCCGCTCGCGGCTCAGGCGCTCGCCGCTGAAGCTGAGGCCCGCCGGGCCTTCGCCCAGCACCGGCGCGGCCGCCGCCGCGAGCATCGCCGCCAGCTGGGCCTCGCGGCGCCGGAGGACCTGCGGGCGCAGTTCGCCCTCGCGGCCCTCCTCGCCCGGCTGGTAGAAGACGCGCCCCTGCAGCTCCCGCGGCAGGTACTGCTGGGCCACCCAGTGGTCGCGGTAGGCGTGCGGGTAGAGGTAGCCCTGGCCGTGGCCCAGGCTCTCCGCGTCGCGGTTGCCGTCCTTGAGCGGGTCCGGCACCTCGTCGGCCCGCTCGGCCTGGACCGCCGCCAGGGCGTCGAAGTAGGCCAGGCTGCTGTTGGACTTGGGCGCGGTGGCCAGGTAGAGGGTGGCCTCCGCCAGGTGGAACTGGCCTTCCGGCAGGCCCACGTAGTCGAAGGCCGCGGCCGCGGCCGTGACCACCGGCAGGGCCGCCGGGTCGGCCAGGCCGATGTCCTCGGCGGCCAGGATCAGGAGGCGCCGCAGGATGAAGCGCGGGTCCTCGCCGGCGTAGACCATGCGGGCCAGCCAGTAGAGGGCGGCGTCGGGGTCCGAGCCGCGGACGCTCTTGATGAAGGCCGAGATGGTGTCGTAATGGGCGTCGCCCTCCTTGTCGTAGAGGACGGCCCGCTTCTGGATGCTCTCCTCGGCCACCGCCAGGTCCACGTGCACCCGCCCCGCCGCATCCGCCGGGGTGGTCTCGACGGCCAGCTCCAGGGCGTTGAGCAGGGCCCGGGCATCGCCCGAGGCCACGTCGACCAGGTGGTCCAGGGCCTCCTCGTCCACCCCGACCTGCCGCCCGCCGTAGCCGCGCTCGGGGTCTTCCAGGGCCTGGCGCGCCACCCGCAGCAGATCCTCGCGGCGCAGCGGCCGCAGCTGGAAGACCCTCGAGCGCGAGACCAGGGCCTTGTTGACCTCGAAGAAGGGGTTCTCGGTGGTGGCGCCGATCAGGATGACCGTGCCGTTCTCCACCCAGGGCAGCAGGGCGTCCTGCTGGGCCTTGTTGAAGCGGTGCACCTCGTCCACGAAGAGGATGCTGCGCCGGCCCTGCATCCCCAGCGCCTCCTGCGCCGCCTCCACCGCGGCCCGGATGTCCTTGACCCCGGCCAGCACCGCGTTGAGGGCCGTGAACTGGGCCTGGGTGCTGCCGGCGATGACCCGCGCCAGGGTGGTCTTGCCCGTGCCGGGCGGTCCGTGGAAGATCAGGCTGCTGAGCTGGTCGGCCTCGATGGCCCGGCGCAGCAGCCGCCCCGGCCCCACCAGGTGCTCCTGGCCCACGAACTCGTCCAGGCGGCGGGGGCGCATGCGGTCCGCCAGGGGGGCCGAGGCGGCGGTGAGCTGGCGGGCGCGGTGTTGGAAGAGGTCCATGGGTGGGTCAGAGTATAGGGCCCGCTCGCCCCGCCCCTGATCTTGGACAAGCTCGCCCCCCCGCGTCACAATTGCCCACCCCCCCGCCGCCACCCCAGGAGCCCGCCCTTGGTCCCCGATGCCGCCCCCCTTCCCGCCGCTCCGCAGTCGGAGGCGGCCGAGCGTCCGGACGAGGCGCAGGCCACCTCCGATGCCATCATCGAGCGGATCTTCAACCCCCCGCCGCTGGTCCTGGTGCTCAGCGGCCCGTCGGGGGTGGGCAAGGACGAGGTGATCCACCAGATGACCGCGCGGGGCCTCTCCTTCCACTTCGTGGTCACCGCCACCACCCGGCCGCAGCGCGCCGGCGAGGTGGACGGTCAGGACTACCACTTCGTGTCCGTGGCCGAGTTCGCCGAGATGATCGACCAGGACGATCTCCTGGAGCATGCCGTGGTCTACGGCGACTACAAGGGCATCCCCAAGCAGCAGGTGCGCGACGCCCTTTCCAGCGGGCAGGACGTGGTGCTCAGGGTGGACGTGCAGGGGGCGCGCAGCATCAAGCAGATCCTTCCCGAGGCCATCTTCGTCTTCCTGATGGCCGACAGCCTGGAGGAACTGGAGCGGCGCCTCCGCGAGCGCAAGAGCGAGCCGCCCGACCGGCTGAAGCTGCGCATCGCCACCGCCCGCCAGGAACTCAGGCGGGTCACCGAGTTCGACTACGTGGTCATCAACCGCCGCGACGAGCTGGACAAGACCGTCGACTTCATCCAGGCCATCCTGCGCGCCGAGAAGCACCGGGTCAAAGCCCGCAACATCGTGGTCTGAGCGGCCGGCGATGCCGCCCGAGCCCCTCTTGCTCCCGACCCGCCCCCCCCTGGCCGTCGACCCCGCCGACCCCGGTTCCACGCTGCCGGCCATTGCCGAGGTGGCCCTGGACCTGCCCCGCCCCGCCCTGGGGCCGCGGCCCCTGTCGGCCGGCTTCCACTACCGCATCCCCTCCCAGCTGCTCGGCCTCCTCCGGCCCGGCCAGGCCGTCTGGGTGCCCTTCGGCCGGCGCGACATGGCCGGCGTCGTCCTGGACCTGGGCTCCGCCAGCCCTGTCGAGCGCCTGCGGGACATCGCGGCTCTCATCGACCCCCTGCCGCTCATCGACCCCCGCGACATCGACCTGGCCCGCTGGCTGGCCGAGGAAGCCTACGCCCCGCTCTTCGACTGCCTGCGCCTCTTCCTCCCCCCCGGCGGCCTCCCCGCCGTGGAGGAGGTCTACCGCCGCAGCGGCCGCCGCCCCAAGGCCGAGGAGCTGCGCGGCCTCAGTCCGGCCGCCGCCCGCCTCCTGGGCCTGCTCCAGGTCCGCGGCGAGGCCCGGACCGCCGACCTGGCCGCCGAGGGCCTCCGCCAGCCCGCCACGGCTGCCGCGCCCCTGCTCAGGGCCGGCCTGATCTCGGTCGAACTGCGCCTGGCGCCGGCCCGCGCCGCGCCCCGGCAGCGGATCTGGCTGGAAGGGCCCCTGACCGAGGCGCGGGACCTCGACGCCCTGCTGGCCGGCCTCCGGCCCCAGCCCAAGGCCGACCTCCTGGCCCTCCTGCGCCGGGCATCGGAGGCCGGGGAGGCGCCGGCCCTCGGCGAGGCCCTGGCCGCCAGCGCCGGCCAGCGGGCCGACCTGCGCGCCCTGGAGCGAGAAGGCCTGGTCCGGCGCCTGGCCGCGGCGGACGAGGGGGGCGAACGGCTGGCGCCCGCGGCCGAGGCCTCGTCCGCCTCGCTCCTGGCCGCCGAACGGCGCTTCAGGCGCACGGAAGGCGCGGTGCGGGCCCTCTCCGCCCTCCTGGCCGCCGGCGGCCGCCTGGAGGAGCGCGAGGTCCTGCGCCTGCCCGCGGTGACGGCCAAGGGGCTGCGCGACCTGGCCGCCTGGCGCCTCGTCGACCGGGTGGCCGCCACCGCCTGGCGCGACCCCCTGGCGGAGCAGGACATCCCGCCGGACAGCCCGCTCCCCTTCACCGCCGACCAGGCCGCCGCCTGGGAGCAGATCCGCCCCCTCCTGGCGCCGCCGCCCCCCGGCAAGGCCCCGCCTCAGCTCCTGATCCGCGGGGTGACCGGCAGCGGCAAGACCGAGCTCTACCTCAGGGCCATCGCCGAGGTGCTGGCCGAGGGGCGGCAGGCCGTGGTCCTGGTGCCCGAGATCTCGCTCACCCCCCAGACCCTGCGCCGCTTCGCCGCCCGCTTCCCGGGCCGGGTGGGGGTCTGGCATTCGCGGCTCTCGGAGGGGGAGAGGGCGGACACCTGGCGCCGGGCGCGGCAGGGGCTCCTGGACGTCATCGTCGGCTCGCGCTCGGCCCTGCTCTCGCCCCTGCCGCGCCTGGGCCTGGTGGTGGTGGACGAATGCCATGCCGGCGGCTACAAGCAGGGTCAGACGCCGCGCTACCACGCCGTGCAGCTGGCCCGCGAGCGGGCCGCCCGCTGGGGGGCCACCCTCATCCTGGGCTCGGCCACCCCCTCGGTGGAGCAGAGCTACGAGGTGGAGCAGGGGCGGATGCGGGGCCTGGTGCTGGGCCGGCGCGTGGACCAGGGGCAGGGCGGCGGCCTGCCGCCGGTGCGCGTCGTCGACATGCGGGCCGAACTGAAGGCGGGCAACACCAGCCTCTTCAGCCTGCCGCTGCGCGAGGCCCTGGCCGACATCCGGCCGGGCGGCTCGCAGGCCATGCTCTTCCTCAACCGCCGCGGCTCGGCCTCCTACGTCTTCTGCCGCGACTGCGGCGAGGCCCTCTGCTGCCCCCGCTGCCGGCTGCCCCTGACCTGGCACCAGGGGGTGGACCGCCTGGTCTGCCACCACTGCAACCACCGCGAGGTCCCGGCCCGCATGTGCCCCCATTGCGCCAGCCCGCGCATCCGCCAGTTCGGGGCGGGCACGGAGAAGGTGGAGGAGGCCCTGCACCGGGACTTCCCCGCCCTGCGCGTCCTGCGCTGGGACGCGGACACCACGGCGCGCAAGGGCTCGCACGAGGCCATCCTGGCGGCCTTCATCGCCGGCGAGGCCGAGGTGCTGGTGGGCACCCAGATGATCGCCAAGGGCCTGGACCTGCCGCGGGTGACCCTGGTGGGCATCGTCTCGGCCGACACCGGCCTGCAGTTCCCGGACTTCCGCGCCGCCGAGCAGGCCTTCCAGATCCTCACCCAGGTGGCCGGCCGCGCCGGCCGGGGCGAGGCGGCCGGGCAGGTCATCCTCCAGACCTACCAGCCGGAGCATCCGGCCATCCAGTTCGCCGCCGCCCACGACTACCCGGGCTTCTACCGCCACGAGCTGGCCTTCCGCCGCGCCGCCGGCTACCCCCCCTTCAGCCGCCTGACCCGCCTGCTCTACGTCACCGAATCCGGGGCGAAGGCGGCCCAGGCGGCGGCGGAGAAGCTGGCCGCCCAGCTGGAACAGGCCATCGCCCGCCTGGGCCTGGCCGACACCTCGCTCATCGGCCCCGCCCCCGCCTACTTCGCCCGCCTGGGCGGCCAGCACCGCTGGCAGATCCTCCTGCGCGGGCCGGACCCGCACAGCCTCCTGGCGGCCCTGCCGCCGGGGCCGGGCTGGCGGGTGGATGTGGATGCGGTGGATGTGTTGTAGGGGCGACCGGCAGGTCGCCCTTACCCGTCGGTCGTTTGGGCG
>WBZV01000613.1_pt1 | contig 19914 bp, 22 predicted proteins | sample 5204221 | NCBI WGS metagenome assembly WBZV01 (sample SAMN12344360, study PRJNA552823) | activated sludge metagenome | biome: Activated sludge suspended growth; feature: Nitrification reactor; material: Wastewater; isolation source: activated sludge from nitrification reactor of wastewater...
GCCCGGCTGCGCCAACTCGCCGCGGATGGCCAGAGCGAGCAGGCCGGCGATGAGGAAGAACACGAACGACGTGATCAGGTACAGCTGGCCGATGATCTTGTGATCAGTGGACGTGATCCACTTGACCACTGTCTGTCCCCAGCCCTGACGGCGGTGGGCCTTCGCGGCCACCTTGGCCTGCTTCTTGGCCGAGGCGTCGTCGGGCGTGGGCGAGATGGGTTCGTCGAGGATTGCCACGTCAGACTCCTTGCGCCGCTTCTGTCGTCCTGCCAGGCGTCAACTGGCCGAACTGGCCCTTCGCCCGCAGTTCCTGCATGTGTGCGTCGAACTCTTGCTGGCTGACGACCTTCACAGTGAAGAGCATGCGCGAGTGGTCCACACCGCACAACTCCGCACACTTACCGAGGAAGGTGCCCTCCTTGTTGGGGGTCACTTCGAACTCGTTGGTCCGACCGGGGATGACGTCCATCTTGAAGAGGAACGCGGGGATCCAGAACGAGTGAATGACGTCGGGCGAGGTCAGTTCGAACTTGACCTTCTGATCGACAGGGAGGTACAGAACGGGGTCCTCCTCCGGTGTGCCGATCTCGTAGGTGTCCTGATCCACGTAGTTGAAGGTCCACGACCACCGGAATCCGACAACGCCGACGGTGACGTCCTGGTCGTCCTCGACCTTGATCAGCTGCGACTGGTCGCGCGCGGTGAAGAAGAACAGTCCCCCGATCATGATCAGCGGCACGATCGTGTACATGATCTCCATCGGCAGGTTGTAACGCACCTGGTCAGGAGCCGGATCCGAGGCGTGACGACGGCGGTAGACGATGATCGACCAGAAGATGAGGCCCCACACGAGGAAAGCCACCGCTAGCGCCGCGATCCACGAGCCGACCCAGAGGCTGAGCATCGTGTCGCCCTGCTCGGTGGCGGGGTCCGGGTAGCCGAACCGCTTCCAGTCGTCGACGGTGCTCTGCGAACACCCTGCCAGCAGCAGCGCGGAGACGCTGCCGAGCGCCACGACAGCAGTCTGCCGGCGACGCCTTCCCGCAGTTTTTCGAGTCATCGAACCCTTCCCAGCCCAGTTCCGCACGTAAAGACAATGCAAGGTCTCTCTCGGCAGACACTAGCGCAACCATCCCGGCAGTAAAGGCGCGAGGGGCGGTACCGTCTCGACATGTCGCGTTTCGTGCTGGATTGCGCTGTTTCGCGGCCGGTTTCCGACCGCGTAGCGCGCTGGTACGCCCATGCGGCGCTGCACGGGTGGGCGGACCCGACGGCCGGCTATCACGAGGGCAAACAGGCCTCGATGCTGCTGGAACAGAGCGCTGCGTCCGTTGCCGAGGCGGTGGGCGCACGACACGTGGAGTTCTGTCCTGATATCGGAGCCGCCGTGGCGGCAGCAGTCTCCGACCTGCGCTCGGACGCAGTCTGCGTCGCAACGACCGCGGTCGACGCTCTGCAGGTCATCGAGGCGTGCGGTGAGACCGCCGAGTCAGCCGGACTGCCCCACCATGTGCTCGACGTGGATGTCGAGGGACGGGTCACCGAGACGGCGCTGGAGGACCTGCCGACCCCGGCGGTCCTGGTGACGAATCTGGCCAATCAGGAGATCGGAACCGTTCAGCGGGATCTGACGGCCTGGGGGCAGGCAACAGGATCCCGCGTCGTCCTCGACGCCTCCACCGCTTTCGGGTGGGTCGACCTCCCATCGGAATGGTCGAGAGTGGTGCTCGATGCCCGCGCCTGGGGAGGTGTCCCTGGGGCTGTGGCACTGTGCTCCCCCACCCCCGCGCGTCGTTCGGTGGCTGCCAACGTGCCGGCGGCAGCGGTGGCTGCGGCGGCGGCCCAGCAGTGGCTGTCAGTGGCGCCATCCGCCCGACGCAGCGCGCGCCATCAGATTGAGGCCCTGCGCGAGCGGCTCGAGAGCGGGATCAGGGGCCTGGAGGTGCGGGGCGGCCGCCCGCAGGACGCTCCCCACATCCTCAGTGTCTCCGTGCTGTACGTGGACGCCGAAGCCCTGCAGACCCGTTTGGACGCCCGCGGCTACGCCGTCGGAAGCGGGTCGGCGTGCGCGTCGCGCCACGGGCAGCCCAGTCATGTGCTGGCGGCCGTCGGTGGGTTCACCGGCGGCAACCTGCGCGTCGGGTTGTCCCCTGATCTGCCGGATGAGGTGGTCGCCGGGTTCGGTGACGCGCTGGTCGAGATCGTCGACGAGGTACGGGCGGAGATGGGGACGTCGGACCTGTGACCATCTGTGTGGACGCTCGCGGCACACGGTGCCCCTATCCCGTGATCGCCCTGGCCCGGGCCGCCGCGGATGTCCCCTCCGGCACAGTCATCGAGCTGCTGGCTGACGATCCCGTCTCCCTCACGGACGTACCCGCCTGGTGCCGGATGCGCTCCGCCGAACTGCGCCAGACCGTCGACGAGGACGGCTACTGGCGCTTCGTTGTGGTCACTGCGGGCACAGAGGTCACAGAGCCGTAGGAGCGTCCACCACGCCCGCCAGTGCCCGCAGATAACGCCTGCGTGGCATGTCGACGACGCCCAGGGTGGCCAGATGCTCGGTGCGCCACTGGGTGTCCAGCAGAACCGGGCCGGACGCCAGCCGGAGCCGTTCGACCAGCCCGACCAGGGCGACCTTCGAGGCGTCGGGGGCGGTGTGGAACATCGACTCGCCCGACACGAAGCCACCGATGCAGACCACGAACAGGCCCCCGGCCAATCGCCCATCGGCGTCACGGGCCTCGACGCTGTGGGCGTAGCCGCGTCGATGCAGGTCCAGATAGGCCTCGGTGAGACCGGGATCGATCCAGCCTCCCGGGCGGTCGGGATCCGCGCAGGCGGAAAGCACTGCAGGGAAGTCGGTGTCGAACACCACGTCGAAGCGGCGCATGCTCTTGCGCAGACTGCGCGTCACACGCAACCCGTCGAGCGGCAGCACGCCGCGGGGATCTGGCGACCACCACTGATACAGGACACCCCAGTACGACATGGCGAACATGCCACGCCGGTAGCCGACGATCATGTCGTCGGCACTGATAGACCGCGAGAAGCCGACCAGTTCGCGCTTCTCGCTGGCCACGTCAGGGGTTAGTGGAAGGAATCGCCACAGGCGCAGGACCCGGTGGCGTTCGGGTTGTCGATGGTGAAGCCCTGCTTGTCGATCTGGTCGACGAAGTCGATGCTTGCACCGCCGAGGTACGGGGCGCTCATCCGGTCGACCACCACGGTCACGCCGTCGAAGTCGATGCGGGTGTCACCGTCCAACGAGCGCTCGTCGAAGAACAGCTGGTACCGCAATCCGGAGCAGCCGCCGGGCTGCACCGCGATGCGAAGGGCCAGATCGTCACGGCCCTCCTGGGCGAGCAGCGCCGCCACCTTGGACGAGGCCGCCTCTGTGAGGATCACACCGGTCGTGGTCTCCGACGGGGTCGTCTCAGTGCTCATCAACTGTTTCCTTTCGAACGTTCCCCCGCGTCAACCGATTGTCGAGGGGCCGTATTCCCATACTGCCACAGATCGCGTTAGGCAGCCCTTAGCGCCGTTGCGCAGGCCGATCCGCCCACGGCAAACGCATGTCGCCTTGCCAGGCGGCGCGTGCCACCATGGGGACGTGGCGAACACCTTCACCGAACCCGAACCCTCCCCGTTGCTGTTGTTGCTCGGTGAGGGTCAGGATCCCCTGAGCGAGCGTGGGGTGGACTGCCCCGGCGGGTTGCCGGCTCCCAGCGATCCGGATCTCGTGCGCCGCGCCCGTGCCGCGCGGGACGCCCTCGGCGATCGGGCCTTCATCCTCGGACACCACTACCAGCGCGACGAGGTGATCGAGTTCGCCGACGTCACCGGAGACTCCTTCAAGCTCGCCCAGAAGGCGGCCGCCCGGCCGGACAGCGAGTTCATCGTCTTCTGCGGTGTGCACTTCATGGCCGAAAGCGCCGACATCCTCACCAACGACGACCAGATCGTGGTCCTGCCAGACATGGCAGCAGGCTGCTCGATGGCCGACATGGCGGCCGCAGACCAGGTGGTGGACGCCTGGCGGACCCTCGAGGCCGCCGGCGTCGCCAACGTGACGATCCCCGTCACATACATGAACAGCACCGCAGCCATCAAAGCCTTCACCGGCGAGCACGGCGGCACCATCTGCACGTCGAGCAACGCCGAACAGTCCCTGCGGTGGGCCTTCGAGCAGGGCGAGAAGGTGCTCTTCCTCCCCGATCAGCATCTCGGCCGCAACACCGCGGTGCTCGACCTCGACATGGACCTCGCGGACTGCGTGGTGTTCGATCCCCACAAGCCCGGGGGCGGGCTGACACCCCAGCAACTCGCCGATGCCCGGATGATCCTGTGGCGTGGCCACTGCAGCGTTCACGGGAGGTTCACCCCGGAGAGCGTCGATGAGGTCCGGGCGAAAGAACCCGGTGTCAACGTCCTCGTCCACCCGGAATGCCAGCATGAAGTGGTGCTCAAGGCCGACTACGTGGGATCGACCGAGTACATCATCAAGACCCTGGCGGCTGCCGAACCTGGGACCTCCTGGGCCATCGGCACCGAGCTGAATCTGGTGCGGAGGCTGGCCGAGCAGCACCCCGACAAGCGCATCATGTTCCTCGACCGCACCATTTGCTACTGCTCCACGATGAACCGCATCGACCTGCCGCACCTGGTGTGGGCGCTCGAGAGTCTGGCGGAGGACCGGATCGTCAACCAGATCGTCGTCGACCCGGACACCACCCATTGGGCCCGCGTCGCGCTCGATCGGATGCTGGCGCTGCCCGGGGTGGGCGCGGTCCCCAGCGACTGAGGGTCGCGGCGCACATCCGTTAGAGGGTGTGCACATCGGTGAGGGGTTCACTCACGAGAGTGCTCAAGATCTCACGGACCTGCCACTGTGGCTGATCCGCCGCCCCTACAGACCGGGCGCGCCCCACACCGGGAACCAGCGGGTCAGGTCCTGCTCGACGTTCAGGTCATCGCGCAGGAGGTCCCGCAACTGCAGTTCCAGCACGGAGTCCCGCTGCGGCTCCGCGATCGGGGCGAACGGGTAGAAGCTGCCGCGTTTGTAGAGGTACACGAGGGCGAACCGGCGGCCATCGCGCTCGAATGCGACCAACGAACACAGCAACTGGGGCCCGAACCCTGCGTCCTGGATCGAGACGTTGATGGCGTGCAGGCCGTTGACCACGTCGGAGATGTCGGCGGCCCGCACGGTGATCCAGGTGTACCCGAACGAGTCCTGGGTCACCTCGAGGTCGGGGTCGGACGTCGCGGTGAGCAACTGTTTCACATCTGCCACGACATCGGCGAAGGCCTTGCCCTCCGGGGCGCGGAACGCCACCGACCCCGCTCCGGTCGGCACCGCACCCAGGCTGACCTGCAAGGTGATCGCTGCCGAGGGCAGACCGAACAACTGGTCCAGGTCGGGTTTGGGCGGCTGGCTGCGACCCAGGATCGAGTCGAACAGACCCATCAGGTCCCCAACTGCGATGAGATCTTGGCCAACTGCTCGAGCCTCTGCTCCAACGGCGGGTGGGTGGCGAACAGCGCCGCCAGGCTCTTGCCGCCGGACAGAGCGGGCGCGAAGAAGAAGGCGTTGAACGGCTCGGCCTGCCGAAGATCACGGGTGGGGATCGCCGCCATATCGCCGCTGACCTTCTGCAGCGCACTGGCCAGGGCACTGGGTCGACCAGTGAGCAGTGCACCTGCCCGGTCGGCGCTCAATTCGCGGTAGCGCGACAGCATGCGCGTCAACAAGAAACTCACCGCGTAGACCAGCGCGGAAACCGCGATGATCGCCAGGCTCACCAAAGCGGTGTTCTGATCGCGACGCCCCATCCCGCCCCACAACGCCATGCGCGTGAGGAATCCGGCGGCCACACCGGCCACGGATGCGATCGTCATGACCAGCACGTCACGGTGCGCCACATGCGACAACTCGTGCGACAACACCCCTTCGAGTTCCTGTTCGTCGAGGCGGCGCAGCAGCCCGGTGGTGACGCACACCACCGACCGGTGCGGGCTGCGACCGGTGGCGAAGGCGTTGGGCATATCGACGTCGGCGATGGCCACTCTCGGCTTGGGCATCTCAGCCATCGCACAGAGCCGATCCACGATCCCGTGCAACTGGGGGGCCTGCTCCGGGGTGACCTCGCGGGCACCCATGGAGTGCAAAGCGATGCTGTCGGAGAAGAACCACTGCGCGAAGAGCAGTCCCACCGCCAGCACGAGTACGAAGGCGGCATTCAGGCCGATGGCGATGAGCACGGCGATGAAGACCACGTACAGCAGGCCGAGCAGGAACATGGTGCCCGTCATGCGCGCGGTGAGACCCCGGTCGGACGCATACCTGGACTTCATGGAACAAGTTTCCCATGCAGCGCAAGACCGCCCCAGTGCAGCGCGTACGCCGTGGGCGGAATCAGTCCGGGATGAGGCCCTCGTCGGTCAGCATCGCGCGGACCTCTTCTGCTGTGGACTCCTCCGCGGGCAGGATCACCTCGGACTCCACGAGTTCGTCGTCGGCGACCCGCCTGCCCGCCTCGCGCACACTGTCCAGCAGTGCTTTGAGCGCGGGCGTGAAGCCTTGCGGTTCCTCGAGCGCCGCCTCGAGGGCATCGTCGAGTTCGTTGAGCCGCTCCATGGCCTCGTCCGGCAGTTCGAACTGCCCCTCCCCCATGATTCGCACGATCATGGCGTCACCTCAGCCCTGGTCGGGCTTCGGGTCAGCGGCCGGACCGGGCTCCACCGCGGGTGTCGCCGGCGCCTCGACCGCGGACGGTGCCGTCCCGCCGGACAACTCCGCCTTCATGGCCGCGAGTGTGTCCTCGACCTCGCTCGTGCTGGCCATCCGCTCGAGCTCAGCCGTGATCGAGTCCTTGCTCGTCCCCGTCGCATCGTCGAGTGCGCCGGAGGCGACCAGTTCGTCGATCGCGCCGGCCCGGGCCTGCATGGCCTGCGTCTTGTCCTCAGCACGCTGGATCGCCAGCCCGACATCGCCGAGCTCCTCAGAGATGCCCGAGAAAGCCTCGTTGATCTTCGTCTGTGCCTCCGCGGCCGAATAGGTCGCCTTGATGGTCTCCTTCTTGGTCCGGAAGGCCTCCACCTTGGCCTGCAGCCGCTGGGACGCCTGGGTCAGCTTCTCCTCCTGGTCCTGAAGTGTCGCCAGCTGTGCGTGCAGGTCGTTCAACTGCACCGTCAGCCCGCTGCGCCGCGTCAGGGCCTCGCGGGCCAGATCCTCGCGGCCACCGGCCAACGCCGCCTTGGCCTGGGACTCCAACTTGGCGGACTGCTGATCCAGTTGGCCGATCTGCAGTTCGAGGCGCTTGCGGGAGGTGGCCACGTCAGCCACACCGCGGCGCACCTTCTGCAGGAGGTCGAGTTGCTTCTCATACGAGTAGTCGAGGGTCTCGCGCGGATCTTCGGCGCGGTCCAAGGCCTTGTTCGCCTTGGACTTGAAGATCATCGTGAAGCGCTGCCACATCCCCATGCCGGTCATTCCTTCCCTTGCCTGCCACCTGCACTCAGCCTAGGGGGTCAGGTGCACGGGGCGCATCCGTCGTACAGTGGCAATCATGTTCGGACTGGGCAAGAAGGACGCGCCGACCCCCGCGGAGCAGCCGTCCACGCCTGCAGGCGGAGAGGCTGACGCCCCTGTGGGCAAGGGCCGCCCGACGCCCACCCGCAAGGAGGCCGAAGCCGCTCGACGGCAGGCTCTGAAGGGTCCGGCCGACCCGAAAGCACGGCGAAAACTCGAACGTGAGCAGGCCCGGCAGCAACGGGCCGCCGCCCGCGAGGCGTTGATGGCCGGGGACGAGCGGGCCCTGCCGGCTCGCGACGCCGGACCGGTGAAGCGCGCGGTCCGCGACTACGTCGACGGCCGGCGCACATTGGCCGAGTACTTCATCCCGCTGGCAGTGGTCGTGCTGATCGTGGGTCTGTTCCGCAACCCGCAGATCCAGGTCATCGTGTCGTTCATCTGGTTCCTCATGCTGCTGCTGCTCGTCGTGGACATGACGATCCTGCTGATCAGGCTCAGCAGCCTGCTCAAGAAGCAGTTCCCAGATCCGGCGGATCGCAAGGGCGCGATGTTCTACGGAGGCATGCGCGCCCTGCAGATCCGGCGACTTCGTCTGCCCCCGCCGAAGGTGCGCCCCGGCGGTCGCCCGGTTGAACCGAAGGCCAAGTAGCGGCAGCCTGGGAACAGTCACCGGCGTCGCGGGAACATCCCGTGACGGAGAGGGGGGTCATGGAGCATCGATACCTCGGCACGAGCGGGTTGATGGTCAGTGAGATGGCAATGGGCAACTGGATCACCCACGCAGGCCAGATCGAGGAACAGGCGGCTGTCGAGTGTGTGCACGCCGCCCTCGACGCCGGTATCACCACGTTCGACACCGCCGACATCTACGCGGCGACCAAGGCCGAGGAGGTGCTGGGCCGGGCACTGAAGGGGCAGCGCCGGGAGGGCCTGGAGATCTTCACCAAGGTCTACTGGCCGACCGGGCCCGGGATGAATGACCGAGGTCTGTCGCGCAAGCACATCATGGAGTCCTGCAACGCGTCCTTGCGCCGACTCGGGGTCGACTACGTGGATCTGTACCAGGCCCACCGCTTCGACTACGAGACCCCACTGGAGGAGACCCTGCGGGCCTTCGACGACCTGGTCCGGGCCGGCAAAGTCCTCTACGTGGGCGTGTCCGAGTGGCGCGCCGAGGAGATCGAGGCAGCGATCGAGATCGCCGAGAAGATGGGCTTCGACCGGATCATCTCCAACCAGCCGCAGTACAGCATGCTCTACAGGGTCATCGAGGAGCGGGTCATCCCCACCTGCGAGACCTATGGAATCGGCCAGATCGTGTGGTCACCCATGGCGCAGGGGGTCCTCAGCGGCAAATACCTGCCCGGTCAGCCCCCGCCGCCGGGATCCCGCGCCACGGACAAGAGCGGATCGACCTTCATCAAGCGGTTGCTGAGTGATCCGATCCTTGAGGCGGTCCAGCGCCTGCGCCCGATCGCCGAGGGCCACGGTCTGAGCATGGGCCAACTGGCATTGGCCTGGGTGCTGCAGAACGACGCGGTCAGTGCCGCCATCATCGGCGCCACCCGGCCGGAGCAGATCGCCGACAATGTCAAGGCGTCCGGCGTGGAACTCGACGATGCCACCATGGCCGCGATCGACGAGGCCCTCGGCCACGTCATCTTCCGGGATCCGGACCTGACCCGTTCGCCGGAGACGAGGCCATGAGTTTCCATTGGGAGTACCCCAGCGGCGATCGCTCCACAGAGTTTCCCACGCAGGCCGACGCAGAGACCTGGGTCGGTGAGGTCTGGCAGGACCTGCTCGCCGACGGGGTGGACGCCGTGACCCTGTATGAGGAACAGCGACTGGTGTACGGGCCGATGAGCCTTCGGCCCGCCTGACGACCGGTGCGATCATGGAGTCATGGGGATCACGAGTAGTGCATTGAGCAAGGCACAGGCCACCGTCTCCAAGACGCAGGCCGACATCGACGAGATCGAGGCGGACCTGGCAAGCGCGCAGACGAAACTCAAGATGCTGCAGGCCGGCGACAAAGCCGTGGACAAAGTGACCGGTCCATTCGCCGACCAGGCGGCCTTCCTCCGCCAGAAGTCGCAGGCCACGGTGTCGTCCGCCCAGGCCGACGTCGACGAACTCACCGCCAAGCTCGAAGCTGTCAAGACCAAACACAAGATGGCGGTGAGCGCGCTCAACGCGCTCGAAGCCGTGACCGACTGATCATCCGCGGCACGCACCCCGACCCCGAGTGCTGCAATGCTGCGCGACTCGCCGGGGTGTCGTTGCAGCGTTGCAGCACTCGGTAGTGATCGGCGGAAATTCTGCGACCCGTTGTATCCGCCGGGACCCGCTGTGCTTGACTAGTCGTGGGGCACCCGCCCCGCGTAACCACATGAATCCAGGGGAAGTCCGGTGAGAATCCGGCGCTGTCCCGCAACCGTGTTCCCTCATCCGAGGGAGAGTCGGAGCACCTGGCATGTGGAAGCGGCCCGATATCTGTCGAGGTTACGGACGGCCGACGCACGCACACACGTGCTTTGGTCCGTGCGGACCGCTTAGTGAAGGAGCACGTGTGTTCTACAAGACCATTGCGGCAGCAGCGGCGGGAGCCGTCCTGCTGACCGCGTCCCCGGCACTGGCCGACGACGCCGGCCTGTACGGTACCGGCGACCCCACGTTCGACGGGGTGTACAGGCAGTCGCTGGCCATCCTGTCCCTCGAGGCGACCGACCGCAAGGTGCCCAAGTCCGCCATCACGTGGCTGAAGAAGCAGCAATGCGACGACGGCGGCTACATGGCCTACCGGGCCGACACATCCGCCGCATGCTCCGCGCCAGACGCGACCACCTTCAGTGGCCAGGACACGAACTCCACCTCACTGGCAGCCGCGGCGTTGTACGCGGTCGGCGAGCGGAACCTGGCCAAGAAGGCCGCCTCGTGGCTGCTCAAGAGGCAGAACGCGGACAACGGATGGGCGTACTACCCGGCGTCCGGTGCCGCGTCGGACGCCAACTCCACCGCCTTGTCTTTCGGCGCGGTGAACCTGGTCACCGGCAAGGGCAACGCCAAGTACCTTCGCAAGGTGCAGTTGCGTTGCTCGGCCAAGAAGTCACAACAAGGTGCCCTGGCATACGACACGACGTCACCGACAGCCAACGACAACGCCACCGGGCAGGCTGCCTGGACGCTGTCAGGTGGCCTAGGCATCCCCGCGCCTCGGAAGATCTCATCGAAGGTCCCGAATGCGGCCTGCGACGCCACTGGGACGAAGAACACCACCAAGCGGGCACTGCACTATATGAACCAGCGCCTGTTCGACACCGGCGGGAAGCTGCCGTACGGCGGCGGATTCCCCGGCACGGACTACGCGGGCGCGACGATGGGGACCATCGCGCTGGCTGAGTCGGGCGTCGGCCGGAAGGCGGTCACCAAGACCACGAAGTACCTGAAGAAGTCGTCTGACACCTGGGTGACGGCCAACGGTTCCGATTCCCCGGCAGCCCTGGCGATGCTCATCCTCCTGGCCGACGCCACGGGTGAGAATCCGAAGGACTTCGGCGGCATCAACCTCATGTCCCGTCTGGCGAAGACCCGTCAGTAGATGAAGCGTCTGGCAGTCGGCATCTGCGCCCTGGTCATCGCGACCATGGTGCAGATGCCGCTGCCTGCGCAGGCCGACACCTACCGCTACTGGTCCTACTGGGTGGGCGGGGACTCCTGGTCGTACTCCTCGCGGGGCCCCGGGTTCCGGGTCCCGCCGGACGGTGGTGTGGAGGGGTGGCGGTTCGTCGTGTCCCCGAAGGACGGTTCCCAGGCCTCCCCGCCGGCCGCCGCGAGCACCTACGAGCAACTGTGCCGCGGCCAGCCCCCCGCCCCGGAGGGCCAGAAGCGCGTGGTCGTCGTCATCGACCCCGGCCCGGCCGGAATCGCCCCCGTGGGGGAGACACCGCCGCAACGCACCACGACCTGTGTGACCGTCCCGGCCACGGACAACGGCTTGCAAGTCCTGCAACGCGTGAGCCAATTGCGCTTCCACAGCAGTGGCCTGATCTGTGGCATCGGCGGGTTCCCGGCCGCAGAGTGCCCCGGACAGACGGCGTCCCGGCCAGCGTCCTCGGCACCGGCCACCACGGCGCCTGATATCCCGGACCCCGTCACCGTTCCGGCGCCCGCCGAGGTCACCGTGCCGACGACACGGGCAACGGCGCCCTCGTCCGCCACCCCCACACCCACTCCGAGCAATCGGACCCCGACCTCCACTGACACCCCGAGCCCGGTCGCCCTCGCACTGCCGGAATCGGCCGAACCCTCCGCTGCTCCCACACCGCCACCGTGGCTGGCCGCCATCGGTGTGACCATGATCGCCGCGTTGCTCGGCCTCGCGATCCTCGTGCGCAGGGGCCGGGGATGATCAATCGCTGGCTGCATCCAGGTGCCTGGTGGTTGTGGGCGCTGGGGCTCGGTGCGGCCGCGACGCGCACCGCCAACCCCCTGCTTCTCGGTCTGATCGTGGCAGTCGCCGCATTGGTCGTCAGCGCCCGCCGACCGCAGGCGCAGTGGGCAGGGGCCTTCCCGGTGTTCGTCAGGCTCGCTCTGCTGGTGATCGTCATCCGCGTCGGCTTCGCCGTGCTGTTCGGCGTCCGGGTCGGCACGACGGATCTCTTCACGCTGCCCTCGATCACCCTTCCGGAATGGATGGCCGGGGTCACACTCGGCGGAACCGTCACTGCGGAGATGCTGGTCATCGCCTTCATCCAGGGCGCTCAGTTGGCCACGCTGCTGATCTGCGTGGGTGCGGCCAACTCCCTGGCCAGTCCGGTGCGGCTCCTCAAGGCGCTGCCCCCTGGGCTGTACCACGTCGGCGTCGCGGGTGTGGTCGCCCTGTCCTTGGCACCGCGCATCATGGTCAACGTCCGCCGGGTGATGCAGGCGCGTCGGATGCGGGGACGCCCCACCCGCGGGCTGCGGGCGGCCGCCGAGGCCTCCGTGCCTGTGCTCGAGTCATCGCTGGACGACGCCATCAACCTGGCAGCGGCGATGGACACCCGTGGATACGGGCGGGCAACACGGACCAGTCCTACGGAACGAGTCCTGCAAGCCGGTCTGGTCCTCATCGGTCTGGTCGGAATCGCATTGGGACTGTTCGCCGTCCTCGGTGCGAGCGGCTGGGGGTGGCTCCTGCTTGCCGTCGGCCTCATGATGGCCATCTCAGGCATTCTGGTCGCGGGCCGCCGCATCCCTCGTACCCGCTACCGGCCCGACCCGTGGGGGTGGCCGGAGACCCTGACTGCGGCCACCGGAGTGGGCGCAGCTGTGGCTGTGATCGCGAGCTCTTCGTCAGCCATCAGCCTTCCCCTGACCTGGCCGACACTGCCGCCGTTCGCGGCAGCCATGATCCTGGCCGCAGCGCTACCCGCCGGACTGACCCCACCGCCACCACTTCCCTGGAGGACGGCATGATCCGGTTCTCGAACGTCACCTTCCGCCACGCCGAGGCCACGCGCCCGGTCGTGGCCGGCGTGGATCTGACCATCCCGGAGGGTGATCTGGCGCTGGTGATAGGCCGCACCGGATCGGGGAAGTCCACCGTCCTCAACATGATCAATGGACTCGTCCCGCATTTCACCGGTGGCACGTTGCAGGGTCAGGTGCTGGTGAACGGGCTGGACACCCGCACACACGCACCGCGCGATCTCGCCGGGGTGGTGGGCACGGTGGGCCAGAACCCGCGGGCGGGATTCACCACCGACACCGTCGAAGAGGAACTCGCCTACACGATGGAGTCGCTGGGCTTCGCCCCTGACACGATGCGTCGACGTGTCGAGGAGACCCTTGACCTGCTCGGGCTGGCCGCCCTGCGCAACCGTCCGCTCGACACCCTCTCTGGTGGGGAGCAGCAGCGGGTCGCGATCGGCGCGGCCGTGACTGCCGGGCCGGCCGTCCTGGTGCTCGACGAGCCGACGAGCGCGCTGGATCCTACGGCCGCCGAAGAGGTGCTCGCCGCCATCGCGCGGCTCGTCCACGACCTCGCGATCACCGTGGTGATGGCCGAACACCGGCTCGAGCGTGTGGTCGAGTTCGCCGACCACGTGATCCGTATTGAGGACGGGCACTGTGCCCTCGAGGACCCAGCGGCCGCCATGGTCGGACACGGCCTGCAACCACCGGTCGTACGACTCGGGCAGGCGATGGGTTGGGATCCCGTTCCCCTGTCCGTGCGGTCCGCGCGCCGACAGGCTGCCGACCTGCGGACCGCGGCTTTCAGCGCGCCACCCCGGCGCGTCGGTCACGACGGTGTCGCGTCCGTGGTGAACACGACCGTCACCTACGGTCACACCGGTGCGCTGCGAGGAGTCGACGTCCAACTGCGTTCAGGGCAGATCACAGCGCTCATGGGACGTAACGGTGCCGGCAAGTCGACGCTGATCAACGTGCTTGCGGGGACCCGGGCACCGGATCGGGGTCGGGTCCGGGTCCACCAGGACGATCCGACGACGCTGCGGGGCCAGGCGTTGCTGCGACGGATCGCCTACGTTCCGCAGGACCCCACCGATCTGTTCTACACGGATTCGGTGCGGGGGGAATGTGAGGCGACGGACCACGACACCGGCCAGGAACCGGGCTCTGCGCTCGCGCGCCTGCAGGAGCTCGTCGACACGGTGGACCCCGACACCCACCCGAGGGACCTGTCCGCGGGGCAACAACTGGCCCTGGCTTTGGCGATCCAATTGGCTTCTGCGCCCGACATCGTCCTGCTGGACGAGCCCACGCGGGGTTTGGACTACCCGGGGAAGGTGGCCTTCGGTCGTTGGCTCAACTCACTGGCCGACGCCGGTTGCAGCATCCTCGTGGCGACGCACGATGTCGAACTCGTGGCCGTGATCGGCGATCGCGTGATCGTGCTCGCCGACGGCGAGGTCGTGACCGACGCGGACGTCCGCACCGCCTTGACGTCCTCCCCCGCCTTTGCGCCACAGGTGCAGAAGGTGCTGGCTCCACTGCCGGTCCTCACCGTCGAGGAGGCGTGTTCGTTGTGAGCCAGTTGCACGTCGTCCCGCTGCACCGTCGAACGGTCGCAGCGCTATCGGCTGTCAGCCTGGTGGGAGTCATCGCGTTCTTCTGGCCCTTCTTCGTGTCGCCGCAGAGCGTGGCTGCGGACCACGCCACCGACGCGCCGTGGTTCTTCGCGATCCTGCTGCCGTTGGTGGTCGGGGTCCTCCTGGCCGAGATCAGCGACGACGGTCTGGATGCCAAGGGGGTGGCCATGCTCGCCGTGCTGGCAGCCGTTGCCACCGCCGTGCGCCCCCTCGGTGCCGGTGTGGCCGGACTCGAGCCGATGTTCGTCATCCTTCTGCTCGGTGGCCGCGCCCTGGGACCGGCGTTCGGCTTCGCCCTGGGGAGTCTGTCGATGTTCACCTCGGCACTGCTCACCGCCGGGGTGGGCCCGTGGCTGCCGTTCCAGATGGTGGCCGCCGGATGGTTCGCGATGGGCGCGGGGCTGCTGCCGCAGATCCGCGGGAAGGCCGAGATCGCGATGCTGATGGCCTACGGCGCCGTCGCCTCGCTCGCCTATGGGTTCCTCATGAACCTGTCCTTCTGGCCATGGGCCCTCGGCGATGGCAGTGAGCTGTCCTTCGTGCCTGGCGCACCCCTGTCCGAGAACCTCGCGCGCTGGTTCGCCTTCAACGTCGCGACCTCGCTCGGATGGGACATCCCCCGCGCCGTTCTGACGGCGGTGCTGACGCTGCTGGCCGGACCAGTGCTGCTGCGGGCGGTGCGCCGCGCCACGCGCCGGGCCGCCTTCGACGTGCCCGTCCGGTTCGAGACCGCCGTGGATGAGCCGGTGCGCTGAGGTCCTGCTGCCGCACCGCGGAGTGCGTGGGAGGCCGCGCTCACGCACAGCGGTTAGACCTTCTGCACTCCCGTTAGAGGTTTGCGGCCGTTTTCGACTAACCGCTGAACCTCGGACTAACGGCTGAACCTCGGACTAACGGCTGAACCTCGTACTCACCGCTGAGCCTCGGACTAGCGGCTGAACCTCGGACTCACGGCTGAACCTCGGACTCACCGCTGAACCTGGACTCACCGCTGCCCGCCGCTTCCCCCTGCGGCAGGCCCGCCCGCCCCGCTAGCCTGAGTCACCATGAGCGCGAGCCGGCGTGGGGGCCTGGCACTGGCTGCACTCGGAGTCGTCTTCGGCGACATCGGGACCAGCCCGCTCTACGCCTTCCAGACCGTCTTCGCGGCACCCCACGACATCGCCGTGGACGACCTGCGACTCTTCGGCGCCCTGTCGCTGATCTTCTGGACCATCACCCTCATCGTCAGCGTCAAGTACGTCCTCATCGTGATGCGCGCCGACAACGACGGCGAGGGCGGCATCATGGCCCTCACCGCGTTGACCAGGTCACTGCCGGTTCGGCACCTTGGACTGCTGCTCGCACTTGGCGTGTTCGGCGCGGCGCTCTTCTACGGGGACAGCATCATCACGCCGGCGATCTCCGTGCTCAGTGCCGTCGAGGGCCTGGAACTGGTGGCTCCGGAGTTGGCCTCGGCGGTGGTTCCGATCGCACTGGTTGTATTGGTCGCGCTTTTCCTGGCACAACGGTTCGGCACCCACCGGGTCGGGGTGGCCTTCGGCCCGGTGATGTTCCTCTGGTTCGTGGTCATCGGCGCCATGGGTCTGGTCAGCGTTGTGCAGACCCCGAGCATCCTGCGCGTCCTCTCGCCCACCTATGCGGTCAGTTGGGCGCTTCACGAACCACTGATCGCGTTCCTCGCGCTCGGTTCGGTGATCCTGTGTGTCACGGGTGCAGAAGCTCTGTTCGCAGACATGGGGCACTTCGGACGGCAGCCGATCCGCCTGGCATGGTTCGCGCTGGTGTCCATCGCGCTGTATCTGAACTACCTGGGGCAGGGCGCCCTCGTCATGCGCGAACCGGCAGCGATCGAGAACCCCTTCTACCTCCTCGCGCCGCAGAGCCTGCAGTTGCCGCTCGTGATTCTGGCGACGCTGGCCACAGTCATCGCCTCCCAGGCCGTCATCTCCGGTGCATTCTCACTGACCGAACAGGCAGTCCACCTGCGGTACCTGCCGCGGATGCTCATCAAGCACACGTCGCCGTCCGCTCGGGGACAGATCTACGTGCCGCTGGTCAACTGGCTGTTGTTGGTGGCGGTCGTCCTGCTCGTGATCGGTTTCCGGGACTCCGAGCGTCTCGCCTCCGCCTACGGTCTGGCCGTGTCGGGAACCTTCGTGATCACGACGCTGCTGATCTCCGTCGTCGCGCACCACAAATGGCATGTCGCGCCTGTGATCCTGGTGCCGCTCACCGCTCTGTTCCTGTTCATCGACCTGTCGTTCTTCACGGCGAACCTCACGAAGCTCGTGCATGGGGGCTGGTTCCCATTGGCGATCGCGGCACTGCTGTACATCCTGCTGATGACGTGGTCGAGGGGACGTGCACTGCTGCATCGGAGGCGGGCCGAGATCGGCGACAGCGATGAGCAGTTGGCCACATTGCTGGCGCACGCACGCGCCGAACCGATGCCCGGGAGCGCCGTGTACCTGACCGCCGACGTTCGCCCGCCGCTGGCGATGCTCGAGTACCTGAAACTCGGCGGCACCATCCACCGCGATTCGATCCACCTTGCCGTGCTCAGCGCGTCAACGGTCCCCTACGTCGACGAGACGGAACAGCTGACGGTGGACCACATCGCTCCCGGATTCGACCGCGCACGACTTCGCCTCGGGTTCATGCAGCGAGCCGACATCCCGACGGTTCTGCACCTCCTCACGCAAGCCGGATTGCCGGTCGACGACAACACCATCCTCGTGGTCTACACAACGCGCGTCGTTCCTCGTGGTCGGGAGGGAATGATGCTGTGGCGCAAGCATCTCTTCGCCTTCATGCTGCGCAACGCCGTGGATCCCGTGGCCTACTTCCGGCTGGAGTCGGGACGAATCATCGAGTTCACCGACGTCGTGCGGATCTGATCAGAAGACGGCTGCCGAGTCGATGAGACGACGCACGACGAGGCCGACCGTGTCGGGTTTCAGCCCCATACCGAGGTGCGACCCGCTGACTTCGACGTTCTCTGCGCCCGGCACGACGCAGGCCCGCCAGTCGACGATGCCGTCGGAGGTCGTGTAGAAGCTGATGAGCTCCACATCGTCCGGGAACGGCTTGTGCACCGCCTGCATGTAGGGGCAGGTGCACTCCCGCGTGACGCATTGCCGCGCCCGCAGCTCCGGGTCGCGTTGGTGGACGACCTTGAGCACACCCACCATCGGCTGCGGGATCTCGTAGAACGCGAACTCATCGTTCAACGGTGCTCCAAGACTGACCACCGTGCTCACGAGCTCCGGGTGGCGCGCACCGAGCCCTCGAGCGAGCATCCCGCCGCGGCTGTGTCCCACCACCATCAGGCGCTGCCCGTGGTCTGCGGCGACGGCACGCTGAGCGACCTCGGCCAGGCGATCCACAGCACGGTCCGAGCAGCGGATGTTGGCCAGGATGTGGGAGCGGACGACGCGGAAGCCGGCGCGCCTGAGGGCGATCTGCATGGGCAGGGTGGCGGCATCGCCGAATCCGAAGCCGGGGACCACGAGGACCTGGCGATCGATCCGGGTGCTCGGCCCATCGCCACCGTGCGGGAGGGCCTTCTCGAAGTCGAACACTTCACCTGCGAAGCGGCTCTCGGACGCAGCTCTGGCCACCCAACCCGGTAAGGCCTTCAGCCGGCCCGACAGCCCGCGCGGGGCCCAGTGCAGATCCGGGAGGTGGGCATCGCGCCAATCGCTCATCCTCACGCACCTCCTGCCTGGACCCGGTTCTGTACCTGCGAGGCACACTACATACATGGCCGATAGTTCGGTGGTGCAGCGTACGCGGATCGCCCGCGACATCGTGGGGTCGATGCGTGTCCAGCAACCGGCGGTCGCCAGACCACCGGGCCCGAACGGCGTGCGGGCGGTGGTGAGCATGATCGCCGGACAGGCTGCTCCACACGAGTTCTTCAGCAGGCTGCGCGCCCGCCATCAGCCGATCGTGCATGTGCCGATGGCCGGCGAGCACCTGAACATCCTGTTCTCCCCGGAAGCCATCTGGGATGTGTTCGTCACCAACGGCAGGTACACGCGCAAGAGCCTCGCATTGCAGATGACCCGGCCACTGCTCGGCGACGGACTGCTCACCGCAGACGGCCCGACCCACATGCGCCACCGTCGTGCGATCCAGCCGCTCTTCCACGCCAAGCGGATCGACGGGTACGTCACCGACATGGTCGCGGCCGCGCAGGCGACCGACGCCGCCTGGCGTGACGGTCAGCGCATCGAACTGTCCGAAGCGATGTCGGAACTCACCCTCGATGTGATCGGCCGCACCATCTTCGGCCTCGACCTGCGAGGGGAAGCCAGCGAGGTGGCGACCGCGCTGGACACGGTGCTCGCCGGCTTCGCCCGCGGGGTGGGACCGTGGGCCTCACCTCTCTCGCGGATCCCGACCCGACAGCGCCGACGTGAGATCGCTGCGATCGAGGACCTCGACACGATCGTCGACGAGATGATCGCGTCGCGCCGACGCAGCCTGCTGGACGGGATGGAGGGCAACGACGTCCTCACCCTCATGCTCGCCGCGGTGGACGACACCGGCCAACCGGCTTTCACACCCGACGAGGTCCGTGACGAAGCCATGACCCTCGTGCTGGCGGGCCACGAGACCACCGCTCTGGCCTTGACCTGGGCGTGGAACCTGTTGTCGCACAACCCGGCCGCGCGGAAATGGCTGGACGAGGAGTTGGACACCCTTCCGGATCGCGCATTGACCGCTGCGGATCTCGGGTCGATGCCGCGAACCTATGCCGTGGTCGCCGAAGCGATGCGCCTGCATCCGCCGGCATGGATCCTTGGCCGGTGGCTCGACCGGGATCTGCGGATCTCCGGGTGGGACCTGCCGCGTGGCAGTGTCGTGCTCGCCTCCCAGTTCGCGATGCACCGTGACCCCCGGTACTGGCCTCACGCCGAGCAGTTCCGACCGGGTCGGTGGCTGACCCCGTCCGGACGCTTCGACGAGAAGGCGCCGGGTGTCCCTCGTGGTGTCTGGTTCCCGTTCGGCTTCGGCACCCGTCGCTGCATCGGGGAGCACTTCGCCTGGACCGAGGCGGTCATCGTGCTGGCGACGCTGGCACGGAACTGGCGCCTGGATGTGGACGCGCCCGCCGACCCGCCCATGATGTCCGCGATCACCCTGCGTCCAGCCGTGGCGATGCCCACCACCGTGACGGCGCGCACGTGATCACGCAGGTCACCTGGTGGCGCGACGTCGGACAAGGCCCCACCCCGGCCAACCCGTTGCTGGTCCTCGCGATGCACGACG
>WBZV01000614.1_pt1 | contig 19914 bp, 14 predicted proteins | sample 5204221 | NCBI WGS metagenome assembly WBZV01 (sample SAMN12344360, study PRJNA552823) | activated sludge metagenome | biome: Activated sludge suspended growth; feature: Nitrification reactor; material: Wastewater; isolation source: activated sludge from nitrification reactor of wastewater...
AAGCGATGGAAGCCGTCGGCAAGGAAGGCGTAATTACCGTTGAAGAAGCCAAGGGCCTGGAAACCACGCTCGAAACCGTCAAAGGTATGCAGTTTGACCGTGGCTACATTTCACCCTACTTCTGCACCAACATGGATGAAGCCGTCGAATGGCAAGCAGCCGGCAAGCGCATCGACGTGGCGATCTCGCAGAGCTCCTTCCACTCGCCGCTCACCGCATGGTTGCTCGGCGTGCCCTCGATCTACATGAACGACAACGAGCACGCGATGGGCAACATCCCGTCGTTCGTGTTCGCGCGCAAGATCATGGTGCCCGAGTTCCTGGCGGCCGAGAAGTTGCGCGCGCAATGGGCGAACCCGCGCAAGGTGGTCAACTACCCGGGCGTCAAGGAAGGCATCTATCTCTGGGAGTTGGATGCGCGCCTGCGCAGCGCGGGCGGCGTTCGCGCGCCGAAGGTGCGGCCCACGGTCTACATACGGCCCGAACCCTGGACGGCGCAGTACTACAAGGGCAGCCGGAATTTCCTCGACGACCTGATCCTGGGCATCAAGGACAAGGTGGACGTGATCGTGCTGCCGCGCGGCAAGGACCAGGGCGTGCACTATCGGGGCGAACAGTTCGCCGGCGTGCGCGTCGTCGACACGGCACTGGACATCGCGGACATTGCGCCGGATTGTGATTTGTTCGTCGGTGCCGGCGGCACCATGACCCGCGAGATGGCTGTCTTGGGGATACCCACCGTCTCGGTCTATCAGGACGAACTGCTCGACGTCGACCGCTACCTGCTGGAAGTCGACGCCTTCGTGCACGACCCGGCCCTCACGGCCCCGCGCTTGCTGGCGATCCTGGAGAGTGCCGCGCGCAAGCCCGCGAATCGCGCATTGCTCGACAAGGGCCGGCAAGCCTACGCAATGATCAAGAGTGCAATCCTGGGCCGCTGAGCGGCCCGTGACCTGGAGACGAGTGATGCTTCGACTTGGAATGGTGGGCTTGGGCAAGATGGGGCTTTCGCACCACGCCATCGTCAATGCCCACCCTGGCGTGAAAGTGGTCGCAGCGTGCGACCAGACGGCCTATCTCACCGACGTGCTGACAAAGTACACCGGACTGAAGTGCTATGACGACTACGACAAGATGCTTGCCGCCGAGCCCCTGGATGCGGTGATCATCGCGACGCCGTCGAAGCTGCACGCGTCGATGGTCGAGAAGGCGCTCTCGCGCGGGCTGCATGTGTTCTGCGAGAAGCCGTTCGTGCTGGACGTGGCCGACGGCGAGCGTCTGGCTGCGCTGGCCGAATCCAAGGGGCTGGTGAACCAGGTCGGCTATCACTACCGCTTCGTCGGCGCGTTCCAGGAAGCCGCGAAGATCGTGAAGTCGGGTGCACTCGGTCGCATTCATCATGTGCGCGCGGAGGCCTATGGGCCGGTGGTCCTGCGGCCGAAGGGCGGCACGTGGCGCTCGGCAAAGAGCGAGGGTGGCGGCGCACTCTACGACTACGCGTGCCACGCGCTGGACCTGGTGAACTTCATCGTCGGCGCGCCGACGTCCGTCGGCGGCGTGGTGCTCAACAGCATCCATTCGCGCGATGTCGAGGACGAGGTCTACTGCACGCTGAACTATCTGGATGGCGCGACCGGCCAGCTCTCGGTCAACTGGAGCGACGAGAGCTTTCGCAAGATGTCGACGAAGATCTCGGTGTGGGGCACGAATGGCCGCCTCACCGCTGACCGGCAGGAGTGCCAGATCTACCTGCGCACGCCCCACGAGGCGGTTCCCGACGCGAAGCAGGGCTGGACCGTGAGATACACGACCGATCTGACCCAGGAGGTCTGGTTCTACCTGCGCGGCGAAGAGTACTCGGCCCAGATCGACTACTTCGTGAAGGCCATCGAATCGAAGCGCACCGACAACGTCAATTCGTTCCGCTCTGCACTGGAGGCTGATCGGCTGGTGAGCATGATCCTCGCCGAGGCTGGCGGCGCCGCGAGGCCGGCGCCGGCTCCGGCGGCCGCTTCCAAGGGCTTCTGGTCACGCCGGTTCGGCTGATCGAATTCGCGCATCGAGCAGGCATGAGCATGCAAACGGGACAGGCAATGGACAGAGTACTTTTCGGCGACAACCAGTTCTTCGGCGTCAATCACATGTCGGAGGAGAAGGCGCGCGCGCAGGCGATGCGCTTTCAGGATCTTCAGGCGGTCATTGACGTTCTTGATTCGGCCTACCAGGAGGGCATCCGAACCTTCATGTGCACCACGCACGACCGCGTGGCTGAAATCTGCGACTACTTCCGCGCCAATCGCGACAAGTACCCCGACTATCGCTTCTACCCCTGCATGCCGTATGCGCACAAGTACGCCAATGCCGCCACCGAGCACGGCATGGTCGGCGCACTGCGCAAGTTCCTTCCCGAGGACGGTGCCATCTCGGCGATGTTCCGGGGTGGCGTGGCGCTGGCAAGCAAGGACATCGAAGTCATTCTGCAACTGCTGGTGGATGCGGAGATGAAGATGTTCGATGGCTTGCCCACGCCGGTCATCTTCATGCAGAACGTCATCACCGACTTGCTGCTCGGGCTGGGCATGAAGGACGCCTTTCGCATCTTCGCCGAGCACGTGCGCAAGAAGTACGGGGCCGAGCCAGGGTTCATCACGATGAACATGCCCAAGCTGCTCGACGTTCTGGAGGAGCTCGGCATCGACAACCCGATCATCTGCGCCAACATCAACAAGATCGGATTCCGCATGTGCGGCGGTGTCGAGGCCTATGAGAAGACCATCGCGACACGTCGCTTTCGACCGGTGGCCATGTCGGTTCTGGCGTCGGGTGCACTCTCGCCGAGAGAGGCCATCGAGTACGTCTGCAACCAGCCCAGGATCGAATCGATCGTCTTCGGTGCCTCCAGCCGCGGGAACATCCGTCAGACCAAGGCGCTGATCGACGAACTGACGAAGCCGGCTGAGCAACTCCAGGCGGTGGGCTGAGCGATGGCTGTCCCGATGCTCTACCTCGTTGCCGGTGCGCGGCCGAACTTCATGAAGCTCGCGCCGATGGTGCGCGCGCTCGAGCGGCGCAGCGACGCCCTGGCCTATCGCATCGTCCATACCGGCCAACACTACGATCGCGAGATGAGCGACGTGTTCTTCGAGGAGCTGGGCATCCCGAAACCCGATCATCATCTGGGCGCGGGCGGTGGCACCCATGCGCAGCAGACCGCGAAGGTGATGGTGGCCTTCGAGGAGTTGTGCCAGAGCGAGCGTCCGGCGGCGGTCGTCGTGGTAGGGGACGTGAACTCGACGCTGGCCTGTTCGATTGTCGCGAAGAAGTTGGGCATTCCCGTGGCCCATGTCGAGGCCGGTCTGCGCAGCGGTGACATGGCGATGCCCGAGGAGATCAATCGGCTCGTGACCGATGCGATCTCCGACTGGTTCTTCGTCACCGAACCCAGCGGAGAGGCGAACCTCCTGCGTGAAGGCAAACGGCCGGAGGCGGTTCACTATGTCGGTCACGTGATGGTCGACAACGTGCTGTATCAGCGCGAAGCGCTCTCGCGCGCGCCTCTGAGCGAGGGGGTGTCTCTTGCATTCAAGCAGGCCCACGCGCGCTACGGCGTCGTGACGCTGCACCGCCCGTCGAACGTCGATGATGCGGAGGTGTTCGCGCGCATCGCGTCGGCGTTGCGCGAGGTGTCCGAGACATTGCCGCTGGCGTTCCCGGTCCATCCGCGCACGCGAAGCAACCTGGAGAAGTTCGGCATCGACCTCGGTCCGCGCGTCGCGCTGCTGCCCCCACTCGCGTACATGGAGTTTCTGAACCTCTGGAAGGACACGGCGGTGATGCTGACCGACAGCGGCGGGCTTCAGGAGGAGACCACCGCGCTCGGCGTTCCCTGTGTCACGCTGCGCACCAACACCGAGCGTCCGGTGACGGTGACCGACGGTACGAACGTGCTCGTGGGCACCGATCGCGATCTTATCGTCGAGGCCGTCCGCAAGGTGCTGGCCGGCGATGGGAAGCAGGGACGGCGGCCACACCTCTGGGACGGGCAAGCCGCTGATCGAACGGTCGAGATTCTTGTCCGCGCATTGAGCTAGTGCGAGCGCGTTCATCCAAGCAATCAACAAATGAGGAACGACAGGTGAAGGTCCTGGTGACTGGCGCAGCCGGCTTTATCGGCATGCATGTGACGCAGCTCTTGCTGGCGCGTGGCGACACCGTCGTGGGCCTCGACAATCTGAACGACTACTACGATCCGCAGATCAAGCGTGATCGCCTGGCGCGGCTCACGCCCAATCCGGCCTTCTGCTTCGTGCTGATGGACGTTGCGGATCGGGCCGGCATGGCCACCTTGTTCGCAGAACAGCGATTCGATCGGGTGGTCCACCTCGCGGCGCAGGCCGGCGTGCGCTACTCGCTGGAGAACCCGCTGGCCTATATCGACAGCAACGTCGTCGGGTTCGCGAACATTCTCGAAGGATGCCGGCACAACCAGGTGCAGCACCTGGTGTATGCCTCCAGCTCGAGCGTCTATGGCGGGAATACGCGCATGCCGTTCTCGGAGCACGACGGCGTCGACCATCCGGTCAGCCTGTACGCGGCCACGAAGAAGGCCAACGAACTGATGGCCCACACCTACAGCCATCTTTTCGCACTGCCGACGACCGGGCTGCGCTTCTTCACGGTCTACGGTCCGTGGGGGCGTCCTGACATGGCCTTGTTCCTGTTCACGAAGGCGATCCTGGAAGGAAGGCCGATCGACGTGTTCAATCACGGCAAGATGGTCCGCGACTTCACCTACGTGGACGACATCGCCGAGGGGGTCGTCCGCGCACTCGATCGGACCGCCACCGCCGATCCGGAGTACCGACCTGACCAGGGGGATCCTGCGCGCTCCAACGTCCCCTATCGGGTCTTCAACATCGGCAACCACGACCCGGTGCCGTTGATGGATTTCATCGCGGCCATCGAACAGGCGCTCGGCATGGAAGCCATCAAGAACTTCATGCCGCTGCAAAGCGGAGACGTCCCGGCTACGAGCGCCGACGTCGAAGAGCTCGCCGCATGGACCGGGTTTCGACCGGGGACCCCCGTTCCGGAGGGAATTCGTCGCTTCGTGGCGTGGTACCGGGATTACTTCAGGGTCTGAGCGGCCGCGCCAGCGAGAAGAAGACGCAATTGAATGAAAGGGAAATGAAATGACAACGATTGCAGTTGTGGGTCTGGGTTACGTCGGGCTGCCGCTGGCGGTCGAGTTCGGCAAGAAGTACCGCACCATCGGTTTTGACCTCTCCGCTCAGAAGATCGAGAGCTACAAGCGCTTCGTCGATCCGACCGGCGAAGTGTCGTCTACCGACTTGAAGGCATCGACGCGGCTGGAATGCTCGACGAACCCGGCGGTCCTCGCAGAGGCCGATTTCATCGTCGTCGCCGTGCCGACACCGGTGGACGATGCGCATCAACCCGATTTCACGCCCTTGATCAAGAGCTCCGAGAGCGTCGGCAAGTACCTGAAGAAGGGCGCGATCGTGGTCTACGAATCGACCGTCTACCCGGGGGCCACCGAGGAGATCTGCATCCCGATCCTCGAAAGGGTCTCGGGCAAGAAGTGGAAGCAGGATTTCTTCGTCGGCTACAGCCCGGAACGGATCAATCCGGGTGACAAGGAGCGCACCGTCACGAAGATCACGAAGGTCGTGTCCGGCGACACGGCCGAGACCCTGGAGACGGTCAAGCAGGTCTACGGCTCGATCATCACCGCGGGCGTGTACCCCGCCAGCAGCATCAAGGTGGCGGAGGCGGCCAAGGTCATCGAGAACACGCAGCGCGATCTCAACATCGCGTTGATGAACGAGTTGTCGATGATCTTCCATCGCATCGGCATCGACACCGTCGATGTGCTGAAGGCGGCCGGCACGAAGTGGAACTTCCTGCCCTTCCGGCCGGGGCTGGTGGGCGGGCACTGCATCGGCGTCGATCCCTACTACCTGACGCACAAGGCGGACATGCTCGGCTATCACCCGCAGGTCATTCTGGCCGGGCGACGCATCAATGACAGCATGGGCAAGTACGTCGCCGAGCAGACGATCAAGCAGATGATCGCAGCCGACCGCTCCGTCAAAGGGGCCGACGTGATCGTGCTCGGCATGACCTTCAAGGAAAACTGTGCCGACCTGCGCAACAGCAAGGTCATCGACGTGATCCGCGAGTTGCAGACGTATGGCGTCAATGTCCATGTGCACGATCCGATCGCGAGTTCACAGGAGTGCGAGCACGAGTACGGCGTGAAGCTGACCCCCTGGGACGAGTTGCCGCAGGCGCAAGCCATCGTGGCGACGGTGTCGCATCGCGAGTACTTGAGCATGGGGATGGCTCAACTGAGCAAGAAGCTGCTGCCCAGTGGCGTGTTTGTCGATGTCAAGTCGTCATTCGACCCGCAAGAACTTGCCACGGCGGGGTTTGCCACCTGGAGACTCTGATTCGACGGTGCGGGCCGGAGCAATGGCACGCATCGCCTGCAGGCTGATCTACCACTCTGCGGGCACGCACATCCAGCAGGTCTACACGGGCCTGTCGATGCTGCATCGAAGCGGAGTGATCGACCTGACCCAGGAACGGGGGGCTGCGCAGACGATTCGCGTGCGAGCGGAACAGCACCTGAGAGATGCCGGCGGCGCGCATGCGAGGGTGGTGCTGAATGACAGGGTGACGGTGCACTACGACATGCACGATGCCCAGGAAGTCGATGCTCGCGACCTCGACGATTGCGACTTCTATGTCAAGCGATCCTTCTCCAGAAGCTACGTCAGTGGGCTTTCTCGCGGGTCGGAGAAGCTCCTCCCGTTCGGCTTGAACTATCACGTACTGCCGGACTTCGCCGATTCGTTCGCCGCTCGCAGAGCCTTGAGCCTGTTGAAGGCGCCGAGGGAGCAGGTCTATGCGCTGCGCGAGGCCCTGGACGCCGGCAACCGGCTCTCGTTCCACCCGCGCGTTCGCGAGTTTGAATCACTGCCGGACGACGCGCTGCCGCCGCGCGTGCTCTTCCTGGTGACGGCCTACGATCCGCATGACAACCCGGACCGAAGCGCGAAGAAGATCGAAGAGCGGGAGCACATGAACGAAACGCGGGCGCAGTGCATCCGGCTCCTGCGCAAGGAGTTGGGCCCAGTGTTTCTCGGGGGCTTCAACCACAACGAGTACACCCTGAAGCGCTACCCGGATTGCCTGGTTTCCGACGCGAGCATCACCGACAAGAAGCCCTACATCCGGCGCCTGATGTACCACCCGATATGCATCGCAACCACCGGGCTGCACGGATCCATCGGCTGGAAGTTTGCCGAATACATCGCCGCTGCGAGGGCGGTTCTTTCGGAGCGACTGGTCTACCACGTCCCCGGGGAACTCACGCCAGGGCGGCACTACCTGGAGTTTGCGAGCCCCGCCGAATGTGTGGAGCAGGCCCGGAAGCTGATCGCCGACCATCGGCTTCGGAAGGAGATCATGGCGGCGAATTCGCTCTACTACCGCGCTCACCTGCGACCAGATGCCTTGATGCTCAACTCGCTGCTGGCCGTGATGTCGAGGGCAAGCTGAATGACACGACACTTCGTTCGCCTTCGAAACCGATGAGCCACACACCGGTCGCGCGCGATCCATCTCGATAATCTGGCGCCATGGAGGCTTTGGCTTTCGTGCTCGACCTGATCGTGCACGTCGACGTTCACCTGCGAAACTTTGTCGCCATGCATGGCGCGTGGGTCTACGCGTTGTTGTTCCTCGTCATCTTTGTCGAGACCGGATTTGTCGTCACGCCGTTCATGCCGGGCGACTCGTTGCTGTTCGTCGTGGGCGCGCTCTGCGGCCTCGAACTGATGAGCCTGCCTCTGACGATGGCGCTGCTGACGGCGGCGGCCGTTGCCGGCAACCAGTGCAACTACGCGATCGGTCGCTACTTCGGACCGAAGGTGTTCCGCTGGGAGAACTCGCGGTACTTCAACAGGCGGATGTTCGACATGACACACGCCTTCTACGAGAAGCACGGCGGCATAACGATCGTGGCTGCGCGATTCATTCCACTGCTGCGGTCCTTTGCGCCCTTCGTCGCTGGCGTTGCCGAGATGCAGCGCGCACGATTCACCTTCTTCGACGTGAGTGGCGGCGCGTTGTGGGTGACGAGCCTGACATTGGCGGGCTATCTGTTCGGCAACATGCCGTGGGTGCAGGAACACCTGGACAAGATCATCCTGGCGCTGCTCGGCGCAACCGTGCTGCTCGCGTTGGTCGGTCGCTGGCGCAGCATGCTGGCTGCGCGTGACCGTCGAGTGAACTGAGCCGGATCCGGCCGCCCGGGTCGACACACGGGGTTGAACCCGGGTCGACGGGGCCTATCGGCGCGTCATCGTCCGGATCGCAGGCAGAAGCGCATCCAGGTTGTCGTCGCTTGAGGTCTTCAGCACAGACGTTGTCTGGTCGGTGCTGAGCCGCGGCAGGCGCGTGACCACGATCGACACCTTGCTGAAGGCCCGGTTCAGGTCGTCCGCGAGAATTTCAGCCGCTGCCTTTGCCATCGCGTACTCGGTCAATCCTTCGGGTCGCTCCGTGACGAAGACGGAGGAGGGGACGTACACGCGAATCTTTCCGGGCAATGCGAGCGACTCGATATGACGACACAAGTCGTACAAGCTCTTGACATAGAAATCAATGAACTCATGCAGGAGGCTCGGAACGAAGACCGCTGCCTTCTTCCTGTTGATTCGTGGCGTCGCGAACAGGTAGATGGCGTTGAGCGCAGCAAAGTCGATCGCGTCGAAGTCCCAGGCGGTCGCATCGAGTTTCTGAATGCGGCTGCTGCCCAGACCGCTCGCATTGATTTCAGCATTGACCACCTCGATGTCTTCAAGGCCCTGCGCGTAGGTGATCGTGACGTCACCGCCACCGGCCGCAAGGATCTTCGCTGCCAGCTCACCCAGGCCTCGCGACGCGCCAACCACCAGCGATCGAGTGCCCTTGAATTCGTCCCGCGTCACTCGCATCGAGACGTCTGCCATTGTCAGCTGCTGTTGCGGGACGGGACGAAGGAACGCGGCAAGGCTGCCACTCAGCATTCCTGACAGTGAAACATTGAACAGGCGGAAGCGCTCGTCGTACCTGTCGACCGAAAAGTCCACAACCGGTGTTGCTGCAGCGGGCGCATCCAGTTTGAGCGTGACTCTCGAGAATATCGAGTGCAGACCCGGGCACACCATGCCGACGAAGTACGACAGGGCCAGCAGCCCCGCTGCGCGCGACGCTCCCAGGCGGTCGCAGGTGCGAGGGAAACTCCGAGACACGTCGACAGGATCGAGTCGAATCGAGTATTTCCGGTTCAGATGGTGATCCGGTGATTCGTCGAGTGGCGTGCCGACACGTTCGAGAACCGGCCGACCGCCCGTTCCTTCGACCTCGGCCCCGGCCACTGTCGCGGTTTGCGGGCTCGGCGCGCGCGCGGCGGTCAGGCGCAGTCTCGCGCACAGCAAGCCGTTGACGCCGGCTTCGATGACCGTGTCGCCGTTCTCGTACCTGATCTGTCTGAACACGACGATGTCGCCGACGCTGACGGGATTGTTGAACGTACAGTCCAGGAACGCCGGAGGCTGAGCGCTTCCGTTCTCCCAGTATTCAAGGGCCGTCATCAGCACATGAATTCCGTGCACCACGGGCTGCCCGGTCAGCAGCCTTCTTGCCGCAACCGGATCGACGTGCATGGGGTTCCTGTCGCACGACAGCGATGCGAAGATCTGCTGATCCTGCATGCCGAATTGCTTGCTGCCAATCTCGTGGCCTTGAACGTTGCCGGGCAGGGGTGTCATGGTGCGAAGCCGATGTTGATGGATTGGGTTGCGGCTACAGATCTGGCGCCCACCTCGCATGGCTGGACGTCTTCAGGCTGATGCGGTATACGCCCGTTCGCGCCGTGATGTAGAGCGTGGAACGGGCATCGCCGCCGAATGCCAGATTGGACGGAACCTCCGGAGTCAGTATCTTCCCGATCAGCCGCCCGTCCGGGGCCAGGACCCAGACACCGTCGGGGCCAGCACTGTAGACGTTGCCGCGATCATCGACCTTGATGCCGTCGGGGCCCTCATGACTCCCAGCCAGGTTGATCTCCGCAAACAGTCGAGAGTCCCCGAGCGAGCCGTCGGGCTTCACGTCGAATACGCGGATCTGGTTGGCACCGGAGTCGACGACATAGAGTCGGGTCTCGTCGGGGGAGAACGCCAGCCCGTTCGGGAACGGCATGTTCCGCTCCAGTGCGGAGAACTGCCCATTGGGTGCAATGCGATAGACGCCGCTGAAGTCGAGTTCGCGGTCCTTGGCGTTCCAGATTCCGTACGGAGGATCGGTGAAATAGATGCTCCCGTCGCTCTTCACGACCAGGTCATTCGGGCTGTTGAGTCGCTTGCCGGAGAACCGCTCCGCAAGTGCCTCTAGCGTGCCATCCGCGTTGCGTCGCGAGACACGGCGATCATGCTCGCACGCAACCAGGCGCCCCTGCTTGTCCAGTGTGAGACCGTTTGACTTGCCGGAAGGCCAACGGAACACCCGCAAGGATCCGACGAGGGAGGCGGGCAGCCTTGTGCCACTTCGGCGCGCGCCCGGACCCGGAACCCACTCATAAATTGTGTCGGCCGGGATGTCGCTGAACAGCAGTGTTCCCTTCGGGCTCCACACCGGCCCTTCGGTAAACCTGAAGCCATGCGCGATCTTCTCGATCTTGGCGCCCGGGGCGACGATGTCCGACATCTCGTCGGCTCGCGCGCCCGCAGGACAGAACGCGACTGCGGTCATCAAGGACCAGAGGCCAAGGATTCTCATCGTCCGTCCCGGAGTACACGGCCGTTGCCGTTCTCGCGCCGACCGACCGCCGTCGCCCTGCACTGCGCCCACGACTGCTCACGAATGGAGGCTGCTAGAACTGCCAATAAAGAAACTCGCTCTTGCCTCCCAGCGTCAGGATCCCCGTGACCGCGATCGCGGACACCGCGAATGCCCAGGCGAGCGACGGTTTCCAAGCGAACGTGCGATCGAACCATTCCTTGCCGAGCGATGTGGCCTTGACGCCAATGGCGGGCTCGTAGCGCGAGGTGAACTGCATCGAGTTCGGCAAGGCCAACGCCACGACCAGCAGCGCGGCGACCCAGGCCAGGGACACATACAACTCGCGACCGGTTCCCGCACCAGTGGGAGTCACGACGTGCTGAAGCAGGGCGGTCAACGGCCCCAGGTGATCCAGAAGCTTCTGGGGCAGGGTGATGCCGTTCATGCCAACCATGCCTCTGAGCACGTCGCTGGCGGCCGCGCCGGTTGAAGAACGAAACAGCACCATCGAGGCGGCCACGCACACGAAGGTCATGAGCCAGCCGACCGGCTGCATGAAGCGTTCATAGCTAGCCTTGTTGGACCACAGATTCGGTCGGACCAGACGCCACGCGTGATTCATCGAGAGAAGGATGCCGTGCATCAGCCCCCACAGGATGAAGAGATAGCCTGCACCGTGCCAGAAACCCGACACCAGCATCGTGAGAATCGTCGGGCCGGCCAGCAGTTGCACAAAGGCGCTCCAACTCGTCTGGCGCCCCCCGAGCCCGGGTAGGCGCTTCTCGATCCGACGCCTGGTCAGCCAAAGCACCAAGGGGTTGAACAGATAGGCCGTCAGGAAGCGCGTCAGCGTCATGTGCCAACGCAACCAGAAGTCGACGATGTTGGAGGCCTTGAGCGGCGAGTTGAAGTTGGCGGGCAGCCGCACGCCGAAGCATCGGGCCAGCCCCAGAGCCATGTCGCTGTAGCCCGAGAAGTCGAAGTAGATCTGCAGCGTGAAGCCGATTGCTGCGATCCATGCGGGAAGAAGCGACACGCCACCCCCCGCTGCCGCTGCGTCATAGATCGGCGAAACATGCGCCGCGATGCCATCGGCCAGCACGACCTTCTTGAACAGGCCGATGACGAACAAAGTGAGTCCGACCGACACGTCCACCTTGTCGAAGCGACACGCCAGCTTCTCGAACTGCGGCATCACTTCGCGGTAATGGACGATCGGCCCGGCGATGAGCTGCGGGAAGAACAGGACGAACAGGAAGAAGTCTCGGAGCGTGAACGTCTCGATGCGCCCTGCATGAACGTCGATCAGGAACGCGATCTTCTGGAAGGTGATGAACGAGATGCCCAGCGGCAGGATGATCTGGGTCAGGACGAAATGGGTGCCCGCCAAGTCGTTCATGACGGTGCCGAAGAAGTTCGCGTACTTGAAATACCCCAGGAACGCGATGTTGAACGCGATCCCGAGCAGCAGTACGGCTCTCGCCAACGAAGCCTTCGTCTTGTCTGCGCGCAAATGTTCCAGCAAGCGCGCTGCGCCGAAATTGAGAAACACCGCGGGGGCGATGATCAGCACATTGAACGGTCTCCACCAGGCGTAGAAGACCAGGGAGGCAAGGATCAGCCACCCCAGCGCCCAGGTCCGGGATCTGAAGCCCAGCAGGAAGAAGCCCGCCAGCGTGGCCGGAAGGAAACCGAAGATGAACAGATAGGAGTTGAACAGCATGGGGCAGTTGCGCAGTCTTGCGTTGACTAACCGAGAAGCGCCAGCGTCTTCGCAACGATCTCGCCGACGGTGTCGAAGGACTCCACGTCGGCGACGCCAAAGCGGATGCCGAACTCCATCTCCGTGGCAACGATGAAGTTGACGTAGGCGAATGAATCCCAGTTGGGAACATCGCTTCTGCGCGTGTCCATGCCGAGAACGATCTCGTCGTTGGCAAGAAGGTCACGCAGGATTTGGGTCAGTTTGAGCAAGACCTGTTCTTGGTTCACGTTATGCAGCCTTCCGCTCGAGGAAAGTCCGACGAGCAATGTATTCGTTGACTTGGAGATCCCAGTGGCTCGTGCCTTCCGTCGCGGCTGGCCGATCCACCCGCTTGAAGCCGAGGCTTTCGTACAGCCCGGCCACGACGCCATTTTTCTCGCTGGGAATGTAGGTGGCGCGAATCGCCCGAACGCCGCTGCGCAGTGCCGCTTCGACGGCGATGTTCATGGCCTCGAACTCCAGCTGACGGCCGAAGACGCGGCAGCTCATCACCCAAAGATCAATCTCGAGCACGGCAGGATCGTCTGCGGTGGGACGCAAGACCATTGCGCTGATCAGCCCGTTGTCGCCAAAGCGGTCGGCAAGTCGAAACTGCAGCGTGATGGTTCCCGGAAGGTTTGCGATCTCGGTGAGTTCGCCGACCGAACAGCGCCGGGTGGTCGGATTGAACTGATTGGTCTTGTTGATCAACTGCGCCACGCGACCGAGGTCGATCGGCTTGATCTCGCCGAAGGTGACGGTCATCTCGAGCGCACGCAGGTACTCATCGATGCTTTGCGCCGCCCCGCGCAGGGCTTCGCGCTGGGCATTCTTGGCGTACTGCTCCGCGCGCTGCCGGTCGTCGGCCGTGAACGAGACCGCGTCGAAGTAGCCGCCAGCGGCAATGCATCGGACATACAGCGCGGGGTCGGCAGGCAGTTCCGGCACCGCCACCATGGGAAGACTCTCCCGCACACGCGCTCGCTCGGCCGGGTTGTCGTCGACAAAGACCAAGCTGTCCAAGCCGATATTGAGCTGCTCGGCGATGGCTCTGAGGTTGGCCGCCTTGTCGTTCCAGTTCGCCACGAAGGCAGCGATGTCCGAGCGGCGAAGCGCCATCTCCGGATGATCCTTGAAGGCAGCCTCGGCGATCGCAGGTTCGTTCTTCGAGCACACGGCCAGGATCACGCCGCGTTCCTTGAGCAATTTGGCGTAGCGCTGCAAGGCGAGGTGCGCCTCACCCAGGGCGCTGCCGTCGCCGAGGACGATGCCGTCGAGGCCGTCGTCGCCGATGACCCCGCCCCACATGGTGTTGTCGAGGTCGAGAACGAGGCATTTCTTCGATTGCCCTCGCTGTGCCCCGATGACTCGAGACAGCATCTCCCCGTAGCGCTGCGCCGAATGCGGTGCAATCTCGATCTTCCCCTGAAGCCAGCGGGCAATGTCGAACCAGGCATCGATGCCATCACGGGCACTGGCGCGCGCCACATCGAGCAGGAGCACGCCATCTTGTCCTGCGGCGTCGATCGTCTGGTCGTTCAGGCGAGCCACCACGCGGGCGGGACTGCCGGGCACAAGCCGGTCGAAATCGCCGAACACGGGCTCCGAGACATCGAGGAACGTCTGCTGAACGATGGTCGCACTGAAGGCGCTGCGCGCCTTGTTCCAGAGTTCGCGCAGTTCTCCCACCCAGGAGGAAATGGCCAGATCCGCCTCGGCTTGCGTCGCGCCAAGCGGCACCCGCGCGACGGCCTCGCGTGCCGTGAGCGACAGCAGCACGATGTCGGGGCGGAATTCATTCAACTGCGCGGAGGGTTCGAGCAACTCCTGCCGATACTGACCAAACGAGCCCGCGTGGACGTCGAACAGCAGCCGGCGACGCAGACCGGCGACCCGAATGGCCGGAAGAAGGTGGTCGTGCGTGCAGGAGCCGAGCAGGGCCAGACGAATCCGCGAATAGCCTGCAGGCGTGGACTCGACGGCGCGCTTCAAGGCGTTGTCGAGCTGGATGGTTTCGAGGAAGCCAAGCTGGAACTGCGCCAGCGCGGCCAGTTGCTCGACGCGATCGTTCGGGTCGGTGGCAGCGCGCGCGTCGCGCAGGCGCTGCGAAAAGTCAGGGGGGCAGGCCGGCGAATTCATGGCGCGTGCAATGGGCAGCAAAGGGCGGCAAAGGGCGTCGAACAAGGCGATCGGACGGGGCTATCGAGCCGCCGTGCGACCATCGAGGAGGCATTGGCGGATCCGCGGGCCGGCGGCTTCGAAGAACGCGGCGGACCATCTCTCGGCACTGGCGTGATCGAGGTGGTCGCCATCCATCGTGTGCAGATCGTCGAGCTTCGGTGCAACGAGTTCGATCTGCAAGGCGTCCGCGATCGCGCGCGCCTCCGACGTCTTCGTCGCCTCCCAGGGGGCGATCGTCAACACCACGCACCGGCGGTCGACCGGCAGGCGAGAGATGAACTCGTTCCCCAGCGCGCCATACTGCTTCCAGCGGGCGAGATCGTCGGCGTCGGGGACGGCGTCCGCCACGGCGGCGGCCTTGAAGTTCTCGGAGCCCCGGAGTTGCCAGACACCGTTGCTTCGCGAGCGAAAGAAGGCGACCTCATTGCCGCATATGCCGGGAACCGACGTGCAGATGCTCTTGTGAAGAGACTGCCAGCGCTTCTTCTCTTCGAAGTTCGATTGCGCCTCGCTCGGCCGAAGGCGAATGGCTTCGGTCGGTGACGTGACTCGATCTTCGTCGAAGAACCGATCGACGTTGATGACATAGACCTTCGCTCGGGGCTTCAGCTTGGCGAGAAGCGGCCCCTCGAACTGATAGTTCTCCCCGAAGCTGAAGCCGAGCAGGTAGAAGGCTGCGGCGGACGACGAGAACCAGTGGCTGGTGGCGTCCGTGGAGAACGCGAACTGCATGCGGCTGTTGCCGAGGAACAGCACATCGGCATCCGCGGCGGCGCGCAGAGCATCCGGTTCCAACCCGAACCAGATAGCGCCGTGATCGTAGTCGCCATACCCGTTGGTTTGGCAATACGCGAGGTACTGATCCGACCCATACCCGCTCGCAGGACACGCGAACACACCCTGGGCGCGCAACTTGTACGCGAATGCGCCGAGGAGGGCACAGAGGACGATGAGCGCGTACAGGGCAGGCTTGACTGCGGCCGTGCGCACGCTCGCCATGCTCATGCTGACGTCCGGTATAGTCTTCAATTCGATACTCATTCGGTTCAGTCTAGGGCCCCGGCGTCGCGGCGGGCAACTCCGCAAACGGGGGAATGGGCTCGCGTCAGAGGGCTGCGGAAGTGGTCACGGTCCCTCACATCGCGCAGGTCTTCCGGTCGCCAGCGTGATGCCGCGACGCGAAATCGCAAGCGTCGAAATGTCGTCTTGTGGCAGCCCCAAGGTGTGCGTGCTCTCGCCGGAGGTTCTCATGAGATCTCCTCCGTGAATTGCTTCACGGTGTCTCCGTGATGCGTGTTCGGGGAGTTGCGAAGAGCCGACACGCAAACCCCTCGATCGCGGGGAACCGAAGATGATGGCGAGTCGAGGACGCATGCAGCCGGCGAAAATTTGCCGCACGCGGTTTTTCAACTGATCTCACCACCCGGATTCATTGCCATGACCTTGCGCTCCCTGTTTGGCCGTGCGGCCAGCACCCTACTGATACTCGGTCTGGCCGCATGTGGCGGCGGGGGCGGCGGCGATGCCCCGACGTTCACTGTCGGCGGCACGGTGACAGGCTTGGCTGCGGGGACCCAGATCGTCCTCAACAACGGCGGCAACGACCCGCTGACGGTGAGCGCCAATTCGACGTTCGTGTTCTCCAAGACTGTGCCGGCCAACGGCAGCTATCTGGTGACGATCACGACGCAGCCGGTGGGGCAGACCTGCACCGTGGCCAACTTCCAGGGCGCAGGCGTCACGGCCAACGTGACCAATGTCAACGTCACCTGCTCCGCGGTGACCCATACGGTCGGTGGCACTGTCTCGGGCCTCGCTGCCGGGCAGCAGGTCACGCTGAACAACAACGGGGCCGACGCATTGGCAGTGGGCGCTGATGGGGTGTTCACCTTCGCGACGCCCGTGGCCTACAACGGCAGCTATGCCGTCACCGTGGGCGTGCAACCCACGGGGCAGACCTGCACCGTGTCCAGCGGCTCGGGTGCCGGGGTCGTGGCCAACATTTCCGACGTCGCGGTCACCTGCTCGACCAATACGTTCACCGTCGGTGGTGCCGTCACCGGTCTGGCCTCGGGCCAGCAGGTCACGCTCAACAACAACACCGGGGATCCGCTGACGGTCACGGCCGATGGCAGCTTCACGTTCGCCACTCCGGTGGCCTTCAACGGCGGCTACGCCGTCACCGTGGGGACGCAGCCGACGGGGCAGACCTGCTCGGTGTCGAACGGCACGGGTGCCGGGGTGACGGCGAATGTTGCCAACGTCGCCGTCACCTGCTCGACCAACACGTTCACGATCGGTGGCACGGTCACCGGCCTGGCTGCCGGCCAGCAAGTCACGCTCAACAACAATGCCGGCGATCCGCTGACGGTCACTGCCGATGGCAGCTTCACCTTCACGACCCCGGTCAACTTCAACGGTAGCTATGCCGTCACCGTGGGGACACAGCCCACCGGACAGACCTGCTCGGTGTCCAACGGCACGGGTTCCGGCGTTACCGCCAACGTCAGCAACGCCAACGTCACCTGCTCGACCAACACCTTCACCATCGGGGGCACGGTGTCCGGTCTGGCCGCGGGCCAGCAGGTCACGCTGTTCAACAACGGCGGTGACGCGAAGACCGTGACGGCTGACGGCGCCTTCACGTTCACCACGCCGGTGAACTACAACGGCAGCTATGCTGTCACCGTGAGCACCCAGCCCACCGGCGAAACCTGCCGCATCACCAACGGCACCGGCAGCAACCTTGCGGCCAACGTGACAAGCGTGAGCGTCAACTGCCGCTTGCCGCTCGCCTACGTGACGAACAAGATCGACAACACGGTCTCGCAGTTCAAGATCAACCTCGATGGCACGCTGACCTCCATCGGTGCGCCGGTCAACACGGGCGTGACCCCGAACGTCGTGACCGTCGATCCGACGGGCCGCTTCGCCTACGTGGCGAACTTCGGAGACAACCCGGGATCCGGCGGCACGCAGGGAACGACCGTGTCTCAATACCTCATCGATGCGACGACCGGTGCGCTCACGCCCAACGGCACCGCCACGACAGGTTTGAACCCGTACTCGATCGCCATCGACCCGACCGGCCAGTACGCCTACGTGACGAACCAGGGGGCCGGCACGGTTTCGCAGTTCACGATCAACGCGAACGGCACGCTCTCCGCCCTGGGTACCCCTGTGGCCACCGGCTCGAAGCCGTACCAGGTCACCATCGATCCCACCGGAAAGTACGTGTACGTCGCGAACCTGGCCGACGCCGGGACGGTCGGCGGCGTGTCGCAGTACACGATCAGTGGGACGGGCGAACTCGTCCCGATGAGCCCTGCGCTGGTGAGCACCACCACCGCGGGGAACGGGCTGGGTGGCGCGATCGGCGTCGCCGTCAACCCGGCGGGTACGTACGCGTACGTGACCAACCTGTTTGACAAGACGATCACGCGATTCAGCATCGGTGGCACGGGTGCGCTCACGCCCGTGGTCGAGGCAGCCCAGATTACCGGCACGACGCCTTATCCGATGAGCATCTCACCCGATGGCCAACACGCCTTCTGGAGCAACAAGTCGGACTACGACATCCAGCCGTGCACGTTCGCGGTGAGCGGCCAGCTCGCCTGCAATGGGGGGGACCGTCTTGGGGCCATTGACAACGAGCCTCAGTACATGGCCGTCGATCCGTTCGGCAGGTACGTCTACGCCGTGAGCTACAACGCCGGCGGCCCGAGCAGTGTGACGCAGTTCGCCATCGGGGCAGGCGCAGGGGTCACCCGACTGAGCCCGACATCGGCGGCAACTGGCAACGGGTCGTTCTCGATCACGACGACCCGCTGACATCGATTCGGTGACGCGCCCCTTCAATGGGTGCGTCTCCGATCGGTTCTCGATGGCGAGAGGGTTCACTCTCGCGAAAGCCCTCTCCACGCATGCCGTGGCGAGGGCTTCTTCGCTTTGGGGCGATGCCTTCCTGATTGCGGGTTCGAAGCCCGGTGACCTCGACGCCACCGTGTCACTGCGGTTGGCGCAGGATCGTGTCGCGCCTCAGGCGCTGGTAGGCGAGAGTCGCGGTGCGGCTGCCCTCAAGAGCGCGTCGCTGCGCGGTAGATCGCGGCAGCGCTTGCGCCAGGCGGCGCGGGGCCGCTACGGCATTGATGCGCGCCAAAGCGCACGCGATCGCCGGTGGGCAGGCGGTTGCAGCGCAAGTGTTTCGATGACTTGAAGTCGTACCGCCTCGTCAGTCCTCACGTCTCCGTGGCCCCGAGGGCACGGTCGACACCGCAAGGACTGAAGGTCTGGGGAGCGCTGACGAAGGCAAGTGCTACGCGTGCAGGGCCGCCGCCGACCGATGTCAGGAGGCCGTCTGGCGAGGCTCCGTCGGAAGAAGGCCACTGAACACCTGCGAACTGCTTGGAGGCGCTGTTGCGCCCCGTGCGAGGACGAACTCCCGGGCTCGAGCGTTCGCCGACGTCGCAGCAATGGGCTGGCTGCTACTGCAGCTTGAACTGCACGTAGCAGTTCGCGACGTTCGCCTGGTACGAATACGAGAGGGCCGACGACGAGCCACGCTTTTCATGGCTGACGCTGCACGCCACAAGCCCATTGCGCACCGGCGCGTAGCTGACGCCGAGCCTGAGTTGTCCGTAGCGGTCGGAACCTTCATTGACGGACGAGGCGCCCGTGTTCAATCCGAAGGTGGTGACGAGGTCCCGCTCGACGTAACGGGCGTTGGCTTCGACCTGGATCTTGGCCGTGGCCTCGTACAGCGCACGCAACTGCACGATGCTCGACAGCTGGCTGCTGTTCCCGATCTGGCCACCTCCGCCCGCCGTTGCTGACGCAAAGGCCGCTTCCGCACCCGTGTCGCGAATCAGATCGGTCGTGAACGCGAGCTTGGCCGTCGGCTTGTAGTCCCAACTGAGCGCCCCCGTGACGCCAGACACGTCGCGCGAGCCGACCACCTGGTGAGATTCCTTCGTGTAGCTCAATCGGCCTCTGACCGTGCTCAGGCCCGTAGGCACCCACTTGGCCGTGAGGTTCAGGTCCTTGCGATCGAAATCGTCGGCCTGGAAGACACCAGGAGCCGACTGCACCGAGAACGGGTACTTGCCCTGGCTGTAACGGACGGAGCCGCCCAGCGTCAG
>WBZV01000615.1_pt1 | contig 19908 bp, 14 predicted proteins | sample 5204221 | NCBI WGS metagenome assembly WBZV01 (sample SAMN12344360, study PRJNA552823) | activated sludge metagenome | biome: Activated sludge suspended growth; feature: Nitrification reactor; material: Wastewater; isolation source: activated sludge from nitrification reactor of wastewater...
CAATCCAGCATGGCTGCCTTCCAGAAGCGGTGGATGCCGCCGCTCATCAGGTCGTTCATCAGGTCGTAGCGAGAAGCGACGGAACTGAAGACCGCGCCCACCAGCGACCGCTTGTCGGCTTCGGGGACGGTACGGAAGCCGAAGTGCGTGGTCGCTTCTTCGGTTTCGGGAGAGGCGCGCTTGCTCGTATCGCGGGCTGGATCAGACATGGCGCGGAACCATAGCGGAAGGCCGCTGAGGGCGCTAGCTTGCCGCCATGCCCGAGCTGCCCGAAGTGGAAACCGTTCGCCGTGGCCTGTTGCCCGCTCTCGCCGGCCATCGGCTGGTGGACGTGATGCAGCGCCGGCCCGACCTGCGCTTCCCGCTGCCCGAAGGCTTTGCTCGGCGGCTCGTGGGGCGCCGGGTAGACGATATCGGCCGACGCGGCAAGTATCTCCTGATCCGCCTCGATGCCGACGAGGTCTGGCTCGCACATCTTGGCATGTCCGGGCGGTTCTGCGTGCATTCCGGCGAGCCGCCGCCACTGTCCGCCCACGATCACGTCGTGGTGCGGACGGACGCCGGCGCCACGGTGCGATTCTACGACCCGCGCAGGTTCGGGTTCATGGACCTGGTGGCGGCCGCCGATCTCCATAGCCATCCCTGCCTTGTCGCCCTCGGTCCCGATCCGCTCGGACCGGAGTTCACGGTGTCCTATCTGGCAGAACGGCTGGCGGGAAGGCTGGCCCCGCTGAAGGCGGCGCTTCTCGATCAGCGCGTGGTCGCCGGGATGGGCAACATCTATGCCTCGGAAAGCCTGTTCCGGGCCCGCCTTTCGCCCACCCGGGCGGCGGGAACGGTGAGCCGCGCCGGCATCACCCGGCTGGTCCGCGCCATCCGCGCCGTGTTCGAGGTGGCAATCGCCGCGGGCGGTTCCAGCCTGCGCGATCACCGGCATCCGTCGGGTGAACTCGGTTTATTCCAGCATGGTTTCGCTGTATACGGGCGTCCGGGCGAGCCGTGTCCCGGATGCCGCTGCCAGCTGGCGCGCACAGGGGGCATCCGCAGGATCGTACAGAGCGGCCGTTCGACCTTCTATTGCGGCCACCGGCAGCGCTGATCGGCAAGGCCGTCCGGGAAATCATGGGACTGAGGGAGACGCGGACATGACGTACGAGATGATCATCGCGGAAACGCGCGGTGCGGTCGGGGTGATCACGCTGAACCGGCCGAAGGCGTTGAATGCGTTGTGCAATCAGCTCGTCGCCGAGCTTGGTCAGGCGCTCGATGCGTTCGAGGCCGACGATGCGATTGGAGCCATCGTCATCACCGGCAGCGAGAAGGCCTTCGCCGCCGGCGCCGACATCAAGGAGATGAAGGACAAGTCCTTCATGGACTGCTACCTGGAGGACTTCATCACTTCGGCGTGGGAGCGCACGGCGCAGTGCCGCAAGCCGGTGATTGCCGCTGTGGCGGGCTTTGCGCTGGGCGGCGGCTGCGAGCTGGCGATGATGTGCGACTTCATCATTGCCGCCGACACTGCGGTCTTCGGCCAGCCGGAGGCACAGATCGGTGCGGTTCCCGGCGCCGGCGGCACCCAGCGGCTGACCCGCGCCGTGGGCAAGGCAAAGGCGATGGACCTGTGCCTCACCGGCCGCAATATGAAGGCGGAAGAGGCGGAGCGCTCCGGCCTGGTCTCTCGTGTCGTACCGGCGGCCGAGTTGATGGACGAAACGATGAAGGCCGCCGAAAAGATCGCGCGGCTGTCCCGACCGATCGCGCTGATCAACAAGGAGGCGGTCAATCGGGCGTTCGAGACGACTTTGGCCGAGGGTGTGAAGTTCGAGCGGCGGATGTTCCACGCGATCTTCGCGATCGAGGACCAGAAGGAAGGGATGAATGCGTTTGCCGAAAAGCGCAAGCCGCAGTTCCGCAATCGCTGATCAGCCGTCCCGCGGCGGGGGTTCCGGAACGAACGAGGGTTCCGGCCCTCGCTGGCGGTGAGGTCCACGGCGGTATAAAAAGCGCGGCGGGGCCGTGTTGCGATTGACGCCCGAGGGGTCCGTCTCTACAAGCATCATCCCTTGCGTCGGTGTTGGCAGAAGGTTTTGAGATGGCACAGCACGCTTCAGCAAAGAAGCGAATTCGGCAGACGAAAAGGCGGACGGAGGTCAATCGGTCGCGCGTATCCCGCATCCGCACCTTTTTGCGGAAGGTGGAAAGCGCGATTGCCGAAGGAAACAAGGACGAGGCCGTTGCCGCCTACGGAAAGGCGCAACCCGAGTTGATGCGAGGGGCGAGCAAGGGTGTCGTTCACCGGAATATGGTCGCGCGCAAGCTTTCGCGGCTGGCACAACGCATCAAAGCAATGCCGACCTGACCGTTCGCCCCAATGATTCCCGTGTGAGCCAGCGATAAGGAGGTCGCTTTAGCCGCGCGGGGGGGCACAGCTGCTATCGTAGAATTTGCGCAATAGCTCACCGCCAGCCTGTGCTGGTGGCGAGTTGTTTGCGCAATTGTGTCAAGAGATTTTTTTTGTCGTTCTGCATTCGGTCACGTTGCGTGGGGGAGGGGCCACCTCTAAAGTTCGGTAGGTTGACTGGAACGAGCGAATCTGAAGGTGGATAGCTCTTGAGGACAGTTATTTTTGTATCACCGTTCAAGGGCCGTAAATAAGGCTTGACGCGCAATACGTTATTGGGAAATCGGGGCAACGTTACGGATGTAACGTTAAATACAGGGCGGGCACCAATAAATTAGATCGGACTTTAGCCCGGCTAAGTCTTGAAAAGGCGGTCGGGATGTACTTGTGGGGAGTTTGCCGAGCTGTTGGTCCCGGGCTGAGATCTTTTTTCGGCTAGGTGCCAATTTTGTCGATCGGTCATATGGCCGAACAGGAGGGTTAGCACTGGCGCCTCTACGGAAGTGGTATGTGCCGAGGGCTGAGTGGGCGCACCAGGTGCACCATTCTCCGACGATCCTGTTCAAGTAGTGTGGGGCTGACGAGCGTCCGCCCATGCATGAAAGCCGCAACTCTTCCGAGCAAGCCGTCCCGGACGCCCATCGTGGCGAGACGGCTAACGACCATGGATTTGAGATGAATACTGAATTCGCATCTTCCCTGGATTATCAATGGAAGCGCGTCAGCGGTTTACTGCGTGCCGAGATTGGCGAAGCTGCCTATCGCAGCTGGCTGAAGCCGATGGTGGTCCGCGGCGCGCAGGGCGGGCTGGTGACGATGACGGTCCCGACGCGGTTTATGCGTGACTGGGTCGTCGCCCATTATGCCGACCGGTTGCGTGCCCTTTGGGGCGGAGAAAACCCCTCTGTGCAAGGCATCGATATCATCGTCCAGCCCGATCGCCTTGCCTGCGTTGGAGCTGAAGCGCGGGCGCCGGTCGATGGGCAGAAAACGGCGGCGACGCCGGGCATGTATGGGCTCGGGAGCGGTATATCCAAGGCAAACGGCGAAGCCATTGCCAACGAGATCAGTGCGCCGCTCGATCCGCGGTTCACCTTCGAGCATTTCGTCGTCGGCAAACCCAATGAGTTTGCCTACGCCGCGGCGCGCCGCGTTGCCGAGGCGAAGCGCGTGCCGTTCAATCCCCTGTTCCTTTACGGCGGCGTCGGTCTCGGCAAGACTCATCTGATGCATGCTGTTGCGTGGGACATCCGCAAGCGGGATCCGCAGCGGACGGTGATCTACCTTTCGGCCGAGAAGTTCATGTACCGGTTCATCCGCGCCTTGCGGGAGCAAAACACGGTCGATTTCAAGGAGCAATTCCGCTCGGTCAATGTGCTGATGATCGACGATGTTCAGTTCATCAGTGGCAAAGAGTCCACGCAGGAGGAGTTTTTCCATACCTTCAATACCCTGGTGGATCAGGGTCGGCAGATCGTCCTCAGCGCGGACAAGTCACCCTCTGACCTGGAAGGGATGCAGGAGCGGCTGAAGTCTCGCCTGAACTGCGGCCTGGTGGCCGACATTCATGCGACCACGTACGAATTGCGGCTGGGTATCCTGCAGTCAAAGGCGGACCAGCTCTATGTTGAAGTGCCACAAAAGGTCATGGAGTTCCTGGCTCATCGAATCACGTCGAACGTGCGGGAGCTGGAGGGGGCGCTGAACCGCGTCGTTGCGCATGCGCAGCTGATCGGCCGTGCGATCACTCTGGAGACGACCCAGGAGGTTCTGCACGACCTGTTGCGGGCCAATGACCGGCGGATCACGATCGACGATATCCAGAAGCAGGTTGCGGCCCACTTCAACATCCGCCTTGCCGATATGTACTCGGCGCGGCGGGCTCGTTCGATTGCCCGCCCGAGGCAGGTGGCGATGTACCTTGCGAAGCAGCTCACCTCGCGCTCTCTGCCGGAGATCGGCCGAAAGTTCGGCGGTCGGGATCACACAACGGTGATGCACGCTGTCCGCAAGGTGGAAGAACTTCGCGACGGGGATGCTGCGTTCGCCGAGGATCTGGAACTTCTCAAACGCATGTTGCAAGGCTAGGCCAGCGGCACCTCTCTCCTCAGGAAATCGCTACCTGCTTGAGGGCGCTTTGATATACTGATTAAGCTAGCGGCGCGCCAGCACCGCCGGTCGGTCGGTGGCGCGAAGGCTGGTGTTGGTCCAGCGGGCCATCCGCACATCGGCGAGCCGCGCCGGCCACAGCTCGGATCATCAAACGCGATGAAAGTTACGATAGAACGCGCTCATCTTCTGAAATCTCTCAGCCACGCGCAGAGCGTAGTCGAGCGTAGAAACACCATACCGATTCTGTCAAACGTCAAGCTTCAGGCGGAAGACCGCGAGCTGCGGCTGACTGCCACGGACATGGATTTGGAGATCGTCGAATCGGTCACGGCCGAAGTGGCGACCGCTGGTGCCACCACGGTTCCGGCGCACACCCTTTACGATATCGTGCGCAAGCTTCCGGACGGTTCCCAGCTCGAGTTGCAGTCGGAACAGGGTGGCGAGCGGCTGATCCTGCGCTGTGGCCGCTCGCGCTTCACTTTGGCCTGTCTGCCGATCGAAGATTACCCGGCGCTGACCTCCAGCGCGCTGCCGTTCCAGTTCGGGCTTCCCGCAGTGGAACTGCGACTGCTGATCGACCGGACGCGCTTTGCCATCTCCACCGAGGAGACGCGCTATTATCTGAACGGCATTTACCTGCATGTTGCACAGGAGAACGGCGTCGATGTCCTGCGCGCGGTTGCGACCGACGGGCATCGCTTGGCGCGGGTCGAGATGCCGGTTCCGGACGGCGCAGTCGGAATGCCGGGCGTGATTATTCCAAGGAAGACCGTTGCCGAAGTGCGCAAGGTCATCGACGAGACGAGCGAGGACGTCTTGCTGGCGATCTCGGAGACCCAGATTCGCTTCAGCGTCGGCCCGGCTTTGATCACCTCCAAGCTGATCGACGGCACGTTCCCGGATTACGAGCGAGTGATCCCCGAGAACAACGACAATCAGCTCGATGTGGTGTGCCGCGACTTCAAGAATGCGGTGGACCGCGTCTCCGCCATCTCCAGCGACCGCTCCCGTGCCGTCAAGCTGAAGGTCGCCAATGGCACCCTCGAGCTTTCGGCGAGCAGTCCCGAACATGGCAGCGCCAGCGAGGAACTCGAGGTGCGCTATGACGGCGAAGCCATGGAGATCGGCTTTAATTCCCGCTATCTTCTCGATATCGCTGAGCAGATTGGCGGCGAGAGTGCGCGCCTGTCGATGGCGGACGCCGCCTCGCCCACCATCCTGCACGAGCTGGGCGATCGCAGCGCCATCTATGTCCTGATGCCGATGCGCGTGTGAGAAGCATGGCTTCGGCCGACTGATCGGAGTCTCTGATCCTGGATACGGCATTCCGGGTGGGGTGCGATACGCCACCGGTTCTGAGTCCGCTCGCCGTTTCGCACCTGGCATTGCGGAACTTCCGCTGTCATGGCGCCCTGGCACTCGACCTCCAGGCGGCGGCTATTGTGCTGCTGGGGCCTAACGGTACGGGTAAGACCAGCGTTCTCGAGGCCCTGTCCTTGCTGACTCCGGGACGTGGATTGCGGCGCGCGCGGATGACGGAAATCCTCCGCACGGATGCTTCGGGTACGGCCGATGGCTGGTTGGTCCGGGCTCGATTGCACGCTCCCGCCGGGCCGAGCGACATCCAGACCAACTTCGCCGCCGGAGCCGCCGGCGGCCGGGAACGCCGGCAGATCAGTATCGACGGACAGGCCGTGCGCGACCGCGGCCGCCTGGCGGATGCCGCTGCCGTGATGTGGCTGACGCCGGACATGGATCGCCTCTTCGCGGACGCGCCGGCCGCCCGGCGACGGTTTATCGATCGTCTGGTGTGGAGCGTGGACCCGGCCCATGCCAGCCGCGTCGGCGCTTATGAGCGGGCAATGCAGCAGCGCTCCGCGGTCCTTCGCGGCGACAGTCCCGATGGCCTTTGGCTGAATGCGCTGGAGGCAACGATGGCCGAACATGCCGTTGCCGTCGCCGCCGCACGCAAACAGGCCATCGCCCGGTTGTCGGCGATTGCGGAGGAGGCCGTGGACGGCTTCCCCGGCGCCATCATCAGTGTGCGCGGGCCGGTCGAAAGCTGGCTGGACGACGCCCCGGCCCTTGCGGTCGAAGATCGGTTGCGTGCCGAGCTGGCCCGCTCGCGAGAGAAGGACAGGCAGAGCGGCGGTGCCGCGGTCGGGCCGCATCGGTCGGACCTCAGCGTTGTTCACTTGGCACAGGGCCGGCCGGCGGAGGCCTGCTCGACGGGCGAGCAGAAAATGCTGCTCATCGCGATCGTCCTCGCGGGCGCGCGCCTCCACAGGCGCGAGCGCAACGCAGGTCCTCTCCTGCTGCTCGACGAGGTGATCGCCCATCTCGACGATCGGCACCGCCGGGCGGTGTTCGAGGCGGTCGCCAGCCTGACCGCCCAAACCTGGTATGCCGGCTGCGATCCCCTGCCGTTTCGCCCCTTGGGCGCAAGGGCGCAGGTGGTTTTCTTGAAGGATCCGCAGGCGACGGCGGAGAGGGATGGTGACTTCGATGCCTGAGCATCCAACAAGGACGGATCAATGACCGCGACCGAAATGGGCGATGCCGCCGAAGCCTATGGTGCTGCGTCCATCAAGGTCCTGCGCGGTCTCGACGCCGTGCGCAAGCGGCCGGGGATGTACATCGGCGATACTGATGACGGTTCCGGCCTGCATCACATGGTCTACGAAGCCGTCGACAATGCCATCGACGAGGCGCTCGCCGGGTATTGCGACACGGTGGAAGTGCAGCTCAATGCCGACGGCTCCGTCACCGTCACCGATAACGGCCGCGGCATTCCCGTGGACATGCACCACGAGGAAGGCGTTTCCGCCGCCGAGGTGATCATGACCCGGCTGCACGCCGGCGGGAAGTTCGATCAGAATTCGTACAAGGTCTCGGGCGGCCTGCATGGGGTCGGCATCTCGGTCGTCAATGCCCTGTCGGACCGCCTCGATCTCCGCATCTGGCGTTCCGGCAAAGAGCACTTCATCCGTTTCCGCCTGGGAGACGCCGAGGCGCCGATCGCCGTGGTGGGTGAGGCGCCGGACGCTCCGGACGGCAGGCCGGTCACCGGCACCCAGCTCACCTTCCTGCCTTCGCCGTCGGTGTTTGCCAAGACCGAGTTCGACTTTGCGACCCTGGAGCACCGGCTGCGCGAGCTCGCGTTTCTGAATTCCGGTGTCCGGTTGCGGCTGACCGATGCGCGGTCGGTGACGCCGCAGGTGGTCGATCTCCATTACGAGGGTGGTCTCGCCGCCTTCGTCGCCTACCTCGACCGCTCGAAGGCGGTGCTGACGCCAAGCCCGATCACGCTGCGCGGCGAGCGCGACGGCATTGCCGTCGAGGTGGCGCTGCAGTGGAACGACAGCTATCACGAGACGATGTTGTGCTTTACCAACAACATTCCGCAGAAGGATGGCGGTACGCACCTCGCCGGCTTTCGTGGCGCGCTGACCCGCACCGTCCAGGCATATGCCGCCTCGGCCGTCGCCAAGAAAGAGAAGGTGACGATTGCCGGCGACGATGCCCGCGAAGGGTTGACCTGCGTTCTGTCGGTGAAGGTTCCAGATCCGAAGTTCTCGTCCCAGACCAAGGAAAAGCTGGTCTCGTCGGAGGTCCGCCCGGTGGTCGAGGCACTGGTCGGGGAACATCTCGATCGCTGGCTTGAGGAGAATCCTGGAGACGCCAGGAAGGTGATCGCGAAGATCGTCGAGGCGGCGGTCGCGCGCGAAGCCGCGCGGAAGGCGCGGGAACTGACCCGGCGCAAGGGTGCACTGGATATTAGCTCGCTGCCGGGCAAGCTAGCGGACTGCCAGGAGCGCGACCCGGCGAAGAGCGAGCTGTTCCTGGTCGAGGGCGATTCGGCCGGCGGTTCGGCAAAGCAGGCGCGCAACCGCGCTAATCAGGCGATCCTGCCGCTGCGGGGCAAGATCCTCAACGTGGAGCGGGCACGACCCGACAAGGTGCTCGGTTCGGCGGAAATCGGCACGTTGATCACGGCGCTCGGCACCGGCATCGGCCATGAGGATTTTGATGCGGAGAAGTGCCGCTATCACAAGATCATCATCATGACGGACGCCGACGTCGATGGCAGTCACATCCGCACACTGCTGCTGACGTTCTTCTTCCGTCAGATGCCGGAACTGATCGAAAAGGGCTTTCTCTATATCGCTCAGCCGCCGCTTTACCGCGCCAAGCGGGGCGGCTCCGAAGTGTACCTTAAGGACGACGCGGCGCTTCAGGAATACTTGTTCGCCGCCGCCATCGACGAGGGAGCTGTTTTCCGCAGCTTCAGCGGCGAGGAGATGGCCGGCGGCGACCTGCGACTGCTGGCGGAAGAGGCACGGATCGTCAAGGGACTGCTGGAACGCCTCGCGCAACATCTGCCGCTGGCCGTCCTCGAGCAGGCGGCGATTTCGGCGGCACTCGATCCGCTGCTGATCGCCGATCCGGAGAAGGCGACCGCGACCGCGTCCTATATCGCCAGGCGTCTCGATGCGCTCGAAAAGCCGGCGCAGCGAGGCTGGGAGGGCGCGCCGCTTCCCAACGGCGGACGCGGGCTGGCGTTCGCCCGCACCCTGCGGGGCGTCACCGAGCGGCATGTCATCGACGCCGCGATCATCGACAGCAGCGAGGCGCGCCGCCTCAACGGACGGGCCGGGCAATTGCAGCAGCACTACGGAAAGCCCGGCACACTGCTGATCAAGGACAAGGACCACGAGGTGAGCGGGCCGGTGGCGCTGGTGGACACCATCTCCGGCCTTGGCCGCAAGGGCGCCGCGATGCAGCGCTACAAGGGCCTCGGCGAGATGAACCCCGAGCAGCTCTGGCAGACGACCCTGGACCCGAACGCCAGGACCCTGCTGCAGGTGCGGATCAGCCACGCCGACGATGCCGAGGAGGTGTTCTCGACGCTGATGGGTGACACCGTCGAGACGCGCCGCGAGTTCATCGAACACAACGCGCTCAAGGTGGCCAACCTCGACGTCTAGCCGGGCGGGTCGCCCTGCGGCCGTTCGGCCACCCGCGCGACCACTTCGGCATCCGGCGGCGAACTGCGTTCGTGCCGCCGCCTGTCGCCGTTAGCAGCACGATCCGAGTGCGCCAAGCGTGCTTCTGTTCCGTCCGCGCTGTCGACGAACGCCGCGCCCGGCGTCTGGGACGGCGCCTCCGGCCCCGCTCGGCTGGCCGCTTACCCTCCAGCCATGGTATCAACCAGTAGGCTAATTGGTTTGGGAGGGCGGACAATGAACGGACCTATTCAGAAACGTCTCAATTTCAGAAACGTCACAATTCGGCTTGCCGGGGGCGGAGCGGCTGCGGCAGTGGCTGTCAGCTTGTTGGTGGGGGGAGTACTTCCCGCTCCGGCCTTCGCTCAGGAAAATAAACCGAACATTTTGTTCATCATGGCGGACGACATCGGCTGGATGCAGCCAAGCTATTACCACCGGGGCCTGATGGTGGGCGAGACCCCCAACATCGACCGGATCGGCCGCGAGGGCATGGCGTTCACCGACTACTACGCCATGCAGAGCTGCACCTCGGGGCGTAACGCCTTCGTCACCGGCATGTATCCGCTGCGCACCGGGATGATCCCGCCACAGCTCCCGGGTAGCCCCTCCTGGCTGCGCAAAGGAACGCCGTCGATTGCCCAGTTCCTCTACGACCTCGGCTACACCACCGGCGAATTCGGCAAGAATCATTTGGGCGATCACACCGAGTCGCTGCCCACCGCGCACGGCTTCCAGGAATTCTGGGGCTACCTGTATCACCTGGATGCGATGCAGCAGGTGAGCTTCCCCGACATCAACAAGTCGACGACGGAGCAGGGCATCGCACCACCGTGCAAGAACACGCCGATCCCCGGCATGTCGGAGGTTCCGGGCGCGGTCGACCCGAAGACGACGACCTGCCTGACGCCACCGCGGCCGATGATGTCGTGCAAGTCCTCGGACGGCTCGCAGGCCAACCAGAGCTGCAAGGACGAGGGGCCGCTGACACTGGAGCGGTCAAAGACGATCGACGAGGAGATCTCGGCCAAGGCCATCGACTTCCTCGACCGCAACGACCCGAAGAAGACCGGCAAGCCCTTCTTCGTCTATTACAACCCGGCGCGCATGCACGTCACCACGGTGCTGCCGGACAAGTATATGGCGATGGTCGGTGAGCCTGGCGGCAAGGACTGGGGCGTGACCGAAGCCGGCATGAAGCAGCTCGACGACAACATCGGCTACGTGCTGAAGAAGCTGGAGGACATGGGCCAGCTCGACAACACCATCGTCGTCTTCACCACCGACAACGGCGCCGAAGCGATCTCGTTTCCCGACGGCGGCGTTACCCCGTTCAAGGGCCAGAAGGGGGAGGCCTGGGAAGGCGGCTATCGCGCGCCGATGGTCGTCCGCTGGCCGGGGCACATCAACGCCGGAGTGTGGACGAACCAGATGTTCGCTGCGCTCGACTGGGTCCCCACCCTGGTCGATATCGCTGGCGGTCCGAAGGGCGACGGTCTGAGAAAGAAGATCGAGGCCGGCAGCTATGCCGGCATCGTCAAGACGACGCTGGACGGCTTCGACCAGGCTGATTTCCTGCTGGGCAAGTCGCAGACGTCGGCGCGTGACCACTTCTTTTTCTACTCGGGAGCCACGCCCTCGGCGGTGCGATACAAGAACTGGAAGATGTACTACACCATGTCGGAGCCTGGCGCGGAGGGGTGGATCATGCCGCTGGTTCCGTTCCACTGGACCCTGGTCCAGAACATCAAGCGTGATCCTTTCGAGCAGGCGGTCGGTATCTCGCAGCAAAGCGCGATGAGCCTCGGCGGCGCGCTGGGCGCACCGGCAACCGCTTACCTTTATGACTGGAACATGCTGCCGATCGGCCAGCAGCTCTGGTTCAAGGAACTCGCCTCCTACAGGGAGTTCCCGCCGCTGCAGGCGCCGGAAACCTATAATCTCGACGGCATCCTCGATCAGATGAAGAAGCAGGCCCACGCGAGCGACTAGCCTGATGCCACAGGAGGAGGGCGGACTCGGAGGCTTTACACCGCGGTCCACCCTCCTCCCGGATCATGCCTTGCGGGTCGTCGCGGATCCGGTTCTGCGATCGCTGACGAAAAGAGCGCTTTGGGATCGACGGCCGAAGTGAGGGATGTATGCTGGGAAGGTGAAAATCAAACGGGGTCTAAACGGGCAGAGGGGAAAAGCAGCGTGAGACGATTTGTTCCATCGGTTATTGCCATCGGCATTCTAGCTCTCGCATCGCTGTCGGCGCAGGCACAATCGGTTGCCGGTAGCAAACCCAACATCCTGCTGATCGTCGGTGACGACGTCGGTTATGGCGATCTGGGTCCCTATCTCGGCGGCAAGGCCCGGGGCATGCCAACCCCGAGTTTCGACCAGCTCGCCGCAGACGGGATGACCTTCTCGACCTTTTATGCGCAGCCGAGCTGTACGCCGGGCAGGGCGGCAATTCAGACCGGGCGCATCCCGAACCGCAGCGGCATGACGACGGTCGCGTTCCAGGGCCAGGGCGGCGGGCTGCCGGCGGCCGAGTGGACGCTCGCGTCCGTGCTCCAGCAGGCGGGCTACCACACCTATTTCACCGGCAAATGGCACCTTGGCGAAGCCGACTACGCGTTGCCCAACGCGCAAGGTTACGACGAGATGAAGTATGCCTTCCTGTACCACCTGAACGCCTACACCTACGGCGATCCGAACTGGTTCCCGGCCATGAGCCCGGAACTGCGCAAGATGTTCCAGGAGGTCACGAAAGGCTCGCTCTCCGGCAAGGCAGGCGGCAAGGTCACCGAAGACTTCAAGGTCAACGGGGAGTATGTGGACACGCCGGACAAGGGGGTCGTAGGTATTCCGTTCCTCGACGCCTACGTCGAGAAGGCGACGCTCGAGTTCCTCGACGAAGCCAAGAAGTCCAAGTCGCCGTTCTTCATCAACGCCAACTTCATGAAGGTGCACCAGCCGAACCTTCCGGCGCCGGAGTTCGAGCACAAGTCGCTGTCCAAGACAAAGTATGCCGACTCGATCGTCGAACTGGACGCGCGTGTCGGCAACATCCTCAAGAAACTGGACGACCTGGGGCTGCGCGAGAGCACCCTGGTGTTCTTCACCACCGACAACGGCGCCTGGCAGGATGTCTATCCCGACGCCGGCTACACGCCATTCCGTGGCACCAAGGGGACGGTGCGCGAGGGCGGCAACCGGGTGCCGGCGTTCGTGCGCTGGCCGGGCAAGGTGGCGCCGCACTCCAAGAGTGACGACATGGTGGGCGGCCTTGACCTGATGGCGACCTTCGCGTCGCTCGCTGGTGTCAAGCTGCCGGAGAAAGACCGGGACGGCCAACCGATCATCTTCGACAGCTACGACATGACGCCAGTCTGGCTCGGGACGGGACCGTCCGATCGCAAGGCCTGGTTTTACTTCACCGAGAACGAGTTGTCGCCGGGGGCCGTGCGCGTCGGACAGTACAAGTTTGTCTTCAATCTGCGCGGCGATGACGGTCAGCCGACCGGCCAACGAAGCGACGAAAAAGCTGATGCAGACCTACATCGACTATCCGCCGCGGAAGCTGCAGAGCGAGACCTATACCGGTCCGATCACGCTCAGTCAGTATGAGCGCTTCATGAACGTCCGCGAGGCGCTGAAGAAGGACGGCTTCTCGCTTCCCATGCCGTCAGGCAACTGATCACGGAACCGGCGCCCCGCCTCGCTTCACGGCGAGGCGGGCCTGCTCTTTTAAGCGCCAACAGATCGGGGATTTAACGGGACATGCGACAACACTCCCTCCGCTCAGTCATTGCAACGGGCGCCATCGGCCTGGTTCTTTTCGTCGCGCTGCTCTTCGGCGCGAATGCTCGTGCGCTCGCCGATCCGCTGCCATCGTGGAACGACGGGCCGGCGAAGCAGGCGATCGTCGATTTCGTCACGGCGACGACCACGGAGGGCAGCCCGACGTTCGTGGCGCCCGCCGATCGCATCGCCACCTTCGACCAGGACGGCACGCTGTGGGTGGAGCAACCGATCTACACCCAGGCGGCGTTCGCCCTTGAGCGGGTGCACGAACTCGCGCCCCAGCATCCTGAGTGGAAGAAGCAGGACCCGTTCAAGTCGGTGCTGGCCGGCGACCGGGCGGCGATGGCGAAATTCGGCGAAGGCCAGTGGGCCGAGATCGTCGGCGCCACGCACGCCGGGATCAGCGTCGAAGACTTCGAGTCCATCGTCGGGCAGTGGATCGCAACGGCGAAGCACCCGCGCTTCCAGCGGCCGTACACCGAACTGTTCTACCTGCCGATGCTGGAGGCGATGCAGTATCTGCGCGCCAACGGCTTCCGCACGTATATCGTCACCGGCGGCGGCCAGGAGTTCGTGCGCGTGTTCAGCGATGCGGTGTACGGCGTGCCGGTCGAACAGGTGGTCGGCTCGAGCATTGTCACCCGCTACGACTTCAACGACGGCAAGCCGCGGCTGATGCGCGAGCCGAAGATCTTCTTCATCAACGACAAGGCCGGCAAGCCGGTCGGCATCAACATGCTGATCGGCAAGCGGCCGGCCGCCGCCTTCGGTAACTCCGACGGCGACCGCCAGATGCTGGAATGGACCGGCGCCGGCGGCGGCGCGCGGCTGAAGATGCTCGTCTTCCACGACGACGCCGAGCGCGAGTTCGCCTACGGCCCGGCGAACGGCCTCCCGGACAGCAAGATCGGCACCTTCCCGCAGGCGCTGATGGACGAAGCCAAGCAGCGCGGCTGGACGGTCATCAGCATGAAGAACGACTGGAAGCAGATCTTCCAGAACGAGGCGAAGCCGGACTGAGCGGCCTTGCCGAGGGCGCCCGGGCGGAGCGGGGCAGCGAAAGATGCGGGTCCGCGCCCTCGGTGCCTGGGCGTTGCTCCCGGGGTTGCTCGCTCCGGGAGCGGGCTTTGCCGATCCGGCCGCGGCGGATGCGCCCGACAGCGAGTCGGCCGTCTTTGGCAGCTTCAACAACGGTGAAGACGTAACCCGGCCAAGGGATCTGTTCCAGGTGCGCCAGCGCTACTCGCGGCTGCCCGATGCCGACGGGCGGGAGCCGGAGAAGTGGGTAACGACGCTGCGCGCCGACCTATGGGCCGGTCTCGGCGACGACTGGAAGCTTTACGGCCGCATCGACCAGCCGCTCGTCTATTCCAACGATGTGACCAGCAGTTTCAATCCCAACGGACACAGCCGGTTTGGCCAGGGCGACCTGCTGACCGAGGTGGCGATCATCGCACCGCCGCCGGGGGCGCGCATCGGATACGGTGCTGGGCTGCGCGTCATCTGGCCCACCGCCGGGCTCAATGAAGCAGGGAACGGCAAGTACCAGATCGGCCCCGTGGCAGGTGTTCGTTTCAGCTTGCCGGAAATCACCCCCGGCAGCTTTTTCGTGCCGCAGGTCATTTATCTGAACAGCGTCGCCAGTCGCAACGAGAATAAGTACAGGCCCGGCATCAATCAGCTATATATCCAGCCCAAGCTTAACATCAACCTGTCTGACGACTGGTTCATGACTGCCTATGCCAGCGAGAATATTCAAATAAATTTCGGCGATGACCAAAAATTGTTTTTCCCCTTTGATCTGATGATTGGCAAGAAGCTGCTTGGTAGCGCTGTCGCCTCATTGGAGTACTCGCAGGCACTGTTTCATGACAAGGACTATGAGCCATACCAATGGCAGCTCGAAGGGCGCATTGGATACTACTTCTAGATTGCAAATAAAATAGCATATGCGTGCGTGAGGATTGTAATGGAGTCGCCGGCAATGGCAATTTCTTTAGCGCAGCATATTCCCAGGCCCACAAGGTCGGCGACATGACCACCGCCTGCAACGCCGAGGCTCAGGCGCTGCTGGGGAATCGGGAAAGTACGTGCAACGCGGGTAACAGGGCCGGTGCAGTTGCAGCGGCCCTCCTCCCGGAAGAAATTCGGGGACGGAGGCAGGGGATGGGTTTTCGTCATAAGGTAGGAAGAGGAAAAGGCGCCACCACGGCACTGGTCTGCCTGCTTGGTGCGGGGATCTCCGGAACGGCGCATGCCGCTGGCTTGTTTCTCTACGAGATGGCGACGCCCGATCTCGGCACCGCGTCGGCCGGGCGGGCGGCGGCGGCCGACAATGCCGCAACCGCTTTCGGCAACCCCGCCGGCATGGCCAGGCTCGACCAGTCGCAGATGCTCGTCGGCATCCAGCCGGCCTATGGCATCAGTCAGTTCAACCGAGGCAACGACACCACGGTATCGGGCGGCAACGGCGGCAATGCGCTGGGGTTCATTCCAGGGCTCGCCGGATACTTCGTCTACAGCGCGACACCGGACCTGAAGTTCGGGCTTTCGCTCGCTTCGGACTTCGGTCTGTCCGCCCGCTACCAGAGCAACTGGTCTGGCCGTTACTACAGCCTGGACTCCGAATTGATCACGGTCGGGGCGTTTCCGGTCGTGGCATACCGAATCAATTCGTGGCTATCGATTGGCGGCGGCGCGCAGATCATTTATGGCAAGCTCAACTCGAAGACCGGCATCAACGACGTCCTTGACGGCGGCAATGCCAGCATCGACATCGGCGCCGACGACGTGGGCTTTGGCGGCATGGCAGGCATTCTGCTCGAGCCGCTTGAAGGGACGCGTTTCGGCGTAACCTACACCTCCCAGGTCAAGCTTGACCTCAAGGACAAGCCGAAGACCAATAATCTCGGACCGCTGCTCCAGGAAGCGCTTGACCTCTCCGGGCTGACGGGTGCCAAGGTCGATCTCGGCTTGACCATTCCCAACCAGGTGATGGTCAGCGGCTACCACGACGTGACCGATACGGTCGCCGTGGTCGGCAATGTCGTCTGGCAGCAATGGAGCCAGTTCGGACAGCCCAACCTGGAGGTGGAATCGACGACCAGCCGCAAGGCGACTGCCAACCTCAATTACGATGATACCTGGGGCTTCGCGCTGGGCACGCGCTACAGGTTCGCACCGGATTGGCTGTGGTCGGTGGGCGTCGCCTTCGACTCCTCGCCCATTTCGAAAAGCCAACGGACCCCGGCGCTGCCGCTGGACCAGCAGATCCGCGTCGGCACCGGCGTGCAGTACGCGCTGAACGACCGCCTGACGATCGGGACGGCCTATGAGTATCTGAATCTCGGCGAGGCGGATATCGATCGCAGCAAGCCATTGCCGGGGACCCTCCAGGGCAACTACTCCACCAACGAGATCCACTTCTTCAATGCGACGCTGAGCCTGAAATTCTGAAGCCGCCGTCGGTGGACTACCCGGATCGCTGATATCCCCGGGATCAGCGGTCGAGTAGCGTGAACTGGACCGTTGCTCTCCTCCGACGGTGCATCGCCTCGGCGTTTATCGGGGGGCGGAAGGGATCACGAAGGACCTCGCGCACGTTTCTCGCGACGTGCGCATGCGGATCCCTCAATGGTGATAATCTTATTTCGCGCTTCTCTTGTGGCATTGATCTCCTTCTGGTTGCCCAGCAGACTGTCTGTTGTATGCTCCGGCAGCGAGCCCCGGTGCGGGGTCAGGGGAAGGGGGATAAGATGTTCATGCGGAAATGCAGCTTTCGGCGCAGTCTATCTCGTCCTTGCTCACCCGACACTAGAGCATCGAGCCTGAAGGCGGAATCGGGATTGAACGAACCCGCTGTCGCGGGAGTGGGGTGATCGGTTAGCAGGGACAGCTTCCGTCTGAGAGGATTGCGGCGTGTTGAAGCCGGATCCTCAGGACAGGAGCCCCCGATGGCCGAGATGAGCCCTCTGCGCCGCCGCATGACCGAGGACATGACCGTCCGCAATCTGTCGCCGGCGACGCAACGATCCTATCTGCACGCCGTCAGCAAGTTCAGCCGCTTCTTCGGCCGCTCGCCGGACCAGCTTCGCCTGGAGGACGTGCGCGCGTTCCAGGTCCATCTCGTGCCGACCGGCATCTCGTGGCCGGCGCTGAACCAGACGGTGTGTGCGTTGCGGTTCTTCTACGGCGTCACGCTCGGGCACGGTGAGATCCCGGAGCGCATCCCTTATGCACGCGAGCCGCGCACACTGCCGGTGGTGCTGAATGCCGATGAAGTGGTGCGCTTTCTCGAGGCGGTGCCCAGCCTGAAGACCCGCGTGGCGTTGACGACGGCCTATGCGGCGGGGCTGCGGGCGTCCGAGGCGGTCGGCCTGAAGGTCGGCGACATCGACAGCGTCCGGATGGTGATCCGGGTCGAGCACGGCAAGGGCGGCAAGGACCGCACCGTCATGCTCTCGGCCCAGCTGCTGGGCATCCTGCGCACCTACTGGCGCCTGACCCGGCCCGGGCACTGGCTGTTTCCCGGCCGGGACGAGACGAAGCCGATCGACGTGCAGGTGCTGCATTCGGCCTGCCGATCCGCCTGCGCCGCCGCCGGGCTTGCGAAGCGGGTGACGGTGCATACCCTGCGGCACAGCTTCGCCACCCATCTGCTGGAGAACGGCACCGACATCCGCATCATCCAGGTGCTGCTCGGTCACGCCAACCTGTCGAGCACGGCGCGCTACACGCGGGTCTCGAACGGCCTGATCCGGCATACGCAGAGCCCGCTCGACCGGCTGACGCTGGAGGTCGTGCCGCCCGCCTGATCCGGCCGCACGATGGCGGCCAGATGGGAGGTGGCGGATGTTTTCCGCCGCCACGGCGATACCTATCGGCGGACGCATGACGGTCACCTGGGCCGCGTCGAGCGGCGGGTAATGAGTGCCGTCGCGCTGTGCCGGACGGCGGCGCTGGGCGGCCATGCCGAGAGTTGCGCCGACGGCGGCTTCGTCCGCCACGCTTACAACTCCTGCCGCAACCGGCACTGCCCGAAGTGCCAGGGCCAGGCCCGCGCCGCGTGGCTGGCTGCCCGGCAGGCCGAGCTCCTGCCGGTGCCGTACTTCCACGTCGTCTTCACGGTACCGGCGCCGGCGGCCGAGATCGCCTTCCAGAACAAGCAGACAGTCTATGCCATCCTGTTCCGCACGGCGGCGGAGACGCTGCGCCGGATCGCCGCCGACCCGAAGCACCTGGGGGCCGAGATCGGTCTGGTTGCCGTGCTCCACACCTGGGGCCAGACCCTGCAGCATCATCCCCATGTCCATTGCGTCGTACCGGGCGGTGGCCCGTCGCCCGACGGCACCCGCTGGGTCGCCTGCCGGCCCGGCTTCTTCCTGCCGGTCCGCGTCCTCTCGCGGCTGTTTCGCCGCCTGTTCCTGGACGAACTGCGCGCCGCCTTCGACGCCGACCAGCTCGGCTTCTTCGGCGATCTTGCCGACCTTGCCGACCCGGCCGGCTTCGTTCGTCACCTCCGCGATCTGCGGCACGTCGAATGGGTGGTCTATGCGAAGCCGCCGTTCGGCGGCCCGGAACAGGTGCTGGCGTACCTCGGCCGCTACACTCACCGCGTCGCCATCGCCAATTCGCGGCTGATGACCGTGACCGAGGATGACGTCGCCTTCCGCTGGAAAGACTATCGCCACCACGGCAAGTCGAAGGTGATGGCCCTCGCTGCCGATGAATTCATCCGCCGCTTCCTGCTCCATACCCTGCCGGACGGCTTCCATCGCATCCGCCATTATGGCTTCCTCGCCAACGGCCATCGAGCCACTAAGCTGGCGCTCTGCCGCGAGCTGCTGGCCGCTCCAGCGACCAGCAAGAACGCCGCGGACCTCCCACTGGACCCGAAGGCCATCACTGCGTTCGATTGCTGTCCCTGCTGCGGTGGCCCCATGATTACCTTCGCCATCGTCCTGCGACCACCGCCCCGCCCCTCGTTCCGGCAGGACACCTCATGAGCCATCAGCATCCTTGCCGCCGCTTCCTCTGTTCGGCATGGGTGCTGCCACGCGCCGGCACGCACCGTCTTGCCCGACAGCCTTCCCGGCAACGCCATGATCGGCGCGACGTCCCTCGAACGCGCGGTTCCAGTCACCGTCAGCATCGGCCGCCGGCTATCATCGTCCTCGATCGTCCCAGCTTGCTCACCGTACAGACCCGCGCGACAGCCGTCTCGGACCACCAAGCGCAGCAACAATCCCCATAGCCCGCCGGCCATCCGCGGGTTCGCTCAATCCGGCTTCAATGAGGTCGCGCCCACGCACGCCAAACAACGCGTCGCGCGACCTCACAGAAGCCTCCAGATTCCCAGGCGCGTCGTTTTCTGATTCACCGTACTTGGAGGTGGATCATGGGACGACCTTACTCGACGGATCTCCGGGATCGCGTTCAAGGCTACATCGATGCCGGCCATTCGCGGCGCGAGGCGTCGCGTCGTTTCGAGGTGAGTCCGAGCTTTGCCGTCAAGTTGGCGCGGCGTGTCGCGTCCTCGGGCTCGACGGCGCCGGCCCGGCAGGGTCGTCGGCCGGGTGGGGGCAAGCTGCAGGC
>WBZV01000616.1_pt1 | contig 19907 bp, 18 predicted proteins | sample 5204221 | NCBI WGS metagenome assembly WBZV01 (sample SAMN12344360, study PRJNA552823) | activated sludge metagenome | biome: Activated sludge suspended growth; feature: Nitrification reactor; material: Wastewater; isolation source: activated sludge from nitrification reactor of wastewater...
CTTTCGACCCAGAACGTCCTTGATCGCTGCGTTCTCCAGGGCCAGGTCGGCGTACATGCGCTTGAGCTTGGCGTTCTCGAGCTCGAGCTCCTTCAGGCGCTTGAGCTCGGCCACCGACGCGCCACCGTACTTCGACTTCCAGTTGTAGTACGTGGCCTGGCTGATCCCGTACTTCCTGAGGATCTGCGCGACCGGCAGCCCTGCCTCGCCTTCCTGAAGAATCGCCACGATCTGCGATTCGCTGAACTTCGTCTTCTTCATCGGACTTCCCCCGACAGCAAATCCTGCCAGAAAAGTCCACTTCCGAATGTCTACCGGTCAGGGGAGCTTACGCCAACCTCCAGGCACGCACCAATGTGCCGGTCGAGCTTGTCGATCAGTCGAAAGAGCATGGCCCGTTCACGGGCGCTCAGCGCGTTGAGGGACGACTGCTCCATCGCACTCAGCGCCGTTGGGATCTCGTCGTGAACCTTTTTTCCAAATGCAGTGAGGCGAAGACTGACGCGTCTACGGTCCTGAGAATCGGCCTGCCGGCTCACGAGTCCCTTCTCATCGAGCAGGATCAGCGCCCTCGTTACGCGAAAGGGATCGGTCGACGTACGGCGTGCCAGTTCCTTTGCCGATAGCGGCTGGTAGCGTCCGATCACCGCCAGCACGCGCCATGTGGCCACGGAAAGCCCGTAGCGCTCGTGTGACGGTGCCAGCACCGAGCCCATCCGGTTCGCGATCACGGCGAACCGGTAGGTGAAGCGCTCCTCCAGCGGAATGATGCAGTCGAGGCGGCTGCCCGAAGTGTTCGGTTGCATGGTGTTTTCGGCCGGAATCCCTGTTGACACGACATTCTAGTCGACATACGCTAGCGAAACGCAATTATTGCGACACGCAACGAAACCTTCGGATCGAGAATGCTGACGCCACTGCTGTTCGAACCCATCACACTCGGCGGCCTTCGCGTGCCGAACCGGCTGACCATGCCGCCCATGCATGCCAACCTCGGCTCGATGCAAGAGGGGATCACGGACCGGGGAATTGACTTCTACGTCGCGCGGGCCAAGGGCGGTTTCGGCCTGATGGGCGTGGGCGTCATCGATGCCTTTTTCGTCGACCATGCCGGTAGTCCGCACGAGCTTTTTCTGGAAAGCGATCGGCACGTCCAGCGCTACGCGCGGCTGGTCGCGCAGATCAAGCGCCATGGGGCGGTCCCGTACGCGCAGATCGGCGTCCGACGGCTGTTTCACGTCAGCCGCCTGCACCGCGAGAAGGCGACTGACCGTCCGAGCCTCGCCGAGATCCCGGCCGACCAGGTCGAGGAGATGATCGACGCAGTCGTCGCCGCGTCGAAGCGGGCCGCCCGGGCGGGCTTCATGGCGATCGACATCCTCGGCGTCGGCGGCAGCGGTCACAGCCTGTTCACCTCGCGCGTGTTCAACGACCGCATCGATCGATGGGGCGGCACGCAGGAGAACCGGATCCGCTTCGCGGTCGAGACGGTGCGCGGCATCAAGAAGGCGCTTGGCGACGACTTCCCGGTCTTCTATCGCCTGCACGGCAGCGAGTTCCTGCCCGGTGGCTATGGCATCGAGGGCGCGCAGTTCAATGCGCTGGCGCTCGAACGCGCAGGCGTGTGTTTCTTCAACGTGACCGGGGGCGGACACGCGACTTCCGTTCCGCAGTTGACGCCGAACGTGCCCCAAGGCGCCTACGCCTACCTGGCGCGCGAGGTGAAGCGCGTCCTGCAGTCCGCCGCAGTCGCCGCATCCAACCGCAACAACGACCCGATGGAGGCCGAGCGCCTGTTGCGCCTCGGCTGGGCCGACATGGTGAGCCTCGGACGGCAGTCGCTGGCCGATGCCGACTGGCCGCTGAAGACTCGCGAAGGGCGTTTCTCGGATATCCGGTATTGCATCGCATGCAATGAATGCATGGACATCGCAGTCATCCACAACAAGCCGGTGCGCTGTCTGGTCAATCCGCGCGAAGGCGTGGTCTCCGAGGTGGAACCGATTCCGCCGGCGCGCTCCAGGCGGCGGGTGGTCGTCGTCGGAGGCGGCGTGGCCGGCCTGCAGTTCGCGCTCACCAGCGCCGAGCGAGGACACGACGTTACTCTCGTGGAGCGCAAATCGCACCTCGGGGGCATGTGGCATCACGCATCGGCTCCGCCGGGAAGAGAGCAGCTGTTCGCGTTTCTCGAATGGCTCGTCCGGCAGTGCATGAAAGCCGGCGTGGCGTTCCGGATGGGTACCGAGGCGACGCCCGAATGGCTGCGTGCGATGAAGGCGGATCTCATCGCCGTGTCGCCCGGCAGCGAACCCGTCGATTCGACGCTGCCCGGCTCGGATCTTCCGCACGTGCACCCGGCGACCGCTGCGCTCGAGGGCCGTGTTCCGATTGGCGAGCGGGTCGTAATCATCGGCGGCGGCGGCATCGGCGTGGAGATCGCGCCGTTCCTGGCGAAGCGCTGGGAAATACGTCCGGAGGTCGTCGAGTTCCTCGAGGACTACGAGGCCTTCACCGACAACGACCGCGCGATCGTCGATCGCAAGGGGCATCGTGTGACGCTGGTGAGCCGCCAGCGCCGCCTTGGCGGGTCGGTGGGGGGCTCCACTCGATGGGTGCTCGCCAAGGAAGCGTCGATCGCCGGCGTCGAAATCCTCAACAACGCCGTCGCACAGGAAATCACTACCGAGGGCGTGGTCGTACTGCAGGGAAACGAGAAAACAATCGTTCCCGCTGACACAGTGTTCCTGGCCACCGGGCTGAAGCCGAACACGCGCCTGCACGACGAGCTGACGGCGGCGAAGGTCGCCCCGAGGATCGAGTTGATCGGCAATCCGGAGCACGCGATGCACGCGATCGAGAGCGTTTCACAAGCGTTCCGTCTCGCGCTCGAAGTGTAATCGTCGGGCGAGGGTTACCTTGGCACGCGTCCAGCGTTATACGCAGCAACTGGTCGCCGGATACGAGCGCGACGGACACTGGAACGGCGCATACCCGGTCGATTTCTGGGAGTCGAATGCGTTACGCGATCCGCATCGCGATGCGCTGGTGTTCGGTGCACAACGATACACCTGGAAAACGGCGGTCGAGGCCATTCACAAGCTCGCCATGGGGCTGGTGTCGTGCGGACTGCGCCGCAACGACGTGATCGCGCTGCAGGCACCCAACTCGGCTGCACTCATGCTGCTTCGACTCGCCGCTGAAAAGGCTGGCGTCGTCGCGCTGCTCGTGCCTCCCACGTTCTCGCGCGCCGAAGTCGGTGCGATCACCGAGCGCCTGCCATTGGCCGGCGCCGTTCTCTCCGAAAGAGCGCGCGCGCAGGACTTGGCGAACGTCTACCGCGCGGGAGCGCGGGAGTCGTTCGCATTGTTTTCCATTGGCGGCTCTTCGATACCCGGCGCATGCGACATCGAGTCGTGGCTCGACGTTCCCTATTCGGCGACAGAAGCCGGTCGCGTCCTCGACGGCAGGCGCCTACAGCCGTACGAATACGCCGCGATCATCACGACCAGCGGCACCACTGGAATACCCCGTTTCGTCGAGCACACCGCGTGCGCACGAAACGCGTCGGGCCGTGTCTATATCGATCGACTGCAGCTCACGCATAACGACGTCGTGGTTGGCATGGTCTCGATCTTTGCCGGCAACTGCGATTTGCTCGTGCATCACACAGCGCCGCAGGTCGGCGCGCGCATCGTGCTGGTCGATCATTTCGATCCCCAATTGGCGTGTCGCCTGATCGAATCTGAGAGGGCAACCTGTGCGGTATTCGTGCCGACGCTGTTGCATCGACTGCTCGCCTACGACGGATTGCGCCGGCACGACCTGTCCTCGCTGCGAGTCGTTACAAGCTTCGGAGCGATCCTGGCGCCGGGAATCGCGGCCGAAGTCGAGCGGATCCTCGGCGCGAAGGTGATCCAGGGGTACGGAGCGTCGGACTACGGCTCGCTCGCGAGCGCGGCGATCGACGATCCCGATCGCGTGCGGCTGACCGGCGTCGGTCGTCCGTTGACGGGAACCGAACTGCGCATATGCGACGCGAACGGCGTAGCAGTTCCCGCCGGCACGCCCGGGCGAATCTTCGCCAGGGGACCGCACTGCGTGGGCGGCTTCGTCCAGGATACCGCCGCCACCGAGCAGGCATGGGCGACCGGGTACTACGCCATGGGCGATTTCGGCCATCTGGATCAGGACGGCTACCTTTGGCTCTCCGGACGTGTTCGTGAATTGGTGATCCGTGGCGGACAGAACATCGTTCCCGGCGAAGTCGAAGATGCGATCCTCGCGCATCCGCACGTCGCCGAGGCGGCTGTCATTGGCGTTCCCGACGCGGAAATGGGCGAGCGCGTCTGCGCGGCCGTGGTGCCCAGGGACGGCGTTCGCGTCACCCTCGAATCGATCACGGCCCATCTCAGCGAACGCGGACTTGCCCGTTTCAAGCACCCCGAGCGTCTGTTTCTGATCGATGCACTGCCGCTGAATCCGGCCGCAACCAAGGTGGACAAGCGCGCGCTGCTTGAAATGGCGCTCGGAAAAGAGATCAAGGACAGCTCAGCCGAAGTTTCCCAGGCGTCAACGCGGATCGCGAATAGATCCATAAGGAGGAAAAGATGAGGCATGTTTTCTCGAGAACAGCTCTGGTCGCGGCGGCCGTCCTAGCCCGGATATTTCATGAGTCGACGCAGAAGTAGGTCGGCGCATGCATGCATTCGTGCGTTGAATCAGTGTCTTACGCCGATTCCACAAACACCTGCAGAGGAGATGCGCCGATGCCAGATTGTACCGAGAGCCGGATGCAGTTTGGGCGGCTGGGACGGCGCGTGATCGAGGCCGATTTCGACGGGGGTGATCTGAGCTCCGACGGCGGGCTGATGCTGCTGCGCCAGATCGATCAGCGCATCGGGCTGAGCCGCGCGGCGGCTGCAGCGATCGGCGATGCACGCGATCCGACGCGCATCTAACATCGCCTGCACGATCCGCTCGCGCAGCGCCTGTACGCGATGTGCTGCGGCTACGAGGATCTGAGCGATCACGACGTGCTGCGCGGCGATTCGCTGATGCAAACCGCTGTCTGTCGCGTCACGCTGCTGGCGTCGTCCCCGACGTTCAGTCGCCTGGAGAACCGCGCCACGCGTGCCCAGGCGTGGGCGCTGCACGAAGTGCTCGTCGAGCAGTTTCTCGCTTCGCACGAATCGGCGCCCGAGGAGATCGTTCTCGATGTTGACGCCTCGGACGTGCCGCCGCACGGTGCGCAGGAGCAGCGCCAGTTCCACGCCTACTACGACCACCACTGGTATCTGCCGCTGTGCGTGTTCTGCGGCCAGGCGATGCTCGCGTGTTATCTGCGACCGAGCCAGATCGATGGAGCGAAGCATGCGGCGGCGATCGTGAAGCTGCTCATCGAGCGGCTGCGCCGCAGTTGACCCTGACCTGCCCGACTTCTTCGACCCACTGATTTCTGGAAAGATGGCTCTTCATCGCAAAGGAAGAGCCGATGAGAAAGAGCCGCTTCAGCGAGGAGCAGATGGTCGCGATCCTGCGGGAGGCCGAGAAGACGTCGGTCGCCGCGGCGGCCAAGAAGAACAAGGTCGGCGAACAGACGATTTACGCCTGGCGCCAGCACTTCAGCGGCATGCAGCCGAGCGACGTGAAGCGGCTCAAGGCGCTGGAGACGGAGAACGCCAAACTGAAGAAGCTGCTGGCCGAGCGCGATCTGGAGATCGACCTGATGCGCGAGGTGAACCGCCGAAAGTGGTAAGCCCACAGGCACGCCGCGAACAGGTTGCGTTCCTGAACGAACGCGGCCTGTCCCAACGCAGAGCCTGTGGGCTGATCGGTGTGGCCCGATCCGGATTGGTCTACGAACATCGGATGCCCAGCAGGGATGCGCCGGCGCTCGAGGCGATGAGGCGGCTTTCCGCGCAGTACCCGCGCTACGGCTATCGCAGGATCCGGATCTTCCTACGCCGGGAAGGCCTGCCGATGAGCGTGAGCCGCTGCGAACGGCTGTGGCGCCAGGCCAAGCTGCAGCTGCCGGCAAAACGGCGCAGAAGGCGTGTATCGAGCTCACGGCCACGCCCGCTCGCCCCGCGCGCGGCCAACCACGTTTGGGCGTACGACTTCGTGTTCGACGCCTGCGCCAACGGCCAGCAGATCAAGTGCCTGACGATCGTCGATGAGTACACGCACGAGTGCCTGGCGATCGACGTGGCCGGATCGATCAGGTCGACCCGCGTGATCGAGACCCTGGCTCGGCTCATGAGTCTGCACGGTACCCCGGCCTACCTTCGTTCCGATAACGGCCCCGAGTTCGTGAGCGCCGCGGTGCTGAAATGGCTGACCGACAGCGGCGTGGAAACCGCGCACATTGATCCTGGCAAGCCCTGGCAGAACGGCACCAACGAGTCGTTCAACGGGCGCTTCAGGGACGAGTGCCTGAACCTCGAGTGGTTCCGCAGCCGCAGGGAGGCGAAGATCGTTGTCGAGGCTTGGCGCAGCCACTACAACACCGAACGGCCGCACATGTCGCTGAAGTACTTGACCCCGATCGAATTCAAGCAGCAGCATCGAACCCAGCCCCTTCATCAACCCGGAGCCACTTTCCAGGAACGATCGGCTTGAAGAACGCAGGGCACGTCAACCCGAGACGCGCATCATCGTGCGCGCCGACTCGGGGTTCTGCCGACAGAATCTCATTCGCTGGTGCGAGCGCGCGGGCGTCGGTTACCTGATCGGGCTGGCACGCAACAGCCGACTGGATGCTACCGTCTCGATGGTAGAGATGGCGATGCGCGAGGCGTACGAGCGCACCGGCACCAAGCAGCGCGAGATCGGCGCGTTCCATTACGCGGCGGCCAGCTGGGATCGCGAGCGGCGGGTCGTCACCCGCCTCGAGTACGGCGCGCAAGGCATGAATCCGCGCTTCGTGGTAACCAACCTCGAAGCCGAGCCCGCTGTGCTGTACGACGAGCTGTACTGCGCGCGCGGCGAGGCCGAGAACCGGATCAAGGAGGCGCAGCTCGATCTGTTCGGCACGCGCGCGAGCTGCCATCGGTTCGAGGCCAACCAGTTCCGGCTGCTGCTGGCCGCGCTCGCCTACACCTTGATGCACCGGTTGCGCCGAATCGCACTCGTGGGCACCGAACTCGAGCGGGACGCGGTGTCTGGCGTCAACTATCTTGGCCGACCGGCCAAGATAATTGTCGTCGACTACCGCGCCCAGCACGATCCGCGTGCGCCTGCTCAAGATCGGCGCGGCGATCCTGCGCAACACGCGCCGCATCCGCCTGATGCTCGCCTCGCACCATCCGATGCGCGAGGTGTTCGTCGTCGCTGCCCGCCACTGGCCGGCTCGAGTCCATAGAGCGCACCGAGTGCTGTCGCCGGCACGTTGAAAAACAACGGGGGTAGGGGGTGGTGTCTCTGCGAGCAGCGAAATCGGCCTCGGCGCATCGTTCGAGAGACCGCCCGATGCTTCGCACTCGATCAGCGGGCGGGAAAGCGGCGCTCCGGGCCTACTGATGAAATGTCCGGGCTAGGGCGACAGCCCTCGAGCCGGTCGATTCGATCAGGCAAAGCGCGCGAAAGCAAAAGGCAGCCGGAACGCGAAGCGCCCGCTACTCAGGCGGCTTATGCGTGTCCGGAACTCGCCTCAGGCGCCGTACTGTCCCACAATCGCGATCGACGAGACGTTCTGACTGGGGAATCCGCCGAGATTGTGCGTCATGCCAAAGACCGGGCCGCCGCGCTGGCGCTCATCTGCACGACCCTGCAGCTGTAGATACATCTCATAAATCATACGCAGACCGGACGCACCGATCGGGTGGCCGAAGCACTTCAAGCCACCATCAATCTGGCACGGCAGCTTGCCCGATGCGTCGTAGAAGCCGTCAAGCACGTCACGAATCGCCCCCCCCTCGGGAGAAAGTTGCAGGTCTTCCATCGTGACAAGCTCCGTTACTGAGAAGCAGTCGTGCACCTCGACTAGCGAGATCTGCTCACGCGGCTTTGAAATCCCTGCTTCGTTGTAAGCGCGAGCTGCCGCTATGCGCGTAGTCGCAAAGTAAGAGCCGTCCCAGTCGCCAAACTGAACTTCCTGACCGTTCGACACCGCAAGCTGCAGCGCCTTCACGGCCACGAGGTCCTTCTTTCCCAAACCCCTCGCAACGTCTGGCGTCGTCAAGATTGCGCACGCAGATCCGTCGGACACACCGCAGCAGTCATAGAGTCCGAGCGGCTCCGCAATCATTGGCGCATTGAGCACATCGTCCTCGGTGATCTGATTTCTCAGATGAGCCTTCGTATTTGTTGCCGCATTTGCATGACTCTTCACCGAAATGTGCGCCATCGCACGCTTCAGATCCTTCTTGTCGACGCCGTGCTTCGCTCGATACGCAGCCGCGAGTTGCGCGAACGAACCCGGCGCCGAGAAGTTTGGCCAAAAGAGATCATTGAGCGAGCCTCGCGTCCTCTGCGGCAGACCCCCGTAACCAGTGTCCTTCAGCTTCTCGACACCGAGCGCAAGCGCGATGTCGCAAGCGCCCGAAGCGACCGCGTAGACAGCACCCCGAAACGCCTCGGTGCCCGTGGCGCAATAGTTCTCGACACGGCTCACCGGGATGTACGGCAGTCGCAGCGTCATCGCAAGCGGCACGCCGGACTTACCTACATGCTGCTCTTCGATTCCAGTTCCGAACCATGCGGCTTCAATCTGCTTGCGTTCGATGTTCGCGTCCTTTAGTGCCTCCTCGAAAGCCTCGACCATGAGATCGCTGGCATTCGCGTCCCACCGTTCGCCAAATTTCGAGCATCCCATCCCAAGGACGACGACCTTGTCTCTGATACCTGTTGCCATCTCGTTACACTCCTTTGCCCCATACTGTGGCTAGCGCTCCATGCAGATTAGGCTGCTCTCGGGGCTGCTTTCCAGAAGTATCGGCGGAACCCGCGATTGTCATCGTAGTCCTTAACACGAAACATAACGCGCACCGGCAGTCCAACTTCCATTTTTTCAGGGTCTACGTCAGTAAAGTCCATCATCATCCTTCCGCCCCCGTCAAACTCCACCATGCCAAAGTACGTTGGCGGATCTGGACTGTAGGTCAAATAATCAGCCGTAAACGACATCACTTTTCCGGTGCGAGACGCGAATCCGTAGTCGTCCTGGCTGTCGAGAGCGTTGCAGTTTGGGTTCACGCAGTACCGTTGGCGCGGATATTGCACCGTACCGCAGTTGCGGCACATACCGCCCACAAGCCCTTGGATCATGTCTTGGTTACGATAAAGCACGGTGAGTGGAGTGGCCTTATCGACTTCGGCACGCATGCCTCGTTCGAGATCCACAAGGTTGTTCAGGGAGAGGTAACGCATGTAATTTGAATCCTCACGGCGACGCGCGAGGGCGCCCTTGACACCGCCGCGGGGCGCCTGCGTGGCACCTGTGCGAACGACATCGAAGACCATAGCGTCGCAGCCTCCGCTAAACGCTACAAGAAGGATTCGATCCCCTGATCGCGAATCCTGCAACGCATCGATCAGCATCATGAGCGGATGTGCAGCGCCGGTGTCGCCGCATACGTCGCCCAGCGTATCGCGCACAGATGTCCTCGGCAGCCCGCATCTTTTCGCAACCGCGGCTCCGACTTTGCCGAGCGTCGTCGGCATGCAAAAGTGCGTTATCGTCGACGCTTCGACACCCGCCGTCTTTAAAGCCGCACTGATCGCTTGCGGCACAATCTTGAAGTAGCCTTCATCCCGAATCCAGCGCTCTTCCCAGCAATAGTCGTAGCTGCGACCTGCCTGTCGATACTGCTGAACGAAGTCGACGGTTTCCGAGGCGGCGCCGATGAGTCTCGCCACGGGTTCGCCGGAACCGACGAGCACCGCTGCGGCGCCATCTCCATAGAGCATTTCCTGCCTGCTACCGGCCTTGGCTTTGCGAGCGTCAGACCCGATAACGAGCGTCGAGCCGTCGGCGGATCCGACGAGTGCCTCCACGAGCGCAGTGGTAGCCGAACGCAGACTTCCGGTAGTGTCCGCGGTGCGTACCGGTGTCGGCAGCATGAGCGCGCTTCGGATTACCCCCGAGTTCTGACGGTCCGCGAATGGCAATGTGGTCGAGGCGAGCACGATCGACGAAACCTGAGCAGGATCAAAGCCGACGAGGGATTCTCGGGCGGCTTCAGCGCCCATCGTAATCACGTCCTCATCCCAACCGCCGATCGCGCGCTCGCCTTGCGCGAACGCGCGCAGCGATGAGTTGAACCAACTATTCGATGCCGCTATTGCCTTGCGCTGCAGCCGCGTGGATGGAACATATGCACCGTACGAGAGGATTCCGAAACTGCTCATTTCTCGAGGTTCTCCATTGCGACTCTCCGGCACCTTGTGCGCACTCGCATTCCGTTGAAGGTCGAGGCATCGCTATCCGAACGCCGAGAGTCTGTTGACATATTCAACTCAATGAGTCCGTTGAGCACTACAACCGTTGTCCCGGGCAATCGCGATGCCGAACTCAAGACTCACAACTAATAACTTCTAGAGCACTGGTGGCCGCTATGCATCCAATGGTCAGCGTCCCTGCTCAAGCTCTCGGCTGCGTTGGCCCTGGCCGACTGGCGTTAAACGTCTTGGAGAATTCTATGAACCAATCCAGAGCCTCCGGATTAGCTACCGCATCACGATTGACAACTTCGGCCAACGGAAAGCCTAGCAAGAGCTTCTTTATGGGGAGCTCCAACTTCTTTCCTGTAAGGGTGCGCGGTATGGCGGCGACCGCAACGATTTCATCAGGGACGTGTCGCGCGGAAAGAGCGCTTCGAATGCTATGTCGAATCTCGGAGTCCAACTCACGGCTCAGGCTGCAGCCATCGCGGAGCACGACGAACAGCGCCATATGCGATTCGCGCCCGAGGTACTCCAGGTCCACAATTAGGCTATCCTGCACTTCTGGACACTCCTCCACCACCCGATACAGCTCGCTGGTACCTACCCGAATCCCGTGGCGGTTTATGGTGGTGTCTGAACGGCCGTAGATAATGCCGCCGGTGGCCTGCTCCCGCGGAATCAAACGCAGCCAGTCGCCATGCCGCCATACCGGCTCACCGCTTGGGCCTCTGAACAGATCAAAGTACGTTTCCAAGTAGCGGCGCTTGTTCCTATCATTCCAAAAGTAGAGCGGCATGGAGGGGATTGGCCGGGTGCACACTAGTTCGCCGACTTCATTCATCAGGGAGTCGCCGTTATTGTTGAAGACGTGAACGGCCGCTCCCAGAGCGCGGCATTGCATCTCACCCTGATGCACGGGAAGCGTAGGGCTACCAGCAAGAAACGGCCCGGCGATATCAGTACCGCCTGACACGCAATTTAGCCACACGTCCGGCTTAACGGCGTTATAGACCCACTGGTAACTGTCCGGTCCCAAGGGCGAGCCGGTTGAGCAGACGGTCTCAAGCGCAGCGAGATCGCCGATCGCTCGGGGCGCAACGCCTGCTTTGTTGCAGGCAGCATAGAAGGCCGCCCCTGCGCCGAACGCCGTAATCCGGTGACGGTCAACCATGCGCCATACCGTATACCAGTCGCGTTGCTCGCCGCTCCCTGTAACGCTCCCGTCATAAAGCAGAATTGTGGTCCCGCTCAACAAGCCACGGACCTGCACATTCCAGACCATCCAGGAGGTGCTCGAAATCCAAAACGAGCGTTTAATCGACGAAAGATCCGCGTGCAGGCAGGTGCTCACGAGCCCGTTCAGCAAGGCGCCGCCGTGGCCATGGACAATAGCCTTCGGCAGGCCGGTTGTTCCGGAAGAATAGAGGACCCAAAGAGGGTGCTCGAAAGCAACATCATCTGGCCTCAGCCGCACCGACCCGGCAGTCGCCTCGTGCCATGTCACGACGCGTTTCTTGCCCGCTACCGCGGCTGGGTCTGCTTCAGGGTCGAGGTGCGGCACCCAAACAATCGCTTCAACGCTGGGAAGGGCCGCGATCACCTCCCGCACGTGCTCGCGCCGATCAAAAGCCTTTCCTGCGAAGCGATAGCCGTCACACGTTATGAGCACTTTGGGGTCAATCTGCTTGAATCGGTCGCGAACGCTCGCCCACCCCATGTCGGGCGCGCTGATGGACCAGATGGCGCCGACGCTTGCGACGGCTAGAAAGGCGACCACAGCCTGATGGATATTCGGGAGATAGGCGACCACTCGGTCGCCCGCTTGGATATTCAGGCGGCGAAGCGTGGCAGCAAGCGCCGCAACTTGCGCCTCGAGCTCGACCCACGACAACTCGCCGTTGCCACCCGCTTCACTCTCGTAGAGGATCGCAGGCCCTGATAGTTCGCGATGGCGGAAAACCTGATGAACAAAGTTTAGCCGGGCGTCGGGAAACCATTGAGCGTCCGGCATCGTCGCCGCCCCCAATACGCGGCTGTGCGACTCGCTCGCGATAATGTCGAAATAGTCCCAGACGGAAGACCAAAATCCTTCAAGGTCTTCCACGGACCATTGCCAGAGATCCTCGTAGCGCGCGAACTTGAGCCGGCGCTCCCTTGCAAGCCAGCGGCAATAATCGGTCAACCGAGCTTGGGCTATACGCTGCTCGGGCGGAGTCCAGAGAGGGATCCGAATAGGTTCCTCTTGGGCTCTTAGGTCTTCGTCGATAGCTCGTGGCATAGGGGCCTGCGAAAACTCTTCCTAGTTATCCAGCGCCGGCGCGCTAACGTGTTTCGGCGCGCGAGTCCAGGCGCTCCGCGATCCACTGCGTGTTCGTCCGACTCTCGAGAAAGGCGTTATCCTCCAGCAACTCCCGATATAGCGGCAGCGTCGTCTTGACGCCCGCCACGGTGCATTCGCGCAATGCCCGCCGCGATCGCGCGAGCGCCAGCTCTCGCGTTTCGCCATGAACGATTATCTTTGCGAGTAGGGAATCGTAAAACGGCGGTACCGTGTACCCTTCGTAACAGTGCGTATCTACCCGCACTCCGGGGCCCAGTGGCAAAGACAGCCCGGCCAAGCGGCCGGCACATGGCTGGAAGTCAGCGGCCGGATCCTCCGCGTTGATGCGGAACTCGATCGCGTGGCCGCGGAAGCGCACATCTTCCTGCGCAACAGGCAGCGGCATTCCCGAGGCGATTAGGAGCTGCAAGGCCACGATGTCCAAACCGGTCACCATCTCGGTGACCGGATGCTCGACCTGCAAGCGCGTGTTCATCTCAATGAAGTAGAAGCGCCGCGTATCTTGGTCAAGAAGGAATTCGATGGTTCCGGCGCTCGTGTAGCCGATGCGCCGCACTAGGCGAATTGCGGCAGCTGCCATTTCGTCTCGGAGCGCAGGCGAGACGCAGGGCGATGGGGATTCTTCGATCAGCTTCTGATAACGGCGCTGGATCGAGCAATCGCGCTCGCCAAGTTCAACTAGGCGGCCGGAATGGTCCGCGACAATCTGCACTTCAATGTGCCGGGCGTTGGGAATGTACTTTTCGATGTAAAGCGCACCGTCACCGAAGGCCTGCTGTGCTTCGTTGGCGCTCATCGCCAAAGCATGGGAGAACTCCGTTGCATCGTTGACGCGGCGCAACCCCAGGCCACCACCCCCGGCGGAAGCCTTGAGCAGGACCGGAAAACCAATGCTTCGCGCCACGGCCGTTGCCTGCTCCGGATCCTGAACAAGGGCGAATGACCCCGGAAGGACGGGGACGCCCGCATCGGCGGCCGCCCTTCGGGCCTCAAGCTTGTTCCCCATAAGCGCGATCGCTGCGGCCGATGGTCCGATAAACACCGTCCCCGCCTTCTGGCACGCTTGCGCAAAAGCGGCGTTTTCCGACAGGAATCCATAGCCGGGATGAATAGCGTCCGCCCGCACGGCCTTTGCCGCCGCCAGGATGACCTCCATGTTTAAGTAACTGGAGCGCGGTGGCGCCGCGCCGATACACACCGCACGATCCGCTTGGCGTACCGCCAGGGAATCGCGGTCCACGTCGGAATGCGCCACGATAGCTTCCATGCCGAGATCCCGGCAGCCGCGGATGACGCGTACAGCGATCTCCCCTCTGTTCGCAACGAGTACCCGCCGAATCATTGCGCGTCCGACTTCATCCACATGAGCGTCTGCCCGAACTCGACCATCGCTCCGTCCTCAACGCAGATTTCGACGATGCGACCGCTGTGATGGCTTTCCACTCGATGGAAGAGCTTCATTACTTCGATGATGCAGACCGGGTCCCCGGTGCGGACCGCCCCCCCGATCTGTACGAACGGCTCCTGATCTGGCGCGGGCCGGCGGCAGAACACACCGAGGGTCGGCGCGTCAATCGCGATAAGGCCAGTCCGCTCACCAAGCCTAGAAACAGCTGGTTGCACCGTGGCCGGGACTTCTGCTTCGCCCTGCTGCTCAAGCTGCAGCGGCGCGGGCGACGGCCCGGCCGATCGCTGTGCTTTCCGCACCGGCGCAGAGGAGATCACACCCCCGGCCTTAGATATCTCGAACTTGAGATCTCCGATCTCGATATACATCTGCTCCAGATCGGAATCGCGGAAGATCTTGAGTATCGCTTGTAGATCGTCGATAGATATTTCCATAATCGCGTCCTGTCATCCACTATTGCCAGAAGCTCGGCAGCCAGAGCGATAGTTGGGGGATGTACGTAATTGCACCCAGCGCCCCCAAGTATAGAAATATGAATGGCACGCACCCCCAGATGACACGCGTCATCGGAGCATTGAATATGCTGCTGCTGACGAAGAGGTTGATGCCAAATGGCGGCGTAAACATCCCGATCGCCAGATTGACCGTGACGATGATGCCCAGGTGAATGACGTCTATGCCTGCGGCCGTCGCGAGAGGGACCAGCAGCGGAACAAACACCACGAGCGCCGAATTAGGGTCCATGAACATTCCGACCACGAGAAGCACCAGGTTCACCGTCAACAGGATTGTCACGGGGCTGAGCTCTAAGGTAAGCACAATGTCTACGAGCGCTTGCGGAATGTTCTCCAGCACCAGGACGACCGAAAATGCCGAAGCGGCGGCAACGATGATGAAAATCTTTGCGGTCAGAAGCGCGGACTCGAGTGTCGCCTGCCATAGCCCACTTAGATCGAGATCCCGGTGAACCAGCATCGCAATCACGACTGCGTACACGGATAGAACAACGGATGCTTCGGTGGGGGTAGAGAAGCCTGTATAGATGCCCCCAAAGATGATGAGCGGGGCGCCGAGTGTCCACGCCGCAGCTTTCGTGGACCGGCCAATCGCCGACCAGCTCAAGCCTCTAGCATGCGAGCGGACGTCGTGCTTGAGCGCATACCAAACCGCGTAGGCGGCCACGACGAGTCCGATCAGGATTCCGGGAATGATGCCGGCGAGAAACAGCTTCCCCACGGATGCCGGTGCCAACGCGCCGTACAGAATCATCGTGATGCTCGGAGGGATGATCAGGGCGATGGCGCCCATAGAGGTTACCAGCCCGAGCGAGAAGTCATCCCCATACCGATCTTGCCGCAGCGCGGGATACATCACCTTGCCGAGGGCGGCGATAGTTGCTGTGCTCGAGCCAGAAATGGCGCCGAACGCTTCGGCGCCGGCTATGGTCGTGATAGGCATGCCACCTGGGACTCGGCCGAAGAAGTTAGCCACCCAATCGATGAGCCGCTGTGCCATCCCGCTTCGCACCATGATTTCCGCCGCGAAGACGTAGCCGGGAACCGCAAGCAGCGCATCCACGTCCAGGCTATTGAATAGGCGGATCGCCAGGACCTCGGGAGGCAAGCCGGAGAGCAGCAGCAATGAAAAGACAAGAAATGCCATCCAAATCGGATAACCGAAAACGAGCAGCAGCACGCTGAGCGCGAGCCCAAGGATCAGCATGAGATGTCCCCTGCAACCATGCGCCGCGCCTTACCGCCCAAACGTGCCACCTAGCAGGCGGAACCGATGGTTTCCTGGAAGCAGGACTTCGACGAGGTAAAGCAAATATGCAAGCGCCATTAAACCCAATCCGAGCGGGATCGCAAGGTAGCCGATCCATGCTGGCAGATAAGTACTCGCGCTTGTTTGGCCTTGCTGGAACGCCAGAACTGTGAAGCGCGTCCCAAGGAACGCGAAATAGCTAGAGAGAACGATTCCGACAATGCAGACGGTGATATTGACTAAACGCCTTCCTAATGGGGGCAGCGCCTTGTGCAGCAGATCGATGCATATGTGCTCGCCTCGACGCGCCAATACCGCCGAACCCAGGAAAACCAGCCAGATAAGGGAGTAGCGCGAGACGTCAGCGAACCAGGGGAACGGCAGCCCGAACGCCTCGCGAAAAATCACTGCCACGAACACTGCAACCATCATGCAGGCGAAGATGAGACCGACAACAGCCGTCAAGAGCCACATGATCAGGATATCAAGGGAGTGCAGCATGGCGGCGGCGCGGGCGACGGCGCCGCGGTTGCGTGTCGAGTCAAGTTGTCGCGAGTCGCCCATGGCCATGACGAAAAGCGCTATCGCCCGTGTGAGGATGGCGTCGAAAGCTTCTCGATATCACTAAGCAATGTCTTGAACATCGGCCCTCTAACGGGTTCGCTTGCGATTTTTTCCCAGATTCCGTCTTGGTTGAGTTGTCTCATGCTTCGCATGTCCCCGTCCGGCAACTCCGTAAACTTAATCTTGCTATTGTGCTTCAGGGCTTCTATGGCCTTTTCCTGCGACTCGATGTACGCCTGGGTTCCGATCCGCTCGAGCTCCTTGCCCGCCTCGTCGACGGCCATCTTCAGATCGCCCGGAAGGCTCGCGTACCAAGTGTTGCTGACGACGATCATCTCGACGAGCGAATTATGCAGGGTATGTAACACATAAGGCGCGACTTCATGGAACTTCAACTGCAACGTGACGTCCGGCGGGAGATCAAAGCCGTCGACCACACCCTGCTGAGTCGCGGTATAGACCTGCGGAAGGGCCATGTCGACGCCGATGGCGCCCCAGTTCTTGACCGTTTCCAGATGTTCATCGCCGGGGACGGTGCGCAGCTTCTTCCCTTTGAAGTCCGCCAAGCCCTTAATCGGGGCGCTGGAGAAAACAAGTTGGGGACTAATGCCGAATAGCGACACAATGTGGAAGCCCTTCTGCTCGGAAAGGCGCTTGAGTTCGGTCGCCGCGTTTCCCTGCATTGCCTGGGTAATGTTATTCGTGATTTCCTTCACCGAGTTGCCGGGATAGAGCCAAGGCATCTCGAAAACCCCGGCCTGCGGTACGAATGAGCTCAAATTGGCGAGCGGCACAATATAGGCCTGCACGGAACCGATCTGGAGTCCAGTCATGACTTCGCGGTTCGGCCCGAGCGCAGCGGCCGTGTATAGTTTCCCGTCGATTCGCCCCTTCGACCCTTGCTCCACCAGCTCAATGAACCTCTCGGCCAGGCGCTCTTGCGTGTCCTTTGCCGTGATGTTTCCCATACGCATGTCATAGATCTTGGTGCTGTCGGCGGCCATTGCATGTGTGGCAATAACTGCCCCAACACCCATCGCGGCAGCGACCAGAGTGATCTTCATTTGTCTCAGCACCATTGCATCTGTGTTGATCACGAGAGATTCTCCTTTGATTATGAATCCGCGTTGAAAAGCGATCCTGTCAATGAGCCGGCGTTAGTTGATCCAGCGAAAGCGGGTGATTCCCTTGTTCTTCGCCACTTCCCGCACGAGCCCTACCAACGAATGCTCGGCGGTAAGGTCGTCAAGACGAATTGGCCCGCTGTCGTACATGGCCTTAAGTGCTTCTGGCATGAAGAAGGCATTCAGCAGCAACTCCTCGTCTGAGCGAAAATCTCCGTGGCTTGCTCGGATTCGATCGAGCGCGGGAGGCGTCACGGCTCCCGGCCGTGCATTGATCCGCTCGGCGCCGTCGCTCACGCGGTCGACGAGGTTGGCATCTACGGGTGACGGCGTTTCGCCGTACCAGCCGAGGAGCAGCATTTTGACCTCACCCAGGATGACTTTGTACCGCCCGTACAACACGTTCATTGCTGCCTGAGTGGCGATGATTTGCGAGAAAGGCGTAACCATGATCGCCCAGCCGAGGTCCGAGCGAACGGCGGGAATTTCCTCCAGGACCTGCTCGAATCGGTCTTGTATGCCAAGCTGTGCCAGTTGGGCGAGGAAGTTGCTGACCATGCCGCCTGGCATTTGGTGTATGTAGCACACTGGGTCGTATTCAGCAGGCCGTCCGAGGGGTTTCCCGTGTCGCACCGCGACCCGATGGAAATGCTCCGCAACCTGGCGCAGCTTATGATCGTCGAATTCGACGCTGTGCCCCATGCGACGCAAGTGGCGAACCATGGATTCGGTATTCGGAAGCGATGAGCCATTCGCGAGTGGTTCCGCTACGGTCCAAATACCCGTGGCCCCCGACGTTACCGCCTCTAGGTTGTTCGCAGGTCCCAATCCGGTACTGCAATGCGAGTGGCAGTAGACCGGCATCCCCTCCCCCGCCCGGCGCAAGGCCGGCACTAGGGTTCGCACCCGTTCCGGCGTAAGAATGCCGCTCGGGTCCTTGAGCACTATTGCGTCCGCCCCGAACCGCTTGAGGTCTGCAACCTTGCTCGCGAAGTGCTCATCCGTGTGCACCGGACTTATGGAGTAAGTGATGCTCGGGAGCGCCCGCCCTCCCGCTTCTTTTACTGCCCGGATCGGCACCTCCAGGTTCCTCATGTCGTTGAGGCCGTCCAGTAGGAAGAAGGAGTGAATGCCATTGCGGGCGCAAGTCTTGAGGTAAAGCTCAAGCAGGTCGTCCGGGAGCAACCCCTTGCTGCTCACGCTAAAAACCGGCGCGCAGATCATGCCGAGCGGCGTTTGCTTAACTTGCTGCCGAACCAGCCGCATGCGCTCCCATGGATTTTCCTTGAGGTGCCGTATGCAAACCTCCATGGCGGCTGCGGAGGTGTATTCGATGGCCTCGAAGCCGAGCGCGTCTAGCAGTGGCAGCACCGGCAACATCATCGCGGTAGTCATACGCGTCGCCCATAGGGACTGCTGACCGTCCCGAAGGCTAGTCTCGATGATGCGAACCGTTTGCTTCATGCGCTTCTCCAATATGTTCTCTCAGACGGCGTAGAACGCCGTGTGTCCAATCGTCCAGCGAAGAATCGGCTTATCCCGGCACGATCAGCGCTACGGCCCGCGCGTCCGGAGATAAGTCAGCCGCACTTACAACCAGACGGTCGCTAAACCGAGCGACGGAGCGCTCTCCTCATAACTCCTCCTTCGATATCGGTTTCTGTGCCCGGGGCGGCCGCAACGATCCTCTCCAGCGCCTTCTTGTTTACCTTTGTTCCCGCCGGGTTCATGGGCAGGGCGTCTATGAACTCAAGCCTCTCCGGAATCTTGAATTTGGCCAAGCCGCGCTCCAGCATGAACGAGTAGAGCGCTTCGAGATCCGGACCGGGCGCACCGTCAGGACGGACAACGAACACACACACCCGCTCTCCCATCTCGGTATCCGGCATCCGGACTGCGGCTACCTCGCGTACGGAGGGTAGTGACATTGCTTGCAAAGTGCAAGCATATGTCTGGGAACCGGTAGCGTCAATGGTTGGCGTAATGCCTCTGGAACAGAGCTTTCCTACCGATGCTCCATCCTGAGCACGCGCATTGCCCGCTTTCTGGCGCCAATGTGGGAACGCCGCTATGGCTTGAACGTTGGGACCCGGCGAACCTTAGCGGTCATCGCCCGCTGCGCGCCAATATCGGCGAAAGAGCTTGCTACGCGTACTAGTAGCGACGCGTTCCATGGGTCACGAGAGGTGGCCCCGCTCATCTGAACAGTTGATGTCCCAGGAAGTGGTGTAAGTCCTTGAGTGCGCGGCAGTTCGCGGAGGGTGGAGCCCGTAGGGCGTAACCCGCAGCGAACTGCCGCGCGGCGGCGGCCGTCCCGGGTGGG
>WBZV01000617.1_pt1 | contig 19880 bp, 24 predicted proteins | sample 5204221 | NCBI WGS metagenome assembly WBZV01 (sample SAMN12344360, study PRJNA552823) | activated sludge metagenome | biome: Activated sludge suspended growth; feature: Nitrification reactor; material: Wastewater; isolation source: activated sludge from nitrification reactor of wastewater...
GCCGGTGGGAGAACTGGCGCTGTAACCGACACGCCGCGCCGGCCCGCGGCGGCGGCAGCGCCGCCGCGAAGAACCGAGAGGAAACCCCAACCGCCTACGCCGCCCGCGCCCACGCGACCGGAGCGGGGGAGTAAGCCCAAGCCGCCGAAAATTTTGTCCAGCCATTGGGCAAGGATTTTCTAGGTCAAAATAGACTGATTTTCATGGGCTCAAGCGTGGGTGTTGAGTTTTAAGCCACTTTTCGCCAGAAATTTATACAATTTGTTCATGTTTTATACGGTATTTATGTTTATCAGATCGATAACGTCTTAATGATCGTTATTGGGGATACAAATAATTACATTAATCAATCAATTGGTTACGAACAGATCGACACTGTTCGGAAATTTCGGCGGTTTGGGCTTATATCCCCTACGTCCATAAAAACACCCCGGTTCGGAATCCACGATAGTCTGTACGAGGCTACCGAAGCCGAAGCTCCCACCTGTGAACGATTGACCCCCTACGATTTTAAAGAAGTCGCGGGTGAAGAGTACAAAAACACCGTACTCGATCTGCGCTGTGAAGAAGGAGAGTAGAAACCATGATTGCCCTAACTCCCTAGTGATTTACTGGGTTGCAATGGAGCATTCTTCTGATAAACCTGCGGGGAGGACGTTCGCCAACTTCAGGTGGAAGGTTGACGGGCATTGAATCATGGCCAGTCTGTGCAAACTGGGCACCTGATTGCTACGGCAGCAAGGCAAGGAGAATGATCGTGTATTGGAACCCTGTCCGGCAGAGAGGGGCGAGCATTCATTTCGGATCGCCCCCGGCATTACATCCCTTTTTTCATTTCGTCGCCGCTTGGCGAGATTATCCTTACCCGATCACCGGCAGTGTCCTATTCGCCGTTTTCTGGTTGGGTTTCGCCGAGAGCATCCAGGATTCTCGCGCCGCCGCCGATCTGGCGGGCACCGCGATCTTCGCTTTCACCGGCAGTCTGGTCAGCTATCGTCAGTTCAAGCCGATCCATCCCACAATTGCCTTGGTGATCGGCGCAGCGGGGGGATTCCTGACGGCGGTAGGTGGCGGAACCGTTCGTACGTTCCTGTTGGGGGTGGAACCCGATCGGCTGTTTTGGATCGACAACGGTCTTTATGGGATGGCCATCGGTCTGGGAGTGCTGCTGGTTTTGCTGTGGGAACCGAAGGTCTGCGTGCGCTGCGAAGCGTGCTGGGATGTCGCGGATCGGATCGCGCTGGCGGTATTCGTGCCGCTCGGGGCGGAACAGGCGCTGCGGTGGGGCACGAACTCCGCCCTCACCCTGTTGGTGGTCGCCACTTTCTTTGGGTTTCTAACCGGTGCCGGCGGTGGGATGCTCCGCGACCTCTTGCGGATGCGGTTACCCATCGCCTGTCTGACCCCCTACGGCTGGATCGCGGGGCTGGGCGCCGCGTTTCACTTCGCTCTATTCCAAACCGGGGTGCCGTCGGCGTGGGTCGTGTCGGGGGCGATCATTTATCTGCTCGCCGAGTTCATGCATCGGTGGGATGGGCGGGTAGGGGGGTTCGGCGATCGAGAAAAACCGCCGTATGGTTTGATACCCCTCAATTGATGCGGGCACCGCCGCCAGGCGGAGGAGGCGGGTTACGACGGGGGGCTCGCCAGGAGGTCGGTACGGGGGGTGCCAGGAAAGGACCGGTTTCGGACAGGCTGGAATCCAGTGTCCGAAAATAAGCTTTAACGCATTGCGGACGCGCTACACATGGCCACCGACCTGACGCGGTCGCGTAACTTCTTTTCGCTGGAAGATAGCTAACGAGGTATGGAAGATGAACCAAGTACGTTGTCTGATGATCGGGGTCTGTTTTGCCACCGGCCTGACTGTTAATGCGTGGGCTAATGATAATGGCGCTGAACCAGCGCTCTGCAATAATGACGCTGGGTACATGTATTCGAGAACCGAGCTGTTTTTCGGGCTCTCGAAGCCTACACATCCGTATGTGAATGACCACCAGTTTAAAGATTTTGTGGATACGGAGGTCACCCCGCGGTTTCCAGATGGCTTAACATTATTGACGGGTATCGGCCAATATCAGGACGAGAGCGGCAATATCGTGCAGGAGAAATCGAGGATCTTGATCTTGCTCTATCCTTACAGCCAGGAAAAAAGCGACGCTGTTGATGAAATCCGTACCGCTTATGTGAACCGATTCAATCAAATGGGCGTGTTGCGCATCGATGGGCAATCGTGCGTCACGTTCTAAGACATATCTTTGGGAGGACGCAGGGCGGTAGTCCAGCCCCTCTATTTTGGCCGCCTTTGAGGCACAGGGTGCGCCGTGTTTGATGGAGATGGATGGAAAAACGGTATGCGAGCCATGGCGATCATCGCCCATGAAGCCTCCCGCAGCAAAAGAGAGTGTCTAAGCTTCCACCTACAGGCGGTGGTTTTCCCTCCCCATTAGAGGCAATCTAATGACTTGTTCGAATGTAAAAATAATGAAGCCAATAATTCGACGCCTTCTCGACGCACTCCTGATATCCCTAATTATGGGAATCTCATTTCCTTCACACCCGCAAGAACAACTTGAAACCATTGGTACAGACCCTTTAAAGGGTTGGCAACAACTCGTCTTGCGTAATTATGCTGCCGCTACCTGGCAGACATTCGTAAAACTTACCTCACAAAACCAAAATGGGATTCCCGCCGATAATTATAGTGTCAACGAGGGTTATGCTCGATACACCTCACCTACCAACATCGGTGTTTACATCTGGAGCGTTTTAGCGGCCCGTGATTTATACTTGATCACGTCGAATGAAGCGCGTAAGCGTCTAGCTACGACTCTGGAATCGCTTGCTACCATGGACCGTTATAGAGGACAGTTCTATAACTGGTACGATCCAGTGACGCTCGAACCAACGGAAACCTGTCCGTTTCTATCGACTGTTGATAATGGCTGGCTCGCTGCGGCACTGATTATGGTAATAAACGGTGCTCCCGAACTCCGCGAAGAAGCTTATGCCATTCTAAAGGATATGGACTTCGGCCTGTATTACGATCAGAAGGTCGGTTTACTCTATGGTGGCTATTCACCCAAGCCCACATCCAAAGACTGTGACAAGAAAGGTCCCACCGACTGGCATTATGATATCCTGAATACCGAGCCACGTATTGCCAGTTACATTGGCATTGCGATGGGCAGCATCCCGGCGACGCACTATTTTAAACCATGGCGTACGTTCCCGAATACCTGCGATTGGAGTTGGCAGGAAATGAAGCCGGAAGGTGAGGAACAGACTTATCTAGGCGTAAGTGTGTTCGAGGGTACTTATCGTTATATGGGAATGAAACTGGTGCCGAGCTGGGGAGGCAGTATGTTCGAGGCGCTCATGGTGCCGTTGTTGGTGCCAGAAGAAACGTGGGGGCCTCAGAGTTGGGGTGTCAACCATCCCTTGTATGTGCAAGCCCAAATACTGCATGGATTAACGGAAGCGCAATATGGTTTCTGGGGATTCTCGCCGACCACGAATCCTTCCAGCACCACGGGTGACTATGGGATATACGGTGTCGATGCCATTGGAATGTGGGATGTCGGTTACGCTTCGAATAACGATAATACCTTGGTGGATTATGGTTTTGGTAGTTGTCCAAACCGGAACCCTCAACCCATTCCACAGCCTCCCTATACCAACGGAATCGTCGCGCCCCACGCGGCTTTCCTAGCGCTCCGTTTCGCTCCACAGGCGACTTTTAAAAATCTGGACCATCTGCGTCTCGCCTTCCCAAAAATCTTCGACGAGCAATGGGGGTTTTGGAGTTCGGTAAACGTGCAAACCGGTGAGGTATCAGGCACGGTTCTGGCGCTTGATCAAGGTATGGTCATGGCCGCTCTTGGCAATGCCCTGACTCAGGACAACTTGCGACGCTATTTTACCCAAGGTGCCATTGAAACAGTCATTCGGCCGTTGTTGGCGATAGAAACCTTCACGGCGGGCGAATAACAACAGCGGTGCGGGCGTGCGGGGCGCGGAGCCGCCACCGGCCGTTGGGTTCAGTGCGTGCGCCTCCGTGATCCAGGCCGATCCGGACGCCTCTTGATAGCGTCGATGAAGGAGGCAATCCGATAGGGCGACATCCAGCGCGGTCGCTTGCTCACCGTAACCCGTACTTCCAGAACGATTCTGCTACGGCTATAAAGAACGTTTGTAGAACGGGTATCGGAACACCATGTACCTCAGTCTTGGACAGGCTGCACGAGAGACGGGTAAGAGCAAGTCGGTCATCTCGAACGCATTGAAATCAGGCCGCTTAAGCGGGGTTCGAAATAGTAAGGGTGAGTGGGAGATCGACCCTAGCGAACTGTTCAGGGTGTTCTCGCCGCAGAACGGTTCTGAGAACGGGAAAAAGAACGATTTAGAACGATTCAGTACCCCCGAGAACGCCTTGGTAGAACTGCTGAAAGAACAGTTGCAGAACGCCAAGGAACGCGAGAATCAGACCCATAAGCGGGAGCAGCAGGCGCTGGAACGGGAGCGGGAAGGTCGGGAGCGCGAGGCACGGCTGTTGGCCTTGCTGGAAGCCGAGCAGCAGGCCCGCTGCGACCTTGAACAGAAGCTCCTGCCACCGCCGCCGACACCGGAACCGCCACCACGCCACCATCATCGACTGGGGTGGTTGCTGGCGATCCTGGCCCTGGCCGTCGCCGTCCTGGTCTGGACCCGCACCAGCGCCTACTGGCCACTGGGCGCATGACCCCGATCCACCTTGAACGGCGCGAACCGGCGCACAACCGGCTGCGGTTCTACACTATCGCCGTGACCCGGACCTTGTTCGACGGCTGGGCGCTCGTTCGTGAGTGGGGCCGGATCGGACAGCCGGCCACGGTCAGGGAAACCTGGTTTGACACCGGAAACGCCGCCATCGAGGCGGGCGCGAAGGTGCGGGAGTGGAAGGAAAAACGCGGCTACCGGGTATTGGCGGTTCCTGGAATGCCGGGCAGTGCAACTGAGTGCGTGGAAAGCTGCCCAAGGCAGCTTTCCATCGTTACTTCTGGCGGTCATCGGCTTCCCAGCCTGTACCGTCCGGTCAACCTAGTGCGGCGCATCCCGGCGGAAAAGCAGAATCCGCGATGAGACAGACCGTAGCGAAAGGTCTCATGTTTTACAGCACATAACAACGGCAATTATCGGCGGCGGGCGGCCTTATCACGCGTCCACTGGATGGTTTTATTAACTTTATGTTATGTTCTTTTTTGATGGCATGGATTACAACATGGCCTTGCTTTTGCTGGAATCGCACTTTGCCTAGCAAATACTTTATTGCAATGTACGCAAGTATAGACATTTTCTCCTGCCAATAATTCTTCTGCATGTTGCTCTAAATAATATGGTTCTATTGCATAATCAAATTCAGTTAATGAAAATGATGTTTGGCGAGAGTCAGAAAGAAGTTGATCCGGGTGAGTCGTAACTATAAAAACATTTGACGAATATTCAGGATACGCTACTTTAATTGCAGGAAGAATATCGGCATCACCCGTAATTATCGCGTGATAATCACTGCCATTAACAATGGCTGATCGAACAAGAAGAGCAACAATCGTTGCATCCACCTGTTTTTCTTGAAACCTATTATTACGAAGGTATTGCAGCATCCAGCCTTTAAGCTTTGGGTGAAAAATGGCTTGTTCTGAAAAGCCCACAGTTATAGCTAACTGAGCAAATTGATTTCTAATGTTAACCGTAGACTTAACCCGTTCAATATCATCACTCGTAACATCATCATATTCTTTTGGCCAGTTATCTAAATCATCTGGAAGAGAAAATATGCTTGTCGAAAATATTCTATCTCCAAATTTAGTACAATCTGAATCATGATTAGTGGCATATCGCAACAACGCGTTAGATAGTTTATTGAAATCCATTTTAAAGTTCCTGTCGGAATGTTCAAGTTTGCTTGACAGCGCACGATCTCTAGCACACGCTTTAAATAACCACGACCCGTCAATAAATATGTTCAACTTTTTATTCATTTAATAATCCTTCATTTGATGTGTGAGGCTGAAGCTAATTGGGTGGCGGATACGATCCGTTGTCGCAGTTTGGGCTTGCGGCTCATTCTCACGCCACGAGCGATCGCCGCTGCGTGGCCTGCCTTGGCACGTTCCTGAATGAGCGACCGTTCGAGTTCCGCCAGTATCCCGACCATTTGCCACAGGGCGCGGCCCGTGGGCGTGGCGGTGTCAATCGCTTCCGTGAGCAAGCAGAAGGTCGATCAAGTCGCGCAGCGAGCGGCCCAGCCGATCGAGCTTCTAGACAATGAGAGTGTCCCCTACCGCGAGCGTCTTGAGACAGCGGGTCAGTTCCGCTCGTTTGACATGCGCCCCCATGGCTTTCTCAATAAAGATACGTCTGCATCCGACCTTCTTCAAGGCGGCCAGCTGTAAATCGGGGTTTTGGTCATCGGTCGAGACCCGCACATAGCCGATTTTTATAGGCTTTTTTGCCCCTGATTTCTGGCACAAGCAAGCCGTTGATTTAGCAGGGTCGGGAGCTTGTGTCAAAACTCTTGATTACCGGCACAGCGTCTCACACGGCACGCCATCTTTGTTTCCGTCCAGCGAACCGACGCCGCACCGGGTTAGGTAAAACTTTGCTTCCTCGCAACTCTTCATTTCTCGGCAATACCGCTTGCCGGCGCAGGTGAATCCACCGAAAGCGGTAGCGCGGGTCCGTCAGCGGAAACAGCCACGGTGCGAGAGGTGTGGTTTGCGACCGAAAGCGCCGCCATCAAGGCCACCGCAGTATCCGCTACGGCCCAACAGACACCTGCTGGAAGGGTTCTCCCGGCTGGTGGCGGCTGATGTGGAGGGTGACTTTCAGGTTTAGCTTGTTCAGGAACCCGATCAGCCGCTCCTGACCAAAGCGATGAAAACGGGCGCACATCAGCGCCGACACTTCGGGCTGCTTGATGCCGAGCAGTTTGGCCGCTTCCGCTTGGGTGCAGCCGCGCTCCTTGAGCATGTTGACCACCTGCGCGCCCAACGCGGCGCGGGTGTACAGCTCGTCGGCGTCCTCCAGGCCCAGATCGGCAAACACGTTGCCGCTGCCGGACTCATACTCAATCGTCGTCATAGTCGCCTCTCGCGAGTTCCAACGCTTGCCGATAGCGCTGTTTCACCAATTCCACGTCGGTGGCCGGCGTCTTGACACCGGTTTTGGATTTCTTCTGGAAAGCGTGCAGCACGTAAATTTTCTCGCCGATCTGGACGGCGTAAATCAGCCGGTAAGCGTTCTTCTGGTAGCTTTCGACAATCTCGAAAACCCCGCTGCCGACCCCTTTGAACGCTTTCACGTTGTCGGCGGTGCCGCCATATTGGGCCAGCATCAGCGCACCGCCCATCGCGCGTTGGGTTTCTTTCGGAAACGCCCTGACCCGCTTTCGGGAGTCCCCCAGCCAAACCACAGCACGCAGCATAAGCCATCCCGATGAGTGATTTTATAACAAATTTATTATAAACAGACGAGGTCAACCATGGCCAGTGCTCCGAGTTATCCACAAAAACAGTGGATAACTCGGGCTGAATACATCAATTTTTTATAATTGATCGATCAAAAGCTAAATTTGACGGATGCAACTCCCCAAATTGAAGGTACTGATCGAAGCGGGTGCGATACGGAAGGCGGAAGCGCTGCCGGACGGAGACGGCTGGGCGGTGTGGATCGTTCACGCCACGCGCGGTGGCGAGCGGCGTGAAGCGCTGGAGCGCCAGCGTGGCGGGGCGCGGGTCTTCGCCACGCTGGACGCTGTGGCCCGCTGTCTAGCCGGAGCGGGCCTGAGCACGTTCGCGGTGAATCTAACCGGTCTAGCCGGCGAGGAACCGCCATGAAATGCGGCCTGAGTCTAGCGTTGCTCTGGCCGGCGCTGGCGCTGGCGTGGGAAGAAGAGCCGGCCCTGGCCTTCATCGTCGCCCACAGCCCGCTGCTGCAAGCCCAACACGCCGTGGTCTCGGCCTACCGGCCGCCGAGCCTTGGCCAAAAGATGCTGGAACACACTTCGGTGTTCGTCCGCGCTGCGTCCGGCACCTCCAGCACCGTTTCGGAAACCGGCGACACCACCATGACCACTCCCGTCACGGTTGGCATCCAACTGAACATCCCGCTGGCCTCGCCCCGCGAGCAACGCGAATTTGCCCAGCACGCCTTGGCCGAAGCCACCCGCATCGACGACGTGCGCGGGCGGGCGCTGACCGATCTCGCCAAATTGCGGGAGCTGGAAGCCGAGCGGGCGGCGATTCGTGAGCGGCTGAACTTCCATCGCTCCAAGGCCGACTGGGTGCAAGACCGGATCAAGAAAGGCTACGAAGGCGATGTCGAAAAGCTCTGGGCGACCGCCCAGCAGCAAAACGCGGAAGCGGCCAGCCTCAAGCGGCTGGACTTGTTGATTGACGCCCAGCGCCGCCAAGCGGCCCACCACGCCGGCGAACACTGGAAACCGCTGTTCGATTACCTGAGCGGTAAACTCAAGGCATTACCGGAGGGCTAAGCCATGCGCGACATCACCGGGCTAATCGGTCGTGACGCACTGGTCGAAAAAGCCGCTCAGGAGGTTCGGAAGGGCCGCCACGTCATTTTGACGGGCAAGGTCGGGGTTGGGAAATCCAGCGTCCTGAACGCGATCCTCGCGCGCCTGGAGCGGCGTCGTAGTGAGCGTTCACCGGTCGATGTCGAGACAGACGACCCACTGAGCGAACCGAACACCGAACCCAATACCGGTAGACCCAGCCAGCGGCAGCGGCGAACACGGACGGTCATTCCCATTGCCGACCACCAGCCCAAGGCGCAATTCATCTGCATCGCTCGTAAGTTGCTGGAAGTCGGCTTGCTCGACCCGTTGGCCTTGGAGCTACCGGAGCAGTATCAGGATATGCCGCCGGAGCAAATCCCGTGGGCCAAAATCCGCCGCCCGGTCTCGCGCCTGAGTATGCGCGACCTCACGGCGGCGATCATTCCGGCGCTGCACGATCATCACGGCCAGGTGCTCATCGCGGTCGATGACCTGACCAGCGTCACGCCGACACTCGTGGCGTTTTGGCTGGCGGTGTTCGACGCGGCGCAAGTGGTCGGCTGCGCCAGCGCCAAGAAAGCGAACCTCAACAAGCTCTGGTGGAAGATGACGGAGATTGAGATTCCATCGCTCACGCCAGAAGCGACGCGGCAGATTGTCGAAACCTACATCACCCGCCAAGGGATGCTGATCGAATCGCCCGGCCTGTTTATCGGCCACATCGTCAAGCAATCCGGCGGCAATCCCCAAGCTATCGCCGATATGCTGGAAGATTCCAGCAAGGAAAGGCTGGTCGATAAGCAGCGCATCCGCGAGATGCGCCACGCGGCGGGCGTCCGCTACTTCGACTTTACACCGGTGATGATTGTGGCCTTGGCCTCGGTGGTCGGGGCGCGCTATCTGGCCATCGGCACCGGCGATACCGAGCTGTATATCTTCGCCGGCATGGTCGCGGCGGTGGTCATCTCGCTGCGGGTGTTCCTGTTCAAGGGTGCGGGGAAGGCGAATTGACGGTATGGGGCATCTTCACTGGTTTCTTAGCAAGCATTCATTTCCAAAATTTATTGCCAACAAACTGATTGAGGAGCAGGACGATGGAGGATTATGTGCTTTCGGTGCGCGCGGTCCGCAGCGGTGCTTTCGTCGCCGAGGTCGGTCCCAGCAAATTTCTGGCGGTTCCCGCCGATCAATCGCCCGCGCCCGCGCAAGCGATCACGCAGGCCGCTTGGTATAAGGCGGTCCGCGCCGCCGCCGTGTGGCAAAACGACCGGGGCGAATCGCGCGGCGATGCGCTCTTTGTAGTCCACGGTTACAACACGAGCGTGGACGAGGTTATCCAACGGCACCGCCGTTTGAAGGGGGACTTGATCGCGCTGGGCTTCAAGGGGGTCATTGTGTCGTTCGACTGGCCGAGCGACGATAACGTTTTGGCTTATTTGCCGGATCGCCATCGCGCCAAGGAGACCGCCTTCCGGCTGGTGTCCGATGGGATCGCTTATCTCTCCGCCGAACAAATGCCGTCTTGCACCATCAACGTCCACGTTCTTGGTCATTCCACCGGCGCTTATGTCATTCGGGAAGCATTCGACGACGCCGACGACAAAGAGCTTCCCAACATGAGCTGGACCGTCAGCCAAGTGTTGTTCGCGGCGGGCGATATTTCGGCGGCTTCGATGGCCGCCGGCAACGGCGATTCCGAATCGCTGTATCGGCATTGTATTCGCCTCACCAACTACTCCAGCCGCCACGACCAGGCGCTGGACTTATCCAACGTCAAACGTCTCGGCGTCTCGCCCCGCGTCGGGCGCGTCGGTTTGCCCGACAATGCGCCGTCGAAAACCGTCAATGTCGATTGCACGGCTTACTATGAACAATTAACCGAAGATCCTTCCAGTATTGCTGAAGCAGACCAGCCCAACGGCTTTGTGGGGAAGAAAAGCCATTCCTGGTATTTCGGCAACCGGACGTTTACCCGCGATTTATTCGGGGTGGTGATCGGCGAAGACCGCACTGTGATTCCGACGCGGTCGGTCGGTCGGGACGGAAGGATCACTCTCAAAAAACCCTGACCACCAGCATTGATTCTCGACTGCGACCGGGGAGTGGCCGCGTGATCCTCGGCACCCATGTTGCGTTTGCCTCGGTGCTGTATCTGGGCGGCGCGACGCTGTTCGGCTACAAGCCGGATGTCGTCGGCTGGTTGCTGGTGGCGGTCGCGTCGCTGGCGCCGGACGTGGATTTACCCACCTCCAAGGTCGGGCGGCTGTTGTTCTGGCTGTCCGTGCCGCTGGAGCGGCGCTTCGGCCATCGCACGATCACCCATTCGGTCGTTGGGATGCTGACGGTTGCGCTGATCGCCTCGCCCTTGTGGTGGGTTCGGCCGCTCTACTTTTGGTGTGTGTTGGGCGGCACCTGGTCGCACCTCTGGATCGATATGTTGAACGTGCGGGGTGCGGATTTGTTTTGGCCATCTCCGATTCGCGTCGTCGCGCCGGGCAACCGGAATTGGCGGCTGGAGGTCGGCAGCAAGGCGGAGATGATGTTGCTCTCCGCGCTGCTGCTGTTGACCGTGGCGCTCTATCCGCTGAGTCACCTCGGTTTTCGCGACGCGCTGCAAGCGGTGGTGCGGAGCTTCGATATTTCCGTGGAGCAGTACCAACGGCAGATCGGCACGCATTGGTACGACCTGGACTTGGTGGCGTCGGACAATTTGACGCTGGCGCGGGTCGAGGGCCGGTTTCCGATCATCGGGACGTGGAAGGGCGGCTTCGTGATTCTGGCCGATGAGCATCCAAGAGCGGTTGGGAAAAGCGAGAGCTTTCACAACCTGCTGCCGATCAGCGCCCGGCTGATCGAGGGCGAGCCGCTGACGGTGCAGGCGGTGAAGGTGGAGATGCGGGGCCGCACCTTGCGCGGGCTACTGGGAGAGCACAAAAATTCGGGGGAGATAAGCAGCTTGGGGAAGTTGACGAGGGCAAGGCGAATCCGACGGTGCGCCATGGGTTGGCGGAAAACGGGTGTTTTCCGACGGACGAACCGGTACCCGAGCTTGCACTCCCCTGTCGGCCATACGACCCGGTAAATCTTGTACGGAAAAACCTGCCGCTTTGCGTCAAGGCCACTATGCTGTACGGAAACCATAACCTCAAGGTTTTCCGCACATGCTGGTTGGCTATATGCGCGTCTCGTCCGACAATGATCGCCAAACGACCGATTTGCAGCGCGACGCACTGCTCGCAGCCGGCGTCGATGAACGGCATTTGTTCTCGGACAAGGCCAGCGGCGCCAGGGATGACCGTCCAGGCCTCGCGAAGGCGCTGGAGTTTGCGCGGCCGGGCGACTGCCTGGTGGTCTGGAAACTCGACCGCTTGGGGCGATCCTTGCCCCACCTCCTCAAGATCGTGACCGGACTGCGGGATAACGGGGTGGGGTTCTGCTCGCTGACCGAACAGATGGACACCACCACGCCGCACGGCGAGCTGCTTTTTCATCTCTTCGGCGCGCTGGCCCAATACGAGCACGCCCTGACCCAAGAGCGGGTCCGGGCCGGGTTGGCCGCCGCCAGACGCCGGGGCCGACGGGGTGGCCGCCCGCTGTCGGTCGAGGCGGAAAAACTCGAATCGATCATTGCTGCCCTTGAGCAGGGCACCAGCAAGGCGGCGGTGTGCCGCAGCTTTGGTATCCCGCGCAGCACGCTGAACGACACGCTCATCCGGGCGGGCTGGGCCGGGCGCGGCATTCATGAATAAACATTCTGCATCCCTTGAAGGAAAACCTGTCGGCAGGCCGGAGTCCCCGACCCTTCCTTGCGTTTACCAGCTTCGGATCTGGTTGCGGCAGATCAGTCCCATGATCTGGCGACGCCTGCGGGTCCGCAGCGACAGCACGGTCGCAGACCTTCATTACACTCTCCAGATTGCGATGGGCTGGACGGATTCGCACCTGCACCGATTCAGGATTCATGGCAAGGACTACGGCGTTGCCCACCTTGGCGGGTTTCCATTCGCCGACGATCCCGGTCGAGTCCGCTTGGCCGATTTTGGCTTCCGGCCGCGGGAGCGGTTTTTCTACGAGTACGATTTTCACGATCTCTGGCGGCACGAAATACGGATCGAGCAGATTCTCGAACTGGATTCGAAGCGGAACTACCCGGTGTGCATTGCCGGCCGGCGAGCGGGGCCGCCCGAGGATTGCGGCGGCCCCCGTGCGTTTTTCCAACGCGGGCGTGAAGTGCCGGGCGAGATCCGCCGGAGCCTGCTCCAGATGGCCGAGGAGATCGAGGCCGGAGACATGGACGTGGATGCCATCCGTGACCGGATGGAAAGCCTGGAATCCCTGCGCTTCTGGCTGGCCCTCGACCGGTTTGACCGTCGACACGTGAATCGACGCCTGCGGGACTATGTCGAAGGCGAACGTCAATGGTGATTCGCCCAACCTATGGGTTGAGGAGGCCGGCATGCGATGCAAAATACAGATGGTGATGGAAACCGAGACCGGTGAGACCGTGCGGGAAATTGCCTCTCTCGAACGGGAAATGCCGGGGATTGAAGCGATTGGCCTCACCTTGGCCGAGGCCAAGACCTTGCTGCTGGGGATCCAACAAGCCCTGGTCGGACAGCAGATCGGGGATTACTTGGGACGGTGCCGGAACTGTCGGGATTGCGGCAAGGCGCTGTCGCCCAAGGGCGACCATCCCATGGTGTTCCGTACCCTGTTCGGCAATATTGAGCTTAAGAGTCCACGGTTCTTCCGGTGCGCGTGCCAGCCGCACGAAACATGCAGCTTCAGCCCGCTCACCGAATTGTTCGGCTCACACACCGCGCCCGAGCGCCTGTATCTGGAGACCAAATGGGCCTCGCAGATTTCCTTCGACATGTCGGCGAAGCTCTTGGCCGACGTGTTACCTCTTGACGCGCAGGTCAATGCCGCGAGCATTCGCAACCATCTGCATCGGGTTGCCCAGCGGACCGAAGCTGAACTCGGTGAGGAACAAACGTCCTTCATCGACGGCTGTCCCCGTGAATGGGCGGCGCTGCCCAGGCCGCAGGCACCACTCACCGTCGGCATCGACGGCGGTTATGTGCGGCAGTGGGACGATAAACGGAAACACTTTGAGCTCATCGTGGGCAAGAGCATGCCGGAAGAGGGCCAAAACAAGTGCTTCGGCTTTGTCCAGACCTATGACGAGAAACCCAAGCGGCGTCTGTTTGAGGTGCTGAAATCGCAAGGGATGCAGATGAACCAGCAGGTGGTCTTCCTTTCCGATGGGGGCGACGATGTGCGCGAGCTTCAGATGTACCTGAATCCGGAAGCCGAACATTACCTGGACTGGTTCCATGTCACCATGCGGCTGACCGTGATGGGCCAGTACGCCAAAGGCCTGCCGGAACAGGCCGACAACGTCGTGGAGAACCCCGCCTTACGGGCCGAAGCGGAGAAGAGGCTGGAAAGCCTCAAGTGGTACCTCTGGCACGGCAATGTGTTCCAGGCCCTGGAGGAGATCGAAGACCTGCGGACGCTGCTGGATGATGGGCAAAACTTGACCAACTCCGGTAAGAAATTGGCCAAGGCCATCGACGAGTTCCTCACCTATATCCAGGCCAACGAACCTTTCATTCCCAATTATGGCGAACGCTGGCGCAACAACGAAATCATCTCCTCAAGCTTCGTCGAATCCACCGTGAACCAGGTGGTCGCCAAGCGAATGGTGAAGAAACAGCAGATGCAGTGGAGCAAACGGGGGGCGCATTTGCTGCTGCAGGCGCGAACCCAGGTTCTGAACGATGAGCTGGATCAGACCTTCCAACGATGGTATCCGAGCTTCCGAAAAGACAATCCCTCCCAACTCAAGGAAGCCGCCTGATCTCCCCCGGATTTTTATGCTCTCCAACGAGGCGGCGGAGGCGCGAACCCTGCTGGCCGATTTCGAGCACCTACGCCTGGCGAACGCCATCATCCGCGACCGTATTGCTTACCGCAAAGCCGCGCGAGATGGCCTAAGCGTGGACGAACTGAAACCCGGCGACCCGAAAGCTATCGAGGAAATGCGAGCGCTGTTTCGAGAGGTGTTTCATGGCGAATGACGGCAAGCTGAGCAGCCGGCCGCCCCAGATGGGCGTTAACGGTTCCCTGGAAAACTTCATCGGCGGCGCGAGCGTCCCAAACCGCGACGCGCTCGAACCCGCCGCCGCTCCAGAACGTGAGGAACGTACTCACCCCTGGAACGCGCCAAACGTGCGAGCAGACGTAGTCAAGGTCTACAACCTGCGTTTGCCGGAACCCTATTTGCTCAAGCTCAAATACATCGCCGAGCGTTCACCCGACAGCATGCAGCAGTTTTGCCTGAGCGTATTACTACCCGCCATTGACGACAAGGTTGAAGAGCTAAATTTAAAAAACAACCCATAGGAGACAAATTATTTATGGATGGACTTTACACGAACAGAACGAGCCACGGTGATTTTATTGACAATGCTATTAATAAGCTAGCCAATGGGAAAGAGTATATTTATATCGCTACGGCATTCTTTACCGAAGCGGACATTATTGAGAATTTTTTAAAGAAAGGCTGCTATATTCGATTGATTGTCAGGTTAGGTTATCCAACCAGCCCTCATGCACTAAGCAAAATCACTGAGCGAGACTCAATCGAAGTCCGATTTTATTCGGATCGTTCTTTCCATCCGAAATTGTACATCTTTGGCAACAAAGAAGCGCTGGTTGGTTCTGCAAATCTCACCGGAGCTGCGGTTAAAACCAATCAAGAAATCTTGGTCAGCATTCCAAATGAGGATGATCGCTTCATCGAAATCCTCAACCTTTTTTCTAGTTATTGGGAAAAGGCGCGTGTCTTAACCAAGGACTCATTGAAGAAGTACCAAGATATTTATTCAAAATATAATAAAATATATTCTGATATAAACTCTTTACAAGAGTCTATAGAACAAGATATCGGCAAAGTTATTTATCCAAATATCGGCTGGGGAATTAGAGAACCCAGCAAAAATAATCGATTCATAACAGATTACGAAAAAATATACCAAGAAAGCAGAAGTGCCTTCAATAAAGTACGAACTCTTTATGAAAAATTCGAAAAGCGTAAAGTTCAGGAAAATCAAATTCCGTTGCATTTAGAAATCGATTCATTTATCAGTTTTGTTAGGGAAAAACATGCTCCAGGAGATTCTTGGGATAAAACTGAGATAGGATGGGGCCAAAAACAGATTTCATTAGTCAACTCGTGTATTGATGAATGGTTCAAAACCTCCTGGCCTTATTTTGAAGAAACGATTGTTAAAGTCAATTATCCGAAATTAATAAAAGTCTTTTCTTCAGTGCAGTCAATTAAATCGAGTAGCGATGATGACCTCTTCGATGCACTCTGCACAGTACATTCTTTTTATGAACAATTACGGTTCTCTAAAGGGGGCTTACCCAGACTAAAAGAAGATTTTTTCTCAGAAAATGAGGCTATCAAAATTAGAGAGAGCCTTTCATATCTTCTATTTAGCAACAATGAAAGCCTAATCACAAGAATGGCAAACTTACTATTTGATCCCTCTTATAAATTAAGGATTTTTGGCCAATCTAACGTTCAAGAATTGGTTGGATGGCATAATCAAGAAGACTATCCCGTGATCAATGGTCGCACTACGAAAATACTTCGCTACTTCGGATTCGATGTAAAACAAGTCTCCTAGAGAAAATTTCAACTGAGCTTTCACGAAGCAGTCCCGAAAAAACTATCCACGCCAGGGTTCCAGCGTTTACACGGTCAAGCTAGCCAGGCATATTGAGAATTTCCCGACTGATTTTCAAGAACCGCTCCAAGCCCGCAGAACGCGCTCTAGGGCCGTTTTGGCGCGGCGGTAGGGGTGAGGGAAGGGGTACGGGGTTGCGCGCCTCCAGCGCCCTCTGAAGCTGTTTCTCGGCCTCGGCCCGGCGCCGGCGTGCTTCGGCGATGGCAAAGCCTAGCGACGGATCGAAGCTAGCGGAGTCTTGCTGATGCTTGCGCATGATCCCGCGGAGTACAGCGGCAGGATTGGTTCTGATCTGACCGGCTTGGCGCTTGGCTTCGATCACATCGAGCATCTGCTGTGCTGTCTTTGGCGGCAATGTGCCAATTTGGGCGGTGATGTCTTCCCGCTCCCGCTCGGTCAGTTTCGCCGGATAAGTGAGTTCTGGCCGCTGCGCTTCGACTTCCTCCGCACTGACGACCGGATTTTGACTTTCGCTAGTAGTCTCGCAGTGCTTTTCAGGAGTCACTACCGTTTGAATCTCTTCCTGGCTAACCGGGTTTTGCTTGGTCGTTGCCAGCGTGACAGGCTCTTGGTCGCTGTCCTGGAATTTCAGATTTTGGTCTTGAACACCACGACCACCACGCGCCGGTTTGGGCTCCGCCGCGCGTTCCGTGGAGGCGGAGGGGTTTGGGGTGGTGGTAGTAGTCTCTGTAGAAATCTCAGTAGTAGTCTTGATTCCTTTATATACCACGCCTACAGGCGAGGGGGGGTCGCCTACAGGCGAGGGGGGGTCGCCTACAGGCGAGGGGGGGTCTGCCTCCAATAAGGTTATTTCGGGTATGGCATCAGTGTGCGTGATGGCCATAATGGCTAAAGGTACCGGTTCCACAAAGGTGATGCAGTTACGCAAAATTCCTTGCTGTACGATGTCCCGGTATTCCCGATGGATGTAGCCTGCGTCTTCCAGCCGCTTGAGCGCTTTCCGCGTCTGATCCTTGGTAAAGCCGAATTTCCCGACGAAATAGGCGGCGGTGCATTGAAACCGATCACCGTCAAAATGCTTACGTAAGATCGGCTTACCGCCTTTGGTCAAAGTTTGGTAAGGCCGATACCAGTAGACGATCTCGGCCAGGATGGTGATGGCAGGCAGGTCCGGCTTGCCGGATTCCAGGGTGATGTGCTGGTACCAAAGGTGGGGAATGATGTTACCTTCAAAGTGGATTTTGCCGATCTCGGCCACCGCCAGCGGCAGCGGCAGCGGGGCGATAGGTTCGGAGCGAGAAGAGCGAACGGCGGCCGTCATGACGGCTCTCCTTGGCGGATGCAAGGGCCGTCAACTGTTTCGGCACTGGAAAACGGGAACCAATTTCGGTACGATGGAGTCGGATACAACATGGAGCAACCCTCCTGTTAAAGGAGTCCGGGGTTTTCCGGATGTTTCAGGACACTTGGAAAAGCCCGCGTCGCCGCCACAGCATCAGCGGGCTTTTCCGATTCTCATTCAGTTAGTGATCGGTTCTTAGTCGGTTCATTCCAAATCCCATAAGCTGAGCCTAGAAAGGCTACCTCGTTTTTCAAGAGGCTATTTCAGTCACCTCTGAACGCCTCTTAAAGCCGCATCCGCCTGAACTCGCCCGCTTCCCGCTACCCGATCAGCATCCGATCCAGCGAGGCTAGCCGCGCGTCAACATCGCACGGGCCAGCTAGCATCCGCTGTAGTGCAGCGCGCGCACCCTCGTGATGTCCAGATCGATCCATTCGCGTTGGCCTGCCTCATCCGCTGGCGGAAGAGGCTCCGGACCAGGGTATTTCCAAAAAATGAACCCGCGCGCAAACGGTGTCCACTTAAAGCCGATTACGATGCCATCCGCTACGCGGCTTGTGGCCATTTCGATAACTCTTCCGGCTTGCAGCCCAAAGCGGCGGATATCTTCTGGCGCATCTCGTCGGTGAGCGGACGTTCGCCGCGTTCAATCAAACTGATGTAACTTTGGTCAACTCCAATAGCTTTCGCTAATCGGGTTTGGCTCATCCTGAGCATCGCCCGCCGTACCATGATCCAGTGCCCAATATGGGCATCGTTGTTGTTCATACTCTATCCTCGTCATAATTTATGACCTTAATGGTAGTGATAACGGTTGAGTAAATCAAGCTCGCGCCAACCGATCCGCACTATCGCTGTCCGCGCCGATCCGTTTTCCGCCGTGGCGATTGCTTGGCATCGTCGCAAGCCTCGCTAAATCTCTTCCATCTCCACCGTCCGGCTGGAGCGGCGGGCACCCCCCCGCTGCCGCCCGCATGGTGTCGCACGTCCCGCCGCCCGGCGCAAGGCACGCTTCGCTCTTCGGCCTTGCGCCGTTCGTCGTGGCCGTGCTGTCGCTGGTCGCCGTGGGCGTGGCGGGGGGGTGTGGTTCCCGCCGCTGGTGGCCGGGGCTGTCCCTCGGTGGGTTTTCTGGCTGTGGGGGTGTGTTGTGTCTGCTCTGTCTCGCTGTGTCGGTTTCGTTCCGGTGGTTTCGGTGGCGCTGCGTTCGGCCCGCTGTCGGGTCGCGCCGTGGGGCGGTTCCGCCTTGGGTCTGTCATTCCGCCGTTCGCGGCGCTCGCTGTCCGGGTTTGTCGCGGTCGCGCGGTTTTCCTCGTTCGCCGCCGCGTCGCGCTTCGCGCGGTCCTGGGGTCGGCGCTTGCCGCCGCGCCCCGGCTTTTGCGCGGTGCGTGCGGTGGCCGGTGGGTTTGCGGTTTCCGTGCCGGTGTGCCCGTGCTTGCCGCCCTGTCGCTCCGGCCTTCGTCGGCTGCTGGCCGCTCGTGCGGGTTAGCCGTGCGCTCCCTTCCCTTGTTCCCGTCCGCCGCTCCGGTGGTGGTCGGGTTTTCCGGCTCCCGCCGGCTGTCGCTGGCGTTCGCGCCGGCCGTGGCCGGCGTGGTGGGTTCGGTGCTGGCCGCTGGCCGCTCGGTCGCGGTCGGTTGCGCGCCGGGCGCTGATGCGTTCGTGCGTTCCGCCGCTCCCGGTGCGCTGGTGTTTTCCGTTGCTGCGTTCGGCGCCGGTCGCGGTGCGTTCGCCGCTCGTTCGGTGGCCCTGGTGCGGGCTGTGGCCGCTGGCGGTTCCGGTTCTGGCTTCGTGGTGTTTCCTTCCGCGCCGTGCCCCGTTGAGTTGGTGCCTTCGCGCCACCCTTCGGCCTGTTTTTGCGGGCTGGGGTCGGGGTCATGGGCCTCCGCCGCATTCACCGCTGGCTTGGGCGTGCCGCTGGTGGTGTTCCCTTGCGGGTTTTCCGGGTTGCCCGCTTGGGGTCACTGGGTGTCCGCTGGTTCTGGTGTTTGGGCGGCTGGTTTTCGGTTGTTCTGTTAGCGTTTCTCTCCTCCCGTTTCTCTAATATAGAGGTGGTTCTTTTAGTTTTTTTCTCTCTCTATCAATGCAAATTTTTTTAAAAAATATTGTTTTCTATTCGTTATTTTGTCCTAATTTAGGACAAGGATAAGGACTAAACGGAGTTAGCGCCATCTTTTCCAGTAGGCTCGGGCGCGTTAAATGGAGAAACCGGGAAAAATCATTTGTTCGTCGCTTGCGGACAAGCGCGAATCAACCCATTTTGGAGTTA
>WBZV01000620.1_pt1 | contig 19846 bp, 14 predicted proteins | sample 5204221 | NCBI WGS metagenome assembly WBZV01 (sample SAMN12344360, study PRJNA552823) | activated sludge metagenome | biome: Activated sludge suspended growth; feature: Nitrification reactor; material: Wastewater; isolation source: activated sludge from nitrification reactor of wastewater...
CGCCGTAGAGGATCAGGGCGGTGTCGCCGTCTTCCACCAGGGGCATGGCCTGCTGCACTGCGTGGCCGGTGCCCTGGGGCGGGTCCTGGCGGGCCCAGGCCAGGTCGGGAGCATCAAGGGCTTCGCGCACCACTTCGCCACCGTGGCCATACACCACCACGATGCGCCGCGCTTCAAGGGTGCGGGCGGTATCCAGCACGTGGGCCAGCATGGGCTTGGCGGCAAGGGGCTGCAACACTTTGGGCAGCACCGAACGCATGCGCTTGCCTTGGCCAGCGGCCAGTACGATCACTTCCATGGATTTCTTGTGTAAGAAGCTTATGCGGGCCAGATTCTATCAGGGAAGGTGTTACGTTCTGTTGCGTACGCAGACGAGCAGACATCGAGTTGTGACAGAAGTGGGGATTCCGTCACGCGCCGGGTTGGGCGTGTACGGGCTGTAGACCACAGGTTCGCGGCAGTTGGTAAGATCGGGCGGCGTTGAAGCTTGACTTGGTAAGGGCTTCTGACGTTTCGCGGCGGTGTTCAAATCGCTATTCATGCTGTCTTTGCTCTTGTGCCCAATATCAGTGCCCCCGCTTGGAAGGCGGGAGTCGGCTATTCGGGTGCGATTGTTTTTGATTCGACAAAGCCTGATCGCACGCCGCGTAAGTCCCTTGAGTTTGAGGCTAGTATGCATCTGGCGGACAGGGTGCGTTAGCCTATGCGGACTATTTGCTGGGCAAGAAGATCTGAAGCGAAAGCCGGGTTTTTGAAGCTCCCTTTTTCGTCCGGGATGCAGCAGGTTCACTAATTGATTGGATTTGATATGAAAATCGCTATTGCCGGCACCGGCTACGTAGGCCTTTCCAACGCCATTCTCCTGGCGCAGCACAACGAAGTGGTGGCGCTGGACATCGTTCCCGAGAAGGTGGAGATGCTTAATAAAAAGCACTCACCCATCGAGGACAAGGAGATCGAGGATTACCTGAGTAACAAGCCGCTCAATTTCCGCGCGACGCTGGACAAGCAGGATGCCTACGCTGGCGCCGAGGTGGTGGTGATTGCCACACCCACCGATTACGATCCCGAGACCAACTACTTCAATACCCGTTCCATTGAGTCGGTGATCCGCGATGTGATGGCGATCAATCCGGATGCGCTCATGGTCATCAAGTCCACCGTGCCGGTGGGCTACACCGAGAAGACTCGGGAGCAACTGGGTTGCCGCAATCTCATCTTCTCGCCGGAGTTTCTGCGGGAAGGCCGGGCGCTTTACGACAATCTTCACCCGTCCCGCATCATTGTGGGTGAGCAGTCGGAACGGGCGCAGATGTTTGCCGATCTCCTGCGGCAGGGGGCCATCAAGCAGGATGTCGCGGTGCTGCTCACCAACAGTACCGAGGCCGAGGCCATCAAGCTGTTTGCCAATACCTTTCTGGCGATGCGGGTGGCTTACTTCAACGAGCTGGACACCTACGCGGCCACCCACGGGCTGGATACTCGCCAGATTATCGACGGGGTGTGCATGGACCCGCGCATTGGCAGCCACTACAACAACCCGAGCTTTGGCTATGGCGGCTACTGCCTGCCCAAGGACACCAAGCAGTTGCTGGCCAACTACCGGGAGATCCCCCAAAATCTCATCCATGCCATTGTCGAATCCAACACGACCCGCAAGGACTTCATCGCCGATGAGATCATTCGCCGCAAGCCCCGTACGGTGGGGGTCTATCGGCTGGTCATGAAGGCCGGGTCAGACAACTTCCGGGCGTCGAGCATTCAGGGGATCATGAAGCGCATCAAGGCCAAGGGCATTGAAGTGATCGTTTACGAGCCCGTGCTGCAGCAGGAAGACTTCTTCCATTCCCGCGTGGTGAATGATCTCGAGGCCTTTAAGAAGCAGTCGGATGTGATCATTGCCAACCGGCGCACCCCCGCCCTGGACGATGTGGGCGACAAGGTTTATACGCGGGATCTGTTTGGCAGCGATTGATGTGGCGCTGCCCGCCCTTGCTGTGACTTGATAATCTGGAACTGATCGGTATGCCCAATACCAATGCCCCCGCTTGGCAGGCGCTCGTTGCGCACCAGGCACGTTTTTCGAGCGCGCATCTGCGCGACCTGTTTGCGTCCGACCCGCAGCGTTTCGAGCGTTTTTCGCTGGAGCTGGAAGGTCTGCTGGTGGATTTTTCCAAGCAACGCATCGACGACACCACCCTGCGCCTCCTGGTTGATCTGGCCGAGACGGCCCGGCTGGGCGAGTGGCGGGCGCGCTTGTTTGCGGGCGACAAAATCAATTTCAGCGAGCAGCGGGCGGTGATGCATCCGGCCTTGCGCTATCTCAAGCTGGGGGCTTTCCCCTCGGCCGCGTGGGATGTGATGCCCGAGGTGCGCGCGGTGCGGGCGCAGATGCGGGCGTTTTCCGAGCGGGTGCGGGGTGGCTTGTGGCGGGGGTTTTCGGGCGAGGCGATTCGCGATGTGGTGAACATCGGGATTGGCGGTTCGGACCTGGGGCCGAAGATGGTGGTGCGCACCCTGTCCGCCTACCAGCGTTCGGGCTTGCGCATGCATTTTGTGTCGAATGTGGATAGCGCCCATCTGGCCAAACTGCTCGATTCCCTCGACCCGCGCTCGACCCTGTTTGTGGTGGCGAGCAAGACCTTCAGCACCCAGGAGACCATGCTCAACGCCCACACGGCGCGGGCCTGGCTGTGTGCGGCGGCGGGCGAGGGGTGGGCACGGGCGCTGCCCCTTCACTTTGTGGCGGTCACGTCGGACGTGGGCCGGGCGGCAACGTTTGGCTTGCCCGAGGCCAATGTGTTCCGCATGTGGGATTGGGTGGGGGGGCGCTACTCCCTGTGGTCGGCGGTGGGCCTGCCCATTGCGTTGGCCATTGGCATGAACGGTTTTGAGCGCCTGCTGGCCGGGGCACAGGCCATGGACACCCATTTTTGCGAGGCGCCCTTCGACAAAAACCTGCCGGTGTTGATGGCCCTGATTGGGGTGTGGAACACCAACTTCCTGGGGGCGTCCACGAGCGCGGTGCTGCCCTATAACGAGTCCCTGCGTTTTCTGCCGTCTTTCCTGCAGCAGCTCGAGATGGAATCGAACGGCAAGACGGTGGGGCGCGACGGCCTGCCCCTGTCGTGTCAGGCCAACCCCATTGTGTGGGGCGAGATCGGCTCCAACGGGCAGCATGCCTTCTTCCAGTTGCTCCACCAGGGCGGCTGGCTGGTGCCCAGCGATTTCATCGCCAGCGCCCAGAGCGACTTTCCGCTGCCGGGGCATCAGGCCCCGCTGATGGCTAACTTCCTCGCCCAGAGCGCGGCCCTGGCCTTTGGTAAAACCGAGGCCGAAGCCCGGGCCGAACTGGAAGCGGCCGGCATTGCCGCCGATCAGATCGCGGCGCTGCTGCCCCACAAGGTCTTCGCCGGCAACCAGCCTTCCACCACCATCTTCCTGCCGCGGCTCGATCCCTTCCACCTGGGCATGCTGCTGGCGCTGTACGAGCACAAGGTGTTTGTGCAGGGCGTGGTGTGGGGCATCAACTCCTTCGACCAGTGGGGCGTTGAGCTGGGCAAACAATTGGCCGGCAGGCTGCTCCCCGCCCTGCAGGGCGAGGGCGACACCGTAGGGCTGGACCAATCCACCCGGGCACTGATTGCCTGGTGCAGGGAGAACGGGGACTTTTAAGCCTCGCAGGACAAGGCAGTCGCTTTCTTGGAGCGACTGGAAACCGGGGAGGAAACCGGGGACAGACCACGGTTCCCTCTTTCACCCGTCAAGCAAGGCTCCTGACGGCGGTTCAGCACACTTGCGCGGCCGTCCCGACTTTCCCGGCACTGCCCTGCGGCCGACGACCGCCTCGATCTCCCTGGCAAAGCGCTCGTCGCCCAGCACAAAGTTGCCATTTGTGGCTCGCCGAATCTGATCCACCAGGCCGGGCTCCAGTTCGTGCCGGAACAGCGCCCGATACGCCGCTTGCCGCCGTTCCGCATCCTGCCCCAATGCCGAGTAGAGCCCGTGCGCCTGGATGAGCGTGCTTGCATCACCCTCGGCATTGGCCCGATAGCTTGACCATGGGTAGTCCGCCGGATGCCTCACCATGGCTGCCCGAACCGGGTTCAGCTCGATGTAGCGCTGACAGGCAAGCAAGTAGGCCTCCTGATCGACCGGGCAAGAGCGATAGCGCCCTTCCCACAAGGTGCCGCTGCGCAGATAGGTGCGGTTCACATACTGCACGTAGCGCTGGCCGAGTGCCTTCATCAATGCCCCCGGCGCCGTAGTGCTGTCGGCAGAAACCAGCAGATGGACATGGTTGGTCATCAACACATAGGCATGAACGCGGCAGCCCGACTTGCCCGCGTACTCGGTCAGCCAGTCCAGGTAAATGCGGTAATCGTCCTCGGAAAAGAAACAGGCTTGGCGGTTGTTGCCGCGCTGTATCAGGTGCAGCGGGATGCCCGGCAGGGCAAGGCGGGGGCGACGAGGCATGGTGAGAGGGAGGGGAAGGGGGGAAGAAGAATAGGAGAATAGCATCAACTGTGGTCTGTCCCCTATTGTTCCTCTATTGTTCCCATTGTTCGGGGAGACTTCTTGCGTGATCAAATTGCGTCGAGCAGGTCGATGAGCTCGGGGTGAGCGGAGGCAGTCTGCATCAGCGTGCCCTTGATTCTGGCGATGTGCTCCCGCATCCGGGGTGGAAGTTCGTTCAATGCATCGAGCAGCAAGTGAGCGTCCTCGCTGGCAAGGAGCGCCGCTATTGTCAGTGCCTGGATGCGATCCTTGGTCGCTTTCTCGGGCGTGCCGCGACGCTGAGTGCTTGCGTAGAGCTTGTGCCAGACAAATCTGGCGGCTTGCGGAATGTGAACGGGGACACAATGCCCGCCCGCGAGCATGCAGGCCGGCTCTGGATCTTTGAGCAGGTAATCGTAAAACGGCACCGTCTGTGCCGCCCAAGCAAGCGCGGGTAGTTTCACGATCTGGCCAAGTTCTTCGCCGGGCGTGAGCACATCGACGCGAAGCCCCTGGGCGCCTGGCAGCTTGACGGAACATGTTGGGCTCGCCGGTGACAGGCCAGGAACCGGAAAGAAAGGCAACCCGGTGGCCTTTACCGTTTCCAGGAAGGAGGCAGGTGCGGCAAGACGAAGAATGTGGCTTGCCAGGTCAATATCCTGAGTGTGGGCACTTGTCGACATCCCGCCTAGTTCGTTGAGCCAGGCCATGTAGGCAAGTGTGCCCACGAGCACCAGGCCTGCGTCCAGCATGTGTTGATTGTGCAACTCAACAAGCACCCGGGCCATCACTTTGTCAGCCGTCTGGAAGCCGATCTTGCGGAGCAGCGAGATCTGCTTTGTCATCCAATCCTGATCCTCGATGGCGAGCCGCATGGTTTCGTAGGCCTCGAGATCTGCTTCGGTGCAAACGAATTTCTCTTCTTGCTTGCCCGGTACAGGGTAGAAGAGCCGGTACCAGTAGGACCCTCCATTGACGCTCTTCAACTTCAGGCGTCCCGGCGTACCCGGAAGGAGCAGGCCAGTTGCGCGTGCCCGCTCCTTGATCTCGGCGTACTGCGTTCGATACGCGAGTTCGTGAGTGCGATAAAGCGCCGACGACATCTCTTGCCCCTTGAGAAGCGAATGAATGGAGGGAAGCGTAGTGGTATTACCCCCCAAAAGTCAAAATCAGGGGGTAACGGCTGTCAGCACTGCCTCCCCCGTGGGGTCAAATTCATTCGACCAATAATGCCATCAGCAACTACAATCCCCCGCCATGAATGCAAACATCATCCATCACGGCGCTTTTCAGGGGGTGACGGGGTCGTGTCACCAGTTGTTCATTGATGAGATCAACAGCCTGTTGATTGACTGCGGTTTGTTCCAGGGGGCGGAGACGGCGCCCGATGGGACGTCGGGGGCAGACAGGCTGGAGATCCCGTTTCCGGTGGAGCGGGTGCAGGCGCTGGTTGCCACGCATGTGCACATCGACCATGTGGGGCGCATTCCCTGGTTGCTGGCGGCGGGTTTCAAAGGGCCCATCCTGTGCAGCGAGCCGTCGGCCAAGCTGCTGCCGGTGGTGCTGGCGGATGCCTTTGCGGTGGGGGTGACGCGGGACGCGCGGCTGGTGGAGCGCTACCTGAAGATGGTGGAGGCGCGCATCCGGCCGATTCCCTGGCGCACCTGGTATCCGGTGTTTTCGGGGCCGCAGGGTAGTTGCCGTATCCGCCTGCAGCGGGCGGGGCACATCCTGGGCTCCGCCTATGTTGAATGCGAGTTGTCGCGCCCGGGTGGCGAGCGGCTGCGGGTGCTGTTCTCGGGGGATCTGGGGGCGCCCCATGCGCCGCTGCTGTCGGCCCCCCGGCCGCCCTGGTCGGCCGACGTGGTGGTGCTGGAAAGCACCTACGGCGATCAGGTGCATGAAAAGCGCAGTGCCCGCCGGGCGCGCCTGCAGGCGGTGGTCGAGAAGGCGCTGGGTAATGGTGGCACGGTGATCATCCCGGCATTCAGCATCGGTCGCACCCAGGAGCTGTTGTACGAGTTTGAAGACATCCTGTATCGGCAGCGCCAGAAGCCGGGGCGCTTTGCCGAGGCCTGGGCCAAGCTGCCCATCTACCTGGATTCGCCCCTGGCCGGGCGTTTCACCCGCATCTACCGCGAGCTGCAGCCCTATTGGGATGCGGAGGCCCTGGCCCGGGTGAGGGCAGGGCGCAAGCCCCTGGATTTTGAACAGCTAGTGGCCATCGACGATCATGCCGACCACGAGGCCACTGTGCGACGCCTGGCCCGCAGCGGCGCGCCGGCCATCGTGATTGCCGCCAGCGGCATGTGCGCCGGCGGGCGGGTGATGAACTACCTGAAGGCCATGCTGCACGACCCGCGCCACGATGTGTTGTTTGTGGGCTACCAGGCGCGGGGCACGCCCGGCAGCGCCATCCAGACCTTCGGCCCGCGGGGCGGCTACGTGGAGATCGACGGCGAGCGCATCGACATCCGTGCCGGCATCCACAGCCTGTCGGGCTACTCGGCCCATGCCGACCAGAACGATCTGGTGCGCTTTGTCACCCGCATGCGCCATCTTCCCGCCGAGGTGCGCCTCATCCACGGCGATGCCGACGCCCGGCAGGCCCTGGCCCGCCGGCTGCAGGAGGCCACCGGGGGCAAGGTGACGGTGATGAACGGCTGAGGGCGGGCCGCTGCGACGGTAAAGGCAGGTAAAGCCGGGTTAAAGCGTGACCTGTGCTTCGTGCAAAGCCGGCCCCTCTCGTATCATCGGAAGCGTGATCTGCGGGAGGCGACGGGGCGATGGGCAAGGTGCTGTTGGTGGACGACGATGTGGAACTGTCGTCGATGTTGCGCGAGTACATCCTGCGCGAAGGCTTCGAGGTCGATGCGGTGCATGACGGCGAGGCCGGCGTGCGTGCGGCGCTGTCGGGAGGCTACGGCATCGTTGTGCTGGACGTCATGATGCCCGGGATGGGCGGCATCGAGGCGCTACGGCGCATCCGTGGCCAGAGCCAGGTGCCGGTGCTGATGCTGACCGCCCGGGGCGATGACGTGGACCGCATCGTAGGCCTGGAGCTGGGGGCGGATGACTATGTTCCCAAGCCCTGCACCCCGCGGGAGCTGGTGGCGCGGATCCGAGCCATCCTGCGGCGCAGCCAGGACGGGCAGGCGGCGGCGGAGCCCGGGAACGACACCTTGACGGTCGGGCCGCTGGTGATGTGGCCCCACATGCGCCGCATCCAGTGGCATGGCGCCGAGCTGGGGCTCACCAGCACCGAGTACAACCTGCTGGAGACCCTGGCGCGCAGCGCCGGGCGCATCGTCAGCAAGGCCGAACTCTCCGAGAAAGGGCTTGGTCGCCCGCTCGCCCGATTTGATCGCAGTATCGATGTTCATCTTTCCAGCATCCGCCACAAGCTCGGCCCGCGCCCGGACGGGCGGCCGTGGATCGAGACGGTGAGGGGGCTGGGCTACCAGTTGGTGCGGGAATGAGACTGGGGCGCTTGTTCTGGAAGTTCTTCTTTGCGTTCTGGCTCGCGCTTCTGCTGGCGGGGGGCGCGGTGGGGACGGCGGTGTGGTGGCATCACCAGTCGGAGCGGGAGCAGCCGGCGGGTGAGGATGATCGCTTGCTGGCGGGCGGGCCGCGGGTGGCAGTGGCGGTGCGGGCTGCGGCGGCGGTGCTGGGGCGGGGCGGTGAGGACGCCTTGCGGGGCTTTCTTGCCGACGTGGACGAGGCGCGCTCGCCGCGCCTCCTGGCGGTGGACGAGACGGGCCGGGAGGTGCTGGGGCGCCCGGTCGATCCGGCGGTGCTGGCGCAAGCCCGGGAGCGGGCCGAATCGGACGGCCCCCGCCGTGGCGCGCGCCGGGTGAATGACCTGGACGGCAAGGCGTGGCTGCTGTTCGTGCCCGCCGAGTTCGAGGATCGCGCGGGGGCCTTTCCGCGGCCACCGGGCGAACCCCGGCTACCCTTCGGGCGGCGCGGCCCGCCGCCGAACCCGTGGTTGCCCATCGTGTCCGGCCTGGTGGCCAGCGTGCTCTTCAGCGCCCTGCTGGCGTGGTATCTGTCCAAGCCCATCCGCAGCCTGCGCTGGGCCCTGGGTGCCGTGGCCGAGGGGCGGCTGGATGCCCGGGTGCGGCCGCTGCTTGGCGGGCGGCGCGACGAGATCGCCGATCTGGCCGAGGATTTTGACCGGATGGCCCAGCAGATCCAGACCCTGGTCGGCGCCCAGCGACGTCTGCTCCACGATGTTTCCCATGAGCTGCGTTCGCCCCTGGCCCGGGTGCAGGCGGCCGTCGGCCTGATGCGTCAGGACCCGGCGAAGCTCGACGTGACCGTGAGCCGGATCGAGCGCGAGGCGGTGCGCCTTGATGAGCTTGTCGGCCAGCTACTGACCTTGTCGCGCCTGGACACGGATCGGCGCGATACGCCGCGGGAGCCCGTGGACCTGATCGATCTGGCCTCGGCCATCGCCGATGATGCGCGCTTCGAGGCCCATGCCCTGGGGCGTGACCTGCGTTTCGAAGGGCGAGGCGAGGCGGAGGCCCTGATCTGGGGAGAGCTTGTTCAGCGTGCCTTCGAGAACGTGATCCGCAATGCGGTGAAGTACACCGCCGACGGGACTTTCGTTGAGGTCAGCGCGCTTGCCGACGGCGATGTCTTCAGGCTGCGGGTGGGGGATCGCGGCCCGGGGGTGCCCGCCGATGAGCTGGAATCCATGTTCGAGCCCTTTCACCGGGGCAGCAACACCGGGGGGGCGAGTGGTTTCGGCCTGGGGCTCGCCATTGCCCGTCGCGCCATCGACGCCCACGGGGGGGCGATACACGCGCTCAATCGGGAGGGGGGCGGGCTGCTGGTCGAGATCACCCTGCCCCTGGCGGCAGACGCGCCGCAAAAGGAATAGGCGCCGCCGCGGTCAAGCTGCTAGAATGCCGGCCGTGGCGGGTCTCCCCGCATTGCAGCGCGGTGAACCTGGTCAGGGCCGGAAGGCAGCAGCCACAGCCGTTCCCTGCAAGTGCCGGGGGTCAGGCTCGCCACCCCCGACTTCAAGAAAAAGGGGCGTCCAGGTTGGCGCCCCTTTTTTCGTTCTGCGTTCTTGTCCTCCGTCCGCCGGTGCGCAGGGCGGGGCTGTTAGAATTCCGCCATGGCCTACCAAGTACTTGCCCGCAAGTGGCGCCCGCGCAGTTTCGAGACGCTCGTCGGGCAGGAGCACGTGGTGCGTGCGCTCACCCATGCCCTGCAAACCGGGCGCCTGCACCATGCCTACCTGTTCACCGGCACCCGCGGGGTGGGCAAGACCACCATCTCCCGGATCCTGGCCAAGGCCCTCAATTGCGAGACCGGCGTCACCGCCACCCCCTGCAACCAGTGCGCGGCCTGCACGGCCATCGATGCCGACCGCTTTCCCGATTACGTGGAGATGGATGCGGCCTCGAACCGGGGCGTGGACGACATGGCGGCGCTGCTGGACCAGGCCGTGTATGCGCCGGTGCAGGGCCGCTACAAGGTTTACATGATCGATGAAGTGCACATGCTTACCGGGCATGCCTTCAACGCCATGTTGAAGACCCTTGAAGAACCCCCCGAGCACGTCAAGTTCATCATTGCCACCACCGATCCGCAGAAGATTCCGGTGACGGTGTTGTCCCGCTGCCTGCAGTTCAACCTCAAGCAGATGCCGCCGGGGCATATCGTCGGCCATCTGACCCGCCTGCTGGAGGCCGAGGCGGTGCCCTTCGAGCCCGCTGCCCTGCGCCCCATTGCCAAGGCGGCCAGTGGGTCGATGCGCGACGCCCTGTCGCTGCTCGATCAGGCCATCGCCCACGGGGCGGGGCGGGTGGAGGAGCAGGCCGTGCAGGACATGCTCGGCACGGTGGGCGATGACCACCTGTACGCGGTGTTGCAGGCCTTGCAGGTCAATGATGTGCAGGCCCTGATGGCCGCCGCAGATGGCATGGAGGTGCGGAGCCTGTCCTTCGATTCCGCCCTGCAGTCCCTGGCCGGGCTGCTGCACCGCATTGCCCTGCTGCAGCTCGCGCCGTCGGCCCTCTCCGATGAATTCGAGGCGGCGCGCCTGGCCCCCTATGCCGAGGCTTTCGACCCGGAGTTTTTGCAGCTTGCCTACCAGATCGTCATCCATGGCCGGGACGAACTGCCCCTGGCGCCGGATGAGGCGACGGGTTTCTCGATGACGCTGCTGCGCCTGTTCGCGTTTCGCCCCGAGCAGCCCGCCGCCCTGGGCGGGGTGATGGCGGCCGGTGGCGGTGACGGGCAGGCCCGTAGCATCCCGGCGGCCCCGCGCCTATCGCCGGTGCCTGCTGCGCCCCGCACGACCGCTGCTGCGCCCACGCCTGTGGCACCGCCGACGGCTGCTGCGCCATCGCTGGCAGCCGTCGCGCCCGCCGTGGTGCAGAAGGCCCCGCAGCCGCCCGAGCCGGTGGCGCCGGTCGCCGCGCCTGCACAGGTAAGCGAGCCCGCCCCCGCGGCTTCGGCGCCCCCCGAGCCGCCGCCTGTTGCAGCTTCGGGTTTCACCGCCGAGCACGGCAGCAGTGTTCCGCCCTGGGAGGATCTACCCCCCGAGGCCCATGCGCTGCCGCTGACCCGTCCCGCGCCGGTCGTGCCGCCTGTCCAGGCCACCCTGCCGGCGCGGGCCGAGCCCACACCCACGCCCACGCCTTCGATGCCGCCGCGCGAGGCACCGCCTGCCGTGGTGGCAACGAGCGATGAGCCCTTGCCGGAGACGGTGGATTGGCATGCCCTGCAGGAGCAGGTGGGCCTGGGGGGCTTCAATCTTCAGCTGGCCCAGCACAGCGAGTTGCTGGAGGTGGCGGGCAATTGTTTCCGTCTGCGCCTTGCCAATGATCAGCGGCACCTGCTGCAGATCAACAAGAGCGGTGCCGAGAAACTGCAGGAGGCCTTGTCGAACCACTTCGGGCGCCCGGTGCGGGTGAGCATCGAGGTGGGCGAGATCGCCACCGAGACCCCGGCCCAGCGCAATCAGGCTGACAAGGCGGTGCGTCATGCTGCCGCCCTGGCTTCCCTTGAGCAGGACCCTTTCGTTCGCGAACTGATCGAACGTTTCGATGCGACGCTGGAAGCGGCGTCGGTCAAACCCCTCTAATTCTTACCCGGAGAGCATCACCATGATGAAAGGCGGCATCGCTGGCCTCATGAAACAGGCCCAGCAAATGCAGGAGAACATGAAGAAAATGCAGGACAGCCTGGGCGGCATCGAAGTCGAAGGGCAGTCCGGCGCCGGCATGGTCAAGATCACCATGACCTGCAAGCACGACGTGCGTCGTGTCACCATCGACCCGTCGGTGATGGACGACAAGGAAATGCTGGAAGACTTGATCGCCGCCGCCGTCAACGACGCGGTGCGCCGTGTGGAGTCCACGACCCAGGAGAAGATGGCCGGCTTCACCTCGGGGCTCAACCTGCCCCCCGGCTTCAAGCTGCCGTTCTGACCGCGGTCGGGCGGCGTCATGAGCTCTCCCTCCAGCCTTGATGTACTGATCGAGGCCTTGCGCTGTCTGCCGGGGGTGGGGCCGAAATCTGCCCAGCGGATGGCCTTTCACCTGCTGCAGCGCGATCAGCGCGGGGCGGCGCGTTTGGCGACGGCCCTCGGGCATGCGCTGGAGGTGCTGCGCCACTGTTCCCGCTGCAACACCTTCTGCGAGGAGGATATCTGCAACCGCTGCGCCAATCCGCAGCGGGACGCCACCCAGCTCTGCGTGGTCGAGATGCCCTCCGATCTGGCCATGCTGGAGCAGACCCACAGTTACCACGGCCTCTATTACGTGCTGATGGGCCGTCTGTCGCCCCTGGACGGGGTCGGCCCGCGGGAATTGGGCCTGGAGAAATTCCTGGCCCGGGCCGGTGATGGTGTTGTCCAGGAGGTGATCCTGGCCACCAACTTCACCAACGAGGGTGAGGCCACTGCACACATGATTTCCGAGCTGCTGCGCAGCCGGGGTGTCCGGGTCAGCCGCATTGCCCGGGGCATTCCGGTTGGCGGAGAGCTGGAGCACACCGACACGGGCACCATTGCCCAGGCGCTGGTGGAGCGTCGCGTGCTTTGATGTCAGAGGGTGTGAATCAATCTGCTGCGCGACCCGATTCGCTACGATTTCTTCACACCCTCCCAGCCTTGCCGGGTGGTCCTGTCCGGCAGATCAGAAACCCAGTTCGCGCACACCCACCGCCAGAATCCGGTTCACGGCGGCGGGGAGCCATGCGCGCCCTTCGCCGGCGATGCGTACTTCGCCGATGGCAATGCGGGGGAGGGCGGGCGATCCGTTGACGACGATGCGTACCCGGTAAAGGGATTCCCGCGGGGATCTGCCAGGGGTCGGGCTCTGCTGCTGATTCGGCAGCGTGGCAATCGGCCCTCCGGCGGCCGCATCGAGGGCCGGATGGGGCAGGGTGGCGCTGCGCGTGGAGTCCACCTCGATCACCTTGCCCTCGAGAATGCCGAAGGGCTGGCCCGTGGGGTGGAAGCGGGCCGCGTCGCCGGGGCGGACCCGGCCGACATCGGCTTCCGGAATGAAGGCTTCAACGACCCAGCCGGTCGGATCGATCACCATGCCGAGTGCCTGGCGGGGCGCAACCCACACCCCGGCGGCGAGGCTGGGGTCCACGTCCACAAGCTGTCCCTTGAACGGGGCAAGCAGTTGCAGGCGGGCTGCTTCGTCGCGGAAGGCGCCGGCTTCGGCGGCATATTTGTCGTGCTGGCCCTGGATTTGGGCGCGCCGTTGTTCTCCGTCCGGCAGGCCGCTCAGGCCGGCCAGCTCCCGCTCGCTGCTTTCCCGCTGACCGTCGGCCCGCCGAGCCGACAGCAGCAGTTCGGGGGATTCCACTTCGACGAGCAATTGCCCGGCATCCACCGGGCCGCTGCCGGCCAGCCGAACCACGCGGCCCGCCAGGGGGGCATGCACCGTGTGCTGGCGCTCCGCGTGGAGCCAGGCGGCACCGGACAGGCTGCCGGGCCAGGGGATCAGACCGGCGAGGATCAGGACAACTGCAGCGATCAGGGCGCCGCGTTTGCGGGACACCGGAATGTCGTTACGCCGGCTTCGCCACTCCCGCATCTCCACGATCAGGGGGCGAAGTACGAACCAGCCGATTTCCACCAGGAACAGCAGGATGCCCAGGGCCTTGAAGAACATGTAATACACCGCGACCGCGATGCCGATGAAGACGCCCAGGCGGTACACCCAGGTGACCAGGGCAAAGGCGATCAGGCCGGCATGCTGACCGGGCGGCAGGCGTTCGGGCCAGGGCTCGTCGAGCCCGGCGAGGTGCCGTCGCAGCCAGGTGCGGGCGAGATGGCCGGCCCGTTCGTGGAGATTGGGCATGTCGAGCAGGTCGGCGAGGATGAAGTAACCGTCGAAGCGCATGAAAGGGCTGGCATTGACGGCCAGGGTCAGCACCCAGCTGGTGGTGGCGAGGAAGAACAGGGCACTGCGCAGGGGGCCGTCCGGCACCAGACTCCAGGCCAGGGTGGCCAGACCAGCCAGGGCCAGTTCGGCGACGATGCCGGCGCTGGCGATGGCCAGGCGCTGGCGCGGATTGGCGAGCTTCCAGCTTTCGCTGGTGTCGGTGTAGAGCATGGGCCATAGCACGACCATCGCCACCCCCATATGGGCCACTCTCACGCCGTAGCGTGTGGCGGTGAGGGCGTGGCCGAACTCGTGCAGGGCCTTGGCGCAGGTCAGGGCCAGGGCAAAGCCGATCAGGCCGCCGGTGGTCAGGTTGTCCACAAAGCTGGTGCGGAAACTGTCCCATTGACGCCCTGCGAGGAGCAGGCCCACGAGGCTCAGCAGCGCGATCAGGATGGCGGTGCCGGGCCGATAGAGCCAGTCCAGCCGCTGGGCGACGCGCCCCAGCCAGCCCTGGGGGCGGGCCAGGGGCAGACGGAAGAACAGATAGTGGTGGAGCAGCCAGGTGAGGGGGGCGTGTTGCTGGCGTGCGGCCCGCTCGGTGAGGCTCCGGACCCCCGCCTGGGTGGCGATGCGCAGCAGGCTGTGGCGCTCGAGGAAGGCGGTGAGGGCTTGCAGGTCACCCGTGTTGGGCAACAGGGTGGTTTCCGACTGGATGGACTCGACCACGGCGGCGGGCGAGCCCAGATCCCAGCGGGCGAGCATTTCGAAGTCGAGCCAGCCGATGCGGAAGAAGCGGTTGCATACCGGGTCGTGGATCATCCACGCCGGGGAGCCGTCGCCATTGGCCGCAGCCGGCAGCAGGCGCAGTTCTTCCCGCAGGGGGGGGAGCAGGGGCGTCACAGACCGGTCCACTCCCGCAGGCTGGCGAGGGGGCGGCGCAGCACATAGTAGGCCAGGGGGGCCCAGTCGCCCGACACCCGCGCCGTACCCTTGAGGCCGATGCGCGGGGTTTCGCTGTCGGTGAAGCGGCCGCGCAGCCGGTAGGACGCCACCCCGTCTGGGCTGGTCACGGCCTGATAGCTGGTCTGCAGAAGTTCGCCATCCAGGGGGGAGAGGGGCTGGGTGTGCAGGAACAGGCGCAAGGGGGCGCCGGCTTCGAGGTTGAGGGCGTCGCCCACCGGTAGCCAAACCAGTACGCCGGCATCGCGGGGGTCGGCCAGTTGCATGACCCGCTCGCCGGTCTGCACCGGACGGCCGAGCCAGTCATTGGGGTCGCCGAAGACGGCAATGCCGTCCCGTTCGGCGCGCACTTCGATTCGCCCGAGCAGTTCGGTGATGGCAGCGAGTTCGGCTTCCTTCTCCTTGACGCGGCCCAGGGCGGCGGCCATCTCGGCCTTGCTGCGGGTGTCGTCGAAGGCCTTCTGCTGGGCCACCAGTGCGTCGGCCTGGGCGATGGCCAGTGCCTTGAGGGCGACTTCGCGACGGTTGGAGAGGGTGGTGTCGTCCAGGGAGAAGAGAGCTTGGCCGGCCTTTACCGGGACATTGGGCTGCACATGGAAGGTCTTGATCACGCCATCCTGCGGCGCGGTGACAGCCGGGGCATGGAGGGCCACGACTTCGGCGGGCGCCAGGGTGGACAGGCGGACCGGGATGAGCAGGCTGGCGGCGAGGGCCAGCGCCGTCCACCGTGCGGCGCGCGTGCTGCGCCAGCGTCTCAGGCGTTCGACGATGCCCGGTTGGCTGCGTGACAAGGCCCAGGCGCAGTATCCATAGGTGGCATGGAGGCGGGCCACGAGGGCACTCTCGTTGTCCAGCCAGGGCTGCTCCCGGGCGTACAGGGCCAGCCCGACCGGGGTGCCATCCGGGGCATTCAGGGGGACGGCGAGCAGATGTCCGGGCAGCCATTCGCTCCAGCCTTCGGCGATGTCTTCGGGTGCGTCGACAAGATTGAAGGGGGTGGGCGCCTCAAGGGCGGGGAGCTGGCGCACGTAGCGGGACAGCCAGGTGGTGTAGGGCGAATCCTCGGCCACCGACACCAGCCCCGAGGCCGCCGAGAGGCGCAGGGTGCCGAAGGCGTCGCACAGAAAAAGGGCTGCCTGACGGTAGGGAAAGAGCGCCAGGCTTTCGTTGGTCAGGGTGAAGCCGAGGGTCGTCAGGCGGGTCGCCGCCCGGGCGCGGCCCTCCAGGTAGAGCAGGGTTTCGAGGGCCGGCTGGTTGAGCAGGGGCGGCGGCGTATCGGGAGCAGCCACGGGTCAGCGGGGAGGGAAGACGGCCGTGCCGCTCATGCCCGGGAGTAGTTCCGGGTAGCTGCCGGCAAGGGTGGCTTCGAGTTCGACGGTCTGGCTGACTGAATCGACCCGGCTGTTCACGGCACTGACCCTGGCGGGGTAGCGCTTGCCGGTTTCCTCGATGGCGACTTCGAAGGCGAGCCCGGTCTTGAGCTGGCCCAGCCAGCGCGAGGGGGCGTTGAGGCGGAGCTTGAGCGGGCCGGACTTCACCAGATCAACAAGGGGCTGGCCGGCGGTGACGCTCATGTGGCTGCGCACATGCACCTTGGCCGTGCGGCCGGACCAGGGGGCGGTGATGCTGCACTGGCTCACCTGAGCCTGTTGCAGGGCGACCTGGGCACCTGCCTTTTCGGCGGCGCTGACCGCCAGGTTGATCTCCACGTCACCGGCCTGCTGCAGTGCCTGCATGCGCTTTTTTGCGTCAAGTTGTTCGACGGCGGAAGCCAGCTCGGCCTTGGCGATGCGCAGGCGGGCATTGGGTTCGTCGCATTCCAGGCCGATCAGCAACTGCCCGGCGCCGAAAGTCGAGCCGAGAGAGGTGTTGAGGGTCCGGATACGCCCCGGGATGGGGCTGGCCAGCGTGGTTTCCCGGTCTGGGGTGAGGAGGACGCGGATGGTATCGCCGGCCGGGGCAGCCGCGGGGGCCGTGCTTGCAGCCCGGGGCGCGGGAGGCGTCTGGGCTGCGGCCGGCAGGGTGCCGGCCACGGCCAGGCCGAGGAGCAGAAGGCGGGTGAAGCTCACTTGGCCTCCGTCGCGTTGCCAGTCTGGGTGGCGAGGGCAAAGGCGTCTTTTTCGGCTTTGCGCAGGTGCTCGCCGATGCGAGCGCTGAGGGTTTTCAGGTCGTCCTGCTCGAAGTTGTCGGGCAGGGGGTCGAGGCCCACGGAGTTGTAGATGCGGCCGTAGGCGATCTGGGCGTTGGCGTAGGCGTTGGCGCGCTGGTAGTTGCCGAGCAGGGCGCGGGTCTGGGTGCGCACGGCTTCCAGGTCGCTGTCGAGGCGGGCGGTCACGGAGGCCTTGGCGTAGTCGGCGAGGCGCTGATCCACCTGGGCGCTGGTGTCGGCGATCTGCAGGTCGGTCATGGCGAGGCGGTAGCGTTCGACGCCGACGCGGACCTGGGTCAGGATGGCCATGGCCAGGGCCATACGCCGGGCTTCGTCGGTCTTGACCTGCTTCTCCTGGGCCTTCTCGAGGGAGGGCAGGGCGGCGAGGCGCATCAGGTTCCAGGACATGCGCAGCCCGCCCTGGATCCAGCCTTCGTTGTAGAGATACTTGTTGGAGTCGTACTGGGGGCCGACATCGAAGGTGACGCCGGGCAGCATGGAGAGCAGCTGCTTGCGGGCTTCGTCGCCGGTGATGCGCTTGCGCAGGTCTTCCTCGCGCAGCTCGGGGCGTTGGGCGAGGGCCATGTCTTCGAGGGCGCGGACGTCGGCAGGGACCTGGGGCAGCGGGGCTTCCCGGTTGTCGGCTACGGTGAACGAGGTGCCCGGCGGTACGTTCATGAGGGCGGCGAGCTCGCGCTTGGCGTACTCGAGATCCTGCCGGCGCAGGTTGAGCAGGGAGGTGGCATCCAGCAGGGCGCGCTGGTAGTTGAGCGCCTGGACCGGCGGGATGATGCGCTGGCTTTCGGCGTCGCGGGAGCGCTGGAGGGCATCGTTGGCGCGCTTCAGGACTTCTTCGGCCTGGGCCGACAGGCGCTGGGCGCCGAGAGCGCGCCAGTAGGCGGCGCGGACGTCCTGGAGCATGTTCTGCACGACCTTGCGGCGCCGCTCCTCGGCGATCAGGAACTGGTCGGCCTGCTGCCGGGCGCGGTAGTAGGAGACCCCAAAGTCGAGCAGGTTCCACGAGAACTCGGCACCGGCGAGCCAGTGGCGGCGCTCTTCGGAGGTGGAGGGGCGCAGGGACTGGAGGCGGTCTTCGATGCCGATGCTGGTGCCGCCCGAATCGTTGTTGCGGGCCCGGTAGCCCGCGGTGGCCAGCAGCTGGGGCAGCATGTCGTAGCGGGAGTAGTCCGCCAGACCGAAGGCCAGGGCCGACTCCATCTTCTTGAGGCGGTAATCGAGGTTGTACTTGAGGGCGCGGGCGAGGGCTTCATCAAGGCTCACCGGTGCGTCGATGGGGGCCTGATCGGCGTACATCTGCGCCGTGTCGGCGCTGATGCGGTTCTTCACTTCGTCCTGGCTGACGAGGGTCGGCGTCACGGAGCAACCGGCGAGGATCAGCGCGGCGGCGATGGCGCCGAGACGGGGGAGTGCGGCGAGGCGGCGGGTGGCGTTCATGGCGGTCGGCTTCATGGTCGTGGAGGTCATTGTCGGTGGTTTCCTGAATCAGCGCTTGGCGCTGGGCGCCAGCGGGATGCGGCTGGTCTGGGCGGCACGCGGCCGCAGGTCGGACGCGGCGTTGCGGATCTGGCTGCTGAAGCCCTCGGCAGCCTGCCGTGCCGGAGCGACGGTGCGGGCTGGCGGCGGGGCGTCGGGGGTTGCCGCTGGGGTAGCCGGTGCGTCGATGGTCGGCGCCGGGGCGCCGATGGCAAACGGGTCCATCAGGGTGCTCACGCCGGCGGCGGCCGTGTTGCCGCGGCTGGTGCTCTGGGCATCGGCAATCTCCGCTTCGGCCTGGCTGAGGCGTACCGAGTGCTGGACGTGGAGGGCGTGGGTGGTGGCAATGGGCTCATGGCGCACGGCGTGTTGTACGTAGAGCGCATGACTGTCGCGCAGGTAATCGCCGAGGATGGCGCTGCGCACTTCACCGACGGTCGCGCGGTCTGCCAGGTTGTGGACGATGCCCGAGCCGATGCCCCGTTCGATGCTGACGTCGGCGACGCCGGGCAGCACGTGAAGGGCGGGGACAAAGGGCGGGAACAGCCGGGGTACCGGCCAGCGCTGTTCCGAGGGCTGCGAGAAGTAGTCCAGCGGCGAGAGCGGATCCGGAGTGCCCGTGGGCGGGGTGACATCCGGCTTCGGCAGGATGACGTCGGGTGTGATCTCGACCAGGGCGGTGAAGGTGTTGGGACTGACCTGGAAGAGCTGACCGTCGAACACCGAGAAGTCGAAGGTCTGGGTGCGGGTGGCAGTACCCGGCACCAGCACCAGCTTGCCGGCGATGAGGTCGGCGATGCTGATGACCTGACCCGGCACCACGGGCACGCCGTCGAGGAGCAGCCGGGCGTCGGGGGGGAGGGTGTCGATGCGTACCGACGCCATCGGGTCCTGGTCGGGGTCGGCGTAGCCGAAGTCGGCCGGGCTCAGGGGCCGGTTCTGCCCGTCCTTCAGGGTGACGGTCTTGTCGGTGCCGGTGGGCGGATCATTGACCGGCTTGACGGTGAGGGTGACGGTGGCGGTGGACACGTCGCCGTCGGCGTCGGTGATGGTGTAGGTGAAGCTGTCGGGGCCGTGGTAGTCCGGGCTCGGGGTGTAGACGAAGCTGCCGTCCGGGTTGACCACCACGCTGCCGTGGGCCGGGTCGGAGGCCTTGGCCCAGACGTTGCCACCGTCGCCGGAGGGGGTGTCGTTACCGGTGAGCGTGCCGCTGAGGGGCGTGTCTTCCCGGGCTTCCAGGGCGTCGTCCACCGCGATGGGGAGGTCGTCGACCGGCTTGACGGTGAGGGTGACGGTGGCGGTGGACACGTCGCCGTCGGCGTCGGTGATGGTGTAGGTGAAGCTGTCGGGGCCGTGGTAGTCCGGGCTCGGGGTGTAG
>WBZV01000622.1_pt1 | contig 19791 bp, 18 predicted proteins | sample 5204221 | NCBI WGS metagenome assembly WBZV01 (sample SAMN12344360, study PRJNA552823) | activated sludge metagenome | biome: Activated sludge suspended growth; feature: Nitrification reactor; material: Wastewater; isolation source: activated sludge from nitrification reactor of wastewater...
CTTGCCGGTCATCATCATGACCGCCTACTCCGACCTCGACAGCGCGGTGAGCGCCTTTCAGGGCGGAGCCTTCGAATACCTGCCCAAGCCCTTCGACGTGCCCAAGGCGGTGGAGCTGATCCGCCGCGCCGTCGACGAGAGCCTGCGCGAGGAGGTGCGCGACGCGGCGCAGGCGCAGATGCCCGAGATGCTGGGCCAGGCGCCGGCCATGCAGGACGTCTTCCGCGCCATCGGCCGGCTCAGCCAGAGCCACGTGACGGTGCTGATCACCGGCGAGTCGGGCACGGGCAAGGAACTGGTGGCCAACGCGCTGCACAAGCACAGCCCGCGAGCCAGCGGCCCCTTTGTGGCCATCAACACCGCAGCGATCCCCAAGGATCTGCTCGAGAGCGAGCTGTTCGGCCACGAGCGCGGTGCCTTCACCGGCGCGCAGACCACGCGCCGCGGCCGCTTCGAGCAGGCCGACGGCGGCACGCTGTTCCTCGACGAGATCGGCGACATGCCCTTCGACCTGCAGACGCGGCTGCTGCGGGTGCTCAGCGACGGCCAGTTCTACCGCGTCGGCGGCCACAACCCGATGCGCGCCAACGTGCGCGTGATCGCGGCCACGCACCAGAACCTCGAAGACCGCGTGCGCCAGGGCGTCTTCCGCGAGGATCTGTTCCACCGCCTCAACGTCATCCGCCTGCGCCTGCCGCCACTGCGCGAGCGCCGCGAGGACATCCCGGCACTGGCGAAATTCTTCCTCGGCAAGAGCGCCAAGGAGCTGGGCGTGGAGGCCAAGCGCTTCACGGACGCGGCGCTGGCCAGGCTGATGCGCTTCGACTTCCCCGGCAACGTGCGCCAGCTCGAGAATGTCTGCCACTGGCTGACCGTGATGGCGCCGGCGCAGGTGATCGAGCCCAAGGATCTGCCGCCCGAGCTGAGCGGCGAGGCGGTGGCCGCGGCGCCGGCGGAGCCGGTGCACGAGAGCGCGATGCCGGCAGCGAGTGCGCCGGCCGCCGTCGCCGCCGTCGTCGCTGCTGCGCCGAGCTACGCCGTGCCGGCAGCCCCGACGCCGGGTGCACCGGATGCCGACTGGCTGGCCGGCCTCGAACAGGAAGCGCGCCAGCTGCTGCTCGCCGGCGCGCCCGAGGTGTGGGACGAACTCACCAAGAAGTTCGAGGCGCGCCTGATCCACGCCGCACTCGACGTCACGCGCGGCCGCCGCATCGAAGCGGCGCACAAGCTCGGCATCGGCCGCAACACCATCACGCGCAAGATCCAGGAACTGGGGCTCGACGACTGATCAGTCAGCCAGCTCGACGACCACCGGCGCGTGGTCGCTGGGCCGCTCGTTCTTGCGCGGCGCCTTGTCGATGCTGCAGGCACTGACGCGGCCTTTCAGCGCCTCGCTGACGAGGATGTGGTCGATGCGCAGGCCCTGGTTCTTGCGGAAGGCGAGGTTGCGGTAGTCCCACCAGCTCCAGCTCTTGGGCGGCTGCTCGAAGAGGCGGAAGGCGTCGTGCAGGCCGAGCGCGACGAGGCGGCGGAAATGCTCGCGTTCCTCGGGCGTGCAATGGATCTGCCCGGCCCAGGCGACGGGGTCGTAGACGTCGCGGTCTTCCGGCGCGATGTTGAAGTCGCCCATCAGCACCAGCTGCGGATGCGCGGCCAGCTCCTGCGCCACCCAGGCGCGCAGCGCGTCGAGCCAGCGCATCTTGTAGGAGAACTTGTCGCTGTCGGGCGCCTGGCCGTTGGGGAAATAGGCGCCGATCACGCGCAGGCCGCCGGTGCTGGCGGCGATCACGCGTGCCTGCTCGTCGTCGAAGCCGGGGATGTTGCGCACCACCTCCACGCTCTCGCCGCGGCTGAGCAGCGCCACGCCGTTGTAGGTGCGCTGGCCGAACCACTGCGCACGGTAGCCGGCGGCCTCGATCTCGGCGTGCGGAAACTTGTCGTCGGTGAGCTTGGTCTCCTGCAGCACGATGGCATCGACCGGATGCTCGGCCAGCCAGGCAAGCAGCTGCGGCAGGCGAACGGACAGCGAGTTGACGTTCCAGGTGGCGAGCTTCAAGGTCTTCCCAGGCCGCTGTTCAGCGGCGAGCCATGAATGGTGGCAGGCATCCTACAAGGATCCGGCGCCTGGGCTCGGCGCGGCCAGGTCGTGAACGATTTCGCGCGGGCCTGGAACCCCCGGGGGTTTGTCCCTAGCTCAAGCCGCCGCGCCGAGCTTGAGTTCAGCCTCAATGAGTCGAAACCTGTCCATGACGCCGATCAAAGGACAACGATCATGAAGCTGCGCAGCCAGATCCTGATGTACGGCCTGTTCGGCGCCCTGATGGCGCTGCTGGTCGGAGGGGTGGGATTCCACGCGAGCCGCGTGCTGGGGGACTCGATCGCCGCGTCCGTCGGCGCCGGGCAGGCGTCGCGCGCCAGCAGCGATGCCGACATGGCGCATGACGCCATCCGTGGCGATGTCCTGCGGGCCATGTTCGGCACGCTCGAGGGCAAGCCGGCCCAGGTGGAGGAAGCGCAGCGCGAGCTCAAGGAGCACGCCGAGAACTTCTCGCGGGCGATGGCCACGCTGGGGAAGCTTTCACTGAGCGCCGAAAGCGTCTCGGCGCTGCGCGAGGCGGAGCCCGCGGTAGCGCGATATATCGAAGCGGCGCAGCGCGCGATGCGCGCGATCGGCACGGACGCCGAGGCGGCGCGGCGCGAGATCGCCGCCGTGCAGATCGCCTTCAGCGACCTCGAGAAGCGCATCGCGGCGCTGAGCGACTCGATCGAGCGCAGCGGTCAGGCGGTCGAGTCGCATGCGGCCGCGAGCATCGAACGCTCGCAGTTGACGATCGGCGCCATCCTGCTGCTGACCGTGGCCCTGAGCCTCGCGTCGGCCTTCTGGCTGTCGGGACACCTGGCGCGACCACTGGCCCAGGCGGTGAGCGTGGCGGACCGGCTCGCGCAGGGCGACCTGACGGTCGAGGTGAATCCGATCGGCAATGCCGAGAACCTGCGCCTGCTGGAGGCGATGGGGCGCTTGCGAGGCAAGCTGCTCGAGATCGTCGAAGGCGTCAAGGCCAACGCGGACGAGGTGGCCAGCGCCAGCGCCCAGATCGCCCAGGGCAACCTCGACCTGTCGGACCGCACCGAGCGGCAGGCCAGCGCGGTGCAACAGACGGCGGCCACCATGGATCAGCTCGGATCGACGGTGCGCAGCAATGCCGAGCATGCGGCCCAGGCGCGGCAGCTCACGCAACAGGCCGCCGACGTGGCCGGAGAAGGCCACACGGTCATGGCACAGGCCGTGGAGACCATGCGGGCCATCGACCAGGGCTCCGACCGCATCGCGCAGATCGTGGGCACGATCGAGGGCATCGCGTTCCAGACCAACATGCTGGCCCTGAACGCGGCGGTGGAGGCGGCGCGCGCGGCCGAACATGGACGCGGCTTCGCCGTGGTCGCCGGGGAGGTGCGCGGCCTGGCGCAGCGCAGCGCGCAGGCGGCGCGCGAGATCAAGTCCCTGGTCGGCGCCAGCGTGGAGCAGATCCGGCACGGCGCCGGCCTGGTCGACCGGGCCGGCCAGACCATGAGCCGCATCGTCGATGCCAACGGGAAGGTGGCGCAGATCGTCGCGAATATCAGCGACGCCAGCGCGGAGCAGAGCCTGGGGGTCGGTCAGGCCGGGCAGGCGGTGGCGCAGATCGACGAGTCCACCCAGCAGAATGCCGCGCTGGTCGAGGAAAGTGCCGCGGCGGCGCAGAGCCTGAAGCAGCAGTCGCAACTGCTGGTGCAGGCGGTGGCGGTGTTCCACACGGGCACGGCGGCCCGAATGGCTTGACGCGAGACGCCGCGGCGTCGCCGCACAGGCGGCTCAGCGCGCGTTGAGCCCCTCGAAGAGGATGTTGTTCTCGAGGTGGATGTGCTGCATCAGATCCTCGCGCAGCGTGCGCAGGCCGGTGAACAGCGCGCGCCAGGTGTTGCAGGCGTCCGGCGGCTCCACCAGGCCGTGGGCGAGCTCGGCCATGCGCGCCAGGGCCAGCCCGTGCTGATCGTGTTCGAGCCGCATCATCTCGGCCGGCGGCAGCCCGACCGGGGGCACGCCACGGTTCAGCATCGGGAACAGGATCTGTTCCTCCTTCTGCATGTGGCTCTCGAGTTCACGCTGCATGGCTTGCAGGTGATCGGCCAGGCCATGGGGGCAGTCGGGCCGGTCGGCGTGGACCGTCTCCACCCGGCGCGCCAGGCGCACGAGTTCGGGCAGCTGCTGGCGGTGGCGCTCGTGGTAGCGCGCCAGCAGATGGTCGGTCAATTCGCGCACCGTGGCCTTGCGCCAGTCGCGCTGGCCGGCGTCGGCCGGGTCATGCAGCGCAGCGAGTTCGCGGGCCACGGCTTCGGCGTCCAGGCCCAGCGGGGCCGCCGCTTCGCGCAGGCTCGTCCTGCCGCCGCAGCAGAAGTCGAGCCGATGGCGGTGGAAGAGGGCGGTCGCGCCGGGGATGCTGCGCGCGAGGTCGCCGAGGGAACGGTCCAGCAGGGTCGAATCGGTCATGGGTTGAGACTCCAGTGTGGGTGGGCGCAGCGCGGGATATCGGACGCCGGGTGTCGACATGCGCGCTCAGCTGAACGCCTGGATCCCGGTGATCGCGCGCCCGAGGATCAGCGCGTGGATGTCGTGCGTGCCCTCGTAGGTGTTGACGACTTCCAGATTGACCAGGTGGCGTGCGACGCCGAACTCGTCGCTGATGCCGTTGCCGCCCATCATGTCGCGCGCCATGCGGGCGATCTCCAGCGCCTTGCCGCAGCTGTTGCGCTTCATGATGCTGGTGATCTCCACCGCGGCCGTGCCTTCGTCCTTCATGCGGCCCAGGCGCAGGCAGCCCTGCAGGCCGAGCGTGATGTCGGTCAGCATGTCGGCCAGCTTCTTCTGCACCAGCTGGTTGGCGGCCAGCGGCCGGCCGAACTGCTGGCGGTCGAGCGTGTACTGGCGCGCGCGGTGGTAGCAATCTTCGGCCGCACCCAGCGCACCCCAGGCGATGCCGTAGCGTGCGCTGTTCAGGCAGGTGAACGGGCCCTTCAGGCCGCGCACCTCGGGGAAGGCGTTCTCCTCGGGGCAGAACACGTTGTCCATCACGATCTCGCCGGTGATCGATGCGCGCAGGCCGACCTTGCCGTGGATGGCCGGCGCCGACAGGCCCTTCCAGCCCTTCTCGAGCACGAAGCCGCGGATCTGGCCGCCCTCGTCCTTGGCCCAGACGACGAAGACGTCGGCGATCGGGCTGTTGCTGATCCACATCTTCGAGCCGCTCAGCGCGTAGCCGCCATCGACCTTGCGCGCGCGCGTGATCATGCTGCCGGGGTCGGAGCCATGGTTGGGCTCGGTGAGGCCGAAGCAGCCGATCGATTCGCCGCTGGCCAGCTTGGGCAGGTATTTCTGCTTCGTTGCGGCATTGCCGAACTCGTTGATCGGCACCATCACCAGCGAGCTCTGCACGCTCATCATGCTGCGATAGCCCGAGTCGATGCGCTCGACCTCGCGTGCGATCAGGCCGTAGCAGACGTAGTTGAGGCCGGCGCCGCCATAGGCTTCGGGAATGGTGGGGCCGAGCAGGCCGAGCTCGCCCATCTCGCGGAAGATGGCGGGGTCGGTCTGCTCGTGGCGGAAGGCGTGCTGCACGCGCGGCAGCAGTCTCTGCTGGCAGTAGGCGTATGCGGCGTCGCGCACGGCGCGTTCGTCGTCGCTGAGTTGCTGGTCGAGCAGCAGGGGGTCGTCCCAGGTGAAGTGGGCGGCGCTGGCCATGGCAGGTCTCCGTTCGGAAAAAGGGGGGGTGGATCAGCGGGGTGTATCGGTCAGGGGGCGCACCGGCGGCAGCTCCAGGCGGCGCCGGCCGGCTTCGGGCGCGGCCAGCGGCTGCACCTCGTGCAGCGTCGCCAGGCAGCGGCGCGCCAGCTCCTGGTAGTAGGCGGTGGCCTCGCGCTTGCGCTGCAGTTCGCCGTCGCGCAGCTCGCGCAGCACGCGCGCCGGCGTGCCCACGCTCAGCGTGCGCGGCGGCAGCTTGGTGCCGGCCGGCACGAAGGCGCAGGCCGCGACCATCGCCTGCTCGCCGACTTCGGCCTCGTCCATCACCACCGCGTTCATGCCCACCAGCGCGTCGCGGCGCACGCTGCAGCCATGCAGCACAGCGCCGTGGCCGATGTGGCCGTTGGTCTCGACCACCATCTCGTGGTTCGGGAAGCTGTGCAGCACGCAGCTGTCCTGTACGTTGCTGCCGGCTTCGAGCACGATGCGGCCGAAGTCGCCGCGCAGGCTGGCGCAGGGGCCGACGTAGCAGCCGGGGCCGATGATCACGTCGCCGATCAGCACCGCCGTCGGGTGCACGAAGGCGCTCGGGTCGACCACCGGGGTCAGGCCGTCGATCTGGTAGCTGGGCATGGCTTTCGATTCAGGGGTGGGATGTAGCGGCCGTGTCGTGGCCGCCGAGGTAGACGTCCTGCACCTGCTGGTTGCGGCGCACCTCGTCGGGCGTGCCGCTGGCCAGCACGCTGCCGTCGACCATGACGGTGATGCGATCGGCGACGCGGAATACCGCATCCATGTCGTGCTCCACGAGCAGGATGGCGTGGCCGCGCTTGAGGTTGTGGAGCAGGTCCAGCATGCGCTCGGTCTCCTCGGCGCCCATGCCGGCCAGCGGCTCGTCGAGCAGCAGCACTTCGGGCGCGGTGGCCAGGCACATGGCGATCTCGAGCTGGCGCTTGCGGCCGTGCGACAAGGCGCCGGCCAGCAGATCCAGCTGCTCGGTCAGGCCGAGCGAGGCCGCAGCCTCACGCGCGCTGGCGTTGCTGTCGCTGCAGCGCTCGGCCGCCTGCCACCAGGCCCAGGGCCGCTGCCAGCGCGCCTGCGCAGCGAGCCGGCAGTTTTCCAGCACGCTGAACTCGGGGTAGATGGTGTTGCGCTGGTAGCTGCGGCCGAGGCCGGCGCGTGCGCGCTTCGGTTGCGGCCAGACCGTCACGTCCTGCCCCAGCAGTTCGATGCGGCCGGCGGAAGGCGCCAGTTCGCCCGAGAGCATGTTGATGAGCGTGCTCTTGCCCGCGCCGTTGGTGCCGATCACCGCATGCACCGTGCCGCGCTGCAGCTCGAGCGACACATCCGACACCGCCACCAGCCCGCCCCAGCGGCGCGTCAGGCCGGTGCAGCGCAGCAGCACCTCGGCGCCGTTCATCGCGCCGCCTCCGCGCTGCCGCGCGGCGAGCGCCCGACCAGCGCTTCGCGCCAGCGCTGCGGCAGGCCCACCAGGCCGCGCGGCAGCAGCGCCACGCTGGCAATGATGGTCAGCCCCAGGCCGAGGTTCCAGTGCCGCGCCAGCGCGCCCCACACGGCTTCGGACTTGAACAGCTCCTGCAGCAGCGCGAAGGCGAAGGCGCCGATCAGCGCGCCGCGCAGGCGGCCCAGGCCGCCCAGGATGATCATCACCAGCAGCGCGCCCGACACGTGCCAGCTCAGCAGCTCGGGGTTGACGAAGCCGTCCTTCACCGCGAACAGGAATCCGCCCAGCCCCGCGATGCCGCCCGAGAGCGTGAAGGCCGCGAGCTTGTACGGGTAGGTGGAGAAGCCGGTGGCGCGCATGCGCTGCTCGTTGACGCGGATGCCGGCCAGCGCGCGCCCGAAGCGCGAGCGCAGCAGCAGCGCGAGGCCCGCGAAGACCGCCGCCAGCAGCGCGAGCGTCAGGCCGTAGATCACCTGCGGCCGGCCCAGGTCCAGGCCCAGCAGTTGCGGCGGCTGGCTCAGGTAGATGCCGTCGGTGCCGCCGCCCAGCGGCGTGTCGTGCACCGCGTAGTAGGCCATCTGCGCGAAGGCCAGCGTCACCATGATGAAGTAGACGCCGCGCGTGCGCAGGCTCAAGGCGCCCACCGCCAGCGCGTACAGCGCCGCGGCGGCCACGCAGGCCGGCAGCAGCCACAGCGCCGAGGCAGATTCGACTTGTGCCGAGAGCAGCACCGCCGCATAGGCGCCGATGCCGAAGAACGCCGCCTGCCCGAAGCACACCAGCCCGGTGCTGCCCACCAGCAGCTCGAGGCTGAGCGCGGCGATGGCGTAGATCATGGTCTTGGTGACCATGTCGATGCCGAACGATCCGCCGACCAGCGGGTAGAGCGCCAGCGCCGCGAAGGCCGCGGCGACGAAGGCCATCTTGGGCGATGCCGTCATCTCATCCGGCCCTGAACAGCCCGTCGGGTTTCCACAGCAGGATCAGCGCCATCAGCACGTACACGAGCACGCCGGCCGCCTGCGGCAGCAGCACCTTGCCGAAGGTGTCGACGATGCCGATCAGCAGCGCCGCGAGCAGCGCGCCGCGCACCGAGCCGATGCCGCCGATCACCACCACCACGAAGCAGACGATCAGCACCTGGTTGCCCATGCCCGGGTAGACCGACGACACGGGTGCAGCCACCATGCCCGCCAGCACCGCGATGGCCACGCCGGCGGCGAACACCACGCGGTAGAGAACCTTGATATCGATGCCCAGGCTTTGCACCATCTCGCGGTTCGTGCTGCCGGCGCGGATCATCATCCCGAGCCGCGTGCGCGCGAAGACGAACCACATGCCCGCGGCCAGCGCCAGGCAGACCGCCGAGATGAAGAGCCGGTAGACCGGGTAGGTCATCACCTCGCCCAGCGGCAGCGTGCCGGCCAGGATGGCGGGCGGCTGCACGCCGTGCACGTCGTCGCCGACCAGCATGCTGCGCAGTTCCTCGAACACCAGGATCAGGCCGTAGGTCATCAGCACCTGCTGCAGGTGCTCGCGCTGGTAGAGGTAGCTGAAGAACACCCACTCCAGCACGTAGCCCAGCAGCACCGCCAGCGCCACGCCCACCAGCAGCGTGGCGAAGAAGCCGCCGCCGAAGGTGGCCGCGACGATGGGCGCCAGCGCGAAGGCCATGTAGGCGCCGATCATGTAGAAGCTGCCATGCGCCAGGTTGATGACGCCCATGATCCCGAAGATCAGCGTCAGCCCGCTGGCGACGAGGAACAGCAGCAGCCCGTACTGCAGCGAGTTCAGGCACTGGATGAGGAAGGTGGCGAGATCCACGCGTCCTACATCCGGCAGCCGCGCGCCGGGTCGGCGAGCGCCTTGGAGGCCACGCCCACCACCTTGTTCTCCTTGCCGCTGACCTGGCGCAGATAGATGTCCTGCACCGGGTTGTGTGCCTTGGAAACGCTGAACGCGCCGCGCGGGCTGTCGATCTTCGCCTTCTCGATCGCCGCGGCGATCTCGGCCTTCTTGCTGACGTCGCCCTTCACCGCGGCCAGGCCGATGCCGAGCATCTGCGCCGCGTCGTAGCCCTGCACCGCGTAGACGTCGGGCTGCAACTTGTAGGTCTTGGCGTAGGCGAGGCGGAAGTTGTTGTCGCGCGGCGTATTGAGCGAATCGGCGTAGTGCAGCGAGGTCATCACGCCCTCGGCGTCGGCGCCCTGCGCTTCGAGCGTGCCGTCGGTGAGGAAGCCGGTGCCGTAGAGCGGGATGCTCTTCTTCAGGCCCGCACCGGCATAGTCCTTGACGAACTTGACCGCGCCGCCACCGGCGAAGAAGGAGAACACCGCATCGGGCTTGGCCGCGGCGATCTCGGTCAGCAGGGCCTGGAACTCGACGTTGGGGAAGGGCAGGCTCAGCTCCTTGGCGACCTTGCCGCCGCCTTTCTCGAAGGCCTCCTTGAAGCCGCGCACCATCTCGTCGCCGGCGGCATATTTCCAGGTGATGGAGACGGCGTTCTTGTGGCCCTTGGTGGCCATCACCTGGCCCATGGCGTAGCCGGTCTGCCAGTTGCTGAAGCTCGAGCGGAAGATGTTGGGCGCGCACATCGCGCCGGTCACCGCATCGGCGCCGGCGTTGGGCACCATCAGCAGGGTGCCGGTCTCCTTGGCCACCTTGGCCATGGCCATGGCCACGCCCGAGTGCACCGTGCCGACCAGCACGTCGACGTTGTCGCGCTTGATGAGCTTGTTGACGTTGTCCACCGCCTTGGCGGGGTCGGATTCGTCGTCGACCTTGAAGAATTCGATCTCGCGCCCGCCGAGCTTGCCGCCCTGTTCTGCGACGTAGAGCTTGAAGCCGTTCTCGATGGCAGTGCCCAACGCCGTGTAGGTGCCGGTGTAGGGCAGCATCAGGCCGACGCGCAGCTTGGGCGTGCCTTGCGCCGCGGCGGGCAGCGCGGCGGCCAGCGCCAGCGCGGCCAGGGTGAGTGCGAGCGGGGAGCGGTTCATGGGCTTGCCTCCTTGGATGGATTCGTTCGTCTTGTCGTCAGCGCGCGGCGGCTTCGCGCTCGCGCAGCCGGAAGCGCTGGATCTTGCCGGTCGCCGTCTTGGGCAACTCGCTCAGGAACTCGATGGAACGCGGGTATTTGTAGGCGGCCAGGCGGTCCTTCACGAAGGCCTGCAGCGTGGCCGCGTCGGCCTCTTCGCCCGCCTTGAGCACGACGAAGGCCTTGGTCTTGGTCAGGCCGTCGGCATCGGTCACGCCGATCACCGCCGCCTCCAGCACCGCGGGGTGCTGCACCAGCGTGGCCTCCACCTCGAAGGGGCTGACGTAGATGCCGCTGACCTTGAGCATGTCGTCGCTGCGGCCGCCGTAGGTGTAGCTGCCGTCGTCGTTGCGCAGGTATTTGTCGCCGCTCTTGGTCCAGCCGCCCTGGAAGGTCTCGCGCGTCTTCTCGCGGTTGCCCCAGTACATCAGCGCCGCCGAGGGGCCCTGGATGTAGAGCTCGCCCGGCTCGCCGCTCGCGGCCGCGGCGCCGTTCTCGTCGCGCAGCTCGATGCGGTAGCCCGCCACCGGCCAGCCGGTGGTGCCGTAGCGCACGCGCTCGGGTCGGTTGGACAGGAAGATGTGCAGCATCTCGGTGCTGCCGATGCCGTCGACGATGACGATGCCGAAGGCGCGCTCGAAACGCTCGCCGATCTCGGCCGGCAGCGCCTCGCCGGCCGAGGAGGCCAGGCGCAGCGCGATCGCGTCGCGTGCGGGCAACTGCGCATGCGCGAGCATGCCGGCGTAGCCGGTGGGCGCGCCGTAGAACACCGTGGGCTTGAGCCCGGGCGCGCCGGCGATGCCGCCCGTCCAGCGCTTGAACACCGCTTCGGGTGTCGGCCGCTCGGCCATCAGCAGCGTCGTCGCGCCCACGCTGAGCGGAAAGCTCAAGGCGTTGCCCAGCCCATAGGCGAAGAACAGCTTGGCCGCCGAGAAGCACACGTCGCTCTCGCGCAGGCCGAGCACGCCGCGGCCGTAGAGCTCGGCCGTCCAGTAGGGGTTGGCGTGCGAATGCACGGTGCCCTTGGGGCGGCCGGTGGAGCCGCTGGAGTAGAGCCAGAAGCCCGGGTCGTCGGGGCCGGTGGCGGACGGCTGCAGCAGCGGCTGTTGCGCGGCGACGAAGGCGTCGAAATCCTGCTCGGAGGGGTGCAGCGGCGCCGCCGGGTGCGAGACGATCACCTTGCGCAGCTCGTGATCGCTCTTGACCATGGCCGCGTTCAGCATCGGCAGCAGTGCGCCCGAGACCAGCGCCGCCTGCGCGCGCGAATGCTCGAGCATGTAGGCGTAGTCGTCGGCGCTGAGCAGCGTATTCACCGCCACCGGCACCAGCCCGGCATACATCGCGCCCAGGAAGGCCACTGGCCAGTGGTTGTTGTCGTGCATCAGCACCAGCACGCGTTCCTCGCGGCGGATGCCGAGCGCGCGCAGGCCCGCGGCGACGCGGCGCAGCTGCTCGGAGAGCGCGGCGTAGCTCAGCGCGCCGTGGTCGTCGACGAAGGCCGCCTTGCTGCCGCGCGCCGCGTTGCGCTCGATCAGGTGGGCGGCGAAGTTGAAGCGCGCCGGCGGCGCACTCACGCCGGGGTCGGTGGTGTCGTTGTCGGCTGCGTTCATGGCTGGCTCGAAGAGGGTCAGAGGCCCAGGTAGCGGGCCAGTTCGGGCCCGTGGCGCAACTCGGCGGCGCTGCCGGCGAGCACGACCTGGCCCTTCTGCAGTACCAGCAGGCGGTCGGCGTGTTCGCTCACCTGGCGGTAGTTGCGATCGACGATCAGCGTGGCGATGCCGTCGCTGCGGATCTGCGTGATCACGTCCCAGATCAGCGCGGCGATCCTGGGCGCCAGGCCTTCGGTGGCTTCGTCGAGCAGGATCAGCGCCGGGTTGGTCATCAGCGCGCGGCCGATGGCCACCATCTGCTGTTCGCCGCCGGAGAGCTGGCCGCCCAGGTGGTGCAGCCGCTCGGCCAGGCGCGGAAAGGTCTGCAGCACGCGCTCCAGCCCCCAGCCGCGGCTGTGCTGCGACGGCCGCGCGGCCATCACCAGGTTTTCGCGCACGCTCAGGTTGGCGAAGACGCCGCGCCCCTCGGGCACGTAGGCCACGCCGCGCCGCGCCACCTCGTGCGGCCGCGCGCGCGACAGGTCGGCGCCGGCGATGCGGATGCTGCCGTCGCGCCGCGCCACATGGCCCAGCAGCGTGCGGATCAGCGTGCTCTTGCCCATGCCGTTGCGGCCCAGCAGGCCGAGCGTCTCGCCGCGGCCGATGGCGATGTCCACGCCGTGCAGCACATGGCTGGAGCCGTACCAGGCATGCAGCGCGCGGCCGCTGAGCAGGGCGTCGTCGGCGTGGGGCGGGGTGGCCATGCGCCTCTCGGCTCCTCAGGCCGCGGGCACGGCGGCGGTGGCTTCGAGTTCGATCTTGCCGGGGTGGTCGAGCAGGTCGGAGACGAAGATCATGCTCATCGCAGGGTAGTGGCTGCCCATCAGCTGCCGCCATACCGCGCCGAGCTGCTTGCGCACCGCCAGGTAGCCGGGCTTGTCGCAGCAGTAGGCCGTCATGCGGCAGATGTGCTCGGGCCGGCCGCCGGCCTGCGCCAGCACCGTCAGCACGTTGCGCAGCGCCTGCTCGAACTGCGGCGCCAGCTCCTCGCTCTCGAAGATCTGCTGCGCGTTCCAGCCCACCTGTCCGGCGACGAACACGATGCGCGCACCGACGGGCGCGACGATGCCGTTGGCGTAGCCGATCGGGGCCTTCCAGCCGTCGGGCAGCAGGGTCTGCAGGGTCATGGCCATTGCCTCGCTGCGTCAGTCGATGTAGCGCGGCGGATCCGGGTCGACCGACCAGTCGCCGTCGGGCTGCGGCACCTTGGCCAGCCACTCGCGCACCAGCGCCACGTGCTCGGCCTCTTCCTGGCGCATCTCCTCGGCGGCCTTGCGCACCGCTTCGGTGGCGGCGGTGCCGGCCAGCTCGGCGAAGAAGGCCTCGGCGCGCTGCTCGGCCGAGAGCGCCAGCTGCAGCGCGTGCCAGGGGTGCATCAGGTAGTGCATCTCCTCGATGGGCACCACCTCGGGCGATTCGGGCGTGCCCCACACGCCGCTCTGGCGCGGCACCACCACGTCTTCGGCCCAGCCCATGTCGGCCAGGATCTGGTTGACGTGCAGCTGCTCGTAGCCCGCCATCTTGCGGAACAGCGCCGCCACGTCGAGGTTGTTGTGCGTCTCCATCATGTCGGCCAGCTCGGTGTAGCGGGCCACGGCCTCGCGCTCCATCGTGAGCGCCTGGCCCATCAGTTCGTTCAGCGAGCGCGGCGCGCTTTGCGCACCGGTGAAGCGTGGGCGGTTCACAGCGCGAACTCCTCTTCGATCTGCGCCAGCGTGGCGCTGGCGGCCGGTGTCTTCGCGTAGGGCGTGCGGCTGCCGGCGTAGAGCACGCCGATGTTGAAGCCGTCGTCGGTCATGATGCGCCGCGCGGCGCGCGCGGGGTCGTCGGTCTCGGGCACCGATGCGGCGTGCACCTGGTCTTTCCAGCCACGCTGCTCGGGGCGGAAGGTCACGCAGGGGCTGAGGATCTCGACGAACGAGAAGCCCGGGTGGCGGATCGCCTGCGCGATGATGTCGGCGGTGCCGTTGGGGTCGCCGGAGAAGGCGCGCGCGACGAAGTTGGCGCCGGCCGCCAGCGCGATCACCAGCGGGTGGAACGAGCGGATGCCGGTGCCGCCGGGCGAGAGCTTGTTGTCCCAGTCGGGTTCGGTGGTCGGGCTGGCCTGGCCCTTGGTCATGCCATAGACGTGGTTGTCCATGACGATGTAGGTCAGGTCCAGGTTGCGCCGGCAGGCGTGCATGAAGTGGTTGCCGCCGATCGAGTAGCCGTCGCCGTCGCCGCCGGTGACGACCACCGTCAGGTCGGGCCGCGCGGCCTTCAGCCCGGTGCCGGCGGCCAGCGCGCGGCCGTGCACGCCGTGGAAGCCGTAGCAGGTGGTGTAGGCCGGGATGCGCGAGCTGCAGCCGATGCCCGAGACCACCGCCACCTCGTGCGGCGGGCGGCCGATGATGGACAGCGCCTTGGTGATCGAGCCCAGCACGGTGTAGTCACCGCAGCCGGGGCACCAGATGGGCTTGTAGTCGGACTTGAAATCGGCGGCGGTCAGCTTGATCGCCTCGGTCATGTCGTTCATGCGGGGACTCCGGTTGCGGCGTGGGCGGCGGCCCAATCGATGAAGGCGCGGGCCAGATCGCCCGGGCGCAGCGGCAGCGGGCCCGGGCGGTGCAGGCCGGCGGGGCGGCCGGGCAGGTCGCAGCGGCTGCGCAGGTAGCGCAGCAACTGGCCGCCGTGGTTCTGCTCGACCACCAGCACCTGGCGCACGCCGGCCAGCGCCTGTGCCACGATCTCGGGCTTGAGCGGCGCCAGCAGGCGGATCGACACCATGCGCAGCGGCGTGCCGGCGGCCGCCGCGCGCTCCACCGCCTCGCGCACCGCGGCGGTGGTCGAGCCGAAGGTGACGATGGCCAGGTCGGCGTCGCCTTCGATGTCGGCCCAGCGCGCGCCGTAGTCGTGCTGCATCAGCTTGCGCAGCCGCTTGTCGAGCTGCTTGACGTGGTCGCGCGCCTGGCTGCTGGGAATGCCGCGCTCGGTGTGCTCCAGGCCGTCGGCGGTGTAGGTGATGCCCGGCGTGCCCGGAATCGCCATCGGTGACACGCCCGAGGGCGTGTCGGCATAACGCTGGTAGCCCTCGGTATGGGCCGCGGCCACCAGGCGCTGCGCTGGCACGGGCGCCTGCGTGGGCTGGTCGATCACCGCGCGCGACTGGCCCATGAACTGGTCGGACAGCAGCAGCGCCGGCGATTGCAGCGCCTCGGCCAGCTGCACCGCCCACTCGCTGGTGGCCAGGCAGTCGCCGATGCCGTTGGGCGCCAGCACCAGGCGCGGCGCATCGCCGTGCAGGCCGTCGACCGCGAAGGACAGGTCGCTCTGCTCGCTCTTGGCCGGGATGCCGGTGGAGGGCCCGCCGCGCATCACGTCGACGACGACGATGGGCACCTCGGCCGCCACAGCCAGGCCGATTCCTTCGGTCATCAGCGCCAGGCCCGGGCCGGCGGTGGCCGTCAGCGAAGGCACGCCGCCGTAGGAGGCGCCGATGATCATGTTCACCGAGGCCAGCTCGTCCTCGGCCTGCAGCAGGCTGCCGCCCAGGCGCGTCAGCGCCGGCGCCATCCACTCGAGCAGCTCGGTGGCCGGGGTGATCGGGTAGGCGGCCACGAAGCGCACGCCGCCGCGCAGCGCGCCGCAGCCCGCCGCCTCGTTGCCCGAGAGCAGCCAGCGCGCGCGCCCGCCCGGCAGCGCCGTGCCTTCGAGCGGCGCGGGCCGCTCGCCGGGCAGGCCGTTGGCCAGCGCGATGCCCTGCTGCAGCGCCGCGAGGTTGGAGGCCAGCGCCTCGGCCGAACGCTTCCAGCTCGCGCGCAAGGCCTCTTCCAGCGCCGCGGCCGGCAGCCCGGCCAGCGTGCCGGCCAGGCCCAGCGCCACCATGTTGACCCAGCCGCCGCCGGCGGCCTTGGCGGTCTTCTTCAGGGGCAGGGCATGCAGCCGCGCGCCCTGGCGCAGGAAGACGTCGGGCGCTTCGCCGGCATCGCTGTCGCCGATCAGCAGGCTGCCTTCGGCGATGGGGATCTCGTCGCCGAAGCGGTTGAGGTTCTGCCAGTCGATGGCCAGCAGCACGTCGAAGCGGTCGTCCAGCGTGGCCACCGGCCGCGTGGCCAGGCGCAGCAGCGCCGCTGCCTCGCCGCCGCGGATCTGCGGGCCGCTGGTGCGCACCATCAGGCCGTAGAGGCCGGCGCGGGCGGCGGCATCGAGCAGCAGCGTGCCGGCGGTCATCACGCCGGCGCCGCCGCTGCCGGCGATGGCCAGCGAGAAGCTGCGTGCGGATCCCGGCGGGGTAGGGGCGGGCGAGGGCATGTGTCTCCTCCTGTTCGAGGCGCTCAGTGAACGCGCGCCGTGCCGCTGCACATCTGATCCAGCTCAAAGTCAACCGGTGTCGACGGGTCAAAACTCGGGAAAACACGTAAAGCAGTACTGCAATACCGAAACAACCTTCGCAGCCATCACCAGGAGCTTCGATGACCCTTGCCGCCCACCGCTGGATGTTCACTGCCCCCGGGGCGCCGCTGCAGCGTGCCGAGTTCGTGGCGCACGCCGGCGCCGGCGAGGTGGTGGTGGCCGTGGCCGGCTGCGGTGTCTGCCACACCGACCTGGGCTACTACTACGACGGCGTGCGCACCAACCAGCCGCTGCCGCTGGCGCTCGGCCACGAGATCAGCGGCCGCGTCGTGTCCGCCGGTGCCGGCGCCGAGGCCTGGCTGGGCCGCGCCGTCATCGTGCCGGCGGTGCTGCCCTGCGGCGAATGCGACCTGTGCCGCCGCGGCCTCACCACCATCTGCCGCAGCCAGAAGATGCCGGGCAACGACATCCAGGGCGGCTTCGGCTCGCACATCGTGGTGCCGGCGCGCGGGCTGTGCCCGGTCGACGAGCAGCGCCTGGCCAAGGCCGGGCTGACGCTGGCCCAGGTGTCCATCGTGGCCGATGCGCTGACCACGCCCTACCAGGCGGTGCGCCGCGCCGGCGTCGAGCCCGGCGACTTGGCCGTGGTGGTCGGCGCCGGCGGCGTGGGCGGCTACTGCGTGCAGGTGGCGCGCGCCGCCGGCGCCCAGGTGGTGGCGATCGACGTCGATGCACGCAAGCTGGAAGCCGCCACCGCCGATGGCGGCGCCGCGCTGGCGCTGAACGCGCGCGAGCTGGATGCCAAGGCGCTCAAGAAGGCGGTGGCCGATTTCGCGCGCAGCGCCGGCCTGCGCAGCACCGAATGGAAGATCTTCGAGTGCTCGGGCACCGCCGCCGGCCAGACCAGCGCCTTCAACCTGCTGGTGCACGGCGCCACGCTGTCGGTGGTGGGCTTCACGATGGACAAGGTCGAGCTGCGCCTGTCCAACCTGATGGCCTTCGACGCCCGCGCGCTCGGCAACTGGGGCTGCCCGCCCGAGTACTACCCCGCGGCGCTCGACCTGGTGCTCGACGGCGCGGTGCGCCTCGCGCCCTTCGTCGAGACGCACCCGCTGGAGCGCATCAACGAGGTCTTCCACGCCGTGCATGCGCGCGAGATCACGCGCCGTGCGGTGATGGTGCCCTGAACGCCGACCGACCCGAACCCCCACCGAGGAGACACACGCCGTGAGCGCCCCCGAATTCAAGAACCACGACATCGTCGACGACATCAGCCGCGCCGGCGTGCGCTACGAGCGGCGCCCCGCCAAACGGCCCAACGGCGATGTGGTGCCGGGCCTGTTCAACGCCTGGATCACGCTGGACAACCCGAGCCAGTTCAACAGCTACACCACCGACATGGTCAAGGGCGTGATCCTGGCCATGCGCGCGGCGAGCAACGACCGCGCCGTCAACTGCGTGGTCTTCACCGGCGCCGGCGACAAGGCCTTCTGCACCGGCGGCAATACCAAGGAGTACGCCGAGTACTACGCCGGCCAGCCGCAGGAGTACCGCCAGTACATGCGCCTGTTCAACGACATGGTCAGCGCCATCCTCGCCTGCGACAAGCCGGTGATCTGCCGCGTCAACGGCATGCGCATCGGCGGCGGGCAGGAGATCGGCATGGCCTGCGACTTCTCGGTCGCGCAGGACCTGGCGCGCTTCGGCCAGGCCGGCCCCAAGCACGGCTCGGCACCGATCGGCGGCGCCACCGACTTCCTGCCGGTGGTGGTGGGCGCCGAGCGCGCCATGGCCGCCTGCGTGCTGTGCGAGCCCTTCAGCGCGCACAAGGCTTACCAGATGGGTGTGCTGACCGACGTGGTGCCGGCGCTCAAGATCGACGGCAAGTTCGTCGCCAACCCGACGGTGGAGACGCAGCGCATGGTCGACGAGTTCGGCCGCAACGTCTACGGCGAGCCCAAGACCGGCGCCGCGCTGGAAGAAGGCAAGGCGCTGATGAAGAAGGGCACGGTGGATCTCTCGCTGCTCGACGCCAAGGTGGAAGAGCTGTGCGCCAAGATGCTGCTGACCTTCCCCGACTGCACCACCAAGACGATCGAGGAGCTGCGCAAGCCCAAGCTCGACGCCTGGAACCGCAACAAGGAAAACTCGCGCGCCTGGCTGGCGCTGAACATGATGACCGAGGCACGCTCGGGCTTCACCGCGTTCAACGAAGGCCCCAAGGACGACCGCGAGATCGACTTCGTGCTGCTGCGCCAGAAGCTGGCCGCCGGCCAGAGCTGGGTGGGCAGCCTGCACGACGAGATCCAGCCCAAGGCGAAGAAGCATGGCTGAGTCGCCTCTCAAGGTGGCGCTGGAGCGCGACGGTGCGCTGCTGCACCTGACGCTCAATCGCCCCAAGGCCAACATCTGCGATGCGCAGATGATCGACGCGCTGCAGGCGGCGCTGGACGCGCACGCCAAGCACGCGGCGCTGCGCGCCGTGCTGCTCGATGCCGAAGGCCCGCACTTCAGCTTCGGCGCCAGCGTCGAGGAACACCTGGCCGAGCGCTGCGCCGGCATGCTGGCCTCGCTGCATGCGCTGATCCTCGCGCTGGCCGGCTGCCGCGTGCCGGTGCTGGTGGCCGTGCGCGGCCAGTGCCTGGGCGGCGGCCTCGAGATCGCGCTGGCCGGCGGGCCGATCTTCGCGGCGCCGAACGCGCAGTTCGGCCAGCCCGAGATCAAGCTCGGCGTCTTCGCGCCGGCGGCCAGCTGCCTGCTGCCCTGGCGCGTCAGCGCGGTGGCGGCGGAAGACCTGCTGTGCAGCGGCCGCAGCATCGATGCCGCGCAGGCGCTGGCCATCGGCCTGGTGCAGATGCTGGCCGATGACCCGGTCGCCGCCGCGCTGGCCTATTTCGACGAGCACCTCGCACCGCGCAGCGCCGCGGCGCTGGCGCATGCCATGCAGGCCGCGCGCGCACCGCGCCTGGCCGCGCTGCGCGACGAACTGGCGCGTGTGGAGCGCCTGTACCTGCAAAGCCTGATGAAGACCCGCGACGCCAACGAAGGCCTGGCGGCCTTCCTCGCCAAGCGCTCACCCACCTGGGAGCACCGTTGATGAGCACCACCCTGCCTGAAGTGACCCGCATCGTGCAGCGCTGCGAAGCGCTGTTCGAGGATCTGGATTTCGAAGCCGTCAAGGAATGGAAAGCCGCCGTGCCGGGCCGCAAGGCCATCGGCTACATGCCGGTCTACGTTCCGCGCGAGCTGATCCACGCCGCCGGCATGCTGCCGGTGGGCATCCTCGGCGGCGGCGACCAGATCGAGGTGATCCAGGGCGACGCCTACTACCAGAGCTACATCTGCCGCATCCCGCGCTCGACCATCGAGCTGGGCCTGACCGGCCGGCTCGACTGCCTCGACGGCATGCTGTTCCCGAGCATCTGCGACGTGATCCGCAATCTCTCGGGCATGTGGCAGATGCTGTTCAAGGACAAGTACGTGCGCTATGTCGACGTGCCGCAGAACTACCAGGACAACGTCGGCGGCGTGTTCT
>WBZV01000623.1_pt1 | contig 19743 bp, 21 predicted proteins | sample 5204221 | NCBI WGS metagenome assembly WBZV01 (sample SAMN12344360, study PRJNA552823) | activated sludge metagenome | biome: Activated sludge suspended growth; feature: Nitrification reactor; material: Wastewater; isolation source: activated sludge from nitrification reactor of wastewater...
TGAGAGGGTGTGAATAAATCTACTGCGCGGCCCGATTTCGCCCCTGCGATGCTCACCGTACTCTTGTACGGCTGCGCTTCTCCGGGCGAACTCGAACCGCTCGCTACGATTTCTTCACACCCTCTGAGTAGCCGCGGAAGCCCAGCGTCAGCCGCCCGGCTGGCGGGGGCGCACGCTCAGCTCTGCGTAGCCGGTGCCCAGATCCGGCTCACGCATGAAGCTCCAGTCGGGCAGCAGGCCCAGCAGGATTTCCGCCGTGGTGCGGATGGTGCATCCGTAGGCCAGATGCCCTCCCAGCACCTCACCCGTGGCCGTAGCCAGGGCGGCGTGCAGGTGGGACCCGTTGGCCGCAATACTCCCCGACAGGCTCAGCAGCTCGATTTTTCCCGTCAGCACGTCCACATCGTCGGCGCCGGCCCGGCGCAGATGGGCTCTGTCGAGGCTGCCGATGCCGGCCACCACGAAGGCGGCCGAAAAGCCCTCGGCAAAGACGAGGCACTCCAGCGCGCGGCGGAGATCCTGCCCCGGGGTCAGACGCAAGGGCCGCATTTCCATTCCAGAATTCCCGTTCATGCAGTGCCCCTCCGCTGAAAGTGCTCGCCGGGCTCAGAACCCGGCGTCGTTCAGAAAACGCTGCCGTTCGGCATCCTTGTCCAGGTGGCTGGCCAGTGCCCGGCACAGGGTGTCGAGGCTGTTGGCGGTACGCGACTCGCGCCGCACCAGCACCTTTGCCATGGGGCCCATGTGCCGGGCGAAGAGCTTTTCGATTCGCTCCAGGTCGGCGCTGGCGATGACGCTCACAGCCGCTGCCGACGTGGCACTGGTGCTCGCATTCACAACGCTCCGCAAAGAGGACGAAGCACCGGACAGACCGGAACCGGCAAGGGCGCTGGACAGGAATGCCGAGCGGGGTGCCGGATCGGGGATCAGATCGGCAAGGCTCTGCAAGAGCTCTCGCAGGCTGCCGGCCCGGGGTACCGTGCGGCGCACGAGGATGCGGGCCATGGGGCCGATATGCTGGGCCAGGATGCGCTCGGCGCTGTCGATGGCCGCCGGCGTGATGTCGATCCCGGTGGCCGGGCGGCTGAGGGAGGGCTCCCCCGACGCACCGCAGACCGCCAGGTGCTCGCCATTCCACAGATAGAGATCATGATCCCGCGCGAGGGGATCGCGGCGCAGGCCCAGGTGGCGAAAGCACTCGCCGGCATTGCGCTTGAGGTGCTGGATGACTTCGTAATAGGCACGCGCCACCAGCACCTGGCCGGGCTCCGAGAAGCGCATCACCCGGAAGGCGGTGGTGATGCCATCGCCAAGAATGCGGGAACGGCCGTTGGGGTCGGGTGCCACCCGCACCGGCCCCAGGTTGATCCCCATATGCACACCAAGCCCTTCACTGGCCGCCGTATCGCCCAACTGCACCGCCGTGCGCAGGGCATCCTCGGGGTCGCCCACGTAGCACACGGCGCACCCCTCCTTCGTATTGACGGCCAGGCGGCTGGTGGGCGGCACGGGCGCGATGGCCTGACTGAGCATGCGCACCAGCCGCGTGCGCCTTTCGGACTGGATGGCCGGATCATCGGCGGGTGACACCACATCCGCAAACAGCACCGCACCGATGAATGTCCTGGCTTCGGAGGCCGACAGGCCCAGGGGCAGCGGTGCCTCGACGGGCGGATCGACCGGCCCCTCGCCGCCGGTGGGGGGCGCCAGGCAGGCCCGGCGGAAGTCCGCCACCTGACGGGGGCGCTTGTCTTCATCCGGGTTGAGGGCCCAGTCGATGGCGTTGAGCAGGCCCAGGCCAAAGGCATCCACATTGCCGATGCCGGCCGCCGGGGGCATGTTGTCTTCGCGCAGGCGGGCAAAGGCTTCCACCGGCAGCTTGCCGGTGACCATCCAGTACATGACCCCTGCCAGGGCGTACAGATCTGTCCAGGGCCCCTGCTTGCCGTGGCGGTGGTACTGCTCCGCCGGGGCGAACCCGGGCGTGACCACTGCCGTGAGGGCCTGCTCCTGACCGTCCTCGTTCTCGAGGCGGCGCGCCGAGCCGAAATCCAGCAGCACGGGGGTACCGTCGGCACGCATGTAGATGTTGCCCGGCTTGATGTCCCGGTGCAGGAAGCCGGCCCGGTGGATGGCCTCGAGCCCGTCCAGCAGGGGCCGCACGATGTTGAGCAGGGTCGGGCGATCCAGGGGCAGGCGCCCGATCAACCATTGGTTGAGGGGCTCCCCGGTCTCGTACTCCATCACCATGTAGGCGGTTTCGTTGGCCTGGAAGTAGCGCAGCACACGCACGATGCCGGGATGGTGAAAGCTGGCCAGGGCGCGGCTTTCCAGCAGAAAGCGCTTGAGGCCCCATTCGAACCCCTTGGTGGCCTTGGCCGAACGAGCACGCACCGAGCAATCCGCTTCCCGCAGGGCGAGATCCTTGGGGACGTATTCCTTGATCGCCACCCGGCAATCAAGGTGGGTGTCGTGGGCCAGATAGGTGATGCCAAAGCCCCCGCCACCGAGCACACTCTCAATGCGGTACTCGTTGAGGACGTAGCCACGCTGCAGGGCGAGGTGATCGTCCTGGCCGTCACGCGAAACGCAGGTGGTGTCGCTCATCAGGCCGCGCGGCTCAGGAATCGATCATCTGCATGGCCTTTTCGAGACTGCGGCGCATGCGGTTGAAGGAGCTGGCGAGCACTGCCACTTCGTCGCGACCGTTCTCGGGAAACTCGGGCTGGTCGAAATCACCGGTGCTGACCTTGTCCGCCGCCGCCGACATGCGCGACACCGGCTGGATGATCAGCCACGACAGCATCAGGTTGAGCACCACGAAGACCGCGGCGAAGACCGCCGCCAGGGAGGCCATGAAGGTGCGGAAGGCCTGGCCCGCGTTCTCGAGGGGCACGGACATGGGCACCGACACCACCTGGGCCCCCACCACCTCGTTGAGCTTCCAACCGAAGCCGTTGGCCGTGCCATAGACCTTGATCATGCTGGCCGGCGCCACGTCCGGCGTGCTGTGGCAGGGCAGGCAGGCGGCCGTCTCGATGCGGATGGGGTGGGCGATGTAGAGGGTCGGGCCGGTGGGCGTGTCGCGCTGGCCGGTGATTTCCTTGCTGTCGGGGCGGTTGCGGAAGCTGTTGACCAGGTCGGCCTCCCAATCCGCCGCCCGGTCGCGGGGGTTGGTGGGGTTGAGGGTGGCTTCCTTGTAGTCGTAGTTGGGGTACTTCTTGCGCAGCTGGGCGAGGGTTTCAGTGGCCGCGTAGGCCGGTACCGTCTGGGGCAGGAACTGCTTGTCCATCAGGGGGTTGAGGTGGGGGCGGACCTGGGCCACGGTATAACCCCGCACGGCCATGGCCGCCTCCATGACCAGCCGCGCCTCGCCCAGCACCTGCTCGCGGGCATGACGGTGGAGCAGTTCGTGGGAAATGTAACCGGCCACACCAAAGCCGGCGAGAAAGACCGCCAGCAAGACCAGATTGAATTTGAGTCGCAAGCCCATGGCTGAAATCCCCTGATTCGGCCTGAGCGGCCCCAAACATGAAGAGACATTTTGTCACATCACGGGAAGATCAAGGGACTCTCTCACGCCATCAACGAATTTTCAGGGTGCCCAGCCAGCGGCTGGCGGGATCGATGTCGGTGGTATCGGCGGTGCCATAGGGAGGCCGCGTGTCCACTTCGGGCGGCGCGCCGATCTGGTTCAGATCAACGGCCTGGGCGGTGCCCACGATGCCATCGGCCGTGACGCGCATGCGGTAGTACACCCCGTTCCAGAGACGCGCGCCGAACTCGGCCGGCGACTTGTACAGGAACAGCAGCGAGTGCTCGAGCCAGCCCAGATCATCCCGGGTCACCGTGGCCGGATTGCGGTGAGGATAGGGAACATGGCACAGCACCTCGGGCCCCTCAAGGCACTTGAACTCCCGCATGGACAGGAAGAAATCCTTGAAGCGGTCGTGATCCAGATGCAACACGAAGGCCGTGCGCGCACCCTGCGGATGAAAGCTGACGGTGCCGATGGGCACCGTCGTGCCGTCCCGGCCTTCCAGGGTGATGGCCCGGGTACCGTTCAGATCCCAGGGGTGTGCCGCACCGGGCAGCGCCATGAGGATGGCAGAGACGATCAACGGGCCGGTCTTGCGCAGGAACAGGGCAGGCATGGCGGCAGCTCCGGTAGCGACATACAAGGATGGATCACCTGCGCCCGTCTTCGTTCCCGGCGCGCTCACACGGTGGCGACGATCTCGCCGAGACGGGTCAGCGCCGCCTCGATCCGCGGGGAATACGGGTAGCCGCAGCTGATCCGCAGGAAGCGATCGAAGCGCTCGGAGTTGGAGAAGAGCAAACCCGGCGCAACCCGGATGCCTTCATGCAAGGCCGCCTCGAACACCCGCCGGGATGAGCACCCTTCAGGCATCTCCACCCACAGTAGCATGCCGCCGCAGGGCATGCTGAGGCGGGTGCCCGCCGGAAAGCGGGCGGCAATCGTCTCGGCCGTGCGCTCGCGCTGCGCCTTGAGCTGACGGCGCAGGCGCACCAGATGCCGGTCGAAGGCGTGACCGGCCATGAACTCGCCGATGGCGATCTGGGCCAGGGCATCGTTGGGTCGGCTCTGGGCGTGCTTGAGCATGCGGATGCGGTCCTGCCAGCGCCCACCGGTGACCCAGCCGATCCGCATGCCCGGCGCCAGGGTCTTGTGGAAGGAGCCGCAGTGGATCACGTTGCCGCGGCTATCCCAGGCCTTACAGACACGGAGAGGCGGGTCGTCGTCACTCAGGGCACCGTAAATGTCGTCTTCGATCAATGCCACGCCATGGGTTTCACACAAGGCCACCAGGCGGGCCTTCTCCTCGTCGGGCATGACACAACCGAGGGGATTCTGGAAATTCGGCACCACCACGACTGCGGCGATCCGGCCGTGGGACTGGAAGGCCAGCTCCAGGGCCTCCACCGACAGGCCGCGGCTGGGGCTGGTGGGAATCTCCAGGGCGCGCAGGCCAAGGCTCTCGATGACCTGGAGAAGGCCGAAATAGGTCGGTGACTCCACGGCAATCATGTCACCGGGCCGGCTCACTGCACGCAAGGCCAGATTGATGGCCTCGGTGCATCCGTGGGTCACCAGAATCTCATCGGCCGTCAGGCTCATCCCGGCCGCCAGGGCGCGCCGCGCCAGCACGGCCCGGAAGCCCGGGTCGCCCAGGGGCGGCACCGGGGTCACCAGCACCTCCGGGTGCCGGCGCAGGGCGCGCAGGGCCGCGTTCTTCAGGGCCTCCTGGGGATAGGCCTCGGGGGCGCCAAAGGCCAGGGCCAGGTTGGTGCGCACCGGGTGACGTTCGCACTTGGTGACAAAGTCGGAAACCCGGTCGTGGATGCCGGCAAAGGCCGCCGGATCGGGCACCAGGGCTGCGGCCCGGGGGTCGGGCTCGCTGACCGGCTGCAGATGGGCGCGTCGTGGGCGTTGCACGAAGTAGCCGGAACGCGCCCGCGCCTCCAGCAGCCCCTCATCCTCCAGCGTTCGACAGGCCTGCAGCACCGTGGACAGGCTGACCCCGTGCTGGCGGACCAGGCTGCGCAGGGAGGGCATGCGCTGGCCGGGGGGCAGCACGCCGGACTGGATGGCCCGCCGGTAATGGGCGGCCATGCGGGCGTAGAGCAGGGTGTCGGTGGTGGTCTCGATGTCCATGGCGCGATGATCCCCGAAGGCGAATGGAAGCCACAGATACAGATGGGCGCAATACACACCATAACAGGCCGCGAAATTCCGCGCTGAGCCGATACAGAAAGGCCGGACCTGTGCCTGCCGGTCGCGGGGAGGAATTCGTAAGCTGCAGCCATTCCCACTGCTGGAGCCCACCATGGACCCGATCCTCCCCAAGCCCGATGAACCCCTCTACCTCGCGGCAGAGCAGCAGCACCTGCGTCCGGCCCGGGCCGGCACCCTTGTCCTGGTGGAAGAAGGCCTCGTGCTGCTGGAGGGGCCGCCCCGCTGGCTGGGGGAGCGGATGCACAGCGCACGCCTGCAGATCGGGGCGGGCGGCTGCCATGTGCTTGAAGAGGATGGCTGGATCGGCCTGATGTCCCCGCGGGGCGCCAGACTGCGGGTGCTGGCCGGACGGCCTGCCCATGAAAACCTGGGGGATCTGCTGGTGGCGCGACTGCGTTGCCTGCGCGCCCTGGAAAATCGCCTGCTGGCCGCACTGGCGGCGGCCCTGCGGCTACGCGTGGGGGAGCGGGAAAACCCGGGAGGGCCGGCGCCCTAGCGGACGGCGCTCGGGCGCTTCATGCGGTAGGCCGCCTCGATGTCCCACTCGGCCAGGATCTCCGCCGCCTCGCAGGCCTGCTTCGGGTCGTCGAAACCTTCCCGGGACGGCACCCGGACGAAGCTGCGGAGAGAACGGCCGTTCTTGCCGAAAAGGTCGTACCAGCCGTCCCACTTCCCGTCCTTGTCGCGGCGGGGGACTGCATAGGGCTGAAAGGAAAAATCACCGTGTGTCTGCAAAGTCATCCTGATGCTCCCATCGATCCACGGACATGCGGACGGTTCGTCACGCAGGGAATCGGGACTGAATTCTAGGGTCCGCAAAAAAGATCAAGGTAAAACATCATGGCAGACAGCCATCAGGACGCAATCATTCACAATGTCACTGCCGTACCGGCGGAATGTCCGGACCGTCAGGCGGCCGACATACGCCGCCGCAGCCAGTTCACCAGGGTACCCACCAGCGGCAGGCGGGAGAACAGCTCCTCGCCGCTATCCCAATAGTCCCGGTGAGCGATCACCCGACCGTCTGCGGCGAAACGCAGATGGGTGGCACCGCGGATACACTGCAGCTCGGCCTCCTTCCAGCCCCGGAAGTGGAACTCGAACTCCCAGGCCAGCCAGGCTTCGTCTCCCTCCCCCATGCGCTTGGTCACCCGGAAGCGTGGCGCCTGCACCTGCTCGTACATATGTCGGAACACCTTCTCGATGGCCGGCAGGCCACACACCTCATTGAAGGGATCCTTGAAGCGGGCATCGGCCGCATACACCTCGGCGATGCGGGCCAGGCTGGCGGGAGACAGGGTCTCGTAGAACTCGACCACCCGCGCCACGGGTTGTGACGTGTCGCTCACAGGCCGGTGCTCCGGGCGATGAGCCGAAAGTAAAGCCGGTCGGGGAGGATGCTCAGCAGCTTCAGCACGCGGGTGAAACGGCGTGGGAAGTGGATCTCGAAGGCACCGCTGGCGAAGCCCCTGACGATGCGCGCCGCGGCATCCGCAGCCGTGATCAGCGCCGGCATCTCGAAATCGTTCTGGGCAGTGAGCGGCGTGGCCACGAAGCCGGGGTTGATCAGAAACACCGACACACCCTTCGGCGCCAGATCGAGATACAGGGTTTCGGCAAAGTTGATCAGCGCCGCCTTGCTCGGCCCATAGGCCAGGGCCTTGGGCAGGCCCCGGTATCCTGCCACGCTGCCGACGATGGCCAGCGCCCCGTGTCCCTGGAGAAGCAGTTGCGGCAAGGCGGCGGCCACGCCGTCCATCACCCCGAGGAGGTTGGTGTGCACCGTATGGCGGGCGTTCTCGGCGGTCAGGTCCCAGGCCCGCAGGGGCAGGTAGGTACCGGCATTGAGGATCACCAGATCCACCCCGCCCCACGCGTCCAGCAACTGCAGCATGGCCGGGGTGAAGGCGCCCGCGTCGGTCACGTCAAGCGGCAGCACCAGAGCATCGCGCAGCCCGCCGGCCACCTGCTGCAGGCCTTTGGCACTGCGTGCCGACAGGGCCAGCCGCGCGCCGCGGGCATCCAGCTCCACGGCGAGCGCGGCGCCGATGCCCGAGGAAGCGCCGACGATCCACACCCGCCGGCCCTGCCAGTCGGTGATCGGCGTGTTCAGGGGGTCAAACCAGCCCATACCCATGATGCCCTTGCCCATTTCTACTCGCGCTTGCGGAAGCTGAGGGTCACTTCGCCCAGGTGAAAGCCGAACTTGCTCATCACGGAACGGTTGAGCATCACCCGGTCATCCATCAGGAACATCCAGTCGTCGAAGTCCACGTTGTAAACCTTGCCATCCACCGGCAGGGCCATCACGTACTTCCAGCGTAGTGCATTGCCGCGGGCTTCGCCGCTTGCCTCACCGACCACGTCATCGGCCTTGCCGGTATAGCGATGGGCATCCAGCCGGGTCAGGGTCCACACCCGCCGCTGGGTGCTGCCGTCGGAGTAGGTGAAGCGCTCGTCCAGGGTGCCGGTGTTGCCCTGCCAGCGGGCATCAATGAGCACATGAAAGCGCTTCACCACCTTGCCGGAACGGTCCTGGAAGATACCGTCGGCGTCGAGGGTGCCGTTGAAGTAACGGGTCAGGTCGAGTTCCGGCTTCTCGGCGGCGTAGTCGGACACGTCCACCGACGCACAGCCGCCAAGCCCCACGAAGCCCGCCATAAGGATGGCCAGTTTGCTCATTGCAATTCCCCTTCCATGATCCGGCGCCACCGCCACAGGGCGGCAGCCGCCATCAGTTTGAGTACCAGGGGCACCACCGCATACACGGCCGACAGGGCCGCCATGGCGTCCGCATCCCGTGACCCCGGCGCGTAGCCGAGAACGCCCAGCAGCGGCAGGGCCAGCCCGGCTGCGAGGGCCAGATTGGCCTTGGTGACGAAGGCCCACCAGCCGAAACAGGCGCCAGCGCGCGCCTCCTCGCGGCGCGCCAGCTGATCGGCGAGCAGGGCCGGCGGCAGGGCCAGATCGGCACCCAGGGCCAGCCCCGACAAAGCACACAGGGCACCGAAGGCCAGGATGTCACCGGGGCCGATGAATGCGGCCCAGGCAAACACCGCCACGGCCAGCCCCATGCCGGCCAGCCAGGCCCGTGCCTTGCCCACCCGCCGGGCCAGACGCACCCACACGGGCAGGCCCGCGGCGCCGGCCAGAAAGTAGATGGCCAGGAACAGCCCCGACAGGTCCTCCCGCCGGACCACATCGGCCACGAAGAAAAGCACGGTGGACGCCGGCACCGCCGCCGCGATGCCATTGAGGGCGAAGACCCCCAGCAAGGCGGCAAAGGGCCGGTCGGCGAGGACGCCACGCAGGGCTGCCCACGGGTTCTCATGCCGCGCCACGGGGCGTCGGCCGGCGGGCATGCCCGGCAGGCTGACCAGGGCCACCAGCCCCAGGATCGTCACGAAGACCACCCCCGTCCGCGCCAGCCCGGCCTCCATGGTGGCGGCCAGCACGCCCGGCAGGGCAGCCGCCAGCAGCACGCCGACAAGTCCGAAACCCTCCCGCGAGGCCACCAGGCGGGTGCGCATGTCGCTGCTCTCACCGAGCTCGGCGCCCCAGGCCCCGTGGTTGATGGTGGCCACCGAGTAGCCGAAGGTCACCACCACCAGCAAGCTCGCCAGCCACACACCGCCCGCCCCGGGGGGCGGTGCCAGCAGGCCGCCCACCCCCAGGGCGAGCAGGGGCAAGGCCAGGGCGATGAGCCGTCGGCGACTCAGGAAGCGGTCGGAGGCCCAGCCGATCAGGGGGTCGCTCACGGCATCGACGATACGGGTCAGGAGCAGGATGGCCCCCACCAGGGCGAGGCTCAGCCCGGCCTGGTCCGCGTACAGTTTGGGCACATGCACGTAGATGGGCAGTGCGGCAAAGGCGAGGGGCAGGCCGAGCAGACCATAACGCAGGCCCAAGAAGGCCACCTGTCGCTCGCCGGCCGGCATCACGAGGCCTGCCCGAGCAAGCGGCTGCGCAGGGCGGGAACCCGGGTGCGACTGTCCAGCCAGATGGCGAAGAAGGCGCGTGCGAAGGCCGGATCGGCCACCTCGCCCGACAGCCGACCCTGGTGGTAGAAGGCCGCGCCACGGCCCGGCAGATGCACCCCGACGAGGGTCTCACCCGCAGCCACATCCGGAAACACCCGTTCCAGCTCCGCCTTCCAGCGGCCGAGCCGGGCATCGTCGGCGCCGCCGAGGCGCCGCATCTCATCAAGACTGGTGCTCACCAGGGTGTCCCGCGAGAACCCCCGGGTATAGGTAAGCGCGAGGGCGAAAGGGGCATCTTCCCGATAGCCTTGGGCGCCAACCCACAGGGCCGCCTCATAAAGGCGCAAACCCAGGAAGCGTGCCTCGCCGCTACCGAGGGTGTGCCAGCCCGATGCCAGGGCCTTCACCGGCTCGGGCAGGCTCGCCGCCACCGGCGCCGCCAGGGCCAGGGCGACGGCCACCAGGAAGCTAGCCAGACCGCGCATGACCCAGCTGGAACTGATGCACGTCCACAGTGCCGGCCCGGAAACCGGCTTCGCAATACGCCAGGTAGAAACGCCACAGGCGCACGAAACGCTCGTCGTAGCCGAGCGCACGCACCTCCGGCAAGGCGGCCTCGAAGCCTTCGCGCCAGCGCACCAGGGTCTCGGCGTAATCCTGGCCAAAGGCCAGATCCCCTCGCACGACGAGCCCGGCCCGGCGGACGTGCCGGCCGAACACTGCGGGGCTGGGCAGCATGCCGCCAGGAAAAACGTAGCGCTGAATGAAATCCGTACCCTTGCGATATCCGGCAAACAGGGCATCAGCAATGGTGATGGTCTGCACCACGGCGCGGCCATCGGGCTTGAGACGATCGCGGATCTGGGCGAAATAGCCCGGCCAGAAGCGCTCACCGACCGCCTCCATCATTTCGATGGAGACGATGTGATCGTAGCTTCCGCGGACATCCCGGTAGTCGCACAGCTCAAAATCGGCGCCGTCGGCCCAGCCCCCCTGCTCCGCCCGGGCCCGGGCCCAACCCAGCTGCTCCCGCGACAGGGTCAGACCAAGCACCCGGCAGCCATACTCCTTGACGGCAATCTCGGCAAAACCACCCCATCCGCAGCCTATCTCCAGGATCATCTGGCCGGGCCGCACATCCAGCTGGTCAAGCACGTTGTGGTACTTGCGGCACTGGGCAAGCTCCAGCGACTCTCCCGGCGCCAGGCAGAGGGCGCTGGAATAGCTCATCCCCGGGTCCAGCCACAGGCGGTAGAAGTCGTTGCCCAGGTCGTAGTGGGCCTGGATGTTGCGCAGGGAACCTGCCCGCGTGTTGGCCCGCAGCAGGTGGGTCAGGCGGTGGCCGATCAGGCGCCAGGCCTTGCCATGGATGGCGCTCTGCAAGGTCTCGCGGTTGCGGGCCAGCAACGTCAGCAGGGCCGGCAGGTCGGCGGTCTGCCAGTCGCCGGCCATCCAGGCCTCGGCAAACCCGATATCACCCTTGGCCAGAATCTCGTCAAAGACCGCTTCGTCCGCCACGCTCATGTGGGCCACACAGGGGCCGCGCCCAACCCGCCGGGTCAGGTCGGTGCCGACATGCACATCGACGGCGCCGCCCTCGATGCTGTCAAGAAGCCCCAGCACGAGGCGGGTGCCGCGGCGCAGGTGCGCTGCCTGGTCGGCAACGGCGCCGACAAAGGGGTGTTCCAGCCGGTTCATGACGAAAGCTCCTCGGTGGGCGGATGGGGTTTGCGGAAGAAGGGAACACGGCGGAGGGCAAGGCGCAGGGCCTGCCAGTGAATGCGGAACACCACGCCGAAGCTCATCAGGGGCAGGCGGGCCAGCCAGCCCAGCAGGGCACGGCCCGTGAGGGGCTGCTCCCGGCCCGACAGGCGGGTGGCGAGCTGGCAGTGGCCGCCTTCCCAGTAGTCAATGGCGGTGCTCACCACCCCGCCCTGGCGGGAGAAGCGGAAGCGGTACTCACCCCGCACCGGAAAGAAGGGCGACACATGAAAAACCTTGCAGGCCTTCAGCTCGTCACCGGCCGTGATGGGGCGGTGGTCCGGGTGGGCCACCAGGTAGTTGTGATGCTCGCCGAAGGTGTTGCTGACTTCGGCCAGCACGGCGCGCAGACCGCCCTGCCTGTCGTGGCAGAACCAGAAGCTCACGGGGTTGAACAGAAATCCGAACATGCGCGGCATGGTCTGCAGCACCACCTCGCCGTCGGCTTCAGCCAGCCCCTGGCGGTCCAGCAGGTCGCGGATCCACGGCAGCAGGGGTGAGCCGTTGCGGGCTCCGTGGTCGCGGCTGCGCAGGGAGAACACGCCCGGGCGATCCACCCCCAGCAGCGGCACACGCAGGCCCTCCAGGTGGCTGAGGGGAATGCGCAGGGTGGCCAGGGGGTAGGTGAAACGGTTGTGCACCGGGCGGGTGCGCTCGTGCATCACCGCACCCATGCACACCTTCGGGGCGAAATCCTCGGCGACCATCAGGCCACCACCTCACTGAACTGCCCGCTCCCCTGCCAGGGCGCCGCCACCCCCAGGGCCGCCGCCACGGCAACGGCGGACTTGAGGCCGTCCTCATGGAAGCCGTAGCCCGTCCAGGCACCGGCGAACCAACTATTGCGTTGCCCCTGCAGGGCCGGCAGGCGGGCCTGGGCGTCAATGGCGCCCTGGTCGAAGACCGGGTGGGCGTACCCATAGCGCCCGAGCACGGTATCGGCCGCCGGCTCGACAAGGGGATTGAGGGACAACACCACCGGGGTGGACACGGGCAGCGGCTGCAGCCGGTTGAGAAGGTAGGACACGGACACCGGTCGCTCACCGGGGGCGCCCTCGCCGGAGAGGTAGTTCCAGGCCGACCAAACACCGCGTCGGCGGGGTAGCAGGCGCGTGTCGGTGTGCAGCCAGGCATCGTTGTGCTGGTACTTGACGGCCCCCAGCACTGCACGCTCGACCTCGCTGGCGTCGGCGCCCAGCAGGGCCAGGGTCTGGTCCGAATGACAGGCGAACACCACCTCGTCGAAGCCCTCGACACCGTCGCGGGTGCGCACGGCCACGCCGAAGCCCGCCTCGCGGCGGACATCGAGCACCGGAGCCCGCAGGCGCACGTCCCCGATGTGGTTTGCCAGTTTGTCCACATAGCTGCGCGCACCGTTTCTGACGGTGTACCAACGCGGGCGGTCGAAGACCTGCAGCAGGCCGTGGTTGTGGCAGAAGCGCACGAAGGTGGCCAGGGGATAGGCCAGCATGCTGCGGGTCGGGCAGCTCCAGATGGCGGCCGCCATGGGGATCAGGTACCAGTCGCGGAAGGCGTGGCCATAGCCATGGCTCAGCAGGTAGTCACCGAGGGCCATGTCGGGGGTCGTGCCTTCCCGGGCCATGCGGGTGGTTTCCCGGTTGAAGCGCCGAATGTCCTGGAGCATCTGCCAGAACGCCGGCCGCAGGAGATTGCGACGCTGGGCAAAGAGGCTGGCCAGATCACTGCCCGCCCATTCCAGGTCGTTCGACGCAAGGCTCACGCCGAAGGACATCTCGCTTTCCACCGTATCGACGCCGAGGAGGGCAAAAAGGGCACACAGGTTGGGGTAGGTGCGTCGGTTGAAGACCAGGAAACCGGTATCCACCGGAAAACACTGCCCATCCACCTCGATGTCCACCGTGTGGGTGTGCCCCCCCAGGTAGTCCCCTCCCTCATACAGCACCACCTCGTGTTCGCGGCTGAGCAGCCAGGCACTCGCCAGGCCGGCGATGCCGGCGCCGATCACGGCGATGCGCCTACCCTCCCGGGGACGGGAAGCAAACTTGTCTAGCGGACCACGATCCATTGGCTACTCCTAAGTGTGACTCTGGCGCTCAGAGCCTGTGAGGAAATCGCAGCGAGCGGTTCGAGTTCTTCCCGAGAGGCGCCGCCGTACCAGGCGTACGGCGAGCATCGCAGGGGCAAAATCGGGCCGCGCAGTGGATCTATTCACACGCGCTCAGTCGTTGCGGCCTTCCATGAGGGCATAGGCCGAATGGTTGTGGATCGACTCGAAGTTCTCCGATTCCACCGTCCAGGCCGCAATGCGCGGCTCAGCGCGCAGGCGCAGGGCAACGTCACGCACCAGGTCTTCCACGAACTTGGGGTTGTCGTAGGCACGTTCGGTCACCCACTTTTCGTCCGGGCGCTTGAGCAGGCCGAAGATCTCGCAGGACGCCTCCTCCTCGGCGATGCGCACCAGCTCCTCGAGGCTCATGTCCTCCCGCAGCAGCACGCTCAGGGTCAGGTGGGAGCGCTGGTTGTGGGCGCCGTAGTCGGAGATCTTCTTGGAGCAGGGGCACAGGCTGGTCACCGGCACCACAACCTTGATGCTCAACTCCGCATCGCGACCGAAGGCCTTCTCGACCGTCACGGTGGCATCCAGATCCAGCAGGCTCTCAACCCCGCTGACCGGCGCACGTTTGCGCATGAAGAAAGGGAAGCACATCTCCATCCGGCCGGCCGTGGCCCCCAGGTGGATCAGGGTCTCGCAGATCATGCCGCGCAGGCCCTCCAGATCCAGGGCCGCGCGATCGGCCTCGAGCACCTCGACGAAGCGCGACATGTGAGTGCCTTTGACTTCCGGCGGCAGGAACACGGTCATTTCCAGCGTGGCGACGGTGTGCTGGATCTGCCCATCCCGATCCAGGAAGCGCAGGGGATAACGCAGGCCACGCACCCCGACTCGCTGGATGGCGAGCTGGCGCAAGTCTTCACTGGCCTGTACATCGGGAAGGTGCAGCTTTTCAGGGGCATTCACGGGGCAGTCTCCTGTCGGGGGCCGGGGGAAAGAGGGCTATCAAGGCCGCTCGGCAAGGGCCTTTTCAATGGCATTCACGAGGGTGCGGCTGTCCGGCGAGGTGGTGCTGGGGAAGCTCGACACCTTCTGGCCGCTGCGATCGATCAGGTATTTATGGAAATTCCACTTCGGCCGCTCCCCGGTGAGGGACGCGAGCTGGCGATAAAGGGGATTGGCGGTCGCCCCGACCACGTCGGTCTTCGCAAACATCGGGAACTTGACGCCGTAGGTCAGGCGGCAGAAGTCGGCAATCTCCTTGTTGCTGCCGGGCTCCTGACTACCGAAGTCGTTGGACGGGAAGCCCACCACCACGAGGCCCTGCTCCCGGTACTTGGCATGCATCTTTTCCAGCCCGTCGTACTGGCCGGTGAAGCCGCAGTAGCTCGCGGTATTGACCACCAGCACGACCTTCCCCCGGTACTGGCACAGGGACTGGGGCACATCGTCCTGGAGTCGTGGAAAGCGATGATCGAGGAGGGGCGGACACGCTTCCTGGGCAGCCCAGGTGGCACCGGAGGCCAACAACAGGGCGCCGATGAGCAGGGGACGGGCAATGCTGATCATGATCGTCCCCGCTCAGAGGCCGGCGTTCTGATGCAGGAAGATCTTCACATCGAGATCGTCGTCCTGGACGGGGGCGGACCGGGATTCCGGCGCGGCCTGCACCACCGGGCTCTCGAAGGCGTATGGCTGGGCGGCCATGTGCTGAACACCGAAGGCCACCGCCCCCATGAACAGCATGGTGGTCATCAGGCCAGAGGGCGTCTCGATGCGGGATGTGTTCATGATGTTTGTCCTGGACAATTGATAGACACATCCCTACACTAGAATCAAATCATCGCCATGTCAACATTTTGTCCAGGACAAAATATGAACACACCTCTCCGAGCAACCGGCCTGCCCATCGCTGCAGTCGAGCGCGACACCGGCCTGGCCAAGGACACCCTGCGCGTCTGGGAACGTCGTTACGGCTTCCCGCAGCCCGGGCGGGACGCCAATGGGGAGCGGACCTATCCGCTGGAACAGGTGGACAAGCTGCGCCTGATCCGGCGTCTGATCGATCAGGGTCTGCGCCCGGCGAAGATCATCGGCCTCGACATGCAGGCCCTGGCGGGCATGCTCGACGAAATTGGCAAGCCCCGTGACGGCGGCGACCCGGAGCGCTGCGCCCAGTTCGCGGCCATCCTCAAGTTCGTGCGCCTGCACCTCCATGAGGATCTGCGGCGCACCCTGCAGCAGCTACTGATGAAACTCGGCCTGCAACGCTTCGTCAGCGAGGTGGTGGCGCCCCTCAACCGCGTGGTGGGTGACGCCTGGCTGCGCGGAGAGCTGGAGGTACCTGAAGAGCATCTCTACACGGAGCAGATCCAGAACATCCTGCGGGCCGCAATCAGTGCCCATGCCGCCCTGCGCAGCGGGCGGCCGGTGGTGATGCTGACCACCTTTCCCGAGGAACAGCATGCGCTCGGCCTGTTGATGGTGGAGGCAACCCTCACGCCGGAAGGCGCCTGCTGCGTCTCCCTGGGCACCCAGACCCCCCTTGAGGACATCCGCAACGCTGCCACCGGCGGGCGCTTCGACATCATTGCGGTCTCCTTCAGCTCGGCCTACCCGGCCCGCCAGGCCATTGATGGCCTGCGCACCCTGCGCAGCGGACTGCCGGAGCAGGTCAGTCTATGGGCGGGCGGCGCAGCCCTGCAGGGGGCCGCCAGGAAACTCCCGGGCATCACGGTCTTCGAGTCCATTGATGATCTACCCGGCGCCCTCGATGCCTGGCGCAGGGCTTACTGTGCCACTCAGGCATAAGCGGGACACGGTGCCGCACGGCAGGACGGAACCCGTGCCAGTGACCAATTCCGCAAGGCCCATTGCCAGACATCGCTGAGGCCGCCATCCGCCAACCCCGGCGGGGGGCTCTGCCCAAGGAAGGCAAGGGCATCCACGAGCACACGGGCGGGCGGCGCCCCTGCCACGCTGCGGGCCAGCGTCTGCTTGGAGAGTTTCTCCCCCGCCCCGTTGATCGCCACAGGAAGGTGGGCGTAGGACGGCGTGGGCAAGGCAAGCAGGTGCTGAAGCACGATCTGGCGCGCCGTCGAGTCGAGCAGATCCGCCCCCCGGACCACCTCCGTCACCCCAGCCTCCGCATCGTCCACCACCACTGCCAGCTGGTAGGCAAAGAGGCCGTCGGCGCGCAGCAGCACGAAGTCCCCCACATCGGCAGACACGTCCTCTTCGATCCGGCCCTGAATGCCGTCCAGAAAGACGATCCGGCCCGGCGGCACCCGCAGACGCCAGGCACGGGCCTCACGACCGGCCGGCAGCCCCGCCCGGCAGGTACCCGGGTAACGACGCGTGCCATCCCGGGCCAGGCCGGAATCGGCCATCTCCTTGCGGGTGCACGCGCACCCGAAGAGCTGCCCGTCCGCCTTCAGGCGGGCGAAAGCCTCGCGGTAAGCGGCCGTGCGCCGGCTTTGCCAGACCACCTCGCCATCCCAGGCAAAGCCAAAGGCTTCAAGGGTGCGCAAGATGCCGTCCGCCGCACCTGGGACGCTGCGCGGAAGGTCCACATCCTCGATACGCAACAACCAGCGCCCCTGCCGGCTTCGTGCCGACAGGCAGCTACCAAGAGCCGCCACCATCGAGCCGAAATGCAGGGGCCCGCTTGGCGATGGGGCAAATCGCCCGACGGGTGGAACCGTCGGCGCATCCGCCACGTCATTCCTCATGCCTTTTCCATTTAACAGAAATATACAAAACTAAACGAATCAATCACTTACCAAAACCGACCGCAAAACCTATGACTTTCGGCATATTCCGCTTCCGGCAATGCCCCCGGATAATCAATTCACGAGTCGGTTTTCCCCCAGTCGCCCATTGTCGCAGTGATTCGGCAAGCCCCGGAAGGGACCGACCACGCCGACTTACGACACCGGCGGGCTTGGGCGTGGTGACGCAACAGGACCGTTTCTCTGCTTCTGTTGTCTTCGGGGGCGCCGCACGTACCGAGGCGAATTCAACATACCGGGAGAGGATCTGTGCATAGGTGGCGTTCCGGGCTCTCCGAAGCAATCAACTGCGGTTTTGAGGTGCAACGACCTCCCGTTCCCCTCCCAACTCCATTCCAATGAAATCCGGCAGTATTCCCCTCTTCAGCCACGGTACCCGGCCCGCCGCCGATCTGGGCGGGACGTCCTCAGCGCCGTCATTTGCACGACGGATCCACATCCTGGGGCAGCTCGCCGGCATCGTCACACTGATCGGGCTCTGGCCCCAGGTTGATGCCCCCTGGCTGCTGCTGGTGTGGTGGGTGGGTACCAGCGCGGCGCAGTTCCTCCTCGCCGGCCTGGCCAGCCGGACACAACTGACACGCCCCGGCACCCCCATCCACGACCCCCTGCTGCGCCACTACCTCTTTTCGGCAGTCTCCGTGATCGGCGGCGTGGCCTGGGGATGCCTCACCCTGATCGGCCCCTACGAAGCCGGCCCCCAGGCCCAGGCCTTCCTGTTCATGGCCCTGGGGGGGGTCACCCTTGCTGGCGCCGGCATCCTGTTCGGGAGCCGCAGCGCCTGCGCAGTGTTCGTCACCGCAGTGCAGCTCCCCCTGTTCATCCAGACGGTGGTCAACCCCCCTGCCACCCTGCCCCACGCCAGCGTTTTCGTCGGGGTGTTCGTGCTTTTCGCACTGAGCCTCAATGACCTCCTGGCGCTCCTGCATCGGGGCGCCGTTTTCGTCGAGGTGGCAGCCAGCGAGCGATCCGACGTCCAGCAGATCCTGCTCGACAATACCGATGAAGCCCTCGTCCTGGCCCACGGGCACCACATCCAGCACTGGAACCGGCGTTTCTCCGAGCTGATGCAGGTGACCGACACCCAGCTTCCAATCCGACACCTGGACGCCTGTCTCGCCAATCGCACGGAATGGCGTCGGCACGCCCGCGCCGCCATCGACGCCCTGGGCCGGGGAGAACCCTATCGCAGCGTGACGCGCCTGCGCCGGGCCGATGGCAGCGAGTTCTGGGCCGAACTCTCCGGCCGGCGGGTCGAAGGCAGCAGCACTCCAACACAGATCGTGTGGGCGGCAAGCGAGATATCCGATCGGATCGAGGCCGAAACCCGCGCCGCCCTGGCCCATGACCAACTGTTCGCCCTTGTCGGCCAGAGCGCCGACTGGTACTGGCAGACCGACAACCAACACCGCCTGATGCAGGTCACCCCCCTGTCGGGATCCGACAAGGACGGACTGGAGCGGCACATCGGCCGCAAGTGGTGGCAGTTCCCCGTCGGCGGACAAGGCCCCCGCCCGGCACATGGGGCGCTAAGGCGCACCTTCGAGCTGCGGGAGGCCTTCCGCGATCTTGAGGTGGAAGTCCCCGATGGCAGCCATGCGCCACGCCGCCTGCAGCTCAGCGGCACCCAACGATTCGACGGGCATGGCAGCTTCCTCGGCTACCACGGCATCGCCAGCGACGTGACGGAACGTATCCGCGCCCAGGAACACATCCGCTTCCTTGCCTATCATGATCCGCTCACCGGCCTGCCCAATCGCCGCCTGCTGATGGACCGGCTGGAACAGTCCATCGCCCGTGCCCTGCGTTACCAGGCGCGCATCGGCGTCATTCTGGTGGACGTGGACGATTTCAAGCGCATCAACGATCTGGCTGGCCATGGCACCGGAGACCGGATTCTCGTGGAGGTGGCCGACCGCCTGCGCCATGGTGTGCGCGCCTGCGATACGGTGGCACGACTCGAGGGCGACGCCTTCGCGATCCTGCTGCCGGAGCTGGAGAGTGCGGGCGCCGCCGAACCCGTGGCCGCCAAGATCCTGTCCCTCCTGCATCAGCCCCTGGCCCAGCCCTCACCGCGCAGCGCCCTGGGCGCCAGCCTCGGCATCGCCACCTTCCCTGACGACGCCGAGAATGGCGATGGGCTGCTGCGCATGGCCGACGCCCGCATGCTGCGGGCCAAGCGGCGCGGCGGGCAACGCATCGAACGCGCCAGCCCCGCCCTGGCCCGGGATCACGCGTAGCGCAGGCGTCGGCTACGCTCGAGACGCTCGGCGAATTTCGGAAAATCCAGCCCGGTGCGCTGGCGCAGCGCCTTGGCCTGGTTGCCGATCTCGCGCCAGCGCGGCGCAAAGCCGGGGGCGCGGATGGCCAGTACGATGTCGTTGCCATCGGCCAGGGACATGGTCAGCACCCGATCAT
>WBZV01000625.1_pt1 | contig 19715 bp, 11 predicted proteins | sample 5204221 | NCBI WGS metagenome assembly WBZV01 (sample SAMN12344360, study PRJNA552823) | activated sludge metagenome | biome: Activated sludge suspended growth; feature: Nitrification reactor; material: Wastewater; isolation source: activated sludge from nitrification reactor of wastewater...
GCGATCTGCGACTGCACCGCGACGGACAGCGCATTCATGGGCGGACGCTGCAGTGTGATCAACGCCACACCCTCGGTCGCCTCGACAGTCACCAGCGGCGTGCTGCCCGCACCTGCTTCGTCCACAATCGGCCTCCTTCGCCTACCACGGCAGGCTAACCTCAGGGGGTGGACCTCCCCGTCGAGAGGTCCGTCGACTGGAGGAACATGCGCACGCCTGAGGGTCTGCCGCCGATGGGCCTTCGACCGGATGCGGACAACCCCGGCCGGGCCACGGTCAACTACTTCGCACCAGCCGCCGAACGTGTGGTGATCGAATTCCTCGAATCCGGCACGCAGATCGATCTGACGCCTGGACCGTATGGCCACTGGACCGGAGAATTCGACGAACCGTCCGCAGGCACGACCTACGGATTCCGCGTGAGCGGCCCGTGGGAGCCGCAATACGGACTGCGCCTCAACCCGGCCAAACTCCTGCTGGACCCCTACGCCTTGGCCATGACGGGCGAGCTGATCGTCAACGATGCGATCCACTCGTACCAGATGCAGGATCCCGATCTGATCGACGATGCGGACTCCGCGCCGTTCGTTCCGCACAGCGTCTACGTGCGCCCCCTGGAACCGACGCCGAACCAACCGCCGCGCATCCCGTGGGACCGCACAGTCATCTATGAAACCCACGTCAAGGGCTTCACCAAGTTGCACCCGGAGATCCCCGAGGAACTGCGCGGCACCTACGCGGGCCTGGCACAACAACCCGTGATCGACTACCTCGTGAGCCTCGGCGTCACCAGCATCGAGCTGCTCCCGGTCCAGCACTTCGTGCCCGAACCGATGCTGCTCGGGCGCGGGCTCACGAACTATTGGGGCTACAACCCCGTCGGCTACTTCGCCCCCCACTCCACCTACGCGGCACATGGTCAGCGCGGGGAGCAGATCGCGGAGTTCCGGGACATGGTCGACGCGCTGCACGCGGCCGGCCTCGAAGTCATCATCGACGTGGTCTACAACCACACTGCCGAAGGCGACCACCTCGGTCCGACGCTGGCGTGGAAGGGCTCCGCGAATGCGGACACGTACTGGATGCTCGACGGGGGCATGTACGACAACCCCACCGGGTGCGGCAACGCGATCAGGGCCGAGTCCCCCCGCATGGTCGAGTTGATCCTGTCCTCGCTGCGGTACTGGGTCACCGATCTGCACGTGGACGGTTTCCGCTTCGACCTCGCGTCGACACTGGCCCGCACCTCGGCGATGGTCACCACCTGGGCGCCGGTCCTGTCGGCGATGGCTGCGGACCCCGTGCTCTCCCAGGTCAAGCTCATCGCTGAGCCGTGGGACATCGGAATCGGCGGCTACCAGGCCGGTAACTTCCCGGGGCCATGGGCCGAGTGGAACGACGTGTTCCGCGGGAGGGTCCGTGACACGTGGCGTTCCATCGGTTCGCTGTCCGAACTCGGTGCACGTCTGACGGGCTCGGCCGACCGGTTCGCGCACAACGGCCGCCGGCCGTACCACTCCATCAACTTCATCACCGCCCACGACGGCTTCACGCTGGCCGACCTCGTCGCCTACAACGACAAACACAATGAGGCCAACGGCGAGAACAACAACGACGGCAGCAACGACAACCGCAGTTGGAACGGCGGCGCCGAAGGCCCGACCGACGACCCCGAGGTGCTCAAGAACCGGCGTGCACGGCAGCGCTCGCTGCTGGCAACGCTGCTGCTGTCGGCAGGGACGCCGATGATCCTCTCCGGAGATGAATCCGGACGCACCCAGCAGGGGAACAACAACGTGTACTGCCAGGACAACGAACTGTCCTGGACCGACTGGTCGGCCATGGACCAGGACCTCATCGAGTGGACGAAACTCCTGCTGCAGATCCGGGACCGCTACTCGGTCCTGCGGCCCGAGGTCCATCCCTCCCCCGAGGACCTGCACTGGTTCAACGAGGACGGAACCGTGCTCACCTCCGAACAGTGGAACGACCCCGACGTTCGGGTGGTGCAGGCGATGTTCAAAGGTGATCCCTCGGTGCTGCTGTGCCTCAACACCGGTCCGGAGGCCGTTGAGATGAACTTCCCCATGCCGGCTCGGGTGGTGCTGGCCAGCGAGGACGTCACTCTCACCGGAGTCGACCCGTCCGCCGGCGTCAAGGTGCCGTGCTACTCGATAGTCGTGGCCGAGGTCCTGCCCGACGAGTGAGCCGCGCGCACTACGCACTCGATGTGTGAGGTCCGCCCGACCTGAAGCGCGATTGCTCTCGGTGACTGGATTCCGGCACCGACGCGCTCACCGTGCAGGCGCACCCGGCCCTCCCTCACACTCCAGGCATGCGTGCATGGCGCGTGATTCCCGCGATCGCGGCCTCTGCGCTGGTGGCATCCGGCGTCGTGGCGCCGGCACACGCCGCCCAGAAACGGGGCGACCTCGACACGTCGTGGGGCAACGGGGGTGTAGCAAGCACCTCATTCCCCGCCGCCGACTTCGCCTCGACGCGCGACAGCATCGTGCAGGCGGACGGCAAGGTTATCGTTGTCGGGACTGTCGGCGACAACGACTTCAGCACGTTCTCCATCGCGCGTTTCACCGCCACGGGCCAGCTCGACGCCAGTTTCTCCGGAGACGGAATGGTCCAAGTGGGGTTCGGTCAGGAACACGCGGCTGCGCGCAGCGTGGCCATCGACTCCCAGGGCAGGATCCTGGTCACCGGGGTCAGCTCGCCATCGTCAGGTTTCGACGCGGCGAACACCAAGTTGGCACTCGTGCGGTTGCTGCCCAACGGCACCCCCGATCCGGGGTTCGGTCCCACCGCCAACGGCAGGGTCACCACCGCATTCGGCGGCAACCTCACCGACGGCCGCGGCGTGGCGATCGCGTCCGGCGACCGGCCCGTCTGCGTGGGTAACGAACTCGAGGCCGGACAGACAAAGATGGTGATCTACCGGTACACGGCCGCGGGCAGCCTCGACAACTCATTCAACTTCGACGGCCGGGTCACGCTGATCAGTGGATCCCACACGTACGGGCGGTCGGTGGTCCTCGCCGGCGACGTGCTGTACGCCACGGGATACCGCGACACCGATGTGGTGGATCAGCCGGTGATCGCCAGAGTCCTCGCCACAGGCATACCTGATCCCACGTTCGGCCTCGGCGGGCTCGTGCGTTTGGCAGTCCAGGGCGCCTCGAACTACGGGCTGACGATCGCCGTGACCCCAACCGCACCGGCGCACATCACGGTCGGGATCGACGGCTACACCGACGGTGTGCTGTTGCCGCTGCTGGCCAGGACGAGCATGACCGGAGCCCTCGACACCGGCTATGGCGTGGCGGGGGTGTTCACGGGCAGAAGCGGCTTGACGTTCCGAGACGCGGCGGTGGCCAACGACGGCTCAGCCGTCATGTTGAGCCTGACCGAACCCGACGCCGCCGTCGTGAGCGCCATCCGCCCCGACGGGACGGTGGACACGTCCTTCGCAGGCGGCGGAGGAGGGACGACTCCAGTCCCGGAAACGGTGTTCCACGGGCGGTCGTTGTCAGTGGCTGCGGATGGCGGGATCTTCGTCGGCGGCAACATGGTCTCCTTCACGCAGATGGGGATCGTCAAACTCCACGGCACCGCTATTCCGGACCCCACACCGACACCGCCGCCGGCGCAACCGACCATCACGGGATTGACGGTCAAGAAGGCCTCCGTCGACGTATCCATCGCCGCCCAGGCCGAGGGGTTGACCTACACCGCCCGGAAGATGAAGCCCAACGGCACTGCCGGAAGAGTGACCGCTTACGGGGATCTACCCCCGGGGACCCGAACACTGAGTCTGCGCACAGCCGGCGCGATGCACGGCGTCCACTTGACCGTGACCGCCAACGGACCCGGCGGGGCCTCATCGACCACCGTTGTGTGGGGGCGCGGGACTACAGGGCGCATCGGCGCCTGCAAACCTGTACGCGTGACCGGCGTCGACTTCGGCGCCAAGACCCGCGTGCACTTCGCCAAGCGGAAGAACTCCTGCGCCCGCCTCGTCGTGGGTGATCGCTCACGGGCGGTTCGCAAAGCGAAGACCTCGGTGTTGCTGCCGGCGGACACCGGCCGGTTCGTGTTCCGGGCCGGGAGGGCACGGACTCTCGTGGTCCTGCGCTGAGTGCGCTGCTGACGCGGCGCGCCATCACTCCCACGGAGCGACTACCGTCGAACTCGTGCGTGACAACACCACCCAGGAAGGCTCCGGGGCTCCGTCCGCCGCAGCCGTCGACTACTGGAACACCCTGCCGTCCAACAACCTTGTGCCACCGCAGACCCTGACCGGGCGTTTCACGGTCATGGATGTCTGGCCGCGCGTCGAAGGCGGCCGGCGCCCGGTCAAGGCAGCGGTCGGCGAACTGGTGATGGTCAACTGCGTGGCGTTCCGGGAGGGCCACGACGCCCTCGGAGTGGACCTCGTCGCCACCGATCCGCAGGGCCGGTCGGTGCGGACATCCATGGTCCCCCGTGACAACGGCTCAGACATGTGGGACGGCAACTTCCGGCCGAACACCGAAGGCCACTGGTCCTACACGATCGTCGCCTACAGCGACATCCTCGGAACGTGGCGGCACCGGGCCGAGGTGAAGATCCCCGCAGGCGTTGACGTCGAACTCGAACTCGAGGAGGGCGCCCGCGTCCTCTCCCGCGCCGACGTCCCCGACCAGACCCTGATCAGCAAGGCCATCGCCGGTCTGCGCGATATCTCCAAGACCCCGGAAGAACGACTGGCGGCGGGCTTGGACGAGGCGCTGTGGCGGATGCTGCGGGACCATCCGATCCGGGACCTGGAGTCGCCGTGCGGCCCCTGGCCCGTCTACGCCGATCGCCGACGCGCGCTGTTCGGCTCCTGGTACGAACTCTTCCCCCGCAGCGAGGGTGCCGAACTGGACCCACCCCGCAGTGGCACGTTCGCCGATGCGCAGAAGCGGCTTCCCGCGATCGCCGCGATGGGTTTCGACGTCGTGTACCTCCCGCCGATCCACCCAGTCGGCACTGTGAACCGCAAGGGGCCCAACAACACCCTGACCCCCGGTCCGGACGATCCCGGATCCCCGTGGGCCATCGGCTCGTCGGCCGGTGGCCACGACGCGGTCCATCCGGATCTGGGCACGATCGATGACTTCGACGCCTTCGTCGCGCGCACCAAGGATCTGGGGATGGAGGTCGCGCTGGACTTCGCGCTGCAGGCCGCCCCCGACCACCCGTGGGCCACAGCCGGCAAGCCGTGGTTCACGGTCCGCGCGGACGGCACAATCGCCTACGCCGAGAACCCACCCAAGAAGTACCAGGACATCTATCCGCTGTGGTTCGACGGAGATCCGGAAGGTCTGACCGACGAGGTCCTACGCATCCTGCGCTACTGGATGGACCACGGCGTGCGGATCTTCCGCGTGGACAACCCCCACACCAAACCGGTCAGGTTCTGGGACCACGTGATCAACGAGATCAAACGCACCGACCCTGACGTGCTGTTCCTCGCAGAGGCCTTCACCCGACCGCCCATGATGCGGGCGTTGGCTGAGGTGGGCTTCGACCAGTCGTACACCTATTTCACCTGGCGCAATGAGAAGTGGGAACTCGAGGAGTACCTTCGCCAGCTCAGCGGCCCGGCGTCGGCCTACATGCGACCGAACTTCTTCGTGAACACCCCCGACATCCTGCACGCCTACCTGCAGTACGGAGGTCCGGCCGCGTTCGCGATCCGGGCGACCCTGGCCGCGACCATGTCCCCGACCTGGGGTGTGTACAGCGGTTACGAGTTGTTCGAGCACGTCGCGGTGCGCCCGGGCAGCGAGGAGTACCTCGACTCCGAGAAGTTCCAGTACCGGCCGCGCAAGTGGCAGGAGGCCGAGAAGCGGGGACGGACGCTGGCCCCGTACATCACCCAGCTCAACGAGATCCGCCGCAAGCACCGCGCGCTGCAGCAACTGCGGCACATCGTCTTCCACCAGATCGACAGCGACCGCATGATCGCCTTCAGCAAGCGCGACGGCGACGACACCCTGCTCGTGGTGGTGACCCTCGATCCGTTCGGGCCCCGGGAAGCGACGCTGCACGTCGACATGCCCGCACTCGGTCTCGACTGGCACGACCGCTACGTGGCGCAGGACCTCATCACCGGCCAGAGCTTCTCGTGGTCGTCGACGAACTTCGTGCGGCTCGATCCCCACCTGTCCTGCGCCCACATCATGTCTATCCGACCGGGAGTGATCTGAATGATCAAGGTTGACACCGCCGCACTGGCCGCGCTGGTCGACGGGACCCACAGCCAGCCCCACCAGGTGCTCGGAGCGCATGCGGACAGCGACGGCGTCACCGTCCGCGTCCTGCGGCCCGACGCCACCGAGGTGGACGTCGTCGTGGGCGAGGACCGTTACCCCATGCAGCACGAGTACTCCGGGGTGTGGGTGGCCGAACTGCCCATGACCAAGGTCCCTGACTACCGTCTGGCGGTGGCCTACGGCGGTGACAAGTTACCGGCCGACGACCCCTACCGATTCCTGCCCACGCTCGGCGAGATCGACCAGCATCTGATCTCCGAAGGCCGTCACGAGCAGTTGTGGGAGGTGCTCGGGGCGCACGCGCACATCTACGAGACCCCCAACGGTCCAGTGCAGGGTGTGGCCTTCGCCGTATGGGCGCCCAACGCCCAGGGCGTTCGTGTGGTGGGCGACTTCAACTACTGGAACGGCACATCCACCCCGATGCGCGCACTCGGCTCGAGCGGCGTGTGGGAGGTGTTCGTCCCCGAGATCGGACCGGGCACCCGGTACAAGTACGAGATCATCGGCCGCGACGGCGTGCGTCGCCTGAAGGCGGATCCGATGGCCCAGGCCACCGAGGTACCTCCGGCTACGGCCTCCGTGGTCTTCTCCTCGGACTACCGGTGGGCTGACAGCCAGTGGATGACACAGCGTGCCGAACGTCCGGCCCACGCCTCGCCCATGAGCATCTACGAGGTCCACCTCGGCTCGTGGCGACAAGGTCTGTCGTACCAGCAACTCGCCGAGGAACTCACCAACTACGTGGTTGCGCACGGCTTCACCCACGTGGAGTTCCTCCCGGTCATGGAACATCCATTCGGCGGGTCATGGGGCTACCAGGTCAGCGCCTACTACGCGCCCACCGCACGGTTCGGGAATCCCGACGACTTCCGCCATCTTGTGGACCGACTGCACCAAGCAGGTATCGGCGTGATCGTGGACTGGGTCCCGGCGCACTTCCCCAAGGACGAGTTCGCCCTCGCCCGTTTCGACGGCACCCCCCTGTACGAGCACGCCGATCCGCGGCGGGGAGAACACCCCGACTGGGGCACGTACGTGTTCGACTTCGGCCGCCCCGAGGTCCGCAACTTCCTCGTCGCCAACGCCGTCTACTGGTGCGAGGAGTTCCACATCGACGGCCTGCGCGTGGATGCCGTCGCCTCGATGCTGTACCTCGACTACTCGCGCAACGAGGGCGAATGGTCCCCCAACGCCTACGGCGGCAGGGAGAACCTCGATGCCGTGCAGTTCCTGCAGGAGATGAACGCCACCGTCTACAAGCGCGAGCCGGGCGCGTTCACCGTCGCTGAGGAATCGACGGCCTGGCCCGGAGTCACCCGGGCCACCCACCTCGGCGGCCTCGGATTCGGGCTGAAGTGGAACATGGGCTGGATGCACGACTCGCTGGACTACGTGTCCAGGGAGCCGATCCACCGGCAGTGGCACCACAACGAGATGACGTTCGCGTTGGTCTACGCCTGGAGTGAGAACTACGTCCTGCCGATCTCCCACGACGAGGTGGTGCACGGCAAAGGATCCCTGTTGTCGAAGATGCCGGGCGACCACTGGCAGAAGCGCGCCAACCTGCGGGCGTTCCTGGCGTACATGTGGGCGCACCCCGGCAAGCAGTTGCTCTTCATGGGTCAGGAGTTCGGACAGGAGTCCGAATGGTCGGAGGGCCGAAGCCTGGACTGGTGGCTCATGGACCAACCCGACCACGAGGCCCTGAGCCGACTGGTCTGCGACCTCAACGCCGAGTACCGTGCACACCCTGCGCTGTGGAGTCTCGACGTGGATCCCGGTGGTTTCGAATGGATCGACGCCAACGACGCCGGCGGCAACACCTTCTCATGGATCCGCCGCAGCGACAGCGGTGAACTGCTCGTATGTGTGGTCAACTTCAGCGCCGTCCCGCACTTCGACTACCGGATCGGCCTACCCGAGGGGGGTCGCTGGCGCGAGGTCCTCAACACGGATGCACACGAGTACGGCGGCAGCGGAGTGGGCAACTTCGGCGGCGTCGATGCGGACGACTGGGAATGGCATGGACGCCCGTTCAGCGCTTCGATCTCGGTGCCGCCGCTCGGTGCCGTTTGGCTGACGCCGAGCTGACCGCGCCTCGGCGTCGTCGGCCCCCTGGTCTGCGACGTTGTTGACGTTCCCCGCCGCGGTTTGCGACGTTGTTGACGTTCCCCGCCGCGGTTTGCGACGTTGTTGACATTCTCACGGCCGATTCGTGACAACAACGTCGCAAACGGGGGTGAGCGGCGACAACAACGTCGCAACCGATCACGCTCGCTGAACGATTCCTCGATGTCACTGCCACTGCGAGTACATCGCTGTGGTCAGTTCGAGGGGGTCCAGTCCCCGCACCGATTCGGCCACGCCCGCTCCCTCCGGCGATCCGGTGTAGAGCAGTTCCCCGCGCGAGACGTATCTGAACCACTGGGCTGCGAAGGCGGCGGCACCTGCCTTGTTCACCCCGAACGCGTCCGGCACTGCATGCCACATGACCGCACGCCGAGCCACCCGACGGGAGATCACGTAGCGAGGGAAGTCCACAGGACTGAGGATCTGCTCGACGGCCGCGGCGAACATCGTCGACTGCTCCGCACTCACCTCGTGCAGGCGCACGGACCACTGCCCGGTCTCATCCGGATCGACCCGGACCTGCTCGGCGAGCCCTTCGGAGATGCTGTCCGCGACCGCCCGGCCGAAGGCCATGAGCATGCCGTCGTCGCCGAGCCGGGCAGCGATGCGCGACGCGCGCACGCGACCCACGGTCGCCTCGGCCAGCCAACCGAGACCGGCTCCGGCCACCACCAGCGCCGCGGTCCCGGCCGTCGGCGCACCGGCCACTGCAGCCGCGGTACCGCCACCCACCGCACCCACGACGCCCGCGACCCACGGCCACCCTCCCGGGGTCCGCACCGCCACCTCCGGCACACCGATCGCCCGCGCCGTGCGTACCCTGACCGCCACCTCGACCCTGTCGCGGTACGGGGTTCCGATCTGCCAGTTGCGACGGCTGTCCTCAAGCCTGCCGGCGGCAGCGAGTCCATCGGCGTTGATCGCGTCCCGGATCTCGGCCGGCGGCGGCCCGAAAGGTGTGCAGCGGTCGTCGAGGTGCTCGACCCCGGCGATGATCCGCCCCTCGTCGTCGGGGGCGAGGTAACCACGGTGTTTGTTGACCAGCCGCCGGTAATCGAGGTCCCCGCGCGGGTGGGTGTCATCGACGGCGGCCACGGACCAGATATGTGCGAGTTTGTCCGGGCGCTGCGGATCACGGCGGATCGCCCTGCCCCTGATCTGTACGACCGCCGTCGACGTCGTCGCCGCGGTGAGGTCGATGACCACGTTCGCCGCCGGTGCATCCCAACCCTCGCCGAGCAGTCCCCGGGTTCCGACCAGGACGTCGATCCGGCCGCTCTGGAAGGCGTCGGTCAGGTAAGGGACCCATTCCCTGGGCCCGGAGAAACCTTCCATGCGGCATAGACCGTCATCGCGGGTCGCCACGGTGGTGTGCCCGGTGGTCAGATCGGCAAGAACCTCCCCGGTGCCACCGACCGAAGAACCCGTCATCAGGACGACCCGCAGCCCGGGGTTCGCTCGCTGCACCTCCGTGAGCGCCTCCCATGCCGACCCGGCGTGGCGTGCCAGCACGGCACGCAGATCCGCCGACGGGGTCGCGCCGACGTTCTCGAAGTCGGTCAGAACGATCGCCCGCAGGTCCTCCCCGCGCACCAGGTACTCCTGGGAGATCAGAAATCCCGCAGCCACCGACTTGGCCGCGCTGCGGGCGAGCACCCGATCCACCGGCGACTGGCCACGACGGGCGCCATTGCGCGTCAGCGTCCAGCCGACCGATGACATACCCGCCCGCAGCTGCTCCCATGCCGGGGACGGCGGGTCGGTGAGCAGCGCGCTGCGGCCGTAGTCGGCGAGGATCGCCGCCCAGTCCTGAGCATCCATGGGTTGCCTGTGCTCATCGCGCACCCGGGCGCCCTCCGGCAGGTCCACCAGACCGTTGTGCGACCCGCGGACCAACGCCCGCGCGAGTTCCGGGCGGGTGCGCTCGATGTGGCTCCAGGACACGCCCTCGTGCCGGACCCACGTCGCGTCCAAGTACTCGAGCAGGCCCGGCTGTGCGAATCCATCGGCCGTGACCGACGCGATCAACTCGCGCCAGTGCAGAGCCGATTGCGCCAGGTACTCCTGCTCACCGGGAGTCGGGGCGACGAACCAGGCGAACTCCCGGTAGGGCGCCAACACCGCATCGCGCACCAGCGCCGGAGTACTCACCGCGTAGAGGACCGGGCCGAACAAGCCGTCGACGAGGTCGGCCTCCGCCGGCGACAACGAGTCGCGCGGTGTCGCCGTCAGCGCGACCACCACCGGTCCGTCCGCGCGCCCCGAGTGCGCCTCGTCGAGGACCTCGGACAGCAACTGACCCCAGGTCGCGGCCAGGTGGTGCGCCTCGTCCAACACGAGTGTGAACGGCTCGGCGCCGTGCAGCGCGTCGATGATCTCCCTGGCGTTCGGATGCAGCCGCGCGATCGGTGAGGCCTCGGAGTCCACCTCATCGTCGAATGTGGCCAGCGCCTGATAGGTGAGCACCGTGACGTCGGCGGACAAGGACCGGTCGTCGCCGACCGTCACACCGCCGGCGGAGGTCCACAGTCGCAGCCACTGGTCCTGGATGGCCGTGTTGGGCACCAGGACGAGGGCTTTGCGGCGCAGGCGTTGCGCCAGGACCGCACCCAGCAGCGTCTTGCCGGCCCCCGGCGGGAGCACGAAGTGGAAGCGACCGGCGTCGGGCTGGGCGTCGAAGACCTCGACACAGGCCGCTTGGTGGGCGCGCAGCGGCGGGAAGCGCGCAGTTGCGAGTCGGACATCGTCCACGGGGATCAAGCGTGGCACAAGTCCGCGCTACGCGTAGAGTCGCTGATGTGACAGTGCCTGCTCGAACCCGCGCTGCTGCCCGGTTGGGTCTGTTGACCTCCTCCCTGTCCCGACGCATGGGCCGGGGCGAAGGGATGGTCATCGGCGGCCGGGTGATCCTGCGACTGGCCCCGGACGCGATCAGCGACCTCGCCCGCGGGCGGGTGGCCGCCCTCGTCAGCGCCACGAACGGCAAGACCTCCACGACCCGCTTGCTCGCCACCGCCGTCGAGCAGGCCGGACCGGTCATCAGCCAGCACACCGGCGCGAACATGACGTCCGGGGTCGCGGTCACGCTGGCCAGTGGCGACCCGGACGCAACAGCCGTCCTGGAGGTGGACGAGGCCTACCTTCCGGCGATCTTCGCTGCGACACAGCCCCGCGTCGTCCTGCTGGGCAATCTGAGCAGGGACCAACTCGACCGCATGAACGAAGTGGCCATGGTCGCCCGGCGGTGGCGCGACATGCTCGGGGACGCTGCGCAGACGACTGTGGTGGCCAATGCCGACGATCCATCCATCGTCTGGGCCGCCCGCCACGCCCCGCACGTGATCTGGGTGGCCGCGGGTCAGGTCTGGACGGCTGACTCGGCCGTCTGTCTCGACTGCGGCGCGCTGCTGCGGCGCGACGGACGGTCCTGGGGCTGCCCCAACTGCGGTTTCGCACGCCCGGAACCGGAGTGGACGCTCGAGTGGTCCGAGGACCACGGCATCGTGCACGGTCCGGATGGCCAGCGCCACGAACTCCACCTGCAACTGCCCGGCCGGTTCAACGCCGCCAACGGCGCCCTGGCGCTGGTCGCCACCGCGGCGCTCGGACTCGACCCGGCGGAGTCGGCCCGGCGGATGGCCACTGTCGAGTCCGTGTCCGGTCGGTACGCGGTCATCACTGTCGGGGAACTGACCATCCGTCTACTGCTGGCGAAGAACCCTGCGGGCTGGTCCGAACTCGTGGACGTGATGCCTCCCGCCCCCACTCCCGTGATCGTCACCATCAACAGCAACGCCGCCGACGGCCGCGACCCTTCCTGGCTGTGGGACGTGCCCTTCGAACGCCTGCGCGGACGCACCGTCGTGGCCACCGGTGATCGCCGCCGGGACCTCGCAGTCCGTCTGCTGCACGCCGGAGTGGACCACGTGGTCATCGAGGACCCGTACGCGCCCGGCGCACCCCTGCCGGCGGGCATGCGAGAACTCGACGTCGTCGACTGTGCGGCGACCTACACGGCCTTCCACCACCTGCGCACCTCCGGGGAACAGTCATGAGCATCAGCCTGGTGTCGATCTACCCCACGCTCCTGGGTACCTACGGGGACGGCGGCAACGTGATGGCGTTGCAGCACAGGGCCCGGTTGCACGGCCTCGATCTGGAGGTCGTGCAGGTGGATCCCGGGGACCCGGTCCCCGAGTCCGCCGACCTCTACGTGCTCGGTGGCGGTGAGGACAGCGCCCAGACGGCTGCGGCAACCGCACTTCGCACCGATGGGGCACTCAAGCGCGCCGCGGACAACGGCGCGGCGGTCCTCGCGATCTGTGCTGGCTACCAGTTGCTCGGCGAGTACTTCCCGGACGCCACCAGCACCCCGACACCCGGGCTCGGGATCCTCGACGTGCGCACCGATCGTCTGCCGAAGCGCGCGGTCGGAGAACTTGCGGCGACCGCGAAGGCCCCTCTGGATCAGATCCTCACCGGTTACGAGAACCATGCCGGGGCCACACACCTCGGTGCCGACGCGACGCCGCTGGGCGCCGTGCGCAGCGGCGTCGGCAACGGGGACGGCTCAGAGGGCGCCACCAGCGGGCACGTCATCGGGACCTACCTGCACGGGCCGTGCCTGGCCCGCAACCCGCAGATCGCTGATCTCCTGCTCGGCTGGGCGACCGGGACCGAACTCCCCTTCATCGAGGAGCCGGAAGTGACGCAGTTGCGCGAAGAGCGCCTGCGCACAGTCCTCGGCTGATCAGAACAGGGCGTTGGCCAACTTGGTGCGCGCTGCGATCACTGCCGGATCCCCGTCCCCGACGAGGGCGAAGAGGTCCAGAACTGCGTCCCGTGCAGCAGCCTTCTCATCGCCGCTCGTGGCGCGCACCACTGCCAACAGCCGGTCGAACGCCGCCTCCGGCGAACCGCCGGCCACCTCGAGGTCAGCGGCCACCTTGGCCTTCGCCAGGTCGAGGGGGTCGGCATCCGCCTGCGCTATCGCGGCCGCGGGATCGACCCCTTCGGTGCGCCTGACCAGAGACACCTGGGCGATGGCCGCCTCCGCCTGCTCGGCGTCGACCTCCTTGAGCTGCTCATACAGCGAGATCGCCTCATCCCAGTCACCGGCCTCCACCGCATCTGCGGCACGGTCCCACCGACTGTCCTCCTCCTGCGCCACAGCGGGTTCGGCGTCCGGAGGCGCTGCCACGGAGCCGGCGATGCCGGCTTCCCCGGCCACACGCAGCAACTCCTCGATGTACTGCCGGACCTGCGGCTCCGGCAGGGCACCCTGGAACAACGGCAGTACCTGACCGCCGATGACGGCGACGACCGTGGGGATGGACTGGACCCGGAAGGCCGCCGCGATCTGCTGTTCAGCATCCACGTCCACCTTCGCGAGGATCCAGCGACCGCCGTACTCGACGGCCAACTTCTCCAGCACCGGGCTCAGTTGCTTGCACGGGCCGCACCAGGAGGCCCATAGATCCACCACCACGGGCACCATCTGGGACATCCCGATGACGTCGGCCTCGAAACTGGCCTCTGTGACGTCGATGATCACCGTGGAGGCTGTGGGGTCGTCCTTGCGCGCGGCGGCCTGTTCCTGGGCCTGCCGGGCGGCCGCCACCGCTGCGAGATCGACCGCTCCGCGCAGGAGATTGGGGTTCGGCTGTGTCGTCATGCCGCCATTCTCACGCATGCCGCGGTGGCGAGCCTCACACGGCTGCACGGACCCTGGCCCGTGGACCCAGCATCCTCCGTTCGGACGACGCGCGGGCGCCACGAATAGCTACGGTGTTTATTGACCCGGGAGCGACACTGTAGAAAGATCAACTCCTGGGGGTGGACAAGGCCCCCAAAGCGATCAACAAGGGTAGGATTCACGCCAATGGGTGAAAACGCCGCCAGGCCCGGCAGGCCTCGCGACCCGCAGGCGGACGCGGCGATCCTGCGTGCAGCCAGGGACCTGATGTCAGAGGGGGGCCTCGCGAACCTCACCGTCGAAGGCACTGCACAACGGGCCGGGGTGGCGAAGACCACCGTGTACCGGCGCTACCCGACCAAACTTGCGCTCGCCGTCGCGGCTGTGGCAGCGCTGATCTCGCCGGAGGAGCCGCGCAGCACCACGCTCGAAGGCGCCATGAACACCGGCCTGGCGGCCTTCAGCGCGGATTTCGCGGGCGGCAACGGCCAGAGCGCTTTCCTGTCGGTCGCGGCCGCGGCCTCAGGCGACGGCGACGCCCACGAGATGTTCACTGCACAAGTGCTCGAACCGATCGAGGATAAATTCCGTCGGAGTTTGGAACTGACCGGGGCGAGCCCGCCGTCATCGTCCTTCGCCTTCGACGTGCTGCTCGGCACGATGATCCAGCGTCTGGTGATCCGGCAGTTGCCGCTCGACGACGACTTCGAGAGCCGGTTCCTGGCGCTCACACGCTACGTGACGGAATCCGAGGACTGATCCGTCGACCGAACCGTCAGATCCGGGCCGGTTCGGTGTACTCGCCCCACTCCTGACGCAGCACGTCGCACATCTCCCCCAGGGTCGCTTCCCGGCGCGCCGCGTCGAGCATGGCAGGGATGAGGTTCTCGTCGGTGCGGGCACCGGCTCGCAGTGCGGCAAGACTGTGCGCGACTGCCTGCTCGTCGCGCTGTTGCTTTCGCTGCCCCAGCAACGCCACCTGATCGCGCTCCACTTCGTGGGAGATACGCAGGATCTCCAGAGGTGCCTCGATCGTGTCCGTGTGGACGGTGACCCCGACCTGCTGCTTGTCGCCCTTCTCCAGCGCCCGCTGGTAAGCGAAGGCCGCGTCCGCGATCTCGCTGGTGAACCACCCGTCCTCGATACCGCGCAACAGACCGGACAGGATCGTGCCGTCACCCCCCATCTGCTCGATGTGGGCGAAGATCGCCTCCGCCTCCTGCTCCAAGCGATCGGTGAGCGCTTCGACGTACCAGGATCCGCCGAGAGGGTCGGCGACGTTGACCACACCGGTCTCCTCCCCGATGACTTGCTGGGTGCGCAACGCGATCTCCGCGGCCTTCTCGCTCGGAAGGGCGAGGACCTCGTCGAGGGCGTTGGTGTGCAGCGAGTTCGTGCCCCCCAGGACGGCCGCCAGGGCCTCGATCGCCGTTCGCACCACGTTGTTGTCGGGCTGTTGGGCCGTCAAGGAGACACCCGCGGTCTGCGTGTGGAACCGCAGCCACTGCGCGCGTTCGGTCGTGGCGCCGTACCGGTCGCGCAACCAGCGCGCCCAGATCCGCCGGGCCGCCCGGAACTTGGCGATCTCCTCGAAGAAGTCGATGTGCGCGTCGAAGAAGAAGCTCAGACCCGGCGCGAAGCGCTCCACGTCCAGGCCCCTGGACAGCCCGAGTTCCACGTAGCCGAATCCGTCGGCGAGTGTGAAAGCCAATTCCTGCGCGGCCGTCGAGCCCGCCTCGCGGATGTGGTAGCCCGAGACACTCAGGGGCTTGTACCGGGGCATCTCAGCGTCGGTGTAGGCCATCAGATCCCCGATCAGGCGCAGATGCGGCTCTGGCGGGAAGATCCACTCCTTCTGGGCGATGTACTCCTTGAAGATGTCGGTCTGTAGCGTGCCGTCGAGCTGACCCGGCGCGAAGCCCTGCCGCTCGGCTGCCACGACATACATGCAGAAGATCGGCACGGCAGGCCCCGAGATGGTCATCGAGGTGGTGGTGTCACCCAGCGGGATCCCGTCGAAAAGCACGTCCATGTCCGCCGCCGAGTCGATGGCGACGCCACAATGACCGACCTCGCCGAGCGCCCGGGGGTCGTCGGAGTCCCGACCCATCAGGGTCGGCATGTCGAAGGCCACGCTCAGGCCGCCGCCACCGGCCGCCAAGAGCATCTTGTAGCGCTCGTTGGTCTGCTTCGCGTTCCCGAACCCTGCGAACTGCCGGATCGTCCAGGGCCGGCCCCGGTATCCGGTGGGGTAGAGACCCCGCGTGAACGGGTACTCACCGGGCCACCCGATCCGCTCGAAACCGGGCGTCGGCGCGCTCGGGGCATACAGCGGATCCACCTCCATGCCGCTGAGTGTGGTGAAGTCGGCGTCCCGCGTCCCCGCCTGCTCGTACCGCTCCTGCCAGCGCTTGCGACCCTCGGCGATCTGCTCGGCATCCATGGTTGGAGTCTATGCGCGCGCACCGAAACCACCACCAGATCATCCCGAGGACCGTGTAACCATAGGACGGATGCGATGGATGACCGCCATCCTTGTGGCGATGCTGATGGCTGTGGGCGTGCTGCCCGCGGTGGCCGACAACGGCGAGCCCGCTCCCGATCCCTCGGCGAGCCCATCGATCGATCCGCCCGTGCCCACTGTGTACCCCGTCTTCAACTATCCGCAGGTGGGCCTGCCCGACCCGACGATCAACAACGAACTGGTGCGTCTGCTGGACCAGGTGCCTGCCGGCGCCCAGGTCGATGCGGCCTTCTTCGTGATCCAACCGAATTACCCGGTCGTGGATGCGCTGCTGAACGCCCACGGCCGCGGCGCCGCCGTACGTGTGGTCCTCGACAGCGGCGACGGCCAGGCCGCATCCACCAACCAGGCCATGGACGAGACCTTCGAACGCCTGGCGCTGGCTCTGGGCAGGGACCCCGCTGGGACGTCCTTCGCCGTCCAGTGCCCACGCGCATGCATCTCCAAGGAACCCGACAGCATCAACCACAACAAGTTCGTTGCGATGTCACAGTCCGGAAGCATGAGCGACGTTGTCTTCCAGTCCACGGCGAACATCCGCAGCGACGGCTCCGGGGATGCTGCCTGGAACGCCGCCACCGTCACGTCGGCCAACCCGGACCTCTACGCGAGTTACACCGGGTACCTGCGCGATCTGTCCGTGCAGTTGACCGTCCCGGACAACGACTACAACGCCTACCGGCCACCCACCCGCTACGGGTTCTCCACCCCTTACTACTTCCCACGCACGGACGGCACCGACTCGGTGTCAGCCACCTTGATGTCCGTCGACTGCTCGCTGGCGCCCACCCGTGTGGATGTCATGGCCTCGTTCTTCACCCGGCCCAAGGTCCGCAACCGCCTCAACGACATGGCCGCGGCCGGCTGCGGGGTCCGGGTCATCGCGCGGACCGACACCATCACGCGGGAGTTCTGCGATTCCCTGCAGGCCCCGATCGACGTGAAGATCGCTGACAAGCCCTCCGCCTCCAAGGTCGGCATCCACGGCAAGTACCTGACGATCAGTGGCGGCTTCGACGGCTCGGCGGATGCCCGAGTGGTGTGGATGGGCAGCCACAACCTCACCCGTAACGCTCTGGTCCGCAACGATGAGACGTTCCTGCTCGCGGACAATGCCGGTCTGCACGCAGCGTTCACGGGGAACTTCGACGTGATCTGGAACAACCCGAGCCTGACCTCCGGATGCGGTCGCGCGGGTGGTGTGAGCGAGGAGGAGATCGAGGAGGAGGCCAACACCGAAGTCACCCCCCTGATCAAGGAGAAGCAGAGCGTCAAGCGCAAGCTGCCTGCGTCCTTGAAGAAGCGCACCGCGCTGAAGTCCACGCAGACACGGGAGGGCCAACGGCTCAGCTCCGTGGCCACATGCCGTGTGAAGGGCACGAACCAGAAGTTGAAGAAGCGGCCGCTCTGCCAGGTCAAGAAGCCCAAGAAGGACCCGACCGTCGTGCTGAGCCCCAAGAAGAAGCAGAAGCTCAAGGTGCGCATCCTCCAGAAGGCCGATGGCAGCGCCACGCTCTTGCCGTTCAGCCGGGACAAGAACTACACCTACCGGAAGCGCTGACGAGGCGTGCGAGACTGAGCCGATGGGACGCCTGTACCGACTGATGGCCACCGCTGTGGCCGTTGTGCTCCTCGCGGGTGTCCCCGCCGCCGCGGATCCACCTCCGGTCGACCCTCCGCCCGACCCTGAACCGACCAGCGAACCCACCGATCCGCCCATCCCAGCCACAGGTCGCGAGGTGCTGTTCAACTACCCCGTACCCGGCACCCCTGATCTGACGATCACCGACCGTCTGGTGAGCCTCATCGACGGCACTGCCTCCGGCGAGTCGATCGTGGCCTCCTACTTCGTGATCCAGCCGAACCACCCGGTCATCGACGCGCTGCTGCGCGCCTACAGCCGAGGCGTGCAGGTCAGGGTGGTGCTCGACAGCGGCGATGGACAGAAGGCGAAGAAGAACGCCGCCGTGGACGCCTCCTACGCGCGACTGGCGGAAACACTGGGGACCTCCGGGGAGTCGTTCGCCAGGCAATGTGTCCGCTCCTGCATCACCGACGAACCCGAGAGCATCAACCACAACAAGTTCGCCGCGTTCTCGAGCACCGGCGGGGCGCAGTATGTGACGTTCCAGGGCACCGGAAACCTGCGTGCCGACGGCAGCGGGGACAGCGCCTACAACGCCGCGGTCGTCCTGCGCGGTGACGAGACCACCTACCGCCAGTACGTCGGCTACTTCGAGGATCTGTACACAGAGCGACGCGTGACCAAGGACAACTACGACGGCTACCGGCGGCCGATCACCGCCGGTCCGGTCACGGCGCACTTCTTCCCCCGCACGGACAAGACCGACACCCTCGCCGCCTACCTGCGCACCACCAACTGCGCGGCTGAGCCCACCACGGTGCGAGTCATGGCCCCCTTCTTCTCGCGCAAGAAGGTCCGCAACACGCTGCGGGACATGGCCTACGCGGGCTGCAACGTCCAGGTCCTCGCAAGGCAGGACACCATGACCCGGGACTTCTGTGACCGCCTCGACCCTCGCAAGGTCGTGGTGAAGATCGCGCCGGCACCCACCAAGGACCGGGTGACGATCCACGCGAAGTACGTCCTTGTCGACGGCTCGTACGGCGGCGGCGTGGGTCAGCGCATCACCTGGGTCGGTAGCCACAACTTCACCGACAACGCCCTCGAGCGCAACGACGAGACGTTCATGCAGATCACCGACCCCGCGGTCTCGTCAGCGTTCTCCGGCAACTGGGACCGACTCTGGAACGATCCCGCCATGAGTTCCGGGTGCGGTCGGGCCGGGGCCAAGGACAACGCATCGGTCGAGAAGAGCGGTGACACCGAGGTCACGAAGATCGCCCGCCGATCGCAGACCGTGAAGCGCGCTCTGCCCCGCAGACTGCGCGAGCGGCAGGCCCTGCGCCCCGTGAAGACCGCCCAGGGTCGCACGCTGCGCACCTCCGCCTACTGCAAACCGACGGGATCCAAGGGCAAGGTCCGCAAACAGTCGCGCTGCCGGGTAGTGAAGCGCAACGGCGTGCCGAC
>WBZV01000630.1_pt1 | contig 19576 bp, 12 predicted proteins | sample 5204221 | NCBI WGS metagenome assembly WBZV01 (sample SAMN12344360, study PRJNA552823) | activated sludge metagenome | biome: Activated sludge suspended growth; feature: Nitrification reactor; material: Wastewater; isolation source: activated sludge from nitrification reactor of wastewater...
ATGGAGTCTCTCTCTTAACATTGAGGAATAAATGACAGGAATCAAAATCCAGGATTGGATCAACCAGAGCGCCGAGCGGGTTCCCTTTCGCCAGGCCGTGCATACCATACTCGTGGCGATTACCCGATCCGATGCCTTGAAAACCAATATGATTATGAAAGGCGGGATATTACTCGCCCTTGGTTATGAAAGCACCCGCTACACCAAAGATATTGACTTTTCCACTGCCAAGACGATCAAGGAGTTTGACCTTGACACCTTTATCCAGGAGTTAAAAAGCGCCTTAGCTGAAGCCGTGGAAAGTCTGGATTATGGTTTAGATTGCCGAGTCCAAAGCTATAAACAGAAGCCGCCTAAATCGGATGCCACCTTTCCCACGATTGGAATTTCTGTAGGCTATGCCTACAAGCACGATAGAAACGCCCATCGCAGGCTACTGAACAAAAACAGTTCCAATATAGTAGAGATCGACTACAGCTTGAACGAGCCATCCAGGGAAATAGAGGTTTTTGAGGTTGAAGAAGGCAAGCAAATTCAAATCTACAGCTTTACCGAATTGGTTGCTGAAAAGTTCCGGGCGATCTTACAACAGGTGGTCAGGAACCGCAGGCGCAGGCAGGATGTTTACGATCTAAACTTCCTTCTTGCACATTATCCCCAAGCCGGGGACACCGCCATCAAAGCCAAAATACTCGATAGCCTTGTTGAGAAGTCGGTAAGCGTTACTCCTCCCCCATACCGCCAGGTCGTTGCCATGTGTGAGGCAAGAGCTCCTCAATTTTCACACCAGGTGTGTGAATACGGCGTAAAACATCGCTGAGATAGTGGTATGGATCAATTCCATTGAGCTTACAGGAGTTAATCAAAGAGTATAGAACCGCAGCTCTCTTTGCTCCCTCATGTGAACCAGCAAATAAGTAGTTTTTTCTACCCAGTGCTACGGGACGCATCTGGTTCTCAATCAGATTGTTGTCTAACTCATATCGCCCGTCGCGTAATACTTGAAGCATCGGAATGCTCTGTTCCCAAGCATACCTTAACGCTTTGTAGTAAGGTGACTCAGGAAGGGCATACTTCTTCTCATGACGTATCGTCTCATAAAGCTTACGCATCAAGATAAAACTTTTCTTGAGTCTCTGCTGATAGCGTTCTTCTGGTGTTAAGGTCTTTATCGCTCGTTCTATCTTATACAATTGAGATATAAGCTTGAGAATTTTTTGACACCCAGCCCTCTTGGACGACCGTTCCACCTCAATAAACTTGCGACGGACGTGCGCCATGCACCCAATACGTTTACACTTTCCAGGCAGAAACACAGGATTATACCCCGCATAAGCGTCGGTTTGCACTTTGCCACAAAAATCTTTGAACATGTCTTTCGGAACCTCGCCGGCTCTACTTTCTGCATAATGAAAATATACAAGGTTCGGAGGTGCAAGAACTGCCCAGAGGTAGCCAGTATGTAACTTGCCTGCTATTGTGTGGTCTTGAACCTTTAATGTTGTCTCGTCAGCTTGCACATAATTATTACTGAGAACAACCTCTATCAATTTTTCGTATATTATCATTAAAAGTTCCGCAGCCCCCGCTACCCAACCACACAACAGCTTTCTTGGCAGAATAATTCCGTGTCTCTTAAAAATTTGTTCCTGACGAAATAGCGGATGGTGGTCGCAGTATTTGGAAACCATAATTTGAGCCAATAATCCAGCTCCGGCAGCTCTTCTTTCTAGTGGTTTGACTTCAGGGGGTAACGCAGCTGTATACACACCGGATTTGCAAGAGCTACAAGCTCTCTTGATTTTAATATGCTCTAGTATCTTAAAGCGAGCTGGAATAAATTCTAGCTCCTCGCTCTTTTCTTCCCCAATCACTGCCATGTCATTACCACAGCAGGGGCAGGATATAGACTCAAGGTCATATTCTATACGCTCTCTTTCTATATCTTCAGGGAATTCTTTTTTAGTTCGTTTTTTGCGGGTATGACAGGGAACTTCAATTACCTCGGTCTCCTCGGGCTGAGATTCTGCTAATGGCTCTTCTTTAGGTTCTTCTGCAAATGAAAAAAGTATTTGACCATTTACGACTTCGAGCTTCTCGCTACTTCGGCCATAGAGATTCTTTTTTGCTTGAATCAGCAGATGATGTAATTTCTCGATCTCTAGGTTCTGTTTCTCGATCTCGTTATCTCTCTCCAGGAGAGCAATAACGAGATCCTGTTTGGGAAGTTCTATGTAGTTAGAAGTGTTGCTCATGAGCTAAATTTGCCATAGCTCTACCTGTACGGCAACGTCTCTTCTACATGCTTTGCAAATTTTATTCGCTTCAGTTCTACTCCTGATAGCAACAGTTCGAGATCCACTCCTGTGATCTTGTCGTAGCTCTTTCCCTTATCGAGTCTAAACGCTCCTGCCTCAAGTCGCTTCATCCACACGGCGTAGCCATCGCGATCCCAATATAAAAGTTTGATCTTCTTCCTGGTGCGACTTACGAATACAAATATGCCGCCAGAGAAAGCTTTTAACCCAAGCTCTTCCTCGATCATGATAGCAAGCCTATCTACTCCTAAGCGCATATCTGAGACGCCTAAGTGAAGATAGACTTCGCTGAAACTGCTTAATGCTCGCATATCAACCCCTGAGCGTCTTGATTACGGTTACCAATTGCTTCTCACTTAGGTGCACCTTAAACAGTCCACCAACATCTAATTCGATCTTTTCCATATTGTGCAGCGATACGAATCTGGAATCTCGCTGCGTCGAAATAGCCGTGTCGACAATTCTATCTCTCGCTCGAAGTCGCCCGCTCAGGGCGCTTGAAGATATGCCCTTGCTCCTGGCAAAGGCTGACTGCGATAAGCCACTGCGCTCATATTCCGATAGCATTTTGTCCCATTCTATTCTTCGCATCTTGCCCTCCTGAAAATTAGTAGTAACCAATGGTTACTACATTACAGAGCGCTGCCGCTTTCGATAGAGCTCAAGGGGATGGGGCAGGAGGAACGCTTACGAGAAGTCGCACTCAAGAGGCTTGGCGGTTACTAAAGAATCTTTATCCAATCCTGAAGTGATTAAGCTATCCAGAGAGGAGTATCACCTACTAGCGAGCGAGGTTGAGGAACCGTTGCTGGATTTTGAGACGGTCTATTGCGTTATAAGGGATTATTACGAGTCGTTGCCCTGGTAGGGGCACTTTTATACTTTCTCCAGAAGTTCCAATGCACCCCTAATCAATGGAATCAGTTCATCACGTGAGAGTTTTTTGGATGGAGCATCAACGATCTCTCCATGATGTGAACCATTCGCTACATTACACAGGTCAAACAGCTTTGTTTTTAACTTAGAGTCTATCAGCCCTCCATTCAAAATTGTCTCAAGAAGTTTCGCGAAGCCCTTTTTTTCTTTGATATCTTTCACCAGAATTCGATAATACTTAGTCTTCAAAACTACCTCAAAAATTTTTCGGATATTACCTTGCATCATATCTGGTGTCGGCCCGAAATCTTCATCAATATATCTTTGCATGCCCTCGACCATCTTTGCATGTTCACTCTTGCGGTCTTCCTCAACATCCAATGACTCAAGAACACTTCCATTCCTCTTATCAGATCGGATTTTAAGAACTGAATTGGTCGGCATTTTGTCGCAAAGCATCCATAAAAAATCTTTCTTATGGGTGAATACACAAAGCTGTTTAATCTTTGGTGATAGATCGAGAAGAACTCGCGCTGTTGCCTCACGCCTAGTCTCATCTAGACTAGAAAGTGGATCATCTAGGACAACAATTTGTTGCTCTAAATCTGGGGATTTTTCCAAAGCTGAGACGAAGAAAGCAAACGCTAGTGTGCTTTTATCTCCTTCGCTTAATGTGTTCTTGAAACATGGTGAGTCATCCTGTCGCGCCGTTAGAGGAATCTTATTTTCAAGAATAAAAAGGCCAAAATCGCTGTAGGACTCATTAGCGCGTTCATCAGTTTTTCCGGTTAAATCGGCAATCTTAAAATCAGTACCTAGAGTCAACAGAAGTTCATTTATACGCTTTTGATAATCGCCAAATATTGTTGCAGTATAACTTTCTAGCTCTTTCTGTTTTGCATCTTTCTTTGCTTTTAAAATTTCAGTATCTGTCTTTGCCGACTTATAATTAGATGCCCATTGCACCCACTCTGGCTTGAAATGTTTTTCAATTTCGCGTTCTTTAGCCAACACCTTGCGTAGGGTGTCAATATCTGATTTAGGAAGGTTCGCAACGTAGTTCCTAGTTTTCTCCATGAATGCGGATATGGATTCATTATATGCAGCGACAGATTCTTTCAGTGAATTGAGTCCCACCGACATATCATCAAATAAAGCAATATCTATGTTAGCATCTAAATTTTTCTTCTTTTTTTCTAATTCAATTTGGATGTCACTTTTCAGTATTTTAAGTCTATCTCTTGATGCGTCGATAAAGAGAACAGCATCCGGCAATGAATGTACACCAATGAATTGCTCCCATTGTTTCGTTATAGTAGTATTAGCATGGTGGAAAGATATAATCTGTGTAAGGGTGTTTTCTAGATTCCAATTGGTAAAGTTATCACTCTTTGCTTTTAAATCACTTTGATGTTCTCTGAAAGAATCGTTGAAAAATTCTTGATATGCTTGGATAATGTCGGCAACTCTTTTAAGGTCTTGGCCACAAAATGGGCAATTGAATTGCATCAATTCAAGCCCCTGTCTGATAAAATCCTTCGCGTGATTCCTATCTTTAATGTTCTGCGTGATATGCTCAAGAACACGCTTCTCAGCGGCCTCATGTACCCCAACAAGATTATTAGATGCTAGCGTCTTGATCTCTGATAGATCAAAGCTAGGCGCATTTAATACACTAGGAAGATTTAACCCCCGAACAGTATTCTCCGATACTTTGGACTTGATATCCTTTTCAAGTTCCTGAATGCGTACCACAACATCATCTTCTTCAGTGGCAGGAATATCCAGAAAAGTATCAATTGTATAATGCGAAAAACTTGCTGTGTTGAATTGCCTTACAAGGCTGTCGAACTCTTGTCGCTTATTCTTTTCTGAAGTCTTCAAAACAACGAGTTCTTCGGCGATTTTTATACCCTGCTCGCCAATAATTATTCGGTGAATGTTTTTCTTATGACCATGTTCAATTTCATGTGAAAGGATATTGGAATGAATAAATGGGGCATCGAAAATTTGAATATTTTCAAAACTCCTTTCCCATTTGGTTCCGTTAAAACAATAATTTTCATTATTAATCATCATTGTAACTCTCTGCGGATCAGTAGAGCCCAATGTTTTACGCGCATGAAGTAACTTTGGATTATTTTCTCGCAGAGATCGCAACACATTAACTAGAGTAGATTTTCCATAAGCATTCGGCGCGAAAATAAAAGTTTTAGTGTCCCAACTTAAATTATTACCACCAGCGGAAAAATTATAGAATTTTCCGATGCTCTTCAGACTCTTAATCTTGGATATCATTTGACTTTATTTATCCTCTTCTTATTTCGATTGGATTACTAGAAATCAACTCACATCCTCATCCAACCCCAACTCCCTCAGAGCGCTCTTAATATCATCTATCTTCGCCGATGCACTCTCCCCTTCCGCAGGAGCTTCCAAGCTAACGTGCAACGTCAACCCCGGTGAGGAAGCGAGCTTGGTAATAACCTTGGTATAGAAGTTCATCCATTTCCGAGGCGGGATCGTCCCGCTCCATTGGATTTTCTTTTCGGCATAGCCGGTAGGATGTTCTTCCCCGGCTTTGTTTTGTTCACCACCAGAAGTCGTATGGGTAGTGGTTACCGGTTGTTTGACCCGGACCTTGGCTTCTACTTGCAGGCCATCCACTTCCACGGTGACCAGGTAGAGACCGGGCGTATCGCTGGCCTTGAAACTGCCAGCGCCTCTCATTGTACAGTCGGGAGCCGCCCAGGTCGCGCTTTCAACGGGGTAGCCTTGCCCGTACTGGTCAAGGCCGCTCACCTTGAAGGTCACATGTTCGCCAGGACCAACTTCGATGCTGTTAGGCTGAAGGATTAGTTTCTCAAGGCGCGGCGGTTCCAGGAGCCGTTCGGCGTCTTGGGCGCGGAGAATAAAGAGATCTTCGCTGATTTCTACTTCCTGCTCTAGCAGGCTTTCCCCGAAGCGATCTAGTTGGAGTTTACCAGCGGCATCCCGGCTGGCATAGCCAAAGAGCTTGGAGGTGACGCCATCGGCGATGGTGCGTTTGATGGAGTGGGGGTCCAGCAAGCGGGGTAAGGCCGGGGAGGCGAAGAAAGCATCCCGAACCGCCTTGGTAGACCATTCCGTGAGCGCTGGCGGCCAGAGCCGAATGAGTTTATTCGGACCAACCGCGCTGGTGATTTCGTCATCTTTGACCAGGGTGTTCACAATCAAGTCGCAGAGCGACGGAGCCATGCTCGAAGTAATTTGGCCGAGGTCGAGACTCTTCACCGCGTTGTCTTTGCCGAGCAGGAAGACATAGCGATAGGCCCGCCAGATGGACTCTTTGAGATCGGCCTTGGCGCGGCCCAGGCTTTGACTGAGCGAGCGGCGTTGCGCTTCTTCCAGTTGCCGGGCGGTATCTTCATCCGCTTCAATGTCTTCCCAGGCGAGCACGTTCCGGGCGGCTTCGATGAGGCTGCTACCCTGATCGGGCGCGACGAAGAGCAGCCCGGATTTGTAAGTCCGGCCCGCCGTGCCGCACTCCCGCAGGAGGCTTTCGATGAAGGTCTGGGTAGCCGGTTCATGGGCTGGATGCTCCAAGCCGAGCACGACCAGAGCCAGTTGCGGACGGTCAGGCACATCGTTCGACTTGGCCGGGAAGTAGCGCCGATCCACCGCTTTACTCCCCAGCTTGAACAGATCGAGCGTGGTTTGCTGGATACGGTCTTCAATCTCCTTGTCCTTCACCGCGCCCCGGCGCGTGACCAGCATTTGATTGAGGTTTGGACGCAGGCCAAACCGATAGCGGTTGCGATCCCAGTTCAGGTAGAAGCAGTTTGCCGTGAGCCCCTCCAACACCGTTTCCACATCGGCCAGGTTGAGTTCGGAGTTACCGACCGCCGCCCGAATTTCGGGAACCGAGGCTTCCATCCGGGTTTGGCTTTGCCCGCCGTTGCTCTCGAAGAAGATCGCAGTGGCTACCCGTTGATGGAGGCGCGCTTTCTTGATCGCGTCTATCGCTTCCCGGTCCAAGCGGACGGCGTGAGCTTCCTTCTTCCCGACAATATCCGTGGTGACGGGGATGGAGAGTTGATCGGAACCGAGTTGCTCAAACAGCGCATCGCGGAAGGTTTGATCCGCGAGCGGAGCGGAACCGAGGGTGATGAGCGGTTCCCGTGAATTCTTGCGGTGTTCTTCCTGATAGGCCCGCGCGACCCAGAGGGCGAGCAGGCGCAGAATCCCGCGCGTGCGTTGAAAGCGCGGCAGGCTTTGCCACTTGCGCTGAAATACGGAAATCAGCGACGGGTGAAACGGGTAGCAGGAAAGGAACAGTTCTTCCGGCGATTCCCCACCGAGATTGGCGAGTTCGGTTTGGTGGTCTTGCGCCCATGAGCCGTATTCCGCAGCGGTCTTTTTGCCGTCTACCGGCAAGCCATACCAATCAAACAGGCGGCGACGGATGATTTCCGTGACTTCGGTTTCCGAAGACATGCTAATGGCCTTGCCCACCCGATCCAGCAGCTTCTTATAGGAATCGTAGTCGCGTTGATCCTCTGGGTTCATTTCCAACTCGGAAGCCGGGATGGAGACGCAGAGCACGAGGTTATCGCGGGCACGGGCTTCTTCGGAGAGGTTATGGAGGAAATCGTAGAGTTGGGAGGCCAGGCCGGTGCGGCGAGCGCGTGATACATAGTTCAGTAATTCATCCATGAGGATGACCGCAGGGCCAGCGGGCAACATGCGGCGCAAGGTATCTCCCGCTGGAGCAATGCCCTGTTCATCATGCTGGGCGACCGCTGCAAAGGTTTGTTCACGGCCTAATTGCCAGGCAATCTCGCCCCAGGGAGTTTTCCGACGCGGTTCCCCTTCCCCGCCGCGCCCGTCTACTACGTCGAACTCCGTTCCGACGAACACCGCCACCGCCGCTTGGGGGACTTCCTTCACTTCCGCGCGGCTGAGGATGCTTTCCACGCCTTTCCAGTTTCGCGCCGCGTGGCCGCCCTTGGCGAGATGGTAGAGCGCGGTCAAGGAGTGCGTTTTCCCCCCGCCGAACTGCGTCGCCATGTTGAACACCGCCGAGGTTTCCACCTTGATTCCCGAAAGGCGGCGGACCACTTGCGAGGAGAGATCGAGCAGGCTTTGCGTCAGGTAGGTTCGCTCGAAGAATCGTGCGGGATCGAGGTAGTCCGGGTGAGCGCGATGTTCGCGGATATGATCGAGGTGAACGGCGAATTCGGAGGCATCCAGCGGGCGGTTATCGCGCAAGTCTTCACGCGGGACGACGACTTGATACCAGGGCTTCAGTGTGCTCATTGTTCTTTTCTCCTTAAAAACCTAATCCTTTCTTACGGGCCAGCACGCCATCCACCCACCGCTTCTCATCGCTTCCCCCCGGATAGAGCGCCGTGAGCGATTGCGCGAGCTTCCAGAAACGGGCATCGTTGCCAATCCCTTCTTCCACGAGGAAGCGTTTCATCGCTTCCCCGCGCCCAGCGGCAAACAACACCATCGCTTGATGAAGGCGATCCAGGACCGTGGTTCCGGGCTTGGGGCCTTTCACGTCGCCCCATTCCGCTTGCGCGGCGGATTCAGCGGCTTGGAGTTCAGCAAAGAGCGATTGTTGGGCAGGCTCTTTCTTCTTGCGCGGGGTTTTACCCGTGACCGTGGTTTCCGCATCCTTGCCAAAGAGATACTTTACCCGTTCCGCAACGGAGAGCAGCTTGGCTTTATCGCCTTTGACTTCCACGACCGAGGGCGATTTTTCCAGATGGACGCCGAGACCTTGGGCAATCTTGCGGGCGGCGTCAAATTCCAGGGTAAAGCCGCTCACCTTCGCCGGCTTGCTGGATTCTTCATCCGTATCTTCATCTTCGGCTTCTTCGGAATCATCCGAACTCGCGCTGCTACTCGCCCCCAAGGTCCAAAGCCACATGGCGGTGAGCCGGGCATCCGGTTCTAGGCCAGCGGTATCCGGGTCTTTGAAGATCATGGACAGGGCTTCCTTGGAAACGGCAGCCCAGACGTGTTCCAGGTATTCACCGAGGGTAACAACCTCACCGCTGGACTTTTCCACGCGGCTGTAACGGCTGAACACTTCTAGGGCAGGGCCAAGGCAGGCAAAAATTGCGTCAGCACCAACCACGCCTTCTTCAGCTAAGCGCGGCATCCATTCGTGGATACGCTGGGGGAGTTCAGCGAGAACGTCGCGCCAGTCTCCAATCTTCGTTTCACGGAGAGAACCATCTGGATTTTCCCGAGGGCGACAGACGAGGTGAACAGAGGAAGCAAGAGCGGCGGACTCCATCGCCCGAAGGCGATTGCCCATCTCGGTATCAATCGGCCACGAACCTGTAATAATCCAACCAGCGTCAATCATCGCTTGCAACTGCGCTTCCCAACCCGCAGTTGACTTGTGTGCGAAAACGACTATACCCACTCCGCTTGGTGAAAGCACACGTCGCGCTTCCATCATCGCTTGCCGCATCGTGGCAACAAAGTAAGCTCTATCCTTGCCCTTTATTTCATCAACAATGCACTCTTCATCTTTCGGCGACAGTTCCATCGCTTTCCCGAACATGGGAATTGTCCGCTTTAACCAAACAAAGAAAAAATCTGACAGATCTGCATAGGGAACGGCATCGTAATATGGTGGGTCAGTGCAAACATACTGTGCAGAATCATCTGGAAGTGGATGATTGGTTGCAGAGGCAAGAGTAGCTTGCCCTTCACCAGTGTGAGGACAACTTCCGACAACAGCCAGAATCCAATCAAGAGCGCCACTCCACACTCCATCTGTGCGCCCGAATAGATTAAGTTCCCCGAAATCCCAAAGCATAGGTAACGCTTGCCTAGCAAAGACACCATCCACTAACTCCCGACCAGCATTCCACTTCGACAAAGAACAAAACTGATTTGCACAACGGCTAACCGCAAGGGCCAATAAAGTCTGAACGGCTTCAGCAAGCCCAGTATCTTCTAGTTCCTGTAGTTTACAGCCGGCTTGGTCCACCAGCCGCGCCAGAGTGGTTAGAGTCAATGATTGTCTAGGCGTGAAGAGATCACCCCATTTTTCCATACCATATAGTTGAACGCGAAAACCAAGTGTGCCTTGTGGAGGTAGCAGTTCGTTTGGCACTAGACTTAAATCTAACTTATGCGCTTTTTTCCGCCGTTCCAATTCACTTTTAGCACTACCTACAGCTTCAATATCCCTATCTCTAGGCAGACGATAAAAACGCCCTTGCTCACTAAGTCGTGTCGTAACTACACAAAACAACCTTGCATCATCCGCCCCACCCTTTCTACTCCTGAACTGCTGCCGCACAGACGCAACCGGTGTTGTATATCCACAGCATGGACAGGTTGCCGAACCCCGCTTGACTGTGCCCGGTGCAACATCAACAGCCTTAACATTTGAGATGAACTCAAAATCTACTCGCTTATCAGCCGGCTTTGGAACTATACGAAGCGCAACCGAACGTGTCCCCTTCTTAGCCAACCACAGCGACCGCATCAGCGGCACTTCCGCCCCACACCCCGGCCCTTCACACTTGATTGTTCTAGCCCAAAGATAAGCAATGGGCGTTGATCCATCGGGGTCTTTGGGATAGAACTCCGCAAGTTCCTTTTCTGCTTCCTGCTTGATCCATACTCCCCACTTACGGACTTCATCCGCGAGGCGCTGACCGTATTTTGGGATGTATTCCAGCACGACCTTGTTGAGGAGCACCGGGATCGGATTCAGGTCCGAAGCGAAGGCATCCGCCCCGACCCGCAAGGCTTCCAGGGGAATCGAACCGCCCCCCGCAAACGGATCGACCACCAACGGATGAGTCTCTGGTTCTCCACCCAGGGCCTCATGCGCGGCTTGCGTCAAGGCGCGAGCGGTTTCCAGGTAATCCTTATCCGTCGAATTATCCCAGTTGGCGAAATCGGCGATGAAATCCAGCAGCGCCCGCCGTAAATCCAGCGGATCAGCCAGCGTATTCACGCCTTTTTGAATAGCCACAAAGCGCGAGGAGGATTCCAGGCTGACCTTCTTCAAGTGAAGATTCGCCCAGGCCATCATGCGTTCCCGCGCGGTATCCAGGAACCGCTTGGGCCGGATCACCACCGAACCATCCCCTACCGGGATTTCTTCCCCTCGTTCGGCCCAGGCGGTCAAATCCACCGGATCGGGCCAGAGCGAGGCGCAAAGCACCGCCCGACACGCCGCGAGCGGTCGTCTTGCCCACCAGATATGCAGCGTAGAGATATGCCCGTGCCGGATCGACTTCTCCCGCCGCGCATGGGCCGAAATCCGGGCTATCGGCAAATCCACTTCGATGAGGCGCTTGGGGTATTCGTTGTGCATGGTGAGTGTCATGATCCAAGAACGGCTTTGGGGTGAATCTTGTAGTGTTCAACTTTCGTGACCGGTTGCCAGTCCAGTTGAGCCGGGTTTTGATACGGATGGAGTTCCGGCTGAGAGGCGCAGTTGAACACCGCATAGAGCCAATAATCCCCCTTCAAGCGTTCCGCCGCTCGATATTCATTGGCGCTGAGGAAAATCTCCCCGACCCCCGCCCGGCCCTTCACTTCGATGAAGCGCACTTCGATGAAACTCTTGGGGTCTTCCGGGTGAGGTTTTCGCGCGATCAGGTCAAAGCCCCGATTGTCCGCTTCCACGCTTTCCACCACGCAGCCCCGCGCTTCCTCATAGGCCCGCGCGGTATCCACGGCGATCCGTTCCACGTCGTCATCACGCACCATCGGCGCGATTTGCGGGCTTTGCCGTTCCGGGTGCGGGAGCACCCGCGCCCGCCCGAGGTGAACCAGATCGGCCACCGTGCAGTGGCGTTCCATGTCCAGTTCCTTGCGCCGGGTTTCCAGGCGGTTGTTCAGTTCATCCAGGTGTTGTTCCGCTTGGGCGATAATCCCATCCAGGCCGGGGATGGTTTGCCCTTCCACTTGGCGGTTGAGATAGTCGGCAAGCTGTTCATTCTGGCGATCAATCAAGGCGTGCAGGCTGATTTCCACATGCTGGGAGACCCGCTCAATCTCGCGAGCGCGATCCTTAGCATTCTCTTCCAACCAGGGCTTCAGCGCTTGCTCATAGAGAAAACCTTCCGCCAGACTCCGGGCCGGCAGCGTTTCCGCTTCCAGCGGCGGCGTGCCAGGGGAAGCCGGGTTAATGTCCAGAAATAACGTGGGTTGCCGGACGGCCATTGGACCGCTGGCCGCCGTTTCCACGACAAACAACCGGCGATGGAGGGTGTTCCCACGCCCATCCTTGATGGAGGCGGCAAACAGATCGAGGACGTAGGGTTCCGCGCGTTGAATGTCAAAAAACACCGCGCCGCGCTTCAAGTGCTCCTGGACCTGCTCCAAGGATGCGTCGCGCACGACTTCAAAGAGCGGATGACCGGGCGTAACCCATTCCACCGTGGGATCGCGCTTGAGCAGTTCCTTATCGAAGACAATGCGACTGTATTCCCGCCCCAGGCGGCCAAAGCGGGTTTCCAGGGCATCGCCGCGCTGGACGAGCAGCCGGGGAACCTTGCCGACCCGGTAAACATGGCTTTCCGCCGCCGTGGCCTTGGGCCGAATTCCCACCACCGGACCCGCCTGCACGAAGAACTTTTCAATGGCTTCCGGGACCAGGCGGCGTTCGCGGGCTTCCACCGAGCGCCCCACAATCGCCGAGAGGTTCAGTTCCTTCTTGGCGAGGCCCTCCAAGGCGGACTCGGTAATGGCGCGAAAGCGCTTGGGGTCAACGTCCCGGACAATCCGATCCTTGACGGCATTTTCATCGGTACGTCGGGCATACAAATCCCGAAACAGTTTTTCCAGGAGATTGGCCGGAAACACTTCCCCGACCACATCGAACACTTGATCGGTTCCCAACTCCTTGCGGATTTCCCGCAGCCGGTCCAGGAGCTTTTGCAGCACCCGGCCTTCACGGGTATTTTTGGCGACGAAGTTGAAGATCAGGCAGTCGTGCTCTTGGCCGTAACGGTGAATTCGCCCCACCCGTTGTTCCAGGCGAATCGGGTTCCAGGGAATGTCGTAGTTGATCATCCGCGAGCAGAATTGCAGGTTGATTCCTTCCCCCGCCGCTTCCGTGGCGACCAGAATTTGGGCGCTTTCCCGAAACTCGCGTTCCGCGTAAATCCGCGTTCCGGGCGTATCGCGGTCCCCAATCTTCATCCCGCCGTGAATCTGCGTGACGGTAAGCCCCCATTCCAGCAGCTTGCCGTAGGGCCGACCATCCTTGCCATTGCCGGCCAGGTAATCCAGGGAATCCTTGTGTTCGGTAAAGATGAGGAGCTTCTTCCGGGAATCAGTAAAGAAGCCTTGCTCGTTCAGCAGTCGCTTCAGCTTGGTCAGCTTGGATTCGACTTCCCGTTGCTCCAACTGGCGGGCTTGGTCAATGAGCAGAGTCAGACGGGCGATTTCTTCCCGGAGGCTAGCCGGATCGACCGAGGCCACCACGTCTTCCAGTTTCGCTACGATTTCCTGTTGCTCTTCTTCGGTGAGGTCCTCAAAGTCATCCGGCAAGCGCTGGGTAATTTGTTCCTGACGGTAGGCGTCCGGGTCCGCGAGAATCTTTTCCCGCCGCTCCTTCATCCGTTCCAAGGTTCGCCGCACCGCGTAAAGGGTCGAGGCCATCCGGCGTTGCAGCATGGCCATGGTAAACCCCACCGCCCGACCCCGCGCCGAGTCATCCTGAGAGGCGCGGATGGATTGGTCTTCCACGTAGCGAGTCAACTGGTCATAAAACTCCAGTTCCTCACCATCCAGTTCAAAAGCGGCGGTACGGACTTCTCGCTGGGTAAACAACCGCGATACCGCCCCGGTTTCCGGGTCCGGGAAGCTCACCAGAGCTTCCTTGATTCGCCGCAGATAAAAGGGCGCTTCATGTTGCTGCATGGCAGTTTCAAGGCTTTTGATGTTGCCGTACACATCGCTATCCAGCAGGGCCAGGAAGCGGCAGAAGTTTTCCGGGTCCCCCTTATGCGGCGTCGCCGTCATCAAGAGGTAGTGATCGGTCATTTCGGAAAGCTGTTCGCCGAGCGCATAAGCCAGGGTTTTCCGGTCATTGGCGTAGGCGCTCATCTTGTGGGCTTCATCCACGATGATCAAATCCCAGCGGGAGCGAAGCAGACTGGCTTTGGCATCCTCTCGGGTCGAGACCCAGGAGATCGAGGTCACCACTTGCGCTTTTTCTTGCCAGGGGTTTTGGCCGTAATTCGCCCGGAGCACATCGCCCCGCACGATCTCAAAATTCTCGCGGAACTTGTCCTTCAGTTCGCGTTGCCACTGAAAAGTGAGATTGGCCGGGGTGACGATGAGGGTTCGCCGAACCAGGCCACGGGCCTTCAGTTCCTTGAGCAGCAGGCCCGCCATGATGGTTTTGCCCGCGCCGGGGTCATCGGCCAAGAGAAAGCGGATGCGAGGAAGTTTGAGGAAGTAGTCATAAACTGCTTCCAACTGATGCGGGAGCGGATCGACCCGCGCGATGGAGAGGGAAAAGTAGGGATCGTATTCATAGGCGAGGCCCAGACGATGCGCTTCCACCCCCAGCCGAAACAAGGCAGCGTCACCGTCAAAGGGTTCCTGTTCCGCCGAGACGGTCAACCGGGCCAGTTGCTCCACGCTGAAAATCGGGTCATGCGTCAACCCGGTTTTGGTTCCCCGCCCGATCACCTTGAGCGAAGACCCCATGGGCAGGACGGCCAGCACCTCAATCGGTTCCGGGATGAGCGGACCGCTCACAATCATCCCCGGTTTGATATTTCCCTCTGACATCCCCGGCTCCATCCAGCCATTGTTCTCTAAGTGAGTGTACCTTTCTTTCGCCGCATAGCGACAGCGGGATACACACCCTGGAAACCTAGCAAATTATCCCATCCTTAGAAAGGTTAATACCCCCAGCGCCTGTTTTTAAGCACTACCGGCCTTCCCGCTCCCCCTGTTGGGGCGGCAGACCGTACCAAGCCCCCCTACCCTGTCCATGGCGCACGAGCAGCCCCCGCTTGACGAGTTCGGCGAGCCTCACCTTGACCGTTGGCCGTGGCGCACCGGTCAGCTTTTCAGCTTCACCAGTGGCGATTCGCCCTGAAACGCGGACATGCTCCAAGATCGCCAGCGCGTCAGGATGCAGGCCCTCCACACGCGGATCGCGGGCAATCTTAGCCGCAAGGCGGTCCTTTTGCTGTTTTAGCGAGCGCAAGAAGAAGAGCAACCAGGGCTCCCAATCGGGTGCATCGCTCGTGAGCGTTCCTTGGGTTCGCCGCAGCGCGAGGTAATAGCCGTCTTTGTTGTGCTCAATCACGCTTTCGAGCGAGCTAAACGGCACATAACCATAGCCCGACTGAAGCAAGAGGAGCGTCGTGAGCACGCGCGAGAGCCGCCCGTTCCCGTCTTGAAAAGGATGGATCGCGAGGAATTCCACGACAAACATCCCGATCACCACGAGCGGATGCAGACTGGCATCCGCGAGCGCTTCGCGCGTCGAGACCAGGAGTTCTTGCATCCTGAGCGGCGTGTCAAAGGGTGAAGCCGTGGCAAAGATGATGCCTAGGCTTTCGCCTTGCGGCCCAAAAGCTTCAACGTGGTTCGCAAGCTTCTTGTAATCGCCCCGGTGACGCTCATCTTTACTCGCGTGCCGGAGCAGCCGGGCATGAAGCTGTTTGACGTGGTTTTCCGTTAGCGGAATCGCCGCGTGGCTCTCAAAGAGCGTGTCCATCACTTCGGCATAGCCCGCGACTTCCTCCTCATCGCGGCTGACGAAGGACTGTTGTTCCAGCCGCCCGAGGAGCGCTTCCACTTCCCGATCCGAGAGCTTCGCCCCCTCAATCCGGGTCGAGGACCCGATACTCTCTATCGTGGCGACGCGCTTTAAGACCGCCAGCCGTTCCGGCGCGAGCGCCGTCATGGCCCGCCAGGCACCTTTGAATTCGTCAATTTCGGCGATGAGCCGCAACATTTCCGGCGTGATCCGGAGCGATCCTGTTTTCATAGCTTAGCCATTTTCCTATCCATAGAGGCTTATAAATATCCAATTATAGCCAATTAGGCAAGCGATATATCCGATTTGAAGCCGCAAAGCCAAGGATGGCGATCTGGTCACGCCCAAAACTTTGGGCGTGACCAGTTGCGGCCCCGCCAGGACGGCGGATCGTTTCCCCCACCACCTTTGGACCCCAGCCACCCACCCCACCTTTGGTCCCCACCACCTTAAGGCCGACGTTCACACCACAGCCCGCCAAAGCATTCGGTTTATGGTGTTGAACCGCTGTGCGGTATTTATAAGGTATATATACCTTATAAATACCAGATACTCGAAAGCCACTTCAAACTTAACAACTTGAAATAACAAGACAAAATCTAGGAGGTAGCTTTTCCATAGTCCATGGTATATATACCATGGACTATGGCTAAAAAAATTGACACCGCACTTCCCGCTATTACGGCCTACCTGGATCAGTTACCCCAACGGGTGTTCCAGCAGCGAGAGCTTGCGCGGCTCTTGGCTGCTCAAACCAAAGAGTGGCAACTCCCCGCTACGCTAAGCTCCAGCCAGTGCCTTGAGCGCTTAATCCGCGAGGGATTACTCCAGCGGGTGATCCTTGCTTCCGAGGGCTATCAGCCCATCACCCGCTACGTGTGGCGCGAGGCATCACCGTATGCTCTGGCGCTCTCCATCAAGCCGGGGGCCTTCCTCTCGCACGGTTCCGCTGTGTTTCTTCACGGCTTAAACGATCAACTCCCGAAGACGCTCTACATCAATAAGGAACAGAGCGAGAAGCCCTCTCCCACCGGCGAGCTATCTCAAGGAGCGATTGACCGCGCCTTTGCCAGCCCGCAGCGGCGCTCCCGCTACGTGTTTGTCTGGGGGGATACCCACATTGTGGTCTTAAGCGGCAAGCAGACCCAGCGCTTGGAAGTAGGCACGGTCACGGGACCGAACGGGGAACTCTTGGAGGCAACGACCGTGGCCCGGACGCTGGTGGATATTGCCGTGAGGCCAGACTACGCGGGAGGGGTTTATCAAGTGCTAGCCGCCTATGAGGGCGCACGCGAGCGGGTGAGCGTAAATGCGCTCATGGCCGTGCTCAAGAAGCTCAACTACCGCTATCCCTATCATCAGGTAGTGGGGTTTTATTTGACCCGCGCCGGTTATGAGCCCGCCAAGGTGGCCCGGCTCAAGAGTTTGGGACTCGATTTTGATTTCTATCTCGACTACGCCATTCCCGCCGACAATCGGCTTTATGACTCAGAGTGGCGGATCGTTTTCCCAAAGGGGCTTTAACTTAGCAAGTTGCTGGACCACGAAAGCAAAATAGTAGGCAAAGTCCCGACCGCCACTTCTAATGGCATCCCGCACCGCTGGCCAGTCTTGAGCGTGAAAGCTTTCTTGAGCCGGGATTTGGGCGAGGAACGCAAGCGGCACGTCCTTAGCAGCAAACATGTGGCGTACCAGGTCATGAAAATCAGACTGGGAGAAGTCCAAGGCACGTTCCGTGGCAATGGCGTAAATATCGTAGAAATCCCGAGCGCGAGGACGTGGATGCGCGGTCAGCGGATAGCCATCCATTTGCTGGCAAATCGCCCGGAGCTTTTCCGCCGCGATCATCGGCAGGGTGTAGACATAACACAGGTAGTCGTCAATTTCGGCTTCCGCCTTACCCGCCACATACTCAAACTTGCTGATCTCGATCCGAAACTTGCGACTATGGCTCGAATCGCCAACGGCTTCCGACTGGCGGCGAATCACCTCAAGGTTACCGCTGAGCGCCTGGTACTTTGCGCGGGCGATCAGCTTGAATTCCACCAGGTAACCGCCCCAGTGCGGGTTGAGGGGCGAACGCGGCTTGGGGCGCAGGTCCTCATCGAAGACGACAAAGCCCTTGGTATCAAAGCGTTCGTGAAGCGCCCGAAACAGGCGGCGGCGGGCATCGCCCAAATCGGCGAAGTCGCTTTCCATCGAAAAATCAATATCAACCGAGGAGCGCTGGCCGACCCCGTGAATTAGGCTTAGCGCATTTCCCCCCTTGAGTACCAAGGTATCCAGGAGCACATCATCGGAACAGACCGCCACGATAATCAGCCGTCGAATTTCGTCAAGATTCATGGGCTTAGAATTAGTAGGTTATTGTTTTAGCTGGCATCTTAGCATGATATCCCTTGAGTGACACTCCGCCACCCACCGAACTCGAAACTGTAAAACCAAGGATGGCGGATCGTTTCCCCCACCACCTTTGGACCCCAGCCACCCACCCCACCTTTGGTCCCCACCACCTCTTAACGCCTTATCGGCGAAACGCTACCCACCCCATACCGGAAGTCCCCGTGTATGGGATGCGGCCTTAAACCCCTTGCTCAAGCAGCCGCAGCTTGAAGGGTTGATAGCTTCGCTTGCCCGAAGCTTCCGAGCGCTGACCGAGCTTTAAGCCAGCCCCGATTGCCGCAAGGCCAAGGCTCAAGACAAACCCCCAAGTGAGCGCAAGCCGCTTGCCCGCTACCAACACTGGACGGCCAAGACCAAAGCGGCGCTCGCTCGCCGAGGTGGTTAGCCAATCCAGGGTAAGCAAGCGGGTGATAACCCTCGTGGCACTGAAAGCTACCAGGCGTCCTATTTGGGCAAGGTGTCTTGTGGTTATAGCTTTACCCTTCTCCTTGAGCTGGACGCGGCTCAACTCCAACCCGTTAGTCTTATCGGGGAGAAAGGAAGCGAATTAGCCTTTGGTCAGCAACGAGCTGAAGCCACAACGCAGTTTCCCCGGTTCCACCAGTTCTGACCACCACGGTTCCGGCCCCCCTTGCGACCGTCGCCGCGTTCCGCTTGAGTGCCCCCTGTCCCGGTTGCCGTGCTGGACTGGGCACGGATATTTACTCCCCGGAGAATTCCCGTTGCATTTAGCGGGAAAGCGCCGATGCCAAGGCATGAGCGACAAGCTTCATGCGGCGGGCCAGTACTTTGCTTATTTTTGGGTTCTTTTTGTTGTTGTCGGTATCTCCTTTCAACGGTCAACGCCTAGCAGCCTTTCTTCACCGGCTTTTTGGCAGGCGTCGGGACTGTCTGCAACGGTATTGCTTCTCAGTTTTTTCCCCTGTGTAAACACATTCCGCGCGAGCGCTTCGCTCCAAAAAACTGCTTGCAAACCATCCTTCACGTTGTTCCGGCCTTCCGGTGCAGAAGCCCCTTTTCCGCCAGCCTTTTTCAAGCCCATGAAAAGGCCGCATGGGGCGGACCGATAATAATAAGAAAGGAGATATTTATGACAACTTACAAATCAAACCAAAATGTTTATCAGCAAATTACCGACCGCGTAATCGCCGCCATCGAAGCCGGCGCTCCCAAATTTGAAATGCCTTGGCATCGTGGTTCTAGTCATTCCCGCCCAGTTAAT